>Ga0318537_10000051_pt1 | contig 20002 bp, 25 predicted proteins | sample GRESIP117b4f29_FD_203657 | JGI IMG/M metagenome (GOLD analysis project Ga0318537, IMG submission 203657) | Tropical soil microbial communities from Luquillo Experimental Forest, Puerto Rico - GRE.SIPMG.117b4f29 | ecosystem: Environmental > Terrestrial > Soil > Tropical forest > Bulk soil... | reverse complement strand
GCCTGGTGCAAGGTGTGGCGCGCCTACATCACCCCGCCGGCGACCGTGGTCGGGACGATCAGCCGGTTCTATGGCCACGTCAGCGATGTCGAGATCGGCCGCACCAAGACCAAGATCACCGTCAACAGTCTGACCGATCTGTTGACCGTGCAAATGCCGCGGCGACTGTTTCAAGCCGGTTGCATGCACAAATTTGGCGAGTACGGCACCGGCATGTGCTCCTATGACCGGGTCAATGGCTTGAACGCGCTGGGCACATCGACCGGGATCGGTCAGCAGACCATCACCTGCGTAACGACCACGGATGGTGTCGAGGTCTCGGATCAGACGACGATCTTCACGAGATTTTTGCCGACCCCAACGACCGCCTACGACAACGGCTCGATCATTGGCGTCACCGGCGCCAATGCCGGCTACACCCGCACGATCGGCAAGCTTGCTGACTTTCCGTGGTTTGACAGCATCGGTGCCGTTTACCCGATCTATTATCTGAAGCCGTGGATCTTCCCGGTCGTCTCCGGCACTGACCAGTTCAAGCTGCTGCCGGGCTGCGATCACACGCTCTCGACCTGCACAAACACCTTTCAGAACCAACTGCGCTACGGCGGGTTCCCAGACATACCCCCACCGGAAAACGCGATTTAGGGGTGCTCCACCCTGAATGACGCAGTTCGCGCCTCCGCCCACCGGATGGAGCGCTGGCGGAAACCAAAGGGATTCCCATTGAGCCAAGAAATCCGCAATCCACGCATCCTGAATACACCGGCGCAGGCGCCTCGCAAGAGCTTTATCGGTCAGTCGGTGATTGCCGTGAATATCGACGGAACAACGGTCGTCACGACCGTGCCATCGCCCACGCCTGCAGCCGCGGCGCCGCCCTCTTCTCCAAAATAAGGCGTTTCCAAAATGGTAATGATGCTGGCGCCGCCAGGCCTTTCGGTTGGCTCATCGGTCAAAGTATTGTCGGGCGGGACCTATACCGTCGACAGCAACTTCTTGGTCTCGGTCACTTCGCAATTCGACGCGGTCAACCTGAAGGGCATGGGGTTCGACCAGGTGCAGCCGGGCGGCCGCAACAATTTCGGTTCCACGGTTGATCCGACCACCGGCGACGACAACACCGCCGATTATGCGCCGGGCTCATTGTGGACCAACACCACCGCCTCGCCGCAGCGTGCCTGGATTAACCTCAGTGCGGCGACCGCGGCTGCGGTATGGCTGCAGATCTCGGCCGGCGGATTGATCGCCACTGCCGGTTCGGCGGATTTCGCCAACCTGACCTTGACCGCGCTGTTGACCAACTCGGCGGCGACCGCGGTCACCCCGTTCAGTGGCGGCGGCCAGGCCAGCGCCACGGCGCTGACCCTGATCTTCAACAACATCAGCTCGTCGGTCGCGTCCTCGGCACCGTATGACAGCGCCAAGCTCGTCGCCTCGGCCGCGGGACTGGCGCAGATCGCCTACAATTCCTCGAGCCACCCGGTGCAATTGTTCGGCACCGGCTCCGATACGATCACGCTCGAAGGCACGACCTTCGCCGCGGGCACCGGGATCACGATGCCGGCCAGCAGCCTGTTCATCGGCAACTGTCTCGTTGCCGGCAACTGGATCGGTTTCTTGCTCTGCCCGAATGTCGGGCTCGGTGGCGGGCTGACCTCGAACACCGCCTACAACACCAACACTGCCACTGCGGGCACGACCCTGACCGGTGCCAATGTCACCGGCGGGATCATCGAAGTCACCTTGAACATGACCGGGACGATGGGCGGCGACAGCAATGCGCAGTTGCCGACCGCGAGCAATCTGTTCGCGGCGATCCCCAACCCGATCGTCGGCGTTAAGTACCGGCTGCGCGTCATCAATTCGAGCTCGGCGAACCACGTCTGGACGATCACCACCAACACCGGGTGGACACTGAACGGCACGATGACGATTGCCCAGAACACCTGGCGCGATTTTTATCTGGCGCTCGCCGCCAGCACGACCGCGACCCTGCAAAATATCGGCACCGGAACATTCTCGTAATGAGCGCGAAAGCCGGCATCCGGCGCCGGGCGCAATCCGTCCTGCGTCGACCCAAAGGGCTGCGCGCCCGCTATCGCACCAGCAGTGCTGCCGCCGGCAACATGTTCGCCGGAAAGAGAGCGAAGACGGCTGCCGGCAAGAAGAAGTGAACCGGCTCGGCTGGCGGGGGAGTGGTGAATTTTGTCTGATCTCGACCCGCGTCGCCAGGCCATCATCGACGAAGCCAAGACCTGGCTCGGCACGCGGTTTCACCACATGGCCTGCGTCAAGGGTGCCGGGGTTGATTGCCTACACCTGATCTATGGCGTCTACCGCCATGTCGGGCTCGTCGGTGAGATCGAGATCCCGTTTTATCGGCCCGACCAGTTCCAGCATCGCAGGGAAGAGACCTATCTCGAAGGGCTCTTGCAATACGGCCATCGGGTCGAACGGCCCGAGCCTGGCGATGTCGCGATTTTCAAATACGGCCGCGTCTTTTGGCACGCCGGCATCGTCGTCGACTGGCCACTGCTGATCCACGCCTTTGCCGAGCGCGGCGAAGTGTGCCTGGGCGACGCCGACCAGGGGCGATTGCGTGGCCGCGATGTGGTCTTTGTCTCGGTGTTCTGATCGATGAGCCTGTTCCGCACGACCACCCCCTTTCTGCAGAACAACGCGTGGCTGCGCCAGTCGCAGAACGCGTTGCGCTACAACACCAGCCAAGTCGGCTCGGTCGTGCCCTTGTGCTATGGCACAGTCCGCCAGCAGATCAACCTGGTGGCGCTCGGCAATTTCATGGGGCCGGGCGGCGGCAAGAAGGGCAAGGGCGTCGGGCCGCTGCCGATCGCCGGCACCAACACGGTGGCGAGCGGCAAGGGCGGCGGCGGCAAGGGCAAGGGCAAGGGCAAGAAGAGCCAGGACTTTTCGGTCGATGCTGCGTTTGCGCTGTGCCAGGGGCCGATCACCTTTAACAGCAGCAACCTGGTGTTCGCCAATGCCGGGGTCGAGGCCTTTTCGTCGACCGCCTCGGGCGCGGGCAAGGGCAGCAGCGGCAACCAGCTGAATTTTTATATCGGCACCGACGGCCAGAACATCACCCACCCGGTCGGCAGCGTCAATTATTCCGGCACCTGCGTTGTCACCGCGACGCCGATCGACCTCGGCCCGTCACCGGCGATCCCCAATCTCGGCTTTGAGCTCTCAGCACTGCTTTACAACACCGGCGGCTCGGATTTCCCGCTCGACGCCAACCCCGGCAATGTCATCACCGATTTTCTGACCAACCCGCGTTACGGCGCGGAGTTCCCGGCCGCCAATCTCGACACTCTAACCACGACCATCTTCGGCACGAGCATTGGCGATTATTGCCAGGCCTTTGGTCTTTTGATTTCGGTGTCGTTGGACGGTCAGCAGAAGGCCTCGCAGTGGCTTCAGGGGATCGCCCGCCTGCTCAACACCGCCATCGTCTGCTCGGGCGAATTGCTCAAATTCATTCCCTTTGGCGACATCGCATACGCGGCGAACGGTGCGGTCTGGAACCCGAACCTGGTGCCGGTCTACTCGCTGACCGACAAAGACTTGCTGCCGTGGCACCCGCATCAGGACGGCGCCGATCCCGAGATCGGGCAGGACGATCCGATCATCGTCACCCGCACCAATCCGGCCGATGCCTTCAACTGGTTCTCGATCGAGTATCTCGACCGCCAAAACTTCTACAATTCGACGGTGCTCGCGGTCTATGACCAGGGTGCGATCGACCAGTATGGATTGCGCATCGGCGACAGCCTGCCGGGCAAGTGCTTTGCCAGTGCCGGCTCGGCGCAGGTCGCGGCACAGCTCTACCTGCAGCGCGCACAATACATCCGCAACAACTACAAATTTCAGATCGGCTGGGACAAAGCGCTGCTCGAGCCGATGGACATCGTGCTGCTGACCGGCAGCTCGGCCGACTCCTATCTCAGCCAAGAAGCGGTGCGGGTGCTGTCGATCGAAGAAAACGACAATGGCGATCTGACGGTCGAGGCCGAAGAGGTGGTGACCGGCAAGCGGTCACCCAACCCGGTTTACACGCAGCAGACCGGGCCAGGCGGGGGCACCACCGATACCTTCTCGATCTTTGGCTTGAGCATCAGCGGGCCGAACGGCGGCAGCCCGGACGACGCCACGATTACGCAAACGGTCAACCTCGCCGGCGGCGGCATTGCTCTGCTGTTCATCTGTTATGTGAATGACGGGTCGCTCGACACGCCGACTGTCGCTCTGGTCTCTGGCGGTGGCTTCACCTGGAAACGCCGCGCCGGCGGCTATCAAATCATGAACACGGATCAGGGCCAGGTCGTCGGGCAAGAAATCTGGTGGGCCCCGATCCCGCCCGCGTCAACAGGCACCTACTCGATCGCCGTCACATTCTCCAATGTTCAGTGGGGCGGCGTCATGCCCTCTAACGCGTGGGTCGGGATTGCTCAGTTTGTCGACCCGGGCGCCTACCTCTACTGTCCGTGGCAGCTCCCCGAGACGCTCTCCAACGCCAATTGGAGCAATACCCCGGCCGACGTCCAGCTCAGTGGCATGAGCTACCTGTTTAACGATTCCAGCACCATCGGTGAGGGAATTTTTCAAATCTGCGCGTTCGCCTTTGCCTGCGGCTTCGCAATCCCGGAGAACAAGTTCTCCGACTATGCGGGCAGCCCGCACCACTCGCCGATGGCCGAGACGATCTACAATTACCACGGGATCCTCGACCTCTATCACTACCCGACACTCTCTTCCCCGCTCTACACCTTCAATCCGCAGCAGGTCCTCTCGGCCTATAACGTCTGGGGGGGCGCCCCGCCCGGAGTCGGGCTGATGAGCGCGTTGTGGATGCAGGTGTGCTTCTTTCGGGTCGAGCAAGACCCCGCGAGGCCCACCGATATGACCGCAGCGGGTTACGAAGTCGGCAACGGGATCACTCTGCCCTTTCAATTTATCCCGATTACGACCAACGGGGTCGACCAGTGCATCGCGTGCTTTAGCGCGGCGGCAACCTATGGCTCGGGTCCGGCCCCCTACAACAGTTGCGCCCAAGGGATCCTTGGCGGCACCGGCTCGGCGATCGGCGGCGGCATCCCGTTTCCTTACCCAGCCTGGATGTTCATGGCCGACTCGATCAGGCAAGGGCCGCAATATGTCACCAGCCCGGTCTATGTACCGGCGTGCGGGTAGTCCCGATGGCGCTTCCCCCGATCTCGCCAACCGGTGTGGCGACACCGTTTCTCTACAACACGCAGACCCAGACGACCGGCACCGGTATCGCAGGGCAATTGAACGTCAGCCCGGGCTATACCAACCGGCCGATCATCTTTGAGCCGCCGAGCGAGCTCTCGGGCGGCTTTACCAAGGTGTGGATCATCGCCACCGGATCGACCGCCAATTGGGGCGGTTGCGGGGTCTGGGTCAGCATCGACAACACGACCTATGCGCCGATCGGCACGATCCTCGCTGGTGGCGTCCAGGGTCTCTTGAGCACGGCGTTTCCGAGCCACACCGATCCCGACAACACCGACACGTTGACGGTCGATCTGACGATGAGCCGGGCGCAACTGATCGCCGGGACGACGCAAGACGCCGACGCCTTTCTGACCCTGTGCTACTGCGACCACGAACTGATCGCCTACACCGCGGCGACCTTGACCAGCGCCTACAATTACAGTCTCGGCACCCATATCCGCCGCGGCTGCTATGGCACGACGATTGGCGCTCACGGTGCGAGCACGCAGTTTGGCCGCATCACTGCCTCGACGTTTTCGTTCGACTACCCGGAAAATCTTGTCGGCGACACGATCTACTTCAAATTCCCGGCGTTCAACATCTGGGGCGGCGGTGCACAGGCGCTCTCCGATGTGACCGCTGTCCCCTATACACTGGTTGGCGGCGCCGGCGTCGCAAAGAACTGGTTCCAGGCCTTCTCGGTCGGCGGCAAGTTCCCCGACATTGCGCCCGATCCGTGGGACAGCAATTACGAGATCTTTGACGTCGAGTTCCCGGTGGCGGTCACCTTCCCGGCAAATTTCTCGAGCAGCCCGACACCGGGTTGCGAGGTCGCACCCCTGGCCAATGTCACACTGACCTTTCAGACGATCCACGCCGGCACCCCGACCACGGTCGGCACGATGACGATCGCCGCCAGTGCGACGACCGGCAGCTACACGGTGGCATCGCCCTTTACCGTGCCGATCGGCGACCGGCTGCGCTGCTATGCGCCATCATCCGTCGACACGACGATTGCCGGGGTCTTTGGCACCATCGTCGGCACCTATTGAGAGACCGCGATGGCTGTGATCTTCATCGAGGGCTTTGACAAATACGGACCGGTCGCCACGGTCAGCGCCAACGTCGCCGCAGCGCTGACCGCGGGCGAGTGGACGACCGCTCCGGCTGGCGTGTTTAACATCGTCGCCGGCCTCAGCTCGACCGGTTACGCAATGCAGATCGCCTATGCCGGCACTCAAGCCCAACTGGTCAAAACCTTTGCCTCGACCTGGACCCGGTGGATCGGCGGCATCCGCTTCAGCTCGACCTTGGGCACGAATGCCGGCATCGGCTTTGCCAGCAACGGCACACAGGCCTCGACGATCACGATCAACACCACCGGCGCGATCAGCCTGCGCACGGGCACCAGCACCGGGACGGCGTTGTCGACCTCGTCGAGCACGGTCAGCGCCAACTCGACCCATTACCTCGAGTGGGATATCACCTTTGGCGCGTCTTCGTCCTACCAGGTGTGGCTCGACGGGGTGTCGATCTTCAGCGGCACCGGCAACACCGCCAATGGTGTCAGCAGCGTCAACCAGTTCAATTTCTTCGGCTCCGCTACCTGCACGATCCAATGGGACGATCTCTACCTGTTTGACTCGACCACCGGCACCAACAATGCGGTGCTCAACACCAACCCGCGGATCGAGACGCAGTTTCCGACCGCCGACTCGTCGGTGCAGTTTTCCGTTGGTGCGGCGATCCTTGGTTCGGCCTATCAGGCTACTTCCAGCGTCACAAGCATTGGCGCCGGCTCTTTTATCTTGCGTGGCTACACAGCGGCGGTCGGCTGTGTCCTCAATTCGGTGTCGATGGTCCCGACCACGACCAGTGGCTCCGCCAAATTCAAGTCGTGCGTCTATGCCGACAGTTCGGGCGTGCCCGGTTCCTTGCTCGCCACCGGCACCGAGGTCGTCGGCTGCACCAGCGGCACCACGCTGACCAGCAGCTTTTCCAGCCCGCCGAGCTTGTCGGCGAGCACCAAATACTGGATCGGCTTCATCAACGACACCGCGATAAATTTGCAGATGAGCGACACCCACAATTTGGGGTGCAGCAAGACCAACACCTATGCCTCGGGGCCGCCAAACCCGGCCGGCACGATGACCTTCAGCCAGGGCTCTTATCTGATTTGGGGCAACGTCAGCAGCACCGGGGCCAATTATTACGAGGTCGACATCAACCCGCCACCCGGCGACCTTTCGTATGTCGCCTCAAGCACCGTCAGCAATCAGGATCTCTATTCATTCGCGGCGCTGTCGACGACACCGCAAAACATCTACACGATGGCGGTCAAAGGCTACATCAGGAAATCCGACACCGGCGCCCGCACGGTGAGCGTCGTCACGAGCTCAAGCGGCAGCAGCAGCACCGGCAGCAACAGCGGTGTGACGCCAGCCACCAGCTATGCCTGGATCGACTCGTTCTTTGACACCGATCCGCATACCAGCGCGGCGTGGACCCAAACCGGGCTCAACGCCGCGACATCAGGGGTCGAAGTCGCCTCATAGGCAATTCGCCAAATTTTCCAAGGAGTGTCCCGTGACTATTGAAAAGGTCATGACCGTTCTGCTCGTCCACGGCGAGGGCGACCGGGCCACGGTCAATGCGTTGCAGCAGCATCGCAACAATATCGAGATATCGAATTTCGCGCGCGCCAACACCGGCAAGCCGTTGCCGCCGCATCTCTCTGCCCCGCCCGACGAGCCGCCGCACGTCACGGTGCTGCTCGTCGACGAGGATGGCTGCCGCCTCGAGTGGCCGGTCAAGACGTGGGACGAGGTCGAAGACTGGAAGGCGCTCGCCGGCTGGGATGCCGAAAAGCGCCATTGGCGCCACGGTGCGACCGTGACGCTGGCACTGAGCTAAGGAGCCGGTAAATGTCTGCAGGGCGTACTTACACAATCAATTTTCGCGCCGTCAGCGTTTCGGCGGTGCAAGACCTCTGCTGCGCCTATGCCGGCGCCAGCATGGGCATCGAGGTGGTCTCGGTCACCTTGGGTCAGATCACGCAGACCTCGGTCGAGGAATGCGCGATCTCGATCAAGCGTCTGCCGGCGACGGTGACCACCGGCTCGGGCGGCAGCGCGATGACGCCGACCCCCGACACCGATACCGACGCGGCGGCGACCTTCACCGCGCGGATCAACGACACGACCCCGGCGACCACCAGCGGCACCGCGGTCTATCCGCATGTCGACGTGTGGAACCAGGTCAACGGCTATCAGTGGATCTTCCCGGAGCGCGCGCGCCCCTCGTGCAAGCTCTCCGAGGCTCTGTCCTTCTCGCTCGATGGTGCACCGGCTGCGGCGCGCACCTGCAGCGGAAGCATGAAGATCCGAGAGTTGTTTTAAAACGCTATGACGACGGTCACCGTCTACCGCTCGAGCGACGCCAGCGCCCCGTCTCTGACGGGGCAGGCTGGCGGCTTGATCACCGTGCTCGACGCTTGCCTGGTCAATGGCTACGGCTCGCAGGCCAATGCTGGTTGGACCAAGTCGTTCTCGGGCACCAACAAGGCCGCCTACCGCAACAGCGCGGTCGATGGCACCGGCTTCTACCTGCACATCGACGACACCGGGACCAACAACACCGCCAAAGAAGCCCTGATGACGGGCTTTGAGGTGATGACCGCGATCGACACCGGGACCGGGCAGTTTCCGACCTCGGCGCAGCTCAACCTGTTCGCCGGCAGTGTCACCGGCGGGGTCGTGTGCCGCAAGTCGACGACCGCCGATAGCACGGCGCGCGCCTGGACGTGCGTCGCCGACGACACTTGCTTCTACCTCTTCACCGAGACTGGCGACCAAGCCCAGCCGACCGCCGCTATGACCTTCGCGTTCGGCGACATCTTCTCGTACAAATCCTCCGACGCCTATCGCTGCATCATCATTGGCCGCAACGCGGGCAACTCCGCTTCGTCGGGCAACGAAGCTTTTGGCGGTCTCCTCGCCCCCGGCGCAACCGGAAGCGCTTCGATAATTGGCCATTTTATGCCGCGATCCTGGACTGCGCTTGGCACGTCGATCACGGTCGGCAAAAGCATCGATTATTACATGACCGGCACCACTAGCTATAACTGCGGCACAACCGGCAACTCGGGCACCAGCAATTTCGCGAACGGCGCATGCGTCGGGGCCTACGGCGCGGGCACCAGCATACCTTATCCGAACGGTCCCGATGGCGGGCTTTATTTGTCGCCGCTCTGGATCAATCATTCATCAGCGCGGCGCGGCTATCTGAAGGGCGCCTGGTGCCCGGTGCAGGACCGGCCGCTCAATCACAATGACACCTATTCGGGCACCGGCAATCTGGCGGGCAAGAGTTTTCTCGTCCAATGGATTTATGTCACGGCTGTCAACGGAATGGTCCCCGCCAGTATTGGCCAGGTTCATATCGAGACCAGCTCGACGTGGAGCTGATGCGTGACCGCGACGACCTGGGACCCGAACAACAAGAATTCGGCGATCGCGCTTTCCGGCGGCAACCTGACGGCGACCGCCAGCAACACCTCCAGCCAGGCTGGCGTGCGCGCGACTCGCGTGCTCACGGGCCCAACCTACCTCGAGTACACGATCGGGTCGTTGACCGGCGGCACGCTCTTTGTCGGCATGTGCACCTATGGTTGGGGTTTCAGCACAACGGCATTGGGCGCTGATACCCAGGGTCTCTCCTACCAGTCCTCGGGTGTGGTCAGGGTCAACAACTCGACGCTCTCGACGATCCAGACGTTCGCGGCCACCAATGTGGTGCGGATGGCGGTTTCGCTGAGATTGCAGCAGGTCTGGTTCAACGTCGGCAACGGCAACTGGAACAACAACGCCTCCAATGTCCCTTCGGACAATCCTGCCGTCGCAGTGGGCGGGATCTCGTATGCGACAATGGCGGCGTTCAACCTCTTGCCGGCGATGAGCTCGGCCGGCGCGGCCGGTAACACGAACGCGGTGACCGCGGCGTTTTCATCGAGTGGCTGGGGCTTCTCGGCACCGAGCGGGTTCGCTTCGCCCGATACTTGCGGCGCGTCAGGCTTTGCAGTCGATCTGCCGTCGAGCACGGCACCCTACAGCGGGCCGGCGCGGCAAGACCCGTTCAGCGGCACCTATCAAAAAAAGATGACGCTGCCGGTGGCCGCGGGCGCGTGGTACGGGATCAGCAACAACACCCCCAACACCGCAGTCAAAATCTGGTCGCCCGCCGCCGCCGCGACGCATGTCTCCGGCTTTGTCTATGAGAATGGCCTGCCGGTCAAAAAGATCGTGCGGCTCTACGACCACACCGACGGGACCTTTCTCGGCGAGACGACCAGTGCCGCCGATGGCTCCTACTCGATCCCGGGGCTCGGCCGCACCAATGTCGTCGCCATCGCGTTCGACCCGACGACCTTTAACGCCATCTGCTGGGACCAGGTAACGCCCGTCTAAAGCCCGGCTTTCGACACACCAGCGGCAGGGAGTAGTGCGATGGCCGTCTGGTACACCCGCGACAATTCGACGGTCGCCACCGACACGCTGTCCATCGTCACCGGCTCGGTCGGCTGGTCGGCGATGACCGCCTGGTCGGCCAGTGCCACGATCGCAGCCGGGGCGTTGGGGCGGCAGAGCGCCGGCACCGCGCAGTTTACCGCCAGCAGCAGCACTACGACGCTGACCGTCACGGCGGTTGCCAGCGGCACGATTTATCTCGGTATGCACACCCAGGTCGGCGGCACGAACAACGTTATTACGGCATTCGGCAGCGGCTCGGGTGGCACCGGCACTTACACCCTGCAAAGCTCGCAGACGCAAGGGAGCACGACCTGGAACGGCGGATTGACGGCCGGCAATGAGCGCGCGTTTGTCGCGATTGTCGGCGGCACGACCGGCGCGACCGAACCCAACTGGACGCTGACCAAAGGTGCCAAGACCACCGACAACACGGTCACCTGGCAGGAATGCACCGGGCAGCCGGCGGTCAATGGCGATCTGACCAACACGCCGCTGTCGTCGAGCGTGCGCTCGACCAACCCCGGGCTCGGCAAGATCATCACCGACAACGCCGGGACGCATATCTTCATCTGCTCGACGGCCGGGACCTGCGGCGCGGGCGAGCCCACTTACAACACAGCGGCGGTCGGCAACACGACGACCGACAGCGGTGCCACCTGGACTTATCTCGGCACGTCGTTCTCGAACTGGGCGGCGCCGCATGCCCGTGTCCACAATGTGTTTGGCACGAATTGGGCGGCAGCCGGCGATGTCATCTATTTCGGCGACGATCACGCCGAAATACAGGCGGCTCAAAACAACATCAACCCCGTTGGCACGAGTGCGTCGCCCAATTTTCTTTATTCGATCGATCACACGCTATCCTTACCGGTGTCCGGCAGCGGTCTTAAGACCGGGGCAACGATTTCGACCCAAGGGGCTAGTAACAACCTCGCCACGGGCAATACCGGGTCTTCATATTGGTACGGGTTCACTTTTTCAGCGGGCAACAGTAGTAACTTCGCCAGTGTCCTAATCGCACTGACGAGTCAAAGCCTGTGGATCAAACTCGACTCCTGTCTTCTCAAGCTAAACAATACCTCTTCCAGTTCAAGCATTTTCCTCGGTGGTGTTGGTCCTTTCGTCGAATTGGTCAACACGACGATGCAATTTGGCGCGGCTGGTCAGTCTGTTGTCTGTGAGGGAAATAGGGTGATCTGGCGTAATACCGCCAGTGCGATTGCCGGCACTGCACCGACGACATTGTATACCAGCACACAGAACACTGGTCTGATAGTTCATGAAGGGATCGATCTGTCGGCGATTGGTTCGGGCGGCACACTGGTCGGCACCGGGGCCATAAGTGCTACATTTTTATTTATCGACTGCAAGCTCGGTGCCAGTGTGACAATCGCCGGCACCCCTACTAGTCTGGCCGGACCCGTTACCGATGCAATCCGCTGTTCGTCATCTGCTACCAACTATGTGCAGCGCCGCTATTGGTACCAAGGAACATTGCAAGAAGAAACCACGATTGTCAGAACCGGTGGTGCGACCGATGGTACGACACCGATTTCATGGAATATCACGACAACCGCCAACTCAAAATGGCTGGCTCCGTTTGAGTCGTTTCCGATCTCGATCTGGAACAGCCGCACCAGCGCCAGTCTGACGGTCACCGTCTATGGGATCTGGGGCGGTGGTGCGGTGCCCAACAATGACGACATCTGGTTTGAGGTCGAGTACCTCGGCTCGACCGGCGCGCCGCTGGCGTCATTCGCCAACACCACCAAGTCGAACAATCTCGCCACCGGCACGGCGCTGGCTTCGGACAGCAGCACCTGGGGCGGCAGCACGACCAAGTTCAAGATGGCGGTGACGTTCACACCGCAGCTCACCGGCTATCTGCGCGTCTATGTCAAAGCCGCCAAGGCGTCGAGCACGTTCTACATCGACCCGCTGCCCGTGCTGAGCTGATTGGGCGATAGGCGATGGCTTATTCGCCGCAGTGGCAGGTCCTCTTTGAGGAGCCGGACGAGGAATTCTTCCTCCCGGTCAGGCGCCGCTTCGCCCGGGTTCCAGCGAGGGTTGCCCCAATCACCGGTTCCCCCGGCGGGTATGTCCCGCCGCCGGGCAACGATGTCTGGTTCGCGTTCAGCGGCGCTACCTACACGGCACCCGCCGGCAACAAGACCAATTTCAATTTTGTCGGCTTAGCGCGCCAGGCGATCACCGTCGGCTTTCCGTCGCCGAATTTTGTCGTCGCGACGGCGGCGCGCGACGCGATCCTGCCGGGCACGTATATCGTCGAAGAGACGATCCCGCCGCCGACGCCGCCACCGCTGCCGCCGCCGCCGCAGTTGCAGCGGCCGTGGCACCACATTGCACGGTTCGACGAGGACGAGCCCGAATGGCGGCCGCCGCGCCGCGGCTACGTCTTTCAGCCGCCGTCGGACGAGAAGAAAAAGAAAAAGCACCACGAGGTCGTCCTCGCCGACGAGGAGCAGGCGCACAACGAAGAGGCCGACTTTTTCGTCGTCTACGCCCAGCGCAAATTTGCGCCGCGAGCGCTGGCGGTCCCGCACATCAAGCCCTACCACCATGTGGCGCGCTGGGACGAGCCGGAGCCCGAATGGGCGCCACTGATCCGCGGCGCCGCGCAAGGGCCATTGCCGGCACCGCCGCGGCTGAAGACCTGGCACCATGCGGTCTTTCTTGAGGACATCGAGCTCGAGGCGGCGCCACTGCGCCGGCCGCAGACGGTGGCACCGCTACCGGCACCAGCGCGCTACCGTCCCTGGTGGCACGGGACGACGCACGAGGAGCTGCCCGATCCTGATCCGGTGCCGGCGCGGCCCGGCACACCACCAGCGCCGCCACCGCCGCCTCCGACCGTTCTGTCGTGGCATGCGCCGCTCTTTCCGCGCGACGAGGACGACACCGAATTTCGCTGGCGCTTTAACGTTGGCTTCGCACCGGCGCCGGCACCCGCGGCACCCGCTGTCACTGCTGCGCGCCTGGCCTTTGCCCGCGACGAGGACGACGCCGAATTTCACTGGCGTTTCACCGTCGGCTTCGCACCGGCGCCGGCACCCGCCGCCCCCGCCGTCTCTGCCGCACGCCTGGCCTTTGCGCGCGACGAAGACGACGCCGAATTTCACGGGCGTTTCACAGCTTTTTCACCGGCGCCGACGTCGGTGGTCGTGCCGTGGCATCCGCCGCTCTTTGCTCGCGAGGAAGACGACGCCGAATTTCGCTGGCGCTTTGTCGTCGGCTTTGCACCGGCGCCGGCACCCGCCGCACTCGCGGTCTCTGCCGCACGCCTGGCCGTTGTCTTCGGGGAGGACGAGCCCGATCCAGTGCCGCGGCGGCCGTTCACACCGCCGCCACCGCCGCCGCCTGTGGTCATCGTGCCGTGGCGCGCGCCGCTCATCCTTGGTCGGGACGACGACAGCGCCGATGCGCTCAGCGACTGGCTACCACACCGGCCGCCCGGCGTCGTTGTGCCGCCAGTGCCGCCGCCGGCGGTCGAAGCCACCGAGCGGTATTTCATCGCCAACATGGGCCGCATGATGAACCGACCGTAAGGAGCGGTGCAATGGCGACCAGTGCGATTGTTGGCGGGTTGGTGCGCGAGGTCCTCGTCGAGGACTCGACCGATCAAGCCATTGTCGGCGGCGTCGTCCGCGAGGTCCTCGTCAAGGACGCGGCCGACAAAGCCATTGTTGGCGGTGTCGTCCGCGAGGTCCTGTTGGTGGACCAGCCGGACCTCTGGGTGCTGGTGCCACGCTGGGCGCGACGGATGGCGTGGCTCGAAGAACCGGAAAACGACCCGGATTTTGAAGCATTGGCACTCGTCCGCCATAGACGCCAGGTCGCCAAAGTGCCGTTCCCAAAACGGCTGCGCACGTACATCTCGATCAATACTTAGCCCGTAAAAGTCCCAACCATCCCGGAAGCCCGCCAATGGCGGGCTTTTTTTTTGCCCACAAGGGGGCCGCCCCAATGAGTTTGTTTTACATCACTGAATACGAGAACGTCGTTTTTGACGCGCGTGGTGAGCCGGTATTGGCGCCGGAGGAGCCGGCGCTGATCGACCAAACGCCAATCGATTTTACTGATGGCCTGCCGCATCCGAGTGCGGAGTTCAACTCCAAGACGCGCTACGTGATGATCCACACCGACGGTATCTGCTCCTACGTCGTCGGCGCCAGCCCGCAAGCCTCGATCCTCAATCGCCGGATGGCGACGAGCGAGACCCGGTTCTTTGGGCTAAAGGCTGGCGGCGGTCTCAGCCTCTCCGTCATCAAGAACACGTAAGGAGGGCGACGATGATTGGATCGCGTGGCGTGACGCCGCCGGATGTCGTCGCCGGGCTCGGGGTTCTCGCCGAGCTGTTAAAGAACATCGACCCGACTCTGGTCGGACGCCTCGAGGAGCTGCAGGCCGAGGAACGCCGTATCGCTGAACAGCGCGCCGCGCTCCAGGTCGCCGATGCCGAGAACCAGGCGCGCGTCGTCCAGCTCGAGCAGCGCAAAGCCGCGGTCGACGCGGCTGCTAATGCGGTTGCCGATCGCGAAGCCGCGTGTGCGGCGAGCGCTGAGGAGACCGCACGCCGGCAGGCGAGTTTCGACGCCCAAGGCCGGGTGCTTGACGAGCGTAGAGCCGCTTTGGTCAACCGCACCGAGGAGCTGGCTAAGGCCGAGGGCGAGTTTGCCACCGCTTGTGAGAGCGAGCGCGGCAAGATCGCGGCCGAGCGCCAGGCGGCCGCCGACCAGATCGCCAGGGACCGCCAGCAGGCGAAGATGGCAGCGCAGGAAGAGGAGGCGACCCACGCCGCCAACATCCGGCGCATGCACGAGGTCGCCGACGGCGAGATCACCCGCCAGCAGCGCGAGCTGACCCAGCGCGAGGCTGCGGTTGCGGAGCGCGAGCGCGCGATCAGCAAACGCGCGGGCGAGCTGCTGGCCGTGCTCGGAACGTGAGCGAGGGCTGCGGCTCCTGCCACAAATGCTGTGACATCCTCGACGTCGAGGGTTTCGACAAGCCGGCGCTGCAGCGCTGCCCACACACCATGCTGGGCAAGGGCTGCGCGATCTACGCCGACCGCCCGGCCGCCTGCCGCACTTTCGCCTGCACCTGGCTGAGCTCGCAGAGCGGCCGCGGCCCCAACGGCGAGGCCTGGGACCGCATGCCGGCCGAGATGCGGCCCGACCGCTGCGGTGTGGTCTTTGCCCCGGTCGACCGCGTGAACCCCGACAAGTGCATCCATGTGCACGTCGATCGGCACCGGCCAAACGCCTGGCAGCGGCGCGACGTCAAAGCCTGGATCGAGCGCATCGTTAACCGCGGTGTCACCGTCGTCCTCTGCGTCGGCGAAAAGCACACCCCGCTGCGCCGCGATCTCCCAAACATGAGACCAAGACGATGAAACTCGAATCGTATCAAAGCGACGAAGACAAGCGCCGCTGGAAGATCGTGCGCACCGACAATTACACCGATGTCGAGGGCCAGATCGTCAGCGCTGACGAACTGACCGGGGAGTGCGCCGTTCATGTCGGCGGCGAGACCAAGGCGCTGAGTTTTGGGCCCGGCGGGATCCGCATTGTCGGGAGGGGCCGATGATGCCCAGCACCAGCGAGCAGAAACAGCCACCGGCGGGGAACTCACACGACCCGGTCTCGCTCGGCGATTTCTACGATCTAAAAGCCGAGCTGCGGGCGCACACCGCGACCGACGCGCTGCAGTTTGACCACATCAAGCTCAAGCTCGACGAGATCGGCAAAGTGGTGAGCCGGATCAGCTGGGCGGGCTGGCCGATCGCGATCGGTGTGATCACCCTGCTCTACCACACGTTTGCCAAATGATCGCGCTACCGAGCCTCGAGCAGACCAAGACCGCGCTGTCGGTACTGGGTTCCGTGGTGATCGCCGCCTCGCTCATCACCTCGCTGACGCCAACACCGGCACCGGGCAGCAAGCTCGCGCGGATTTACCGCTGGATTGAGATTGCGGCACTGCTGTTTGGCCGCGCCAAAGCGACGGGCCAGCTGCCCGCGACGCCACAACTCGACAACGCGCTGAAGACAGCAATCGAGGTTATCGAAAAACCGTCTTAAGCGCGGTCACAAACCGGCCCGGCTCCCTCTGACATGAGGGGAGTCGGGCCGGTCTTTTTTTTTGCCTGCGATCAGCCGGCAGCGGCGACCTGTTCTGTCGTGGGCGTGCTCGCCGGGGTTCGGCGGGCGCGCGCTGCACCGATCGAGGTCGGCACTTTTCTGGCCGCGGTGATCCCCTGCGGCGTCGCGCTAAACGGCCCCATCTTGGGCGTGCCGGCGATCATTGAGGCCTTGATCAGACGGGCGAGACAGGTGCCGACAATGTTCGGCCTCATGGTGCGCAAGCTGGGGCGTTTGCGCAGCGTCTCGGTGGTGATGTTCGGGTTCGAGACGATCTGGTTGAGGACCCTCAAATCCTGTTCTCCGAGCTGGCCTGCCGGTGTCCTGACCCGCGGAGTGGCCGCGGCGCCGGTGCGGGTTCTGCGAGTGGCCGCGGCGCCGGTGCGCTGCCGCGACCTTGCCGGGCGCTGCCGCGGCTGCTGGGTGGTCCGTGCGCCGGTCGCCGGCTGCGCCGCGCGCACCGACACGGCGCCGGCAGCACCCCTCGTTGCCAGATAGATGTTGTATAGCCGGCTGTAGATCGTTTGCGCCTCTGTCGCGAGCTGCGTGTTCGCAATCAGGTTCGGATAGCTGTTGGCCCACTCGCCGACCGAGACAAAGCAGTCGTTGTAATATGTGGCCTCCGTCACCGTGCCCATCGTTGTCGATTGCATTTCTGCCTCCGTAGAGTTAATCGGAAATCGACGTGGGCAAGCGTCATTGATGGCTCAACTGACGTTGCAAGGTCAACCTGCAGTGTCAGTTGGGCCGTTTTAGCCGATATCAGACGACACGCCGCAGTTTTGGCGGCCGCCCGCGAACCTCCCGTTGGATCTGCTGCACCACAGGGTCCTCGTGTCCCTCGTGTCCGGGCGGCAATGGGCGCAGACTCAGCGGTTCGCCGTGGTATTGCAAAACCGCCGCGCACCACCAGCAGACCGCGAGATCGCCCGCTTCCGGCGGTTTCCGATCGAGATCGGCCGGCGTGTAGCCACCCATCATATCTGCGCCGCAACCGGGGCAGCAGATATGTTTTGAGCCTTCGAGCTGGCCGATGAGCTTGGTCATGGCTCGCATACTCGCGCAGGTCGATCGCGAGGGCGAGAGGTTGTCCGGGTTAGGCACTGACCTTCTCGTCGAACTCGTGCTCGGCCGTGAGATCGTGCAGCTCCTCGACGAGGTCGGCGAAGCCTTTCACCGCGGTCGTCAGGGCGACGAGGATGCGCAGCTCACAGGCCTCCCGCTCGATCCGTGGCAGCCCGGCGAGCTGCTTGCGGATCACCTCGATCGAGCCCATCAGCACGCACGGCTCCCCCGCGGGAAGCACCTTTGCGAGTGCTGCTGCCAACCCGCGGATCTCGGCGACGGCATCGTCGAGGGTCCGCGTTTGGCGGCCGATTTCGACGTGCTCGAGGTGATCTTCGACGCCGTACAGCGCCTGCGCGACGTTGCCGGTTAACGCGATGATGTCGACGAGTCTCATTGGGCCAGGACCAGTTTGACGCGGTAGCCGACTTCGGTCCGCCGGATGACCTCGCCGCCGGCATTCAATTGATCGAACTCCTCCTCGCTGAGCACGAGCTGCTGCGGCGGCAGCATTTCCCCTTCGAGGGCGAGGGTCGCCAACCCGGCGATTGTGCCCAACGCGATCAGCAGCGGGCCGCAGGCGGGGGTTTCGATCCGCTCCTCAGGGTGCATGCGGCCGATCAGCCCCAGGTCGCGGATCGCCATCAACAGCGCGCGCAATTCGGGTTCAGTCATCGCTCAATTCCTGTTCCGCCGGCTTGAGGAGGTAGCGAGGCGCAGCGCCGCACGCCGCCGACGATCGCGCGGGTGTCCATCTGATAGATCATCCACACCCAGATGCGGTCGCTCACGGCGGCTCCCCGTCCGGCAACAGGGCGCTGCGCAGCACGACGTAATGCTTGTGGTTTCGCCCAATCATGACCTGCTCATCGATGGCGTACCAAGTGATCGGCCCGATCTTCATCTCGGCGATCCACTGCTCGGCCTCGGCGCGCGCGCGCTCTTTCGTCCAGTGCACGCGCTTGCTGGCCTGCACCGCGCCCTGGACCTCGCCTTGCGCGGGAAAGATCATCGCCGCCCAAATGCGCCTTTCCTTTTTGTCCTGCGGTCCTCTCATGCCTCGGGAAATCCTGTATCCGGGTCGCGCGCAACGCTCGCAAGCCCCCCCGCTCGAGCGAACGTCGCCAAGAGTGAAACTCCTCAGAGCTGAGGGCGTATCGCTCGCAGGCAGCACGCAGGGTTATCGCGCGGCCGATCACCGCGACGACCACCGCTGCTTTCTGTTTGGTTGTCCAGCGAGCGAGGTCGGGAGCCGGCAGGTTCGCCCGCAGCTCAGCGCGGGAAGTCATCGGCGGTCATCGGCGTCGGTGGGTGCGAGTTGTGCGCGCAGATCTGCAATGTTCTGAGCCAGCGCGCGGTCAAAGAACTCGCGCGCCTCCTCGTCGGTGCCGAGGATCACCGTCGCCGCGGCGACCGCCAGCGCATTCAGCACGACGAACACATTCTCCCTGCTCGGCGGACGGCTCGCCAACGCGGTCAGCACCGGGCCCATGATCCCGGCCGTCAACTGCTCGGCGCGTCGCCGATCGACCGCCTCGGGCGGGTCGGGTTCCGGCGGCGGGGCAAATTCGATTGCCGCAAGCTCGGCCGCAAACCGTTGCGCCACCGCGAAATCATGGGTCTGCGGCGAGATCGCGGCGACCAGGGCGACGACCGGGGTCCCGTCCTCATGGTTTCCTTCCCAACGACGCGCGCGCGCGTCGCCGACCGCGCCCAGCTCAACGATGATCGGCGTGCTCTCTAGCGTGACCCGCACTCACGACTCCTACGTTCCGCACGACTCCTACGTTCCGTGAAACCGCGACAGCGCGTCGGTCGCGAGGGTCAGCGCCCCGCGGAAGACCTCGCCCCGGTCGGGGGGGTGGCAGGCCTCGACCAGCGTCCGCAGCGGCAGGGCGAGCTTGTCGAGTTCCCAGGCGATGTCGCGGATCAGCGCGTTGCGCTGCTGGGCGGCGGCCGGCGATAGCTGGCCCGGCGCGATCGAGCGTGCGACGACGGC
>Ga0318537_10000039_pt1 | contig 21734 bp, 22 predicted proteins | sample GRESIP117b4f29_FD_203657 | JGI IMG/M metagenome (GOLD analysis project Ga0318537, IMG submission 203657) | Tropical soil microbial communities from Luquillo Experimental Forest, Puerto Rico - GRE.SIPMG.117b4f29 | ecosystem: Environmental > Terrestrial > Soil > Tropical forest > Bulk soil... | reverse complement strand
GGGATTTTCGGTATGGCGGGGACCGCGTACGTGTGGTGGCGTTCGCGCCGAAAGGTCATCATCGGCGTCAGGAGCGATGGCCTGACCGTCAATCAGCGGCGTGACGTTTTTCCATTCGTTGATGCAAAGCTGGGCCCATGGGTGAACATGGGCCTGGCCCTTCACCTGCAATGTGGCTCTCACCGGTTTGTTCTCGGCGGACGAGATCGTCGCATTGCCCCCACAACGCGGCTCGACGCGCCGCCTGTCCAGAGCGTCGACGCCTGGTTGTGGGTCTCAGAGTTCGATGAGCTTCTCGCCATGAGCGGCCGCCCGAGTGGAGTGGATGTGCGCGGGCCCGCACTGGGGGAACCGACTCGGTGTCTGCTGTTTCCGAACCCCTATTTGGCCGAACAGGCGGGATCGTTTGCCTTCCGAAAACAACTTCGACTTCAGCGATCACTCTCGAAACCGAGCCTGGTCCTTGACGTGGACAACGACGCGATGCAGGTGACCGACCCGAACACCGATGCGCTCAGCGCCTCGGCTTCGCGCGCGCAGGTCACTGCTACACCGGCAAACTTCCAGCCCGATGCTGTCACCAGCGGCGACGGCAGCACGTATAGCTACCCCGCGATCACCGGCCTGGTCGTGTGTGTTCCCGGTGTGCAGCCACTGACCATCGGGTGTCTCGACATGAGGGGGGCGGGATTTCGATTTTCGTGGCGCGGCAATGTGCCAAGGCCGAATGAACGCCCTGCCTATGTGGCCTCGGGGGCAGATTTGCGGACGCTCGCTGAGACATTCGGGTTGACCTCCTATCTGGAAGACACGGCGGCAACCGACCGCACCAGTAACCAACCTCATCGTCCTAACACGACATAAGCCACCTGACGTGACGAACCAAACGGCGCAACCCGGCAGCGGTGAACAGTCCGCCCGGGAGCGTTCGCCGGGAACTTTTACCACCAACCGCTTGCTGGTCACCGGCGTCGACCCAGCCGGACGCTCGTGCGCGGCGCAGGACGGCCCGATCACGCTGCAGGGCAACGCCGGCGTCGACGGCATCCTCTATTCGGTGCTGTACGCGGCGCCGTCCCTTCCGTCGATTTCTACCGGCGGCGGGCGCGTCGCCGACTTCCTCGACCTGGCAGTCCCGCCGGGCGCGATGCGCTGGACGGTGGTCGACTACGCACCGGGCGCCGGGTTTTCCATGCACCACACGGACACGGTCGATCTCGATGTCGTGCTTTCCGGGTCGGTTGATTTGATCCTCGATGACGGTGAGCACCCGCTCGCGCCGGGCGACAGTGTCGTGGTCACGGGCGTGGACCACGCCTGGCGCGCGGGTCCGCAGGGATGCCGGCTCGACGTCATGACGATTGGGGCGCCAGCGCCGCGCTCCTGACTCAGCCGCCGGGTGACTGCCGAGCGATGGTCGAGTTGGGCGCCGCCCAGTCGGTCGACACCTTGCGATGCCTGATCAGCCAGGTGCCGCCGTCGGGTACCAGGGTGTCGCGATAGCGGCCGAAATGGTCGAGCCCAATATGGGTGACCACGGTGAAGTACGACGAGACCTGCGCCTCCTGCGGGGTCAACCCGGTGAACAGCACATTGGCGAGGTTGTGCCGGACGACGGGCTTGACGTCGACGCCATCGGCGACGTTGCCGGCGACATCGCTGAGGAACGACGCGATCTCGGGTCGCCCGCGCAGCGGCTGCAAACCGCGTATCTCGAGCACGCCGTCCGCGCAGAACGTCTCCGCGAGACCGTCGAGTCGACCGGCGTCACCCGACCAGTTGTACCGCGCCAGAGTGTCCCGGATCCGCTCACGGGCAACAAGTTCCCACATCTCCACCGTCGTCGCTCCTCACCCGGCTCACTCCTTGGGTAATTCATGTCAGGCGCACGTCGCTGATGTCAATCGACACCATGAGCTCGTCGGCTATGAGCCGGCCGTCGGCCCCACAGCGGTACGCCCGGCGCCTGGACGGCAGCTTGATACCGTCAGCCTCCACCACGTCGTAAACGTATTGGATGGCGGAGAACCCGCCGGCCACGTCGACACGATAGTCGTGCCGGCGCAGCAAGAAGTCGCTGTCGAAGTAGAACTCCTGCAGACTGCTGTGGCTGGGGAAGCGGTCTGGAAAATGCGCCCGCAGCCCTGACCACCGCTCACCGTTGTCCTCGATGGGATCGAGTTCGGTGACGGTGAACCCCGGAAGCGTCATCAGGAACGGGGTGGTCAGGTAGGTCCACAGCGCGTAGCCGTTAAAGTAGGCGCGCTGCAACGGATCCCACGGTGTCGTCAAGCCGTGACCGCTGAACGATTCTCGCGGGTTGCTTCGCTCGGCGACCACGCGGCCGTCCAGCTTTTGGATGGCGACGCGTTCCGGTGTGAAGTCGGTTTTCTGGTCTGCGGCGCCAAACGGCTGAACGGATGCCCATTCGCGGTGCAGCGCCACGCTCATTCGTCGCGGCGCCGGATCTTGCGGTTGACCCTTGATCTCCCATAGCGAGCCGCCGCTGACGATGGTCGCCTCCATCGAGCTGAATCGGCGCCACCGCTCAAGCCCTCCGTGCGCCGCGAGCACGGCATCGAGCAAACCGGTCATGACGAATAGCCTCTCACCGATTCAATGGCCGCCCGACCCCGGCGCCGCCTGCGGGAATGAATCGCGACGCCCGACTGTAGAACAACGCATGAAACTCAACGACGCCGCACGTGACCTCATCGGCAAGGGTGCCGACGCCACCCTCGTCACACTCAATCCCGACGGCAGCCCCCAGGTGAGTGTGGTCTGGGTAGCGCTGCGGTCGACGCCCGACGGGGACGAACTCGTCACGGCCCACCTCGCCGAGCACAAGAAGGTACGCAACGTCCGCAACGATCCGCGCGTCGCCGTCACGATCCTGTCGCTCGACGCGCCGGGCAAGGGGATGCGGCCCTACCTCTCCACTACCGGGACCGCGCGGATCGTCGAGGGCGGCGCCCCCGAGCTCCTCAGGGAGCTCAATCCCGTTCTGGGCGACCCGAACATGAAGTTCCCGCCGGACAACGCACCGCCCGGATTCCTCACCCGCATCCGCATCGACAAGGTCGGCGGCATCGGGCCCTGGGCATCCTGACACGAATTTTTGCCACTTCCGCTACTTGCGGTAGCGGAATACAGTAAGCGGGTGGCGACCGGCGACGACGGCAGGCACGTGCGTACGTGTCCATTGTGTGAAGCTATGTGCGGCTTGGAGATTCAGGTCGAGGGCGGCCGGGTCACCAGCATCCGCGGCAACCGCGACGACGTCTGGAGCCGCGGACACATCTGCCCGAAGGGCGTGTCGCTGGCGGCGTTGCACGACGACCCCGACCGCATCCGCAGCCCGCTGATCAAGGTCGACGGGCGCTGGCAGGAGGTCAGCTGGGACGAGGCGTTTCGCCGCTGCACCGAGTTGCTGACGCCGGTGATCCGCAAGTACGGGATCGGCGCGGTTACCGCCTACACCGGCAACCCGCTGGCGCACTCGTTCTCGCTGGCCCGCTACGCGGGGGTGCTGCTGGGCATGTCCGGCATTCCGGTCACCTATTCGCCGGGGACCGTCGACCAATGGCCGAAGAACCTGTCGTCGCACCTGATGTACGGCCTCTGGTGGAACTTTCCGGTACCAGACATCGAGCGCACCGACCTGCTGGTCATCATGGGAGCCAACCCCGCCGCGTCGCAGGGTTCGCTACTGGCCGCGCCCGACGTGATGGGCCTGATCGACGCGATCCGCAAACGGGGCAAGGTCATCGTGATCGACCCGGTGCGCACTCGCACCGCCGCCCACGCCGACGAGTGGCTTCCGATCGTCCCGGGCACCGACGCCGCGCTGCTGCTGGCCGTCGCGCACACACTCTTCGACGAGGATCTGGTCGATCCGGGACCACACGTCGAAGGTGTCGACACGATGCGCCGCGTTGCCGCGGATTGGCCACCGAGCCGGGTCAGCGCCGTCACCGGCATCGACGAAGACCGCATCCGCCGACTGGCCCGCGAGCTGGCCGGCACCGAGAAGTCGGTGGTATACGGCCGAATTGGGTTGTGCAATCAGGAGTTTGGCAGCCTCGCCAGCTGGCTCGTCGACGTGATCAACATTTTGACAGGCCATTTCGACACCCCCGGTGGCGCGATGTTCCCCAAGCCGGCGGCCTGGTCGATCACCGCGCAGCCGCTGCCCGGCCTGGAGGGCGGCGCCCCCGAATTCGGCCGCTGGCACACCCGGGTGCGCGGCGCGAAGGAGGTCCTCGGACAGGCGCCGGTGTCGTGCATGGCCGAGGAGATCGCCACACCGGGGGACGGGCAGCTCAAGGCGCTGATCACGGTCGCGGGCAACCCTGTGTTGTCCACGCCCGGCGGCGACAAACTCGATGAGGTGCTGCCGATGCTGGAAGCGATGATATCGGTGGACCTTTGGCTCAACGAGACAACGCGTCACGCCGACGTGATCCTGCCGGGGCTGTCACCGCTCGAACAGCCTCACCACGACGACCTCATCCTGCTATTTGCGATCCGCAGCATCGCGAACTACTCGGCCCCGGTGTTCGACCCGGGCGATCGCCCCCACGAATGGGAGATTCTGATCCGGCTTACGGGGCTATGCACCGGCACACCCGCCGAGGACGTCGACGTCGCCGCGATCGACGATGGCTTCTTCGACTACCTGGCCTTCACCCGCGGCCTCGACGGCGCGGCGATCCGCAAGCTCTACGACGATGCCGGCTTGAAAGGCGGCCCGGAGCGGATGCTCGACCTCACGCTGCGAACCGGACCCTTCGGGGACCAGTACGGCCAGAACCCCGGCGGGCTCACGTTGGACATGCTCAAGGCCAACCCGAACGGAATCGACTTCGGGCCCATGGTGCCCCAGCTGCCCGAAATCCTGGGCACCGCCGACAAGAAAATCCGGCTCGCCCCGCAATACCTGCTCGATGACCTGCCGCGGCTGGCCGCGCGCCTGGAACGGCCCGCCGAGCCATTGGTCCTGGTGAGCCGAAGACACCTGCGGTCGAACAACACCTGGCTGCACAATGTGCCCGCGCTGATGAAGGGGAAGGACCGGTGCACGCTGCTGATCCACCCCGACGATGCCGCCCGCTTCGGCGTCGGCGACGACGACATCGTCACGGTGAAGTCGGAGGCCGGCGAAATCAAAGTCCCCGTCGAGATCACCGACGCGATCAAGCCCGGCGTGGTGTCGATGCCGCACGGCTGGGGACACGGCAAGCCCGGCACGCGCATGGCGGTGGCCAACGGTTCACCGGGCGCCAACACCAACGCGCTGTCCCCGCCGACGTTCATCGACGAGCCGTCTGGCAACGGTGCCCTCAACGGCATCCCGGTGACCGTGATCTGAAGGTCGCGCTCGATTTCGACGGGCCCTTTATCTGTCAGCGAACGCCGCGGTGGTAGAGACTGATTCGTCTCGTAATCTCACGTCCCGTGACACGACTGTCCCGGCGCCGCAAACAAGCCAGAATTAGGTCCCGATTGATCCGGAAGGAATCCGTATGACGACCCCACGCTCCAAGAACGATCGGAAGCTTCCCCAACTCATTCCTCATCTTTTGCTGCGCGATACTCAAATCCACAGTCCCGCCGTGCTGGAGGACGCCAAGCGGCGAAGCGAGAAAGTTCACCTCCGGCTGGCCGATCGCATCACCGCATACGCGGGCTCGATGACTTTCGTCTACATTCACATGATCTCGTTCGCCGTGTGGATTGGGCTATTGGAGGCGTACCCCTGGCCGATACTGGCGCTGACCGTGTCACTCGAAGCGATCTTCCTGTCGACGTTCATCATGATCGGCCAGAACCGCCAGGCCGCCTTCCAGCAGGCCAAAGCCGACCACGACTATCAGGCTCAGGAATTAGAACTCAAAACCAACACAGAGTTGACCCGCCAAATCCAGTCCCTCACAGAGGAATTGCACCGGCACATCATCGGCGGGTCCGCCTAAGGGCATCGACTCTACCTACGTTTTATACACTCCCACAATGCCTCTCGTCAGAATTGACCTTCCTAACAGCATCGAATCCGAACGGCACGGTCTCATCGGAGACATCGTCTACCAGGCGATGGTCGACGTCCTCAACGTCCCGGACGGCGACAAGTTTCAGATCATCACCGCCCACGACGCCGACTCCCTGCGCATCGATCCGGCCTACCTCGGCATCGACCGGGCCGCCAACGCCTTCATCATCGACATCACCCTCAACGCCGGGCGCGCCGTGGAGTTGAAGCGGCAGTTTTACGCAACCGCTGCCGAACGGCTCAGCGCCGAGGCCGACGTCCGACCCCAGGATGTATTGATCGTGCTGACCGAGGTGGCAAAGGAGAACTGGTCGTTCGGCAACGGCGAAGCACAATACGCGTGACCTCACAGCCCGCGGTGAGTTCACAAAACCGCAGGAGTGTGTTTTAGTTCACCTTCCCCGTGACCCGATGAACCGTCGACGGCAGGCCACTCGTCGGCATGAGCATGACCGCAACAACGTATTCCACATTCGCCGACCGGGCTGCCGATAATGCCCGCGGCGCGCCTCACATCGCCGGCACCGCGGTGGCGTTGACACCGCACCGGTACAACCAGGATGAGGTGGCCCGCGAGCTCACCGATTTCACCGACCCGGGTTTCATGCGCTTCGCGCAAACGACCGGAGTCGACAATCGCAGCCTCGCGCTACCGCTGTCGCGTTACCCCGAACTGAGTGGCTTCACCGAGGCGAACAACGCCTACCTCGAGGTTGCCGTCGACCTCGGTGAGCAGGCAGTGCGCTCGGCGCTGGCCGCGGCGAACATCGAACCTCACGAGGTCGACACCATCGTGATGGTCTCCAGCACGGGAATAGCGGTGCCCACCATCGACGCGCGGCTGATGTCGCGAATCGGGCTGCGGCCCAACATCAAGCGGGTGCCGCTGTTCGGCCTCGGCTGCGTGGCGGGCGCCGCCGGGATGGCACGCGTCTACGACTATCTGCATGGGTACCCGGAGGACGTGGCCGTACTGCTGTCCGTCGAGCTGTGCTCGCTCACGCTGCAGCGCGACGACACCTCCATCCCGGCTCTGATCGGTGTGTCTCTGTTCGGGGATGGTGCGGCCGCAGTGGTTGCCACCGGCGCCAACCGAACACCATTGGGCTCCAACGCACATCGGGGTCCGCGCGTTCTAGCGACGCGTAGTCGCGTCATTACCGAGACCGTCGACGTGATGGGCTGGAACGTCAGCTCCAGCGGATTCCAGCTGGTGATGTCCCGTGATGTCCCGAAGATGGCCGATGACTATCTGCGTGCAGAGGTCGACAGCTTCCTGGCCGACCACGATTTGTCGATCGCCGACATCTCGACGTGGGTGTGCCATCCGGGTGGTCCGAAGGTGCTCGATTCGATCGAGAACGCGATAGGTCTGCCGCCGGAAGCCGTGGCGCACAGCCGAAACTCCATGCGGGAGAACGGCAATATGTCGTCGGTATCCGTGCTTGACGTGCTGCGCCGTACGGTCGCCGAGCCCCCGGCTCAGGGCGCCTTCGGAGTGATGCTGGCGATGGGTCCGGGCTTCAGCTTCGAGCTGCTGTTGCTGCAGTGGTGAGGTGACGAACCATGTATTACTCACTGTTCATCCTCGCCATCGGCGCTGAGCGGTTGGTCGAGCTGGCCGTCGCGCAGCGAAACGCGAAATGGTCCTTTGCCCACGGAGGCAAGGAGTTCGGCCGCGATCACTACCCGGCGATGGTCAGTATGCATGCGCTGCTTCTGGTTTCGTGCATCGTGGAAGTGTGGGCCCTCGGCCGGCCATTCATCGGTTGGCTGGGCTGGCCGATGCTTGCCATCGTGGTGCTCAGCACCGTGGTCCGCTGGCGGTGTGTCGCGACGCTCGGTAAACACTGGAACCCACGGCTCATTGTGATCCCGGGCGCGCCGCTGGTTCGGGAGGGAATGTATCGATGGGTGCGCCACCCCAACTACACCGCGGTCGCCGCGGAGGTTGCGGCGCTTCCGCTGGTTCATTCGGCGTGGCTGACGGCGATCGCGTTCAGCGTGGCCAATGCCCTGGTGCTCGCCGTGCGGATCCGCGCGGAGGACACCGCATTGGGCCTTGCATGAGGACCGCCTGAGCGATCAGGGAGCGACTGGACGGTTCGTCCAGTCCCGGTCGGCCCGGCGCGACGAGCGGAACCATCCGCCCGCCGCGCCGGTGCCGCCGTCGGTCGGGATGGTGTGGCCGGTGACAAACGCCGACAGGTCGGAGGCCAGGAACAGAATCACTCGTGCCTGGTCTTCGGGCAGCCCCATCCGTCCGACGGGCACCCACTGGGGCCATTGCGTCTGCTCCTCGGCAGACAGCCACTGCGAGTAGGGCACCTGTAGTGACTCGGTGACGTCGGGGCCGATTCCGTTGACCCGCACCCCGTCGCGGCCCACCTGGACCGCGAGGCTGCGGGTGAAGTGGATGACGGCGGCCTTGAAGGCCGCATAAACCGGATCCTCCGGGTAGCCGCGTAACCCTTCGACCGACGAGACGTTGACGATCGCGCCCCCGCGCTGATCGATCATCGCCGGCAGGAATGCGTGGGTGACAAGGAAGACGTGGTGCAGGTTGATGCGGTAGAGGTCGTCCCACAATCGCGGGTCGGTGTCGACGAAATTGCCCGGGTGGCGCAGCCAGTGGCCCACGTTGTTCACCAGCACGTCTACCCGGCCGTAGCGATCCAGCACCGTTCGCGACAGGGCGGCGACCCGGTCTTCGTCGCGGACATCGGCGCCGACCGCCAGCGCTGAGCCACTAGACGCGGTGATCTCCTCGGCCGTGCGTCGCGCCCGCTCGGCATCGATGTCGGCGATGACCACCCGCGCGCCGTGTTGGGCGAACAGCCGTGCGGTCGCCGCGCCGATCCCGCCGCCGCCGCCCGTCACCACTGCGACCCGGTCTGTCAGCAATGCGCCAGCGTGCTTTGCCTGCTCCATGCCCATATCTTCGAGCACCCGCTGAGATTGGCAAGCGTCGGCTGCGTACCCATTTCTCAGGCAGCCAAACAGTGACGAGGCCGACATTTGCCACACATTCACTCTCCGTTTTCCGCGCTCCGGGGCGGGTACACCGTTTATCGATAGGAGTCGAACGCAAATGACAACGGAGCCAGATCCATATCGCTTATTACCGAGTCAGGCGATGAACCGGCGAATTCACCATCGCCACAGTCCGCAGTCGTTTGCTGTATCGCTCGTCAGCCGGTTAATCGTGAAGAATGTGGTGCGCGCGTGGGCAATTCAGCCGAATCTGCACTGGCCCCTGGAATACGTTGACGACTTGGCAGGCTTGGTGCCACATTTCGGGTCGGCGGCAAAGATCAAACCGATACGGCTCGAGAACTGCGCGGCAGAGTGGGTTCGGGCGCCGGGCGTGTCCTCCCCACGGGCGATCCTTTACCTGCACGGTGGCGCCTTCCTTACCTGCGGCCTCAACACGCACCGGTCCTTGGTCATCCGTTTGTCGAAGGCAGCGGATGCCGGCGTACTCACCGTCGGATACCGAATGCTGCCGACTCACCAGATAGCCGACGCGATCGAAGACGGCATGAGCGGGCTTCGCTGGCTGCGGGATCACGGCTACGACGGCGGCCGAGTCGTCGTCGCCGGCGACTCGGCCGGGGGGTATCTCGCGTTCATGACCACGCTCGCCGCCATCCGAACCCGCCTCGTAAAGCCGGCGGGAGTTGCGACCGTTTCGCCTTTCACCGACGCAAATCCGGCCCGGAAACTCCGCCACCGCAACGCACGCAGGTGCTCCATGTTCACCCGGGGGGCATTGTCGATGTTCACTGGATATCTGCGCCGGGCGCGGCTCCCGCAGGGCCAGGGGAGTTCGGCGCGCCATGTCGACTCACCGGTGGACGCCGATCTGTCCGCCCTGCCGCCGGTCACCATCCACGCAAGCTCCGACGAATTGCTGCTTCCGGATGCCGAGCTCATGGCGAAACGCCTGGAATCCAGCGGCGTTCGGTGCGATCTCCACCTCTGGGACGGACAAGTTCACGACTTCCCGTTGGCGGCCGATGTCTTGCCGGAGGGGAGGCGGGCCATTCAATACATCGGCGATTTCGTTAAAGAGGTCACCGCCGCGGTCGACGGTTTGCGCGGCAGACCAGGGCGGCTGCTGCCCGGCAGCATGCGCGTCGCCGCGGCAGCGGGATAACCGATATCGCAGCGCGTTCGGTGAGGCCGACATTTGAGCGGCCGTCATTCCCGTTGCTCCGGCTCCTCGATTTCGGGGTCGATGAGGACTGTTTCCCGCTGCTCCTGCCAGTCGGAAGCGGTGGCCTCCAGCGGCACGCCGCTCTCGAGATCGTCTTCGGGCGGCAAGTCGGCGGTCGGCCGCTCTTGGTCGAGGGCGTCGGCGACGGGCACCTCGTCGGGGAACGTACCGTTGTCGGGCATGGGCGGCGGGTTACCCGCGGCTTTGCGATCAAAACTCCGACGATCATTTGAGCGCGCAAGTGGGTAGCGGACGCCGCGTACCCCGCGGTACGCGTCCGGGCGGTGAACGTGTCGAGGACTTGCCCTGCATCGGCGTCACTGCCGATACAGTTGGTCCTCGTGAGCCCACCAGCCCCGCCAGTCCTGACCGTGCGGTACGAGGGATCCGAGCGCACCTTCGCGGCAGGCAATGATGTCGCGATCGGGCGTGACCTGCGCGCGGACGTTCGCGTCGCACACCCACTGATCTCCCGGACGCATCTCCTGGTGCGATTCGACCAGGGCAGATGGGTCGCCATCGACAACGGCAGCCTCAATGGGCTTTATCTCCACAACCGTCGCGTGCCGGTCGTCGACATCCAGGACGGCCTGCGGGTCAACATCGGCAACCCGGACGGTCCGGCACTGACCTTCGAGGTCGGCCGCCACCAGGGTTTGGTCGGGCGGCCTCCGCTGACGGCGTCGATACCGATTTACAACCCGCAAAGCGGACCCAGCCCACGGGCGCCCCAGGGCCAGCCGCAGCAGGTCGGCTCCCACTGGCCCGGCCAGCCTCAGCAGCCGACGCCGGTCTCATTCCGCCAGCCCTCGCATCCAGCCAGCGGACCGCACATAAGCCATTCGCCCAGCGGACCGCAACCGAACCAGCTGTCGGGGACTCAGCCTCAATACCCGACCGTCGGGCATCCCGCGGGACCGCCCAGCGGGCCCCAGCAGACGCCGAAGATTTACCGCGCACAACCAATGGAGGTGCCCCCGGCCTCCGCGGCGGAGCCCGAAACCGCCCGCGTCGCCGATTCCACCAACATCGCGACGTCGATGATGAAAATGCTGCGGCCGGGTCGAACCGCGGTGGAGTCGATCGTGGGCGCGGTCAAGATCGGCCGGGCCACCGACAACGACATCGTCATCCCGGAGGTGCTGGCGTCACGCCACCACGCAACCCTCATCCCGACGCCGAACGGCACCGAGATCCGGGACAACCGCAGCATCAACGGCACCTTCGTCAACGGCGCCCGGGTCGAGTCGGCCGTGCTGCACGACGGCGACGTCGTCACGATCGGGAACATCGACCTCGTCTTCGCCGGCGGCGTACTGGCCCGCCGCGTTGAGAGCGCGATGGCGACGCGCACCGGCGGCCTCGACGTGCGCGGGGTGACGTGGACGATCGAGAACAACAAGACGCTGCTGGACGACATCTCGCTGGGAGCGCAGCCCGGAACGCTGACGGCCGTCATCGGTCCGTCCGGCGCGGGAAAGTCGACGTTCGCCAGGTTGGTGGCGGGCTACACGCACCCGACCACGGGGACGGTTTCCTTCGAGGGCCACAACATCCATGCCGAATATGCCTCGCTGCGCAGCCGGATCGGGATGGTACCGCAGGACGACGTGGTGCACGGGCAGCTGACGGTGCAACAGGCGTTGATGTACGCCGCGGAACTGCGGCTGCCGCCGGACACCACCAAGGCCGACCGCGCCCAGGTGGTTGCCCGGGTGCTCGAGGAACTCGAGATGACCCAGCACCTGCAGACTCGAGTCGACAAGCTGTCCGGCGGCCAGCGTAAGCGCGCCTCGGTTGCGCTGGAGCTGCTGACCGGGCCGTCGCTGCTGATCCTCGACGAACCGACCTCCGGCCTGGATCCGGCGCTGGACCGGCAGGTCATGACCATGCTGCGGCAGTTGGCCGACGCCGGTCGTGTGGTGCTCGTGGTCACCCACTCGCTGACATATCTGGACGTCTGCGATCAGGTTCTGCTACTGGCCCCCGGCGGCAAGACCGCCTTCTGCGGGCCGCCCAGCCAGATCGGTCCGACCATGGGGACGACGAACTGGGCCGACATCTTCAGCACAGTCGCCAATGACCCTGACGGATCCCAGGCACGGTACCTGGCGCGGACGGGACCGCCCCCGCCCCCGCCGCCGGCCGAGAAACCCGCCGAGCTGGGCGATCCGTCCCATACGAGTCTGTTCCGCCAGTTCTCCACGATCGCGCGGCGGCAGGTGCGGTTGATCGTCTCCGACCGCGGCTACTTCATCTTCCTCGCGCTGCTGCCGTTCATCATGGGTGCGCTGTCGATGTCCGTGCCCGGGGATGTCGGCTTCGGCAAGCCGAATCCCATGGGTGACGCGCCCACCGAGCCGGGGCAGATCCTGGTGCTGCTCAATGTCGGTGCGGTCTTCATGGGCACTGCGTTGACGATCCGCGATCTGATCGGTGAGCGCGCAATCTTCCTGCGCGAACAGGCGGTTGGGTTGTCCACGTCCGCGTACCTGTTGGCGAAGGTGTGCGTTTACACCGTGTTCGCGATCATCCAGTCGGCGATCGTGGTGGTGATCGCGATTCTCGGCAAAGGCGGCCCGACTCAGGGTGCCGTGGCGTTGGGCAATGCCAATCTGGAGCTCTTTGTCGACATCGCTATGACCACCGTCGCCTCGGCGATGCTCGGGTTGGTGTTGTCATCCATCGCCAAGTCCAACGAACAGATCATGCCGCTGCTCGTCGTAGCGGTCATGTCGCAGCTGGTGTTCTCCGGCGGCATGATCCCAGTCACCGGCCGCACGGGTCTCGACCAAATGTCTTGGCTTACACCGGCGAGATGGGGTTTCGCGACGTCGGCCGCCACCATCGACCTGCTCACCTTGGAACAGGCGGTGCCATCGGTCGCGAAGGACTCGCACTGGCACCACACGCCCGCCGCGTGGTGGTTCGACATGGGCATGCTGATAGTGCTCAGCCTTGTCTACGTCGGCTTCGTGCGCTGGAAGATTCGGCTCAAGGGCGGCTGATCGCTCGCTGGTGTGCGCTGAGGGTTTTCAGTGTGCGGTGACGGCGCCGGTTTCGCGAAATCCGCGCCCTGAAAGCACACTTGATGCCCTGGGCGCACACTCGCCAGGATGGTTAGGCCCCCTTGCGGACCGACTCCTCGGCAGCGGTGCGCATCCGGTCCGACAGCCGAAGCAGATCGTGCTCGCCTACCCCGTGGGGCAGCGTGTACGCCAGCTGCCGTAACTCAATGGCACAATCGCGCAACTCCTCGCGGAGGCGTCTCTCCAGGGTGGGCATACCTTTAGATCCTCCCAGCCCAGCCCTATTTTCGCGATGGAGGCGGAGCGTTTTAACGGGAGATTGACAGCGTTTTTACATCCGGGTGCACGCCGATTACATCACGGGCGTGCGGCGACGAAAGTTTCGTTCGGTACGCCGGCGGCGAGGCCCTCGACATCGAACGGCGCATCGAGGCGGGCGTGCAACTCGTCGCGGTCGGTGAGGACGCTGATCTCGGCGGTCTGGCGGGCAAAGAACCGGCCGAAACGCGGGTAGAGCCAACGCATGATCGCTCGCCCCGCGCGGGTGCAGCTCGCGGCGCAGTAGCCGACGTGACCCAGCTCGTCCGTGAGGATCTCGGAATAGAGCAGCTCGATCCGTGCGGCCACGTCCGGTTCGTCGGCGAACAATTCGACGCCGACTCGGCGCAGCTCGTCGAACATGATGCAGCCCGCCATTTCCCCCGCGCCCACGAACGGGAACCCGAAGCGCTCGGGGAGGAAGACGTTGATCTTGACGAACTGGCGCATCAGCATCGGCGGCGGAATCACTTGGAACGGCAGACCGAAAATTTCCAACACGTAGGCCAGCAGGCGGGTGTGATAGTGCTCCTCGAGCTCGACGTACACCCGCTCGGGTGGGACGTCCTCGCTGCTGTTGCGCCCGTAGGTCTCGCCCAAGTTCACCCCGAATCGCTCCGCCTGGTTCAGCTTGGCGGTCGCCAGGAGGAACAGCATCTCTGGGGAAAGCCCCGACTCCGGTCGGCGGCGGCGCACATTCCGCAGGAACACACGCCGATCGATGGGACGGGCGGAGCGAACCGGGTCGGCCTTCAACGATGCGAAGAATTCCTCACGGTTGGCGAGTCGGCGATGCAGCAGATCGGCGTCGCCGTCACGGTGCGCCAGATAGGTCCGGTAGTCCTCGATGGCCGTGCTGCTCATGGCGCCTCCATTCCCTGAACGATGGTTTTCACGTATCGGTCCAACAGCGCTGCACGCGTCCGGGGCGCCCCACCTGTGGCGAGCAACGCGAACAGCCCGGTCATGAAGATCAGCCCAAGCTCGCCGGCGTCCGCATCTCGAGCGACCCGTCCCGCAGCCTGCGCCTCGGCAATCGCGGCAATGACGAACCCCGCCAGCGGATGCTCGCCCAACTCATGCTCGACCGGGCGCGTCGCGGAGAAGTGCAACCCAAGCATGTCCCTGAAGACCACCGGACCCAGCCGCCCCTCGGCGGCAAGCACCTGGCGCACCAACAGAGTGAGCATCGACATCAGGTCGCCGGGTTCGCTCGTCTCGGTGGCGAGCGTTGCCACGATGTCGGCTTCCTCATTGCGTTCAAGCTCGATCAGCACGTGCTCCTTGGTGGGGAAATGGAAATAGAAGGTGCCGCGCGACACCCCCGCCGCCGCGGCGATCGTGGCGACGTCGGTGCGCGCCAATCCGGACCGGCCGACCTCGGCCACCGCGGTCTCGAACAGACGGGCCCGCGTCTGCAGTCGCTGGGCCTCCCGAGCGCTTACGGCCAGCGAAGCGGCTTCTGAGGTCGATGTCGCCAAGGGCACGTCAGCAAACGTACCTTCGCTCGTTGGCACCTGTCAATGACACCCGTCAGCGAGGTGCTGCGTGGTCCATCAATCGATCCGGATGGCCAGAGTTGCGACGACCGCGTTGGTGCGTGCGCGAAGCGCCGCCGCGAGGATCGGGCCGCGCTGGTTGTACAGCAACCGGTGGCGCCAGCGCCGGGGCTCGACCTGGGCGAGCAGCACAGTGACGTCACGGCCCTTTTCGATCTGGGTTCGCACAAAACCCACCGTCGGCGCGACCAGGCTACGGTGCGGGCTGGGCAACACCTTGAGCTCCAGTCCGGGATCCCATTCTTCCCACTGCCGGGATAGCCGCCGAGTCGATTGCGGGTCGACCTCGACGGTCACCGGCACGACTTCCCCACCGAGCCGGAGAGCGGCCTGGACCGCGCGCTCGGCCACAGAGCTGACCGCGACGATTGGGACGATGACCATGGCCTTTGTGTCGACCCCGCGTACCGGCTTGGGAGGTATCTGACCCAGGCCCAACTGTTCGCCCGCGCGCCGGTAGTAGCGTTCGATTCGGTCGAAAAGCAGCATCAGCCCGGGCACCAGGATCACCAGTAGCCACGCGCCTTCGGTGAATTTGCTTGCCAGCAACACGATTCCGGCCACGGCGGTGAGCACCGCTCCGGTGCCGTTCAGGACGGCCTTGCCCAGCCATCCGCGACCGCGTTCGCCGCGCCAGTGCTTCACCAGACCGGTTTGGCTGATCGTGAACCCGATGAACACCCCGATCGCGAATACCGGCAGCAGTCGCTGGGTGTCGGCGTCGACGATCAGCAGCACTGAGGCGGCCAGTATCGCCAACGTCGAGACGCCGTACCGGAACACGGGCCGTTCTGCGCGCAGCGCGAATAGATGCGGCAGGCGGTGATCCTTGGCCAGCAGCTGCATCAGCACCGGCAGGCCGCCGAAGCTGGTATTCGCCGCAAAAGCCAGCACCAGGGTCACGGTCAAGTTGATCGCGTAAAACGGCCATCCGGTTCCGAACGCCCCCGCCGATAGCTGTGCGAGCAGGGTGACGTTGCCGCGGGGGACCACCTGGTGTAACCGGACCAGCATGGCCAGACCCAAAAGCATGGCCCCCAACAAGATTCCCAGCGCGACCTCGGTGTGCTGGGCACGCTTCACCGCCGGCGACCGGAACGCGGGCACCGCGTTGGCGATCGCCTCCACTCCGGTCAGCGAGGAGCATCCGGCCGAAAAGGCCTTGAGAATAACCACAATCCCGAGGGCCTCGGTCGCGTGGATCGGGCCGAGATCGTCGCCGATCATGGCGACCGGGTGCGGTTCGAAGAAGGCGCCGGCGACGATGATCGCGAAGATCCCGACGATGAACACCAGCGTCGGGCCCATCAGCACCTTCGCCGATTCCGCGATGCCGATCAGATTGATCACGGTGAGCACGGCAAGACCCGTCATCGTCACCGCAAGCAAGTGATGCGCCAGCGGCGGAAACACGCTACCCAAGCTCGCGGCCCCCGCCGCCAGGCTCACCGCCACGGTCAACACGTAGTCGACGACCAGGCTCGCCGCGGCCAGCAGGCTGGGCCACCGGCCCAAGTCCTTCTTGGCCACCGCGTACGCCCCGCCACCGTCGGGGTGCACGGCGATCACCTGCCGGTAGGACACCACGAGCACCAACAGCAGCAGGGCGATCGCCACCGAGATCGGGACGGTCCAGCTGACGGCGGCGGCACCCGCGACGACCAAACCGAGCACGATCGCTTCGGGCCCGTACGCGACGCTGGACAAAGCGTCCAGCGACATCGCCGCGAGACCACCGATCGCGGTCAGCCGATGCGAGTCACCACGATGATGTCGTCGGAGGCGACGATCGGGGATTCTGTTGATCGGCGGCATGCGGTCCCGGGTTTCGACCACGGTCCGATTTAACACCGCGCCGAGCGTAACGTCAGTGCGAAATGGCGGGCGGAATTTCGCGGTGGCGTTACGCTGGCGCTGCCTGATGAAGCGGTAGGTGGGCACCGGGATGGATTTCGAACTCGACGCCGCGCAGCGCGCGTGGCTGACCGAGGTTCGCGAATTCCTCGATGAGAACGTCACCCCCGAGTTGCGGGCGGAACTCGCCGCGCACGATCTGGAGATTCCCGACGGGGAGGCAGCACGGTTTCGTCGCAAGATCGGTGACAAAGGCTGGTTCGGGCTGAACTGGCGGCGCGAGTACGGAGGTCTGGGTCTCGGCGCCGTTCACCAGCACCTGTTGATGAGCGAGTTCGAATATTGGGGCGTGCCCGGGCCCGATCTGACCGTCACATCGGTGGCGCCGATGATCATGCGCCACGGCACGGAGCGGAACAAGACCGAATGGCTGCCGCTGATCGCCAAGGGCGAAATGATCTGCGCCGTAGGCTATTCCGAGCCCGAAGCCGGAACCGATCTGGCCAACCTGCGTACCCGGGCAACCCGTGACGGCGATGAATGGGTGATCAACGGCACCAAGATCTGGAACAGCGGGGCTCAGCGCGCGACCCACGAGTGGCTCTGCGTGCGCACCGACCCGAATAGCGTTCGGCATCACGGGATTTCGGTGATCATCGTCCCAATAGACAGCCCCGGCCTGGAAGTCCGCCCCCTGTACGCATGGTCTGGCTATCGCACCAATGAGGTGCACTTTCGCGACGTGCGGGTCCCACTCACCAATCTGGTGGGCGAAGTCAACCGCGGCTGGACGTACATCACCGGCGCGCTCGACCTGGAACGTGGTGCGCTGACCAACGCGGGCGATCTGCGCCGCGCCGTGGAGGAGCTGCGAGAGCTTTCGTTGAGCCCGCGGCGCGACGGCACGGTGCCCGCCCACAGCCCGGCGCTTCGCCGGCGGCTGGCGCAGGCCGAGGCCGACGTGGAGGTGGCCACGCTCATGGGCTACGAGGCCGCTTCGATCCTCGACAGCGGCGACGGCGCCGTTATACCCACCGTGGAGGTCAGCGTCGAGAAGATCTTCACCAGCGAGCTGCGCCAGCGCATCGCCGATCTCGCGCTGGATCTGCTCGGTCCGGACGGCTTGTTGGCGCATCGCAGCCAATACGCGCCCCTGGCAGGCAAATTCGAACGGCTATACCGCGCCGCTCCGTTGATGCGTTTCGGCGGAGGTACCAACGAGGTCCTCCGTGACATCATCGCCCAGCGCGGCCACGGAATGCCTTCGTATGGACGTTAAACACACCGCCGAGCAGCGCGAGTTCGCCGCTGCGTTGCGGGCCCTGCTGTCGGCGGAGAGTCCGGTGAGTCTGGTGCGCGGTCTGGATGCACCGGACGCCGACCGGACCACCCCGGCGCTGTGGAAGGCATTGGCCGACGCCGGTGTCTTCGGGCTTGCCATCGCCCAGCAGTACGGCGGCTCGGGGGGCTCGCTCGATGACCTCGCCGTCTTCTACACCGAGTCCGGTCGCGCACTGTGCCCGACGACGGTGCACAGCACGGTTCAAGCCGCGCTGGCGATCGACCAACTTGGTACCCCGGAGGTCAAGGCGGTGTGGCTGCCGAAGCTGGCAAGCGGGAGCATGCGCGGCATCACGGCGCTATGGAGCGCCCGCGACGCCGCAGACGTCTCGGCGACACTGCGGGCCGATTCCTTCTCGACGCACTGGTGCCTGAACGGAACCGCGGATTACGTCGCTGACGCCGACGTTGCCGACCTCATCGTGGTTTCGGCCGCCGCGGGCGAGTGCACGCCGGTCTACATCGTTGACGCGCGCGCAACCGGGGTGAGCATGGTACCGCTCCCCATGGCGGGCGGGAACCGGGCGTTCACCGTGCGGTTCGACGGCGTGGTTGTCACCGCGGATGCGCTGCTTGACGATGACGCACGGCCGGCCCTGCGCCGCGTCGCGAATACCGCGGTGGCACTCGGGTCTCTCGACCTGGTCGGGATCGGGCAGGCCGTAGTGGACCGCGCCGTCGACTACACCAAGCTCCGTCAACAGTTCGGCCGCCCGATCGCGTCGTTCCAGGCGGCCCAACATATGGTCGCCAACATGCACATCGCCTTGGCCGCAGCGCGATTGGCCGCACACTCGGCGGTGTTTTGGATCGCCCGCGGTCACACGGCGACCAGGGAAACGGCCATCGCTCGCATGCACGCGGCCACCGCGGCGAGGCTGATAACCCTGGATGCCCATCAATTGCACGGCGGGATGGGCTACGTCACAGAGACGGACCTGCATCTGTGGACCGAACGGGCAAGGCTGGGTTCGACGCTCGGCGGCGGAGCCGACGTCGCCGCGTCATGGCTCGAGCAGACCCTGGAGGAGGGCTCCTGTGAGTGAGGACTCCTTGATCGACGCCGAATCGGCATCGCGCGTGGGCACCATCGCCGCATCGGCGACGGGCGAGGTGAACCAACGCGATTGGCAACGGTGGGCGGCCGCGGTGGGTGACCACAACCCCTTATGGTTCGATCCGGATTACGCGCGGGCCAACGGTTTCCGCGACATCATCTGCCCTCCGCTCTTTCTTCAGTACGCCGTGCTCGGCGTCGCGCGCCTCGAGGCGCTGCGGCCCGACGGCTCCTCCGGCGCGGCCTCGGGCAGTCTTGCGTTTCCCCGTGCCCCGAAGCGGATGGCGGGCGGGGAAAGTTTCACCTTTCACCTGCCGGCATACCACCGTGACGAGATCGAAATGGTCCGCACCATCGAGTCGATCGTCGAAAAGCAGGGCCGCTCAGGCAGATTCGTCCTAGTCACCTGGCACACCAAATACCGGAACCAGCACCGCGATCTGGTTGCCGAAGCATCGACGTCGATGATCGCCCGACCCTAGGAGTGCCATGATGGGCAGGCAGGTGTTCTACGACGACATCGGTGTCGGCGACCGGATTCCCACGCTGGCCGTCACCGTCGATGAGACCCAGATGTTCTTCTTCAGCGCCGCCACCTACAACGGCCACCGAATTCACTACGACAAAGAGTGGGCCCGCGCTGTCGAAGGGTATGACGACGTGTTGGTCCATGGGCCGCTTCAGGCGGCGCTGCTCGCCCGCGCGATCGGCGACTGGATCGGCGGACGCGGGCGCCTGGTCTCCTTCTCGGTGCAAAATCGGGCGATCGCCTATCCGGGCGAGCTGCTCAGCTTCGGTGGGCAAGTCACGGGCAAGCGAATCACCGACGAGGGCGCCGGACTGGTGGATCTCGACATCGCAGGCCGCCGCGACGACACCGTGCTGATGCCGGGAACCGCGACCGTCGAGCTGCCCCGGCGCGGAACGCCGTCGTGACCGGGCTGCGTGGCGAAGCGGCCATCGTCGGCATCGCCGAGTTGCCCGCCGAACGGCGGCCGACCGGGCCGCCGCTGTTCAGCCTGGACCAGTACGCGCGCTTGGCGAAGATCGTCGTCGAGGACGCCGGCGTAGACCCCGCACGCATCAACGGCCTCCTCACCCACGGCGTGGCCGAATCGGCGATGTTCGCCCCCGCCACCCTGTGCGAATACCTGGGCTTGCCTTTGGATTTCGGTGAGCGAGTCGATCTGGGCGGGGCCACCTCGGCCGGGATGGTGTGGCGGGCCGCGGCGGCCGTGGAGCTCGGCGTCTGCGATGCCGCGCTGGCCGTGGTTCCCGGATCGGCGTCGGTCCCGCATTCCGAGAAGCGGCCCCCTCCGGCCCCGAATTGGTATGGGGCGTCGTCGAACACCTATGGGTCGCCGCAGGCCGAGTTCGAGATCCCCTACGGCAACGTGGGGCAGAACGCGCCGTACGCGCAGATCGCTCAGCGCTACGCGGCGGAATTCGGCTACGACCCCGCCGCGGTCGCCAAGATCGCGGTCGACCAACGCACTAACGCGTGCGCGCATCCGGGAGCGGTCTTCCACGGCACCCCGATCACGGTGGACGACGTTCTCGCCAGCCCGATGATCGCCGACCCGATCCACATGCTGGAAACCGTGATGCGGGTGCATGGCGGAGCAGGAGTCTTGATCGCGAACGCCGACATCGCGCGTCGAAGTCGCAACCGTCCGGTGTGGATCACCGGCTTCGGTGAACACATCGCCTTCAAGACCCCGACCTACGCCGACGATTTGCTGTGCACGCCGATCGCGCGGGCCGCAGACAAGGCGTTCACGATGGCCGGGCTGAGCCGATCCGATGTCGACGTCGCTTCGATCTACGACTGCTACACCATCACCGTGTTGATGAGCCTGGAAGACGCGGGCTTCTGCGCCAAAGGCCAAGGCATGTCATGGGTTGCGGGCCACGACCTGACCCATCGCGGCGACTTCCCCCTCAACACCGCCGGCGGCCAGCTGTCCTTCGGCCAAGCCGGCATGGCCGGCGGCATGCACCACGTCGTCGACGCCGCACGCCAGATCATGGGCCGAGCCGGCGACGCACAGGTGCGCGACTGCCACACCGCGTTCGTCACCGGCAATGGCGGCATCATGAGCGAGCAGGTCGCCTTGCTGATGCGGGGGGACTAGCCATGGGCCGCGCCGGCGACGATGCAGAGCGAAGCGATGAGGAGGACCGGCGCAAATGACCGCCGAGCCCCGCCCCGTGCCCGAGCCCACGCCGGTCTCGCGGCCCTTTTGGGAGGCCCTGGCGCAGCACCGGATCCTCGTGCAGTACTCGCCTTCGCTGCAGCGCCACGTCT
>Ga0318537_10000034_pt1 | contig 22656 bp, 19 predicted proteins | sample GRESIP117b4f29_FD_203657 | JGI IMG/M metagenome (GOLD analysis project Ga0318537, IMG submission 203657) | Tropical soil microbial communities from Luquillo Experimental Forest, Puerto Rico - GRE.SIPMG.117b4f29 | ecosystem: Environmental > Terrestrial > Soil > Tropical forest > Bulk soil... | reverse complement strand
GTTCAAGCGCGGTGTGGGCCCGGCTATCGCGCGCCAGGCGGAGTTTGCGCCCATCCCGATGTCGCCGCCGACGTAGTTGGCGTTGTGCTCGGCCATCCGTGCGGCCGGCACGGCGCGGGCCGCCACCACGATCTCGCGGAAGCCGGGTGCGAACCTTTCGACCACTTGTGTCACGGCCTCGGTCGCGTCCATTGTGGAGCCCGACGGCACATGGGCGTAGGTCCAAAATGGCCGGCGGCCCACGATGTCTATGCGGCCGGGATCCGCGACGTGCGGCGAGACGGCGAGCACCATCGGCCACTGCGCGTGCCGCCCGGCGGCGATGTCGGCCTCGGCCCGCGCCATCTGCTCGCGGGTGCCGCCGAGGTGAAGGGTGGGCGCCAGCCGCAGGCGCGGGTCCGACCATGGGATGTCGTCGCTGAGCACGAAGTCGACCTTGGCAACTCCAGGTCCGAACGTGTAGCGGCGCAACGCTTTAGCGTAACCAGGCGGAAGCGAGTCACCGTAGATGCGCAGCAGTGCGGTCGGCGCCGTGTCAAACGCGACGACTGAGGCCGGCGGCCCAGGAACAGAAGTGATTTCCGTGATTTCCAAGCCGGCCGTCAGCTCGCCACCGTGCGCTCGGAGGTCGGCGATCAGCGCATCGGTGATAACCCGGCTCCCACCCACCGGAATCGGCCAGCCGACCGAGTGGGCGAGTGTGGCCAGCATCAAACCCGCACCGGCCGCCGTCAGCGACGGCATCCGCGAAATCACATGGGCGGCAACGCCAGTGAACAGGGCACGGGCGTCCTCGCCCTCCAACGATCCCCAGGCGGGTGTTCCTTGGGCCAGCATCCGCAGGCTCAACCGTATTGCGGCGCCCGGCGCCGAAGGCAACGAGCTTGGCATCGAACGTTTGTCGCCGAGCAGCAGCCCCACCACCGCCTCAGAGTCCGCGACCAACGGGCCGAGCAGGCGCCGCCAGGACGCACCGTGCTCCAGTTCGTCGCACGTGCGCTCGAGGTCCCGGTACGCGATCACCGCGGGCCGGCCCGGTAGCGGGTTGGCGTAGGAGATCTCCGGCACGGCCAGTCGCACGCCGCGCGCGGGCAGGTCGAACGCGGCGAAGAAGGGCGACGCCAGCGCCAGCGGGTGAACCGCCGAGCACACGTCGTGCAAGACTCCGGGAGAGTCTGGGTCGGCCGCGGTGCGGGCGCCGCCGCCAAAGGTTGGCTGGGCCTCCACCACCTGCACCTTCAGACCCGCGCGTGCGCAGATGACCGCAGCGGTCAGCCCGTTGGGCCCGCTGCCGACGACGGTGACGTCCACTCGTCGATTACAGCCGACTACGCTGGCCGCGTGAACCTGCCTGTTGTGTTAATCGCCGACAAACTCGCCCAATCAACCGTCGAAGCCCTGGGAGACCAGGTCGAGGTGCGCTGGGTGGACGGGCCCGACCGGGAAAAGCTGTTGGCTGCCGTGCCGGAGGCCGACGCGCTGCTGGTGCGGTCGGCCACCACGGTCGACGCCGAGGTGCTGGCGGCCGCCCCCAAGCTGAAGATCGTGGCCCGCGCCGGGGTCGGGCTGGACAACGTCGACGTGGACGCCGCCACCGCCCGCGGTGTGCTGGTGGTCAACGCCCCGACGTCGAACATCCACAGCGCCGCCGAACACGCATTGGCGCTGCTGCTGAGCGCCTCCCGCCAGATCGCCGCGGCGGATTCCTCGCTGCGGGAGCACGCCTGGAAGCGGTCGTCGTTCTCGGGCACCGAAATTTTCGGTAAGACCGTGGGTGTCGTCGGGCTGGGCCGGATCGGCCAGTTGTTCGCTCAACGGATCGCGGCCTTCGGTACGCACGTCGTCGCCTACGACCCGTATGTGGCGCCGGCCCGGGCCGCGCAGATCGGTATCGAACTGCTGTCGCTGGACGATCTGCTGGCCCGCGCCGACTTCATCTCCGTACACCTGCCGAAGACGTCCGAGACCGCCGGCCTGATCGACAAGGAGGCGCTGGCCAAGACGAAGCCGGGCGTCATCATCGTCAACGCCGCGCGCGGCGGTCTGGTGGACGAGGCGGCGCTGGCCGAAGCGGTGAGCAGCGGCCATGTCCGCGCCGCCGGCATTGACGTGTTCTCCACCGAGCCGTGCACCGACAGCCCGCTTTTCGAACTGGCGCAGGTGGTGGTCACACCGCATCTGGGGGCGTCCACCACCGAGGCCCAGGACAGGGCCGGCACCGACGTTGCCGAGAGCGTGCGGCTGGCGCTGGCGGGGGAGTTCGTTCCCGACGCGGTCAACGTCGGCGGTGGGGTGGTCAGCGAAGAGGTGGCGCCCTGGCTGGACTTGGCCCGCAAGCTCGGGGTACTGGCGGCCGCGTTGTCCGACGGCCTGCCGGCGTCGTTGTCGGTGCAGGTGCGCGGCGAGCTGGCCTCCGAAGACGTTGAGGTGCTGAGGCTTTCGGCTTTGCGCGGCCTGTTCTCGGCGGTCATCGAGGATCCGGTCACCTTCGTCAACGCACCGGCGCTGGCTTCCGAACGTGGCGTTACCGCCGAACTCACCACCGCCTCGGAAAGCCCCAACCACCGCAGTATGGTCGACGTGCGGGCGCTCGCCAACGACGGCTCGTGCGTGAACGTCGCGGGCACGCTGTCCGGTCCGCAGTTGGTGGAGAAGATCGTGCAGATCAACGGCCGCAACTTCGACCTGCGCGCCCAGGGCACCAACCTGGTGATCAACTACATCGACCAGCCCGGCGCGCTCGGCAAGATCGGCACCTTGCTGGGGGCGGCCGGGGTGAACATCCAAGCCGCGCAACTGTCTGAGGACGCCGAGGGCCCGAGCGCCACGATCCTGCTGCGGCTGGACCAGGACGTGCCCGACGACGTGCGGTCGGCGATCGCGGCGGCCGTGGACGCCAACAGGCTTGAGGTGGTTGATCTGTCGTGAAATTGGCGGTGATCGGCGGCGACGGGATCGGCCCGGAGGTGGTGGCCGAGGCAGTCAAAGTCCTTGACGCGGTTGTGCCGGGCGTGCAGAAGACCAGCTACGACTTGGGCGCCCGGCGCTTCCACGACACCGGTGAGCTCCTGCCCGACTCGGTGCTCGCCGAATTGCGGGAGCATGACGCCATCCTGCTCGGGGCGGTCGGCGATCCGTCGGTGCCCAGCGGCGTGCTGGAGCGAGGTCTGTTGCTGCGCTTGCGCTTTGAGCTAGACCACCACGTCAACTTGCGACCGGGGCGGCTCTATCCGGGGGTGAGCAGCCCGCTCGCCGGGAACCCCGACATCGACTTCGTGGTGGTGCGCGAGGGCACCGAGGGCCCCTACACCGGCAACGGCGGCGCCATCCGCGTGGGAACGGCCAACGAGGTGGCCACCGAGGTCAGCCTCAACACCGCCTTTGGCGTGCGTCGAGTGGTGCAATATGCGTTCGAGCGGGCCCTGCTGCGTCGCAAACACCTGACGCTGGTGCACAAGAACAACGTGCTGATGTTCGCGGGCAAGCTGTGGTCACGCATCGTGGCCGAGGTCGGCGAAGAATATCCCGACGTCGAGGTCGCGTATCAACATGTCGACGCGGCCACCATCTTCATGGTCACCGACCCGGCCCGCTTCGACGTGATCGTCACCGACAACCTGTTCGGCGACATCATCACCGACTTGTCCGCGGCCGTGTGCGGCGGAATTGGCCTGGCCGCCAGCGGAAATATCGACGCCACCCGGACCAATCCGTCGATGTTCGAGCCCGTGCACGGCAGTGCACCCGACATCGCCGGTCAGGGGATCGCGGATCCGACCGCGGCGATCATGTCGGTGGCGCTGCTGCTTGCCCACCTCGGCGAGGACGATGCCGCCGCCCGCGTGGACCGGGCCGTCGAGACCCATCTGGCAACTCGTGGGAACGCACGGCTTGCCACCAGCCAAGTCGGCGAGCGGATTGCAGCCGCGCTTTAGTCTCCAAGCCGGGTGGCACCAACTTCGTCGGCACCAGCGGTATCGCCACCAACGGGAACAACCCGCACAGCGCCCAGGCCGTCGGATATTCGGCCGCCGCGATTAGTGCGCCGAACAACGGAGGTCCGGTGGCGGCCATCACCCGCTGGGTGGTGTTCTGGATGCCCAAGGCGCGTCCGCTCCAGAACGAGCCGGCGAATTCGGTGACCGCGGTTGCCTCCAGGCCGTTGTCGAGCACCGCGATCACCGAAATGGCGATCATGAGGGGCACCTCATATCGCGAACTGAGATGATCGGCCAGCGCGAGCAGGAACAGCGTTGAGGTCGCGGCGATAGCGATGACGCGCACCGGTCGCATTCGTGAACCCACCCGGTCCGACCAACGGCCGACCGCGACGCGGCCCAGCGCGCCGAGCAGCTGTGAGAGGGTCACCCAACCGCCGGCGGCCGCGACCGACCAGCCATGGTGGTTCATCAGCCAAACCAGCATGAACGTCACGGTCACCGTCTGTGGCATCATCAGCAGGCCCGCCGCCGCGTGGATGCGCCACAGCACGGTCGAGCCGCTGTACGGGCTGGCGAGTTCCTCTTCGGTGGCCGCCTTCCGCGATTTCCGGGGCGGGTTGACGATGCCGACCGCACTGGCCACCGCCGCCGCGCCGCACACAAGCGCCGGAAACATCAGCCCTGCGCGCGGGCCCCGCTCGGCCAGCTCGGGCATTACCAGCGCGCCCAAGGCGATTCCCAGCGGTTGGGCGGTCTGGCGGATGCCCATTGCCAGGCCGCGTTGGTGCGGTGGGAACCAGGCGGACACCAGCCGGCCGCCGGCGACGTTGCAACTCGCTGCGGCCATGCCGCCGAGAAACAGGTAGACGCCGACCAACACCATCGAATCGACCGATGCCGCGGCATAGGCCGCAGCCGCGGTGAGCCCCGAGCCCAAAGTCAGCACGAGCCGCTCGCCGATGCGGTCGAGCACGTAGCCCCAGAGGATGAGCGTGGCGACCATGCCCCAGCTCGGCATCGACGACAACAGACCGGCTTCGGCCAGAGGGGTTCCGCGCTTGGCTTCGAGCGAGGGAATCAGGAAGGCGATCCCGTTGATGAAGAGGAAGGAACTTGCCGTCACGAACAGCGAGACGATCATGACCGTCCAGCGCACTCGCGCGCTGAGCACGGCCGGGCCGCCCTCGGGCATCAGCCCATGCTTCCACGTCAGTAGGCTCAAGCGAATGCGCCTCGGTCGAATCGCCAGCCCCGACGGTGTCGCCTTCGTCAGCATCGAGGGCGAAGTCGAGGATCCCGCCGGAATGAGCGCCCGGGAGATCGCCGAGCACCCATTCGGCACTCCGACCTTCACCGGCCGATCGTGGCCGCTGGCCGATGTCCGGCTGCTGGCTCCGATGCTGGCCGGCAAGGTGGTCTGCGTCGGCAAGAACTACGCCGATCACATCGCCGAGATGGCGAGCTTTGCGACGGGCCCGGCGCCGGCGGACCCGGTGATATTCCTCAAGCCCAATACCGCGATCATCGGGCCGAACGTCCCGATTCGGTTGCCCGCCAACGCAACACCCGTGCACTTCGAGGGTGAGTTGGCGGTGGTGATCGGCCGGGCGTGCAAGGACGTTCCGGCCGCCCGGGCCGCCGACAGCATCCTCGGATACACCATCGGCAATGACGTGTCGGCACGCGATCAACAAATGGCCGACGGCCAATGGACCCGGGCCAAAGGGCATGACACGTTTTGCCCGGTGGGGCCGTGGATCGTCACCGACCTAAGCCCCCTGGACCCCGGGGATCTCGAACTGCGCACCGAAGTCAACGGAGAAGTAAAGCAACACAGCCGTACCTCGTCGATGATCCACGACGTCGGCGCCATCGTGGAGTGGATCTCGGCCGTGATGACCCTGCTGCCCGGCGATCTCATCCTCACCGGGACACCGGCGGGCGTCGGTCCCATCGAGGACGGTGACACCGTCTCGATCACCATTGAGGGAATCGGCACTCTCGCCAATCCCGTAGTCCGCAAAGGAAAGTCTTGACGTCCCCAGCCCCCGAAGCAGGCAAAGTCCGGGTTCGATTCTGCCCGTCGCCCACCGGCACCCCCCACGTCGGGATGGTCCGCACCGCGCTGTTCAACTGGGCCTACGCCCGACACACCGGCGGCACCTTCGTCTTTCGCATCGAGGACACCGACGCGCAGCGCGACACCGAGGAGAGCTATCTGGCGCTGCTCGACGCGCTGCGCTGGCTCGGCCTTGACTGGGACGAGGGTCCCGAGGTCGGCGGGCCGCACGGCCCGTACCGACAGTCGCAGCGCACCGAGATCTACCGTGACGTGGTGGCCGGGCTCCTCGAAGCGGGGGAGGCGTACTACGCCTTTTCGACGCCCGAGGAGGTCGAGGCCCGTCATATCGCCGCGGGCCGCAATCCCAAACTGGGCTACGACAATTTCGACCGACACCTGACCGATTCGCAGCGCGCGGCATTCCTGGCCGAAGGCCGCAACCCGGTGGTCCGGCTGCGGATGCCCGACGCGGATCTCAGTTGGGATGATCTGGTGCGCGGGACCACCACCTTCGCGGCCGGCACCGTGCCCGATTTCGCGTTGACCCGCGCGAGCGGAGATCCGTTGTACACGTTGGTCAACCCATGTGACGACGCGCTGATGAAGATCACCCACGTGCTGCGGGGCGAGGACCTGCTGCCGTCGACTCCGCGTCAGCTTGCGCTGTATCAGGCGTTGATCCGGATCAGTGTCGCCGAGCGCATCCCGGAATTCGCCCATCTTCCAACGGTGTTGGGGGAGGGAACCAAAAAGCTTTCCAAGCGCGACCCGCAGTCGAATCTGTTCGCCCACCGCGACCGGGGTTTCATCCCCGAGGGCCTGCTGAATTATCTTGCGTTGCTCGGCTGGGCGATCGCCGACGATCGCGACCTGTTCAGCCTGGATGAAATGGTGGCCGCGTTCGACGTCGTCGACGTCAACTCCAACCCGGCCAGGTTCGACCAGAAGAAGGCCGACGCGCTCAACGCCGAGCACATCCGGCTGCTGGACGCGGAGGACTTCAGTGTCAGGTTGCGCGATTACTTCAACGCACACGGCCATCACATCGACCTGGATGACGCCGGATTCGCGGCTGCCGCGCAGCTGGTACAGACGCGCATCGTCGTCCTTGGCGACGCATGGGACCTGCTGAAGTTTCTCAACGACGACGAATACGCGATCGACCCCAACGCCGCCGCCAAGGAGCTCGGTCCGGACGGGATCGCGGTGCTGGATGCGGCGCTGGCCGCGCTGGACGGCATTGCGGAGTGGACGGGGGAGCAGATCGAGGCCGCTCTCAAGGCCGCGCTCGTCGAGGGCCTGGCGCTCAAACCGCGTAAGGCGTTCGGTCCGATCAGGGTTGCCGCCACCGGGACGACGGTCAGCCCGCCGTTGTTCGAATCACTGGAACTGCTCGGGCGCGACCGCACGCTGCGGCGGCTGCGCGCCGCGCGTGATCATGCGGCCTAAGTCTTTGGTAGTCTGCACTGCGGTTTACAACTGCCTACAACGGGTTGGCAGGGGCAGTGTCCATACGCTGGAAACGGCCTGCGGAGCGGCTCTGACCAGCGGTTTTAGGCGGCCAATGGGGTATGGTGTAATTGGCAACACAGCTGATTCTGGTTCAGCCATTCTAGGTTCGAGTCCTGGTACCCCAGCAAAGTCGCACCACCGCAAGCGATTAGGTGCGCCTACCCGGGTGAGCTATGCTGGCAGCTCGGATCGGTTCTGGCCCCGTCGTCTAGCGGCCTAGGACGCCGCCCTCTCACGGCGGTAGCGTGGGTTCGAATCCCATCGGGGCTACAAACGAAACTGCAGTTACCGGCCGGTCCCCAATACGGCCGGCGCGGTCGATCCACCCACCGGCATGGGCGGCAAGCCGAGCTTGCTGTGATCCCACGAGCGCGCGCGCCGAGGCACGATGCGCACGCAGACGCGCTTGTGCATCATCTGCTCGATGTAAGGCTTCATCTCGTCGGTGTAGGGGCCGGTGTAGCGCTCGAACACGCTGACCCCGACGCGGTGCGAGACGTCGGGATCGTCGAAGATCTCCGCGACGCCTTCGAAGGACACCCCGCGCAGCGTGTCGTAGGTGTCGCCGCCCTCGATCAGGAAACTCACCCGCGGGTCCCGTTTGAGGTTGACCGCCTTCTGCGACTTGATCTTGGTCTCCAGCCAGATTTCGCCGTCGACCACGGCGTACCACATTGCGGTCAAGTGCGGCTGACCATCGGCACCAACGGTGGCCAGCGTGCCGGTGCGGCTCTTCACGACGAATTCGGCGATCTCATCCTCGGACATGACGATGCTCGCGCGCTGATTGGTTCCCATGGCGTCAGTGTGTCAGGCGGCGTGCGTTGACTGTGCACTGGTGGCTTTCAGCGTGCGCTCAGGGCGCGAAATTCGCGATTCCGCCGCCGTGGAAGCACACTCGACGCGGATCTAGAGCCGACGGGTGAGCGCTTCTGCCGCGGACAGGAGATCGGCGGCCCAGCGCGCACCCGGACGCCGGCCGATCCGGTCGATGGGCCCGGACACCGAGATGGCGGCGATGACGACACCACGGCCGTCGCGCACCGGCGCCGACACGCTCGCGACGCCCGGCTCGCGCTCGGCCACGCTTTGCGCCCAACCCCGCCGGCGCACTTCGGCCAGCACCCGGTCGGTGAATTTCGCCGACGGCAGTACGGCTTTCTGGGTGGCGGCGTCGCTGTGGGCGAGTAGCACTTTGGCGCCCGAGCCCGCCGTCATCGGCAACCGCGCTCCGACCGGAACCGTATCGCGTAGACCCGCAGCCGGTTCCAGGGCTGCCACACAGACCCGCGCGGTCCCCTCGCGACGGTACAACTGGACGCTTTCTCCGGTGGTCTCGCGCAGCGCCGGCAGCACGGCCGCGCTGGCCGCGAGCAACGGGTCGTTGACGCGGGCCGCCAGTTCGGTGACCGCGGGACCAAGCTGCCAGCGCCCTTCGTCGTCGCGGGCCAGCAGGCGATGAACTTCGAGGGCGGCCGCCAGCCGGTAAGCCGTGGCCCGGGGCATCCCGGTTCGTTCGCACAGTTCGGCCAACCCGCACGGCGATTCCGCGATCGTATTCAGCACCCCCACGGCTTTGTCGAGGACGCCGATGCCGCTATGCTGTCTCATAAAGAGATATTAGCGTCTCACATTCTGAGATCAAGTTGACGAGCCGCAACCGAGCGAAAGAGGCAAAATGTCGCGCACGCTGGCCGAGAAGGTCTGGGACGACCATGTTGTGGTGCCCGGTGAGGGCACCAGCCCCGACTTGATCTATATAGACCTGCATTTGGTGCACGAGGTCACCAGCCCGCAGGCTTTCGACGGCCTGCGTCTGGCCGGCCGGCCGGTGCGGCGTCCCGACCTGACGCTGGCCACCGAGGACCACAACGTGCCCACCATCGACATCGACAAGCCGATCGCCGACCCGGTGTCGCGCACCCAGGTCGAGACGTTGCGGCGAAACTGCGCCGAATTCGGTGTCGGGCTCTATCCGATGGGCAATATCGAACAGGGCATCGTCCATGTCGTCGGCCCGCAATTGGGACTCACCCAGCCGGGAATGACGATCGTGTGTGGCGACAGTCATACCTCCACCCATGGCGCATTCGGCGCGCTGGCGATGGGCATCGGTACCTCGGAGGTCGAGCATGTGCTGGCCACTCAGACGTTGCCGCTGCAGCCATTCAAGACGATGGCGGTCAATGTCGACGGGCGGTTGCCCGCGGGCGTCACCGCCAAGGACATCATCCTTGCGTTGATCGCCAAGATCGGCACCGGCGGCGGGCAGGGTCATGTCATCGAATACCGGGGCAGTGCCATCGAATCGCTATCCATGGAAGGCCGGATGACGGTCTGCAACATGAGCATCGAAGCGGGTGCCCGGGCGGGCATGGTGGCGCCGGACGAGACCACCTACGAGTTCCTGCGGGGGCGCCCGCGCGCACCGACCGGTGCGCAGTGGGATGCCGCGGTCGAGTACTGGCAGCGGCTGCGCACCGACCGTGGTGCGGTCTTCGACACCGAGGTCTATCTCGACGCGGCCTCGCTGAGTCCGTTCGTCACGTGGGGAACAAACCCCGGCCAGGGGGTGCCACTGGACGCGTCCGTGCCGGATCCCGAACTCATGACCGATGACGGCGAGCGGCAGGCCGCCGAGAAAGCCTTGGCATACATGGACCTTCGGCCCGGAACACCGATGCGCGATATCGGCGTCGACGCCGTGTTCGTCGGCTCTTGTACCAACGGTCGTATCGAAGACCTGCGGGTGGTGGCCGACGTGTTGCGTGGCCGCAAGGTGGCCGAAGGGGTGCGGATGCTCGTCGTTCCGGGCTCGATGCGGGTACGCGCGCAGGCCGAAGCCGAGGGGCTGGGCGAGATTTTCATCGCCGCCGGCGCCGAATGGCGTCAGGCGGGATGCTCGATGTGCCTTGGTATGAACCCCGATCAGCTCGCGCCGGGGGAGCGGTGCGCCGCGACGTCCAACCGCAACTTCGAAGGGCGGCAGGGCAAAGGCGGCCGCACCCATCTGGTGTCGCCGGCCGTCGCCGCCGCAACCGCGGTGCGAGGCAGGCTGTCCGCGCCGGCCGATCTGAATTCAAACTGACTTCAAGCTGACGAGGAATCGAGGACGAGGATGGAAGCCTTTCGCACCCACACCGGCATCGGCGTGCCGCTGCGGCGGTCCAATGTCGACACCGATCAGATCATTCCCGCGGCGTTCTTGAAGCGCGTTACCCGAAGCGGTTTTGAGGACGGCTTGTTCGCGACATGGCGCTCGGATCCCTCATTCGTCCTAAATCTCAGCCCTTTTGACAGAGGCTCGGTTCTGGTTGCCGGACCCGATTTCGGCACCGGATCGTCGCGTGAGCATGCGGTGTGGGCGCTTATGGACTACGGGTTCCGGGTGGTCATCTCGTCTCGATTCGGTGACATTTTTCGGGGCAACGCCGGCAAGGCGGGCCTGCTTGCGGCCGAAGTTTCCCAAGACGGCGTGGAACTCCTTTGGAAGCTCATCGAGGAGAGCCCGGGGTTGGAAATCACTGCCAATCTTCAAGATCGAAATATCACCGCCGGAACGGCGGTGTTGCCGTTCAAGATTGACGACTATACCGCCTGGCGACTGCTCGAAGGTCTCGACGATATAGCCCTTACGCTGCGGAAACTCGAAGAAATCGAGACATTCGAGGCGGCCCGCCCAGAGTGGAAGCCGTGCACTCTACCCGCCTCCTAAAGGGTCGATCGGGACGGCGATTTCGCCCCCGGACGTTTAGGTAGCCCGTCTTATTTTGCGGTCGCGCCACCGGTCAAGGGCGGCAACCGGATTGCGAAAACCCCGGTTGTTCGGTCCTGAAATTGCGCGTGGCTCTTGGAAATTTGCTGGGTAAGGGTTTACCGTGTCCACTAGTCGGTTCGCAAAAACGAGGACCACTAGCTTCGGAGGGTTGGATGAACAAAGCAGAGCTCATAGATGAGCTCACAGCGAAATTGGGCTCGGACCGCCGACAGGCGACCGCCGCCGTCGAGAATGTCGTCGACACCATTGTGCGTGCGGTGCACAAGGGAGACAGCGTCACCATTACCGGTTTCGGTGTTTTCGAACAGCGGCGGCGCGCGGCGCGGGTGGCCCGCAATCCGCGTACCGGCGAGACGGTAAAGGTGAAGCCGACGTCCGTCCCGGCGTTCCGGCCCGGTGCCCAATTCAAAGCGGTTGTGTCTGGCGCACAGCGCCTCCCGGCGGAAGGACCAGCAGTGAAGCGTGGTGTTGTGGCGGGCGCAGCCAAAAAGGCGGTGGCGAGGAAAGCCGTCAAGAAGGCTGTGGCCCGGAAGGCAGTGAAGCAGGCCGTGGCGAAGAAAGCCGTCAAGAAGGCTGTGGCCCGGAAGGCAGTGAAGCAGGCCGTGGCGCAGAAAGCCGTCAAGAAGGCCGTGGCGCAGAAGGCCGTCAAGAAGGCCGTGGCGAAGAAAGCCGTCAAGAAGGCCGCGGTGAAGAAGGCCGTTAGAACGGCTGCCGTTAAGAAGGCTGTCGCCAAGAGGGCGCCTGCCAAGAAGGCGCCCGCCAAGAAGGCTCCGGCCAGGCGCGGCCGCAGGTAGGAAAGTTCCAGACGCAGATGCTCTTTGGGGCGGCAGCGATGCCACCCCAAAGAGCATTCGCGTGTTAGGCCCGCACGTTGGCGGCCAGGGCGCCGCCGATGTGGTCGGCCGCCACCAGTCGACCCGCCGATAGCGACATCACCCAGGTGCTGCCCTTGTGGTTGCGGGCTTTGTCGGGACGCACTCCGTCGCGTTCGCACCACCACGCGATCAAGTCCGGAATAACCTTGCCCTGCGTGCAGATCACGGGTGTGCCTTCGCGCTCGGCGATGCGCAGCATCCGCTGGCGGGCGCGTTTGGGGCTCTTGGCGTAGGACTCCTCGGTCAGGGTGGGCTCGTTGTGGACAGTCACGCCCAGTTCCTCGGCGAGCGGTTCTACCGTCTGGTGGCAGCGGAGCCGGTCGGCGGCGTACACGTCGGAGGCCCCGAAAGCCAGTAGCTGTGGAACCAGTGCCTCCGCCTGCGCACGTCCCCTTTTGTCCAGCGGTCGTTTGGTGTCGTCACCTGAGAAACGCGATTTCCTGCCCGCGGTGCCGTGCCGGACGATCAGCACGGTATGGGTATCCGCAGGTTTTTTAGCGAAGTGGCGCAACATCTTTCGCTCTTGTGCGTAGCTCAGTCTCTTCATCGCGTCGGCGACCGGCAGCCACACCAGTTCATCGACCTCGCGGCCCGGTGTGAATTCACCGCCGATGCCGCGCGCCGCCCAGTAGTAGACCTTCTTGACGCCCAGGTCGATCGGGTAGCTCACCGTGTCGAGGCGCCTGCCAAGAATGGCGCGCTGGCCCGTCTCCTCGAGCACTTCCCGCGCTGCGGCCACCGGTGCCGTCTCACCGGCGTCCACTTTGCCCTTGGGCAGCGACCAGTCGTCGTAACGGGGCCGGTGGATCACAGCGACCACGGGGCCCGCGTTCCCCGAATCGGTTGGTCGCCACAACACCGCGCCTGCGGCATACACGATCCGGCTCCCCGGGCGTACAGCCGCGGACGAGTTTGGGATCGACACCTTAACTCCTGCGGGTCAATTCGGCCAGGGTCGCTCGCGGTCGTGGGTTTGACCCGGGAAAGCTACCACACGGCGTCAGGGGCTGCGGTGCCGCTCCATGAGCGATACCTGATGGTCGCGCACGCTGCGGCCCTCCTGCGGCGACGCGGTCCACTGCCCGTCGGACCCGAGTTCCCAGCACCGGGTGGACGGATCCAGAGCGGACTCGAACAATTCGTCCAGATACGCAGTGAGCCTTGGATCCTTGACCTGAACCAGCGCCTCGACGCGCCGGTCGAGATTGCGGTGCATCATGTCAGCGCTGCCGATCCAGAACTCGTTGATTCGGCCGAAATGGATGATCCGCGAGTGCTCCAGGAATTGGCCGAGAATCGAGCGGACAGAAATGTTCTCCGAGAAGCCCTCCGCGCCCGGGCGCAGCGCGCAGATGCCGCGCACCACTATCTCCACACGCACGCCGGCTTGAGACGCCCGATAGAGCGCGTCGATGACCTGCTCGTCGACGAGAGCGTTCATCTTCATCCGGATCCGCCCGTCACCGCTTTGGCGGTGCGCCTCGACCTCGCGCTCGACGCGTTCGATGATGCCGGTGCGAATGCTATGCGGGGCCACCAAGAGGTTGCGGTAGGCCACCTTCCGCGAGTAGCCGGTGAGCGAATTGAACAAGTCGGTCAGATCGGCCCCGATGTCGGGGGCGGCCGTGAGCAGACCAACGTCCTCATAAAGCCGCGCCGTCTTGCCGTTGTAGTTGCCGGTGCCGATGTGGCAGTAGCGCCGGATCGCCGAACCCTCGCGGCGCACCACCAGACAGGTCTTGCAGTGCGTCTTGAGTCCGACGTATCCGTAGACCACGTGCACGCCCGCTTGCTCTAGTTCGCGCGCCCAGCGGATGTTGGCCTGCTCGTCGAAGCGCGCCTTGATCTCGACCATCGCCACCACCTGCTTTCCGGAGTCGGCGGCGTTGATGAGTGCCCGGACTATCGGCGAGTCGCCGGATGTGCGGTACAGCGTCTGCTTGATCGCCAGCACGTTGGGGTCGGCGGCGGCCTGCTCGATGAATCGCTGCACGCTGGTGGAGAACGAGTCGTACGGATGATGAACCAACACATCGCCTTCCCGCAGCGTCGCGAAGATGCTCCTGGGCGTTTCGCGATCGGCGAAGGCGGGGTGGGTGTCCGGAACGAATGCAGGGTCTTTGAGCGCCGGGCGGTCCAGCCCGTAGATCTGCCACAACGAGGACAGGTCGAGAAGCCCCGGCACTTCGATGACGTCACCGGGATTCACGTCGAGTTCCCGCAACAGCAGCTCCAGCATGCTTTCGGTCATGTCGTCGGCGATCTCGAGTCGCACCGGCGAGCCGAACCGCCTGCGCGCCAACTCCCGTTCCAGCGCCTGCAGCAGGTCTTCGTCGCGGTCCTCTTCAACCTCGTAGTCGGCATTGCGAGTAATGCGGAAAGCGTGATGCTCGACGATGTCCATGCCGGGGAAAAGCACCGGAAGGAAGGCCGCGATCAGCTCTTCCAACGGCAGGTACCGGACGACGGTCTGTCCCTCGGACCCTTCGGCACCGCCGGCGCGCTCGAGTTCGACGAAGCGATCGACGTTGTTAGGCACCTTGACTCGGGCGAAGTGCTGGGCACCGTCCTCCGGCTGCCTTACCGTGACCGCCAGGTTCAGACTCAACCCGCTCACGAACGGGAAGGGGTGAGCGGGGTCGACGGCCAGCGGTGTCAGAACCGGGAAGACCTGCTCGTTGAAATAGGTCGACAGTTGGTCGCGCTCACGCTGGTCCAAGTCCGCCCATGTGACGATGAGGATGCCTTCCTCGGCCAGGGCTGGTCTCACCGAATCGAGGAACACCCGGGCGTGCCGGGTCGCGATGCGCTGCGTCTGCTCGCCGATCCGGGCCAGTTGCTCACGCGGTGTCAGACCGTCTGCCGAACGGACCGATAGCCCCATCTCGTCGCGGCGCTTGAGGCCGGCCACCCGAACCATGTAGAACTCGTCGAGGTTGGAGGAAAAGATCGCCAGGAATTTCGCCCGCTCCAGCAGTGGCAGCGAGTTGTCCGCCGCCAGTGCCAGCACGCGGGCGTTGAAGTCCAGCCAGCTCAATTCCCGATTGAGGTAGCGGTCGTCCGGCAGCTCGCGTGTGAGCGCGGCGGGGGTGGCCGCGGGCGGCGCTGTCACGGCCGCCTCGCCCGTAGGCCACAAATTCTCGTCGGGCCGGGCCTCGGCTTCGATTTCAGTCACCATGCGATCATTGCTTATCACCCGTTGGTCGGGCTAGCGTCCGGCGGACATCTACCCGTCGTTGGCGCGCCGTTCACCGCTCAGCCAGGTTTGCCGCTCTGCCGGTTGCGCTAATGCGGCGCTATGACGCGGGCGGTCGCCGCCCCGACGCCGAGGCGGCGCGCGGCCACCAGGTCGGCCGGGGTGTCGACGTCGCATCGCAGGCCGGGCCACGCCCCCGTGAGCTCGATCGCGCCCGAACGGCGGTGCCGCGCCGACGAATCCGATCCGAACTGCGGGTCGAGCGCCGTTCCGAACGCGCAGAGCGCGGCGGTTCCCGTCGCCAGCCGGTCGGCAACGAAGCTGCGCCGGTGGTGGCGTGCGGCGGTGATCGCCTCGGCCAGCTCCTGGCTCTGCAGGGCAGGCAAATCACCTTGCAGCGCAACGATATTGGAGAAGGACCCGGCCACGGCTCGTTCCGCCGCGGCGATCGCGTTATTCAGCGGATCGCCATGGCCCTCGGGCGTCGGGTCGGCCAGCACATCGGCTCCGAGCTCGGCTGCGGCGGCCGCCGCGGCCTCGTCGGGCGTGATGACGGTGATCGAGCCGAGCGATGCGACGCGCGCGGCCGCGGTCAAAGTGTCGACCAACATGGCCAGCACCACGTTCTCCCGGGTCCGCGCCGAGAACACCGGCGCCAGCCTGGTCTTGGCGGCGGCCAACCGCTTGACGGCGATAATTAGCGCCACATCACCCGAACTGTCACCCGCAGCGTCGGTCCGTGTGCCGCTCATGACGTTCATCCTGCCAGCGGCGCCTGGCGCAGTGCTCGCTAGCGTGACGGCGGCCCGCCGCTGTTCTAGGGTGTAGCGGCTGCACATGCCTTTGAAATGCCGGAGACGACAGACGGGGGTGCTGAATGCCCAGTTCAGAGGGCGCCGTGGCGGTGATGGGCGCCGGTGCCTGGGGCACGGCGCTGGCCAAGGTGCTCGCCGACGCCGGGGGACCCGAAGTAGAGGTCAAGCTGTGGGCGCGCCGCGTGGGAGTCGCCGAGCAGATCAATGCCACCCGATACAACCCCGACTATCTCCCGGGTACGTTGCTGCCACCCGGCATCCGCGCCACCGCCGACGCCAGTGAGGCGCTCGGCGGCGCGACGACGGTACTGCTGGGGGTGCCGGCGCAGACGCTGCGGGCCAACCTCGAGCGGTGGGCACCTTTGTTGGCCGACGGCGCGACTCTGGCCAGCGTGGCCAAGGGCATCGAGCTGGGCACCCTGATGCGGATGAGTCAGGTCATCGTTTCGGTGACCGGCGTAGACCCGGAACAGGTCGCGGTAATTTCGGGTCCGAACCTGGCCAGCGAGATCGCCGAATGTCAGCCCGCAGCCACGGTCGTCGCGTGCACCGATTCCGGCCGGGCGGTCGCACTGCAGCGCATGCTGAACAGCGGGTACTTCCGGCCCTATACCAACAGCGATGTGGTCGGCACCGAGATCGGCGGGGCGTGCAAGAACGTCATCGCCCTCGCGTGCGGGATGGCGGCGGGCGTCGGGCTTGGCGAGAACACGGCGGCGGCGATCATCACCCGCGGCCTGGCGGAGATCATCCGGCTCGGAATGGCGCTCGGCGCCAAGGGCACCACGCTGGCCGGGCTGGCGGGTGTCGGTGACCTGGTGGCAACGTGCACGTCGCCGCATTCGCGTAACCGTTCCTTCGGCGAACGCCTGGGCCGCGGCGGGACCATGGAAACGGCGATGCAGGCGGGAGGCGGGCACGTCGTCGAGGGGGTGACGTCATGCGAGGCGGTGCTCGCGCTGGCGTCCAGTTACGACGTCGAAATGCCACTCACCGACGCCGTGCACCGGGTGTGTCACAAGGGACTCTCGGTGGACGAGGCGATGGCGCTGCTGCTGGGCCGCAGGACCAAGCCCGAATGAGGCCCCTGCGGCCATCGAATCCCCAGCTAGCGGCCCGGTGCCCAACCCGCGAGCGCCCCAACCGGTAGCCTCTCCAGGTTGTGAATGCCAGCGACCGGTCCCCGACGCCACGGCCGTCACGCGCCGGCCGGGTGCGCGTCGCGGTCGTCTTCGGCGGGCGCAGCAACGAACACGCCATCTCCTGCGTGTCCGCGGGCAGCATTCTGCGCAATCTCGACCCGCAGCGTTTCGACGTCGTCGCGATCGGCATCACCCCCGAAGGTTCGTGGGTGCTCACCGACGCCGACCCGGATGCGCTGGCGATCACCGACCGGCACCTGCCGGGGGTGACGGCCGAATCGGGCACCGAGCTGGCCCTGCCGGCGGATCCGCGCCGCGGCGGTCAGTTGGTTTCACTTCCCCCCGGTGCCAGCGAGGTCTTGGCGTCCGTCGACGTGGTGTTCCCGGTGCTGCATGGCCCGTACGGCGAGGACGGCACGATCCAGGGACTGCTCGAACTCGCCGGCGTGCCCTACGTCGGCGCGGGTGTGCTGGCCAGCGCCGCGGGCATGGACAAGGAATTCACCAAAAAGCTGCTTGCCGCCGAAGGACTTCCGATCGGCCCGCACGCCGTGCTGCGCCCCTCGCGGGCGGCGCTGCGCCCCGAGGAGTGCGAGCGGCTGGGCCTGCCGGTGTTCGTCAAGCCGGCACGGGGGGGCTCTTCGATCGGCGTCAGCCGGGTCTCGAGCTGGGACCAGTTTCCCGCCGCGGTGGCGAATGCCCGCCGGCACGATCCGAAAGTCGTCATCGAGGCGGCGATCAACGGTCGTGAGCTTGAGTGCGGCGTGCTCGAAATGCCGGACGGCACAGTGGAAGCCAGCACAGTCGGCGAGATCCGGGTGGCCGGTGTGCGCGGACGCGAGGACTCGTTCTACGACTTCGCGACCAAATACCTCGACGACGGAGCCGAATTGGACGTGCCCGCAAAGGTCGACGACGACATCGCGCACGCCGTGCGCAAGTTGGCGATCCGGGCGTTCAAGGCCATCGACTGCCAGGGTCTGGCCCGGGTTGATTTCTTCCTCACCGACGAGGGTCCGATCATCAACGAAATCAACACAATGCCGGGCTTCACCACGATCTCGATGTATCCGAGGATGTGGGCGGCCAGCGGCGTCGACTATGCCACCCTGCTGGCGACCATGGTCGACACGGCGCTGGCCCGCGGCGTCGGTCTGCGCTAAGGCCCGCCGGCGAGCCTTTAGGCAGTGGGCTATGCCGCTACCTCCCTGCCGACATGGCCTGACGATTGCGCATCCGGATTACTGGAACGGTGCGGTCCACTGTGTAAGCGTGAACGGCAGTGCAGTTGAGATGCTGGTCGGCAATGGCCGAGGCGACCTCAGGGGCGGCGGTGATGCCTTCGACGTCGGCACGGGTCTTTGTGCCGAAGATGACTGCGGCGTGATAGCGCCGGTCGGATGGATTGTCGTGGTTGACGCCGAGGGTTGCGTGGGCGACCGGGGCCAGCGGCATGAAGGTATAGGTCCGCAGGTCGTGGGCGCCGACGGAGTGCAGGGCGGCGCCGAGCTGGGAGTGGACGAACGACCGGAAGATGCGTCCGCGCACGCCGCGACGTCGCCGTAGTAGAAGGACCGTGCGGTGACCGAGGGTGTCGTCGTGGCCCTTCGTCCACCAGCGGCCTCCGCCGAGTGTGGTGATGTGGCCTAGGCAGTGCTCGAACACGTTCTGTTCGTCGAGGTAGATGTCGCGCATGTGCAGTCCCGTGCGTAGCCCGGTGGCGAAGCTGGGTAGCCGAACTTCGCTGAGTCCGTCGAGCGGTGCGGAGGGTGGGATAAGGGTTCCGACGGTAGTGGTTGCGGGCCAATATCCCCGGTCGGTGTTGGAGAAGTGGTATTGGTTGTACTCCATCAGGTTTGGCAGGCGGCCGGCGATTTCGGCGTGTGGTCCGGCCCAGTAGGTGTAGGCGGCATCGCGCGTGAGATCTGTGCGCAGGCGCACCGGGTAGATCGCCGATAGCGTTCTCGTGGGTGTATTCACGGGGTCTCCTGGGCTGTCTGGTGGTCTGTCAGATGCGGATGGAAGTGAGCATTAGGTCCTTGCGGGAACGGATTTCGTCGTTGTAGCAGTCGATGGGTTTGCCGCCGAAGCGTGCGATGCACCCGTTGCAGTAGCCGCAGACCGGGATATCGGCGGGGGTGGCTGCCGCTGTGACGTGCCGGTAGAGGTACGGGTCGGCGATGAAGGCTCGCGCGGCGGAAACGGCGTCGCATTGGCCGGTTCGGATGGCTGATTCCATGGCTGGGGCGGTGTGGAATCCGCCGACGCAGATCACTGGGATGTCGAGGTTTGTGGTGAACCGTTCGGCTTGGGGGAGGTTGAAGCCTTCGCCGCCGGGCGCGAGGTGCTCGGCGGCGCCTTCGATGAGCGGGGCCAGGGCGAGCATCGCCACCCGTCGACGTCGAGTCATCTTCGTGCCTGAGCCCTCTTTGACTTGGCCGGAGATGAACCCCCTGTAGTGCCCGAGGATCATCCCGGGCCAGGATTCGTAGTGTCCGCGCGAGATTTCGACCGCATCGATGCCCTCGTCTTGCATGGTGTTTGCGACGCGGAGCAGTTCGCTGGTGGTGGCGCCCTTGCGCAGCGGCAACATGTCGGTGCCGTTCATCTTGAGCAGGACGGGGAAATCGTCGCCGACGCGGCGGCGGATGCCCTGGTAGACCTCGCGCAGGAGGCGCATGCGGTTGTCGAGGGTTCCACCGTATTCGTCGGTGCGCCGGTTGGTGTGGGGGGTGAGGAACTGCCCGAGCAGGTATCCGTGGGCGGCGTGGATCTGCAGACCGTCGAACCCGGCCTCCCGTGCACGTGCTGCGGCGGTGGCGAAACTGTCGACTAGTGTCGGGATTTCGTCGGTGCGCAGGGGGCGCGGCTTGGTCCCGTACAGCGGTTCACGGACCGAGGATGCCGAGACGGTGCGCTGGCCGGGGACGGCGGATTCGACCATCTGCCGCCCGCCGTGGTTGAGCTGGGCCACGAGCATGCTGCCGCCATCGTGCGCCAGTTGCACCCATTGTCGGAGGCCGGGCAGCTTGTCGTCGGCGTCGATCCCGGCTTGGCGCCTGGCGGACTTTCCCTGCAGGGATACGAACAGGTTGCCGGTCACGATCAGCGGGGTGCGTGCTTGCACGATGGGTTCGTAGAACTGCAGCAGTTCGTCGGTGACGAAACCGTCTTCGGTGGCGCGGGTTTCGCTCGTCGCAGATTTGAAGAGCCGACCGGGAACCCGCAGTTTGCCGATTTGTAGTGGCTTCAGCAGGGAGCTGGCTGAACTTGTGGGCATGGGTAGCTCCTGGGGCGTGAATCGGTGGGGGCTGACGCGGCCAAGGCTGCTTGACCTCGGCCATTCGCGGATCTCGCCGGGACACTTTTCTCTGTAATGATCGCTACATTACTGTAATGATCACTACAGATGCAACCCCGTGACGGGCTTCAAGGGATGGGCGACGGCGCAATCGAGAAACGCGTCGACCTCGCCTCAACGAGGCTGACCCGGGTCGATGCGTACCGCGGCGACGGTGTGGTCTATCACTTCTGAGAGCTGCTGGATGGGCGTCGGCCCCGATCCCGACGGCAGCGTGAGCGCTACGTACACCGGCCGGTCCACCGTGTACCACGTGGACCTGCCGGCTTCACCGGCCGATTGCTGCGCGGCCGTCACCTGGAACCACTGCACCTTATCTACGACCTGGATCGGGGAGCCCACGACGAAGTCGGCGGGCCGGTCGAGGCCGCAGCGCAGCACCACCGGGTCGCCGCCGGCCCCGGCCCGCCAGGCCGCCGCGCCCGGGGGCTCCGGCTGCGCGAGGGACGCGCGTTGATAGTCCCCGAGCCGTTGCGGGAGCGCGTCGGCCAGTGCGCGGCACGCGGGGTTGGTCGCCTGCGGCGCCGCGACGGCGGGAAGGACGACCGGTTGCGGCGGCGCCCGGCGGGTCGCCGCGATGACCAGGATGACGCCGATCGCCACGACGGCCAGCGCGACCGCGGCGATCAGCAGTGCGCGCGGCGGTCCGCCTGGGTCGGCAGCGGTACCGGTGTCAGGGTCGGTCGTCACCGCCCGCGCACCTCCTGTCTCGTACACTGGCGCGGTCCGGCAGGCACTTAACTTACCGCAGGTCGGGCGGCCGTACAGTGGCCGTCGCCGGACCGTAGGAGGTGGCGTGCGCGACCACAAATTCGAGGCTTTGGGGGAATCCCCCACGCTGCAACAGCTCGGCGAGTTCGCCGTCATCGATCGGTTGGTGCGGGGCCGCCGACAGCCCGGCGCGGTCCTGCTCGGTCCCGGCGACGACGCGGCGCTCGTGTCCGCCGGTGGCGGTCCCACCGTGGTTTCGACCGACGTGCTGGTGCAGGACCGGCACTTTCGGCTGGACTGGTCGACACCCCACGACGTCGGCCGCAAGGCGATCGCCCAGAACGCCGCCGACATCGAGGCGATGGGCGCGCGGGCCACGGCTTTCGTGGTCGGTTTCGGAGCGCCGGGTGATACGCCGGTGGCGCTGGTGGACGCGCTGGTCGACGGGATGTGGGACGAGGCGGGGCGGATCGGTGCCGGCATCGTCGGCGGGGACTTGGTCGGCTGCCCGCAGTGGGTGCTGTCGGTGACGGTGCTGGGTGACCTGGACGGCCGTGCGCCGGTGTTGCGGTCCGGGGCGAAGGCCGGCTCGGTGCTCGCCGTCATCGGTGAGCTGGGCCGCTCCGCTGCCGGATACGCTTTGTGGCACAACGGAATTGAGGGATTCGACGAAATCCGGGGCCGTCACTTGGTGCCGCAGCCGCCCTACGGCCAGGGCGCGGTGGCCGCGGCCGCGGGCGCCCAGGCCATGATCGATGTCTCCGACGGCCTGATCGCCGACCTGCGGCACGTCGCCGAGGCATCGGGCGTGGGTATCGATCTGTCCACCGCGGCGCTGGCCGCAGACCACGACGCGCTCACCGCGGCCGCCGCCGCCGTGGGCGTCGACCCTTGGCCGTGGGTGCTCGGTGGCGGCGAAGACCACGCTCTGGTGGGCTGTTTCGCCGGTCCGGCGCCGGTCGGCTGGCGAGTGATCGGGCGGGTGCTCGACGGGTCGGCGCGAGTGCTCGTCGATGGACGGGAGTGGCGGGGATACGCGGGCTGGCAGTCGTACTAGGGTGACGCCGATGACCGTCTACGCGATCGCCCAGCTGAGGTTCACCGACCGGGCAGCCTACGACCGGTACCAGGCGGGTTTCATGGACGTTTTCCGTCGTCACCCGGGAACGCTGCTGGCGGCCGACGAGTCGCCGCAGGTCATCGAGGGGAAGTGGGACCGCGAGAAGCTGGTGCTGATGTCGTTTCCGGACGAGGCGGCGTTCC
>Ga0318537_10000029_pt1 | contig 24696 bp, 20 predicted proteins | sample GRESIP117b4f29_FD_203657 | JGI IMG/M metagenome (GOLD analysis project Ga0318537, IMG submission 203657) | Tropical soil microbial communities from Luquillo Experimental Forest, Puerto Rico - GRE.SIPMG.117b4f29 | ecosystem: Environmental > Terrestrial > Soil > Tropical forest > Bulk soil... | reverse complement strand
ATTGTTGAGGATCAAGATACTGATAGAGGTTTTGCTTTTGCACCTACTTACCGTGCGATTGACACGAGTTTTGATGGGTTCCATCGCTGAGCTCCAAAATAAAAAGGATGCCAGCGCTGAGCGGGCCGCCCTATAAAATCGTCATACCGTCAAAACATGCTATGGAAAAAATTGTCCGCGCTTTGATTGGGCGCACGGGATGTCCGTTTTCGGAGGTAAAGCGGACATCACAAAAATGCACTCCCATGTCTGCTTTTGACCCAAAGCGGACATTGCGTTGCTAGCTCGGTTTTTCCAATGATGCTAGCTTAACAGCAGGATGCCTAGCCCGGGGGGAATTGCGATAACCGGGAGCCATCTTATGGACGACTCTTCCTCGCGGTCTCGCCTTCGACCGGAAGCAAATTCAAAGCCACGCGAAATATCCGTAACGCTGAATATCAATGGCGAGCAACGGACGTTGGCTGTTGCGCCGTGGACAACGCTATTGGATGCACTCCGCGATCGTCTCGGTCTGACCGGAGCAAAGAAAGGCTGCGATCACGGGCAGTGCGGCGCATGCACGGTCTTGATCGAGGGTCGGCGGGTCAACTCCTGTCTTACTCTCGCGATCATGAAGGATGGCGTTCATATCACAACTATCGAGGGACTCGCCGCCAACGGAGCACTGCATCCGTTGCAGCAGGCCTTTATCGACCACGACGCGTTTCAATGTGGCTACTGTACCCCGGGTCAGATTTGCTCCGCAGTGGGCCTGATCGCGGAGGCAAAGGCAAAGACTGCCGATGAGATCCGCGAGCTGATGAGCGGCAACATCTGCCGTTGCGGTGCCTATCCCAACATTGTCGCCGCCATTGAGCAGGCGATGGCCGCAATGGGGAGCAAACTATGATCAACTTCGACTACGTGCGGGCGCGAGACGTCGCCGATGCCATTCGGGAAATCAGCGCAGAACCTGCAGCCAAGTTCATTGCCGGCGGCACTAATCTCATCGATTTGATGAAATACGATGTCGAACGTCCCATGCGTCTGATCGACATCACCCACCTGCCGCTCAACAATGTGGAAGAAACAGGAAACGGAGGCCTGCGCATAGGTGCGCTCGTGCCGAACAGCGATCTCGCTTACCACCCGTTGATCGAGAAACGCTATCCGTTGCTGTCGAGTGCCATCCTGGCCGGGGCCTCGCAACAACTTCGCCATATGGCGTCGACCGGTGGTAACTTGATGCAGCGGACACGCTGCTTCTATTTTTATGACGTTGCGACTCCCTGCAACAAACGAGCGCCCGGCAGCGGCTGTTCGGCCATCAACGGCATCAACCGGATTAATGCGATCCTGGGCACGAGCGAAGCCTGTATCGCAACGCACCCATCCGACATGTGCGTGGCGCTCGCGGCGCTGGAAGCAAAGGTACATGTGGCGGGTCCCGCAGGTGAGCGAGCGATCGCGTTTTCTGATTTCCACCGACTGCCCGGTGACACACCGCAGATCGACACCAATCTCAAGGCAAACGAGATCATCGCGGCGATCGAGCTTCCGGCGCAGGGCTTCGCGGCCAATTACAGTTATTTGAAGATACGCGACCGACTATCATATGCATTCGCGCTGGTGTCGGTCGCAGCGGCGTTAGAACTTGAGGGCGGTCGCATCAAGGACGCGCGCCTCGCGCTCGGTGGCGTCGCGCACAAACCGTGGCGTAACCCAGAGGCGGAAGCAGCATTACGCGGCCAGCCTGCCGATTCAAATGCCTATGCGAAAGCAGCCGAAATATTGCTGCGCGGCGCCAAGGGCTTTGCGCACAATACCTTCAAAATTGATCTCGCACGCCGCGCCATTTTTCGCACACTGGCGCAGGCTGCGAACGGCACGCCGCAAATCCAGTCCAGCAAGAAAATTCGGTGAGTGTCATGACATCATACATCGGCACTTCCACGTCCCGCGTCGACGGATGCGCGAAGGTTACCGGCGGGGCGCAGTACGCTGGCGAATTTGAAGCTCCCAATCTCGTCTATGCCAGCGTTGTGACCTCGACCATCGCAAGAGGCCGCATCGCGCGGATCGACACGAGCCGGGCGCTTGCCGTCGAAAGTGTGATGGATGTGCTGACCCATGAGAACCGGCCGAAGATGGCGAGTACTGACGAGGCCTACAATGACGAGTGTCTCCCCGGCGGTTCTCCCTTTCGCCCGCTGTACGACGACAAGATCAAGTTCAACAACCAGCCAATCGCGCTGGTACTCGCCGAGGAATCGGAGATCGCTCGGTTTGCGGCCACCCTGGTTCACATTGACTACGACGCAGAGGAGCACACTACCGATCTGCACACTCAGATTGAAAAGGCCTACGTTGTCGACAAGCCAGATAAGCCGCGCGGCAATGCCGCGAAGGCCTACGCCGCCGCGGCCGTTCGGCACGAAGGCGAGTACTTCATCCCGATCGAACATCACAACCCGATGGAATTGTTTGCGGCGACGGTGATCTGGAACGGCGACGGAAAGCTAACGGTGTTCGACAAGACGCAGGGCGTGCAGAACGTGCAGCGCTATGTCTGCGGCGTTTTTGGCCTCAATCCGGATAACGTGCGCGTTTTGTCGCCGTTTGTCGGCGGCGCATTCGGCTCAGGTCTTCGCCCACAATATGAGGTGGTGCTGGCCGTACAGGGCGCGCTTCAGCTGCAACGCTCAATACAGCTGGTGTTGACCCGGGCGCAGATGTATGGCCTCGGCTACCGGCCAGCCACAATCGAGCGTGTGACGCTCGGCGCCAGCACAGATGGAACGCTGCAGGCGATCACCCATGAAGCGGTCGCCATGACTTCACAATACGAGGACTACTCCCGCAACGACACCTCGTGGTCGGCGCTCCTCTACAAGAGTGCCAACGCGAAGTATGAGCATAAGCTCGCACGGCTCGACGTTCCGACACCCTGCGACATGCGTGCGCCCGGTGCGGCCACAGGCGTTTACGCGCTGGAGTGCGCGATGGACGAGTTGGCCGTGGCACTCAAGCTCGATCCTGTCGAATTGCGCCTGCGCTGCTATTCGGACAGCGACCAGAACAACGACGTTCCCTTCACCAGCAAGCAATTAAAGGCGTGCTATCGAAAGGGTGCCGAGGCGTTCGGCTGGGCTAGACGGATTCCCGAGCCTCGGTCGATGCGCGATGGCATTGATCTGGTTGGATGGGGTATGGCGACTGGTATCTGGGAAGCACTGCAGATGCCGACTGCCGCTCGCATCGTGCTGACTAGCAACGGGCACGCGGAGGTGTCGTGCGCCACGACCGACATTGGCACCGGCACCTACACGATCATGGCTCAGGTCGCCGCTGACATGCTCGGCGTTCCGATCGAGAACATCAATGTGAAACTGGGCGACTCGTCGCTGCCGAATTCTCAAGTCGAGGGCGGGTCGTGGATGGCAGCCTCAGTGGCCCACGCCATCGCAGCCGCGGCCGATGACGTTCGCACGGAGCTTCTGGGTCTCGCACAGAAGATGCCGGGCTCGCGGCTCGCCGGCTTGCAGCCCGATGATGTCGTTCTGTCTGATGGCATGATTTCCGCCAAGCAAAACAAAAGCCGCACGGTATCGCTCGCGGACGCGATGCGGCACGGTGGCGTGGATCGCATCGAGCACGAAAAGCTTGCCGAATTTAAAGAAGACAACAAACATGCGCGCAACACCCACTCAGCGATTTTCGCCGAAGTGAAGGTGGACGAGCAGCTCGGCATCATCCGCGTGACGCGTGTTGTTAACGCGGTCGCGGCCGGTCGTATAATCAACACGAAAACCGCCGCCAGTCAGATCATGGGGAGCGTGGTCTGGGGGATCGGCATGGCCCTCCATGAAGAGACACTAGTCGACCACAACTTCGGTCGCATCATGAACGCCAACATTGCCGAGTACCATGTGCCAGTGAACGCTGATGTCCAGGATATCAAGGTCATCTTCGTTGACGAGCCGGACAGCACCGTCAACCCGTTGGGAATCAAAGGAGTGGGCGAGATTGGTATTGTCGGAGTTGCGGCCGCCATCGCCAACGCTGTCTATCACGCTACCGGAAAGCGCGTGCGTGACCTTCCAATTACAATCGACAAGATATTCCGGTGATTACCTAACGCTTCTGGCCCTTAGCGGATATTCCGACTGCGCTCCCAAATATCCGCTTTTGGCACAAAGCGGACATCACGGTCGAGCCGATCAATGACCGCTTTCGGGGGTAAAGCGGACATCGTCGCGACGTACCGCAATGTCCGCTTTTGACCCAAAGTGGACATTGGATGCCGTACGCCTGCTGTTAACTTCGTCCTTGACAGGCAACCAAAAGGTTGCATATTGTGAGCATGGATCAAGTGTTCAAAGCCCTGGCCGACGCCAGCCGCAGGGAATTGCTGGACCGGTTGCGCGCGGATAATGGCCAGACGCTGAACGAACTCTGCGCGCGCCTCGACATGACGCGACAGGCGGTCAGCAAACACTTGGGGATCCTGGAGGAGGCCAATCTGGTCGCCACCGTGAAGCACGGCAGAGAGAAGCTGCACTACCTCAACCCGGTGCCGATCCACGACATCGCCGAGCGCTGGCTCGGGAAATTCGAACGTCACCGGTTGCAGGCATTAAGTGAACTCAAGAAAGGACTGGAGGCTCGTGATGAGTAAGCCCGTTTTCGTCTACACGATCTACATTGCATCGACGCCCGAGAAAGTCTTCGAGGCGCTGACCAATACCGATGTGACCGCAAAATTCTGGTTCGGCAATGCCGTCACCTCTGACTGGAAGGTCGGCGCGCCGGTCGAATTCCGCCGCGAGGGTAAGCTGATCGTGCAAGGCAAAGTGCTGGAATACGATCCGCCGCGGCGGCTGTCCTACACGTTCCACTCGATGCACGAACCTTTCAACGGCGCCGAACAGCCCTCGCGCGTCGTGATCGATCTCGAAAAGCAGAAGGACCAGGTCAAGCTCACGGTCACGCATGATGACTTCGCCGAAGGCAGCAAGGTGTTCGATGCGATCGGCAAAGGCTGGCCGCTCGTGCTCTCTAGCCTCAAGAGCTACCTCGAGGCCAACCGCGTGCTGTACGCGCCTTGGTATGACAAAGAGCCGGTCGCCGTATCGTGACGACGTAAATTCAGCAAGCCAAGAAAAACGGAGAGTGGCAATGACCTACCGCATCATGACCTCGGCGGCCGTCGCTTGGATCGCAGTTTGGCTGGCACCCTACCTGTATGCCGTGAACGATCTGATCACATGGCGTTAGCCCAGCTCATGAAAGGGCTGAGAATACTATCGTCACCAGGTCACGCAATGACGTCGGATATTAGGAGCTGAACCTCAACACAGATCCACACGCTGTCGTTGATATGTCGGATGGATAAATCGTCGCCTCGGTCGAGGTGACCAGGACCATACGATGAACTTACCCAATCGTGCATAGGAGGAATTAAAATGCCTAACTCCATGAAGCTCTACAATCATACCCTTGCGCCGAACCCACGTCGGGTTCGGATCTTCGCGGCGGAAAAGGCCATCGAACTTAGGTTGGCAGATGTTGATATTTTGGCCGGGCAAAGCCGCACACCCGAATTCCTTGCAAAAAATTCGTCCGGCGGGGTGCCGGTGCTGGAACTCGATGATGGTTCATATCTTTCGGAGTCGGTCGCAATTTGCCGGTATCTGGAGGGGCTTCATCCTGAACCAAACTTGTTAGGACGCGACCTTCGCGAACAGGCGGAGATCGAGCGGTGGAATCGCCGGATGGAGTTAGAACTGTTCGCAGCAATTGGACGCACGGTTCAAAACACTAGTTCAATTTTTCAAGGCCGTTTTAAGCAATTTCCAGAATACGGCGAGGCACAGCGAGCGCTAGTCTATCAGCGCCTTGAACGGATGGATCGCGAGCTGAACGCACATAAATTCGTTGCTGGCGATCGCTTCACGATTGCCGACATCACTGCGTTGGTCGCGATCGATATCGGTGGTCGTCTAGCGGAGATAAAAATAGCCCCAGAGTTGGGCCATTTGACCGACTGGCACGAGACCGTGTCGAGCCGTCCCAGCGCAAGAGCATGAGACAAAGCTGCGACTTCCTGCCGCTGCCCGACGAGGTGATCGAGTAGTCGCGCCAATGTCCGCTTTTGGGGGTAAAGCGGACATTACGCGGACGTCTTGCGATGTCCGCTTATGACCCAAAGCGGACATTGCCTAGCGCTGACACGACCACTTCCAAGCTGCCAGCTCGACCCGCTACCATGCCACTCCCCAGGGCTTGGGAGGGGCAATGCGACGGCGCGAATTTGTTGGTTTACTTGGCGGTGCGGCCATATGGCCCAGCGCCGCGCACGCGCAACAGCCGCCGATACCGGTCATCGGGTTTCTCAGTAGTCTGGCGCCGAGGGACCTGATCCTGGTCATGCCCGCCTTCCACGATGGTCTAAATCGCGCGGGCTTCACCGAAGGCCGAAACGTGTCGATCGAATACCGCTGGGCTGAGGGCGATTACCATCGATTGCCGGACTTATCAGCCAATTTAGTCCGTCGAAATGTTACCGTGATTGCCGCGATCAGTGGCACGCCAGCCGCATTAGCGGCCAAGGCTGCTGCAACAAACATTCCGATCGTGTTCGCGATCGGTGGTGACCCAATCACGTCGGGATTAGTTCCCAGTCTTAGCCATCCGAGCGGCAATGTCACCGGCGTGAGCTTTTACAACACCGCGTTGGTGACGAAACGATTGGAATTGGCACGGGAGCTTATCGCCAAAGAAACCTTAGTTGGGATGCTAGTGAACCCGGAGAATCCACCAAGTGTCGCGGAAGGAGCAGCAGTGCAGGAGGCGGCGACGGCAAGCGGGACGCCATTTCAGATTTTCAATGTAAGTGCGCAAAGCCACATGGACGATGCCTTTGCCGCAATGGAGCAAAATCGTATCGGCGTGCTCATAGTAAGCTCCGATCCATTTTTCTTTACTGAGCGAGTGAAGCTGGTCGTTTTAATGGCCCGTCATGCTCTGCCTACGATCTTCGCCGATCGCGAGCAGGCCGAAGCTGGTGGACTCATCAGCTATGGGGCCAGCAGAGTAGATGCGTACCGCCAAGCCGGCGACTATGTGGGCCAAATTATAAAAGGCAAGAAGCCGTCCGAGTTGCCGGTGATTCTGCCGACAAAATTTCATCTTTTGATCAATCTCAAAACTGCAAAGTCGCTACACATCGACATTCCCGCTACCGTCCTCAGCCGTGCCGACGAGGTAATCGAATGAGGCGGTGCGTGTTCATCACGATTGTCGGCGGCGGGGCGGCATCCTGGCCGCGGGTGGTCCGCGTACCATGAAGGCGAAGGAACTCGGTATCGCCGTCGTCGGTTCTGGCCGCATCGGCACGTTGCGCGCGCGGTTAGCGGCGAAGCATCCGGCTGTCCGCTTTCTTACGGTCTCCGACAAGGAGATTGAGCAGGCGAAGGCACTCGCCGATCTCACCGGAGCCGACTTCTATTCGACGGACAACAACGAGGTGATCGCGCGACCGGAGGTCACCGCGGTATTCGTCTCCACCCCGGAAGGCGAGCACGCCGCACCGGTCTGCAAGGCGCTCGAGCTCGGCAAGCCGGTCCTGGTCGAGAAACCACTGGCGCTGTCGCTCAACGACGCCGAGGCGATTCTCAAAACGGTCAAGCAAACGTCGGGACTGCTGCGTATCGGCTATAGCCGCCGCTTCAAGGAATGCTTCCTGCGCGCCAAGGAGCAGATGGTGCACGGCCGTCTCGGCAAAATCAGCGGTGGGCTGGCGCGCGTCTATAATTCACGGGCGCAAACCTTTGCTATTCTCAAGCGCGACCCGCACGCCACGCCGGTGCTCGACGTGCTCACCTATTACGTCGATTTGATGTGCTGGTTCCTCGAAGGTAACCCGCCGGTCGAAGTGGTGGCGCGCGGCCAGTCTGGAATTTTTCGCGACGCCGGCTACAGCGCGTATGACGTGACATGGGCACTAGTCACTTTCGCCGATGGGGCGGTGATCAATTTCGGCATCAGCTATGCGTTGCCGCCAAACTATCCGACGCAAGGTCAATCGGACCGTGTCGAGCTTCTTGGCGCCGAGGGCACCATGATTATCGACGATGATCACATGGAACATCTGATTTTTTCCGAAAAAGGCATTCCCCATCCTTATGTGCCCGGCCACGCAATCAATTTGGCATTTCTCGGCAGCAACTCGGCCGGCGACTGGGCGGTCGGCGATTTCTGGGGCCCACTCGGGAACGAAACGCGCGCTTGGCTCGACTTCCTCTCGACTGGCCGGCCGAGCGTGCATGCCACGCCGGAGCAGGCGATGCTCAACTTGAAAACGACTTACGCCATCGAGCGCGCGGTCGCGACCGGGCAAGCTGTGCGGCTGGATTAGCACTTAATGGGCATCCAAATGCGCCCGGCCGATGTCTGCTTTGAGGGGTAAAGCGGACATCGCGAGTGAGTCCCAATATCCGGGCGGAAAAAGCGTCCACTCAAGGAGGGAATCAATGAGAGTAATTCACAGAATCGCGCTCGCAACATTTATGGGCTTCGCACTGACCGTAGCTATTGCAAGTTATAGCATAGCGCAACAGCAGCAACTCATCGGCACATGGCTCTTAGTTTCGGAAATCACTGAGTTCCCCGATGGTAAACGGCTAGAGGGCTTTGGCGGCAACCAGAAGGGCATGCTCATATTCGACCGCGCGGGTCATTATTCGTCACAACTCACGGGCGCTTCGCGTATTAAATTCGCGTCCACTCGACTTCAAGGAACGCCTGAGGAGAACAAGGGCGTATCCGCGGGGTCGCTGGCTCATTTCGGCACGTATTCGGTCGATGCGGCGGGTACAACCCTCACTTTTCATGTGGAGCGCAGCTCGTTCCCGAATTGGGATGACACGGATCAAAAATGGTCGATTATCAAGCTCGCGGGCGACGACTTGACCTTGGGTGTGGCTCGAACCACGTCGGGCGGGAAAGCTGAGCTCGTGTGGAAGCGTGCCAAATAAGCCCAAGCACCTTTGCCTTTATCCGGCCGCGCCGACGAGATCATCAAATAGCGAACTTTTGCTGCACTGCCGTTCATCCGCTTTTGGCACAAAGCGGACATTCCGCGACTGAGTTCCAATGTCCGCTTTTGGGGGTAAAGCGGACATGAGTCGGACAATGTCTGCCTTTGATTTTGTAAGTCCCGCTGTTCAAACTTTAAAGAAGCCGGTGAAGTGTTGGATGACCTTGTCTGGGACCTCTTCCTGAATATAGTGGCCGCACTCGATGGCCTCGTGGGCAACGATATTCGATGCATAGCGTCTCCAAACGTCCAGAAATTCCTTTGCTCGCTCGGGCGACTGACCTCGCGCGCCCCAAAGTAAAAGCAGCGGCATTTCGATCTTTTTGTCCTTGTCGGCCGAATCCATCTGGAAATCGCACGTCGCGGTGGCGCGATAGTCGCGGCACGACCCGGTGATGGTTTTTAGTGTATAGCAGCGGATGTACTCATTGATCGCCGCGTCGGTTAAAAAGCCGATGCCGGTGCCGCCACGAATCATCATGCGGCTCTTGATGAAATATTCCGCCGGCACCGCGCTGATGAGGCGCTCGGGGAACGGCTCCGGCTGGGCCATGAAGCCCCAATGCCACGTTCCGATGACCCAGTTTTTGGTGATGTTCGTCCATACGTGATAGTTCGGCACAATATCCATAAGGCATACTTTGATAACTCGCCCGGGTTGATCGAGGCATAGCCGGTACGTTGTGCGCGCACCGCGGTCGTGACCAGCGACCATGAAGCGCTGGTATCCCAGTTGCTCCATCACCTCGACGAGATCCCGTGCCATCTCGCGAAAGCTGAAATTGATGTTATTGGGCCCCGCGTCGGGGAGCGAACTGTCACCGTAGCCGCGCAGATCAGGAAGAATGACGTGGTAGTTTTTGGCCAATCGCGCTGCGACCTTGTACCAACAGGTGTGGTTCTCCGGATTGCCATGGACGAGCAGTAGCGGGGGACCGGAGCCGCCATGGCGCAGGCGAATGATGGCACCGCTGGTGCGCATATCGACGTGATGGAAGCCCGGGAAGTGTGCCGCCATCTCGGCCGATCCCCACCGCGTCGGATCACGGCGGTAATCGGCTTCAGTCGCAGTAGCCATCACGCTCGTGCTTTGGGCAGTCTCGATGCTCATAGTGCCCCCTCCGACAGTTTCAACGTCTCGACAGTCTCGATTGGCCGACTAGGTAAGAGCGGACTGACGGCTAGCCGTGCGAGCCTCACTCTGGCTTGATATTGGCGGCGCGGATCACCTTCGCCCATTTATCGGTGTATTCGGCGATGAACCCACCGAACCCGGCGGTTGTGTTTGCAAACGGCGCCTCGCCCAGATCGATCATCTTCGCTTTGAACGTCGGATCAGCCAGGGCAGCATTAACCTGCTTGTTGAGAATTGCCACAATTTCCGGCGGCGTATTCGCGGGCGCAGTGAGCCCCACCCAACCGGCCGACTCGTAGCCCGAGACAAATTCGCCAATCGACGGCACGTCGGGCAGTAAATCGATTCGTTGAGCGGTCGTCACCGCCAGCGGCCGCAGCTTGCCGGACCTGATATACTCGATTGTCGAGGCAATGGACGTGAAAATGACTTCCACCCGGCCGCTGATGAGATCGAGCAGCGCAGGCCCGATGCCGCGATAGTTCACCGTGACGAGATCCACACCGGCCATCGACTTGAACAACACGCCGAAAAGCTGTGATGGGCTGCCCGGTCCGACGGTCGCCATGTTAATTTTGCCCGGGTTGGCTTTAGCGTTTGCGATAAACTCGGGCACGGTTTTGGCCGCGAACGCCGGATTGACCACCATGACAAATGCGACGCGCCCGATGCTGGCAACTGGCGTTATATCTTTGATGAAATTGAACTTGAGATTGTCGTAGAGCGTCGCGTTGTAGGCATTCGCGTCAGTCGCAATGAGCAGAGTGTAGCCTCCGGCGGCGCATGCGCGACGGCCTCGGTTGCAATGTTACCGCCAGCACCAGGCCGGTTTTCAACGAAAAATTGCTGGCCCACCCGCTCCGAAAGCCAATTACCAATCAGCCTTGCTGTCGTGTCCGTGAAGCCACCGGGCGCAAAGCCCGCAATGATGCGTACCGGCCGCGATGGATAGGTCTGGGCACAAACGAAATGTGATGCGACCGGTACTGCGGCAGTACCCGCCGCGAGACGCAGGAATTTTCGACGGGGAAGTTTCACGGTGGCGCTCCACCAACTGAGCACCCTCGTACCCCCGTCAATAATATCTAAGAGCGGCCTAAATGTCCGCTTTTGGCACAAAGCGGACATCCTGAAACGCTCAACCAATGTCTGCTTTTGGGGGTAAAGCGGACATTGATTCAGACGTTAGCGAAGCGATCAGGTCAACTCGGTTTCAAGAGATAGCGCAGCTCGTCGATCCCGCGCTTCGATGGCGCATTTTGTGGCGTGGGCGTCGCGATTGATCAGTTGAAGGTTTGGCAAGCCCCAAAAATCGAGCAGCTTCGGCCATTCTTCATTGCGATGGTCACGCCAGACCCGAAATAACGGGACGCGGTGGTCTACCTCAGCATCCTTCCATAGCCGGCCGCCCGTTTGGCCGCAGCGCCGCGCTTGCAGGCATCGTAGGAGCGGGGCCTCACCACTTGGCGCATTCCAGAATTCCCACGCGATCACACAGGCGCAATGCCAGTTCGCGTTTTTGTTGGCGCCGGCCTTCCAGAGATCAACATGCCAGCCGAAGCGGTAAACGGGCTGCCCGCACACGCAACAGAATCCAGCTCCCCGCGCGTATTTCCGCTCTCGATACGGCGCTGGCGGTGTTCGGAATGTGGTTGGCAAACCGCTTTTGCGATTGCTACCAAGCTGCCACGTCCAGCCGCTCGGTGCGCCGCTGCGGGTCGCCAGAGTGCGCGCTAATCGATCAGCTCGAATTGGATGCGCCCGCCAATAGGAGTCGATCGCTAGCCGCGGCGTTGGCGGTATGAACGGGCGACTGAGGGCGCGCGCGAGCACGGCATGCGGAAAGATTGCGGGCAAGCTTTTGGAAAGGCGCACCAGCGCCCGTGTATTTCGTGCGTCCTTTTCTTCCTGCCACCGGGACACAGCCCCACTCCCGCAGAGGGGCCATTATTTCATCGAACTCGTAAAGTTTTTGTCACTGTTGGAAACTCTCGGAAGTTATACGAGCCCGGAAGCCAAAGGACATTCGCGAAAAAGCCAATGTAAATGTTAGCGTGGTCTCCAAAACATTGAGGGGGATGGTACCACCGTCAGAAAAGATCCTCAGCGCGCTCGACCTTCGGGTTGTCTATTTATCCAAATGACGCTTTGCGCGACGGCGCTGCGGCAATGTCCGCTTTTGGCACTAAGCAGACATCTGAAACGCACCATCGAATTTCCGCTTTCGGGGGTAAAGCGGACACTGGTCCGACATTGATGGGGGTGACTTACGCAGCGATAACCTATTGTGATGCTGGGCGCTTCACCCTTAGGAGGACCGCGACTGCCACTCCGCACAAAAGAACGAAAACGGTGATGGCTACTTCAGTAATCGTCGCTAGTCTTCGATTTTGCTGCGGGTCCAATAATTGGTGCGCCTCTTTCAGTTGCCGATCTGCTTCTTCGACTTGCCGCTTTTCCTCTTCTTGGCGGTATTGGTCCTCTTTAGCTTTGGTTTGAGCATCTTCTGTTTGGGATCGAGATTGCTGTCGTAAGCCTGGCGGTGTAACGACAGTTGGGTTTACAGCGCTTGAGTTCGATTCAGCGTGAGTTTCAGAGTTTGATATAACTTGACGAGAGGATTCAATCTTTGAATCGTCAATCGCCAGATACTGTAATACCCCTCGTCCGTTCTGATCGAAGGTCGCCACCCACAGAAATCCTGCACCACCAGCCAGCCTATAAACTGGAACACCCGCTTTTGCGGAACGTTCTTCGTCGCCAAGAAAGCTAAACAAAATTCCGGGAGGACTGCCGCCCGATGCAACTACTGAAATCTCGTCGGGTTTGAGCGGCTCAAGTTGAATTGCGCCCCATATTGCCATAACCGCGCTCGGAAGCCCCTCGCGCTGTGACATTCGGATGATACGTGCCTGCTGGCCAAATTCGGATGACATACGGTCTATTTCGTTTTGAATATCGTTTGGGTCGAAAAAGGCGGGTTGGAAGTATGAGCTGACGTAATATGCTGTTCCGTCTTGAGACTGTAAAATCGAATGAGAACGCATGACTTCATTGTCAGGCGTTGCGTGTTCCTCATGGCACCAAATCAAACCAGGGAACTTATCGCTTGGCCTGCATTGATACGGGCGAGACGCCTGATTCCCGGAGTTAACGTGACCACCGAGGGATAGGCCATCAACTACGTAGCGCGATGCTGCAACGGGGCTGAATCGAGGAATTTTGACAAGGTTATTACGGAGGTCGTTGGCGTTTAATGCAAGGACCGGTGTGCCCAAGAAGGGTATAAAAACAAATGGTAATGCTAGGCTGGCCGCCGCGAGCGCCGCCACCAAGAAGCCTGCCCACGCCTTCCTCATCCCACGCCCCAAAAGCCGACGATTCAGCAACAGCGCCGAACGGTCGGGCGTCACAACCCGCAATCCCCCAAGGATCACGAAATCCCGCCTAAATTTAGAGGGCAGGACTTTATGTAATGTGAACGCGCGCGAGCCTGCCCCGCGGGAGTGCTGCTGGTATTTCCGACGGTCGCATTTCAAAAAGGTCGCTAACGAGCCAATGTCCGCTTTTGGGGGTAAAGCACACACCGTTCCAACTCATCTTTTCGGGGATGAAATCTACCTAGCAGGATTGTTTCGGTCGGGATTTTCTGTTCCGTAAGTTTCTCTCTGACAAGAGCTTGAGGGCATTAATATGATTGATCGTTGAACCCGCCGGCGCACGATATTTTAGGTCCCCCCAAGATGTTCCACGGGGCTCTTTGCACAAGAGTTCGTCGGTATAGGCGTCGAGAATTTGATTTGCGTCCTTCTGAAGCTTTTCGAGTTGAGCGACGATGTTGTCGAATCGCCCGATAGCGCGCGCCATAAATTCGTCTCCAACAAGCTTAGATGAATGGGTATTCGGACTGCTGCAGGTCGAGTGCGTCGAGGCGGCCACACTCTGGAAGATCAGCATCGAGTCCGTTGTAATCGCGAAGGTCGCGGAGGTGATCTTGGCGCGCGTATAACATGGCCAGTTCTCGTCGGATGATCTGATCGAAGCGCGTGGCCTGGGGCGCCAGACAGGCAAAGCCGTCGTGTACCGTCAAAACGTTGATAATTCCCTCGCTCTGCGCGGCCGGAACAACTCGGATGAGATGGGCGGCGTCCAGGCTGTGAACAAAGTTCGGTGCCGCAGAGCCGGCTTCAGGCGATTTTGGTTTCCGCTAACGAACCTATTTCGTTATGATGACGCTTGGCAGAAGCGGAGCCAGCGATGATTCGGGGCTTTTCGTTTTCCTTATTCGAGCTGGTCGGGTCGTTGCTGGCGGCAAGTGCGGCGCCAACGCAAGCCGCCGAGCTGCGGCGCGTAGAATATTTCCTGCCGGCCGTCGAGTATTCGCCGTCGCCGGAAGCGTTCTGCCCCTGGCGCATTCGCGACGCGATCTATGCCGACACCAAAGTGATCGCACACTTGGAAGCTAATCCGGACGTCGATGAATCGGACAAAGGTCCGCTCATTCTCGGCGCGCGCGCCGAAGTGCATTACCTACGCCGGATTCTCGGCCCGGTGCATCGCATCACCGCCAGTCCGTGCTGCTATAGCCGCAAGCCGATTTACGTGCGGTGAGGATGATTAGCAAAACGATCATGTGTTCGTGAAAAAAATTCACACTGCCCCGACATTCACCGCCTGACGTCATCCGCAACGATTTTGCTCCGTTCACGTTCATTATGGGCTAGCGGCGCGCCTGTGGCGAACCAACGTCGCGACGGAAATTTTTATCTCAGAAGAGAACCTTTCATGAGACTGCGCATCACGACGAGAAAAGTGATTCAACGCGACTTTCAGAAAGTCACGAATGAGACCGCGGACAACGAGACTCGCTCTTCAGTGGTGGCGGCGCTCCGGCGTTGGTGGTTTTCTACGAAATCTCCGACCGCGAACTACAACGCCGACTTGGCTTGATCGGCCCGCAGCGATCCGCATTGGCCCTACGTTAAGTTTGTTTCTGCTTTCCCTGGCGTTGAAGGACGAAGGACTCGATGATGCAAGACGGTGCGGCCTCATCAGCCCGGAAGAGCATGCAATCATGGTTGATTTGAGCACAGCACTGCGCTGCCACAAGGCGCCGGGCGGGAACGTCTATGACAATGCCGCAGTCCTTGACGATCCGGCGTGGCGTGCGGTGAACGCCAGAGCGGATCAGGCTCGCCGGCAATTGCTAGATCTGACGAAGGATAAATCCGAGCGCCAGGAACCGCTCGGACGCAACGATCTACATTGAAGTTAAGGGCGAGGCCTACGACGTGCTGCCTCACTCCGCCGGCGCGGTGGGCGTGGTGCCCCCGAGCCAGCGCGGCCACAGCCGCTGCCGCCCACGCGCGAGCCGTTGCGCCAGATCATCGAGATAAAGGTAGACGACCGGCGTCGTATAGATCGTCAGAAGCTGGCTAATGACCAGCCCACCCATAATGGCGATACCGAGCGGGCGGCGAATTTCGCTGCCATTGCCGAAGCTCAAGGCGAGCGGCACCGCGCCGAGAATGGCGGCGCTGGTCGTCATCATGATCGGGCGGAAGCGCAAGCGGCAGGCCTGATAGATCGCGTCATATGAGGTCAAGTGCTCGGCGCGTTTCGCCTCGATGGCGAAATCGATCATCATGATCGCATTCTTCTTGACAATGCCGATCAAGAGGATCACCGCGATCAGGCCGATAATGTCGAACTCGGTGTGAAACAGCATCAGAGCCAACAGCGCGCCGACGCCGGCCGAAGGCAGCGTCGACAAAATCGTAATCGGGTGGATGTAGCTCTCGTAGAGCACGCCGAGCACGATGTAGACGGCAATGATCGCCGCCATGATCAGGATCGGCTCATTGTTGAGCGATTGCTGGAATATCTGCGCCGTTCCGGCGAGATTGCCATGGACCGAGGCCGGCATGCGCAGCCGCGTGATCGCATCGTTGATTTCGTTCGCCGCCTGGCCGAGCGAGGCGCCAGGTTGCAAGTTGAACGATATGGTGGTGGCGACGAACAGACCCTGATGACTGACGGAGAGCGGTGCGTTGCCGGCATTGTAATGGGCGAAGGCGGCAAGCGGGACCATGGTCTCCTTGGTCGTCGAAACCGCGGCGCCCGAGGACACGCTGCCTTTGCCGCGGTTGCCGAGCGCGTTGATGGCGGCATTACGCGCGGAATTGTTGTTGGCGGCGGCCGCCGCTGTCGCGCTGGTCGCAGCCGGCGCATTGGCGCCGCCGGAACTCGCCGCCTTCACGGTGCCGAGCGGAAGATTCGACTGCGCCGTTCCCGCCGCGCCGCTGCCCGAAGGCGTGACGTAGATATCGGCGAGCGAGGCCGGGTGTTGCGTGTAGCGCGGGTCGATCTCCATCACGACGTGATACTGATTGATCGCGCTGTAGATGACGGAGACCTGGCGCTGGCCGAAGGCGTCGTAGAGCGTGTTGTCGATCTGCGCCGGCGTGATGCCCAGGCGTGACGCGGTCGGGCGATCGATGATCAAATCGGATTCGAGCCCGCGCTGCTGCTGATCCGAACTCACGTCGGCCAGGACCGAACTGTGTTCGAGCTCGCGAACCAGAAGCGGCGTCCATTTGCTCAATTGCGCGGAATCGTCAGCTTGCAGCGTGTATTGGTATTGCGCGTTGCTTTGCCGGCCGCCGGAGCGGATGTCCTGGACCGCGACCAGAAACAGCCGGCCACCCGGCACTTTGGCGAGTTGCGGGCGCAACCGCGCAATCACCTCATCGATCGACGGCCGCTGCGAAATGGGTTTGAGCGAAACAAAGACCGAGCCGGTATTGATCTGGCCGAAGCCGCCGCCGCTGCCAACGCCGGTATAGCCGACGACATGTTCGACGGCGGGATCCTGCTGTACGATCGCCATCATCTGCCGCAGTTTCTGCGTCATCAATTGAAACGACACGCTCTGATCGGCTTGCAGCGTGCCGACGAGCCGGCCGGTATCCTGCTGCGGGAAAAAGCCCTTCGGCACGACATAAAACAGGAAGACATTCAGCGCGATCGCGGCGAAGAAGATGAACAGAACGAAGCGACGGTGATCGAGTGCCCAGACCAGCGACCCCTCGTAGGCGCCCAGCACGTGTTCGAAGAAGCTGCGGCGGCGTTCGCGCTCGAGCTCCGGCGGCCGCGGGCGTAAAAACAGCGCGCACATCATCGGCGTCGTGGTCAGCGAAATCGCCAGCGAAATGAGGATGGCCAACGCCAAAGTCAGCGTGAATTCGCGAAATATCCGGCCGAGAATTCCGCCCATCAACAGGATCGGCAAAAACACCGCGATCAGCGATAGGCTGATCGAAAGCACGGTGAAGCCGACCTCGCGCGCGCCTATCAAAGCCGCCCGCACGCGCGGCATGCCGGCCTCGAGATGGCGCGAGACGTTTTCCAGGACCACGATGGCGTCGTCGACAACGAAACCGGTGGCGATGGTGAGCGCCATCAGTGAGAGGATGTCGAGGCTATAGCCGAGAAGGTACATCGCCCCGAACGTGCCGATGATCGATACCGGCACGGCGACAAACGGAATCATGGTCGAGCGGATGTCGCGCAAAAACAGATAGACGACGAGCGTCACCAGGCCGATGGCGAGCGCCAGCGTGAACTCAGTGTCGCGCAACGATTGCCGAATCGTGATGCTGCGATCGATGGCGATAGTGACATTGACATCGGCCGGCATCGCCGCTTCGAGATGCGGCAGCGCCGCTTTGATCGCGTCGATCGTCTCAATGATATTGGCGCCGGGCTGGCGGAACAGGATGACCAGCACCGAAGGCTGACCATTGGACAGGCCGAGGTTGCGGGTGTCTTCGACGGAATCGACTACCTCCGCCACGTCCGACAATCGCACGCCGGCGCCATTGCGGTAGGCAACCACCAGCGGCGCGTAATCCGCCGCCTTGATCGATTGATCGTTGGTGTAGATCTGAAAACGGCGGTCACCGTCGTCGATGGTACCCTTCGGACTATTGGCATTGGCGGAGGCGAGTGCGGCGCGGACATCTTCCAGCCCGATGCCGTAGTTGAACATGGCAGTCGGATTGAGCTCGACGCGGACCGCTGGCAGCGCTGAGCCGCCGATGATCACCTGGCCGACGCCACTGATCTGCGAGAGCTGCTGCTGAAACACGTTGCTCGCCGCGTCGTACATCTGGCCTTGCGTCAATGTCTTCGATGTCATCGCCAGAATGAGAATCGGCGCGTCAGCCGGGTTGACCTTGCGATAGGTCGGATTGGTTCGCAGACTCGACGGCAGGTCGGCGCGCGCCGCATTGATCGCGGCCTGCACGTCGCGCGCGGCACCGTCGATGTCACGGTTGAGATCGAACTGGAGCGTGATCCGCGTCTGCCCAATTCCGCTCTGCGAGGTCATTTCCGTGACGTCGGCAATCTGGCCGAGGTGGCGCTCCAGCGGTTCGGCGACGCTGGTGGCGACGGTCTCGGGGCTGGCGCCTGGAAGCTGCGCATTGACGGAAATCGTCGGGAAATCGACCTGCGGCAATGGCGCGACCGGCAGTTTGGTGAAAGCGAGCGTGCCGGCGAGCGCAATCCCGAGCGTGAGCAGCGTCGTCGCCACCGGGCGCTTGATGAATGGCGCAGAAATGTTCATTCCGCGGGCGCTCCCGGCGCGAGCGGGTTAGACGGCCGCTGCCCAGTCAAACGCACGGCCAGCCGGTCGAAGTAGAGATAGATGACCGGCGTTGTGAACAGCGTCAGCACCTGGCTGACGACAAGCCCGCCGATGATGGCGATGCCGAGCGGCTGGCGCAATTCCGATCCGGTGCCGGTGCCGAGCATCAGCGGCATGGCGCCGAGGATCGCAGCCATGGTCGTCATCATGATCGGCCGGAAGCGCAGGAGCGAGGCTTGATAGATCGCCTCGCGCGGCGATAGGCCTTCGCTGCGCTCGGCGTCGAGCGCGAAGTCGATCATCATGATCGCGTTCTTCTTGACGATGCCGATCAACAGAACGATGCCGATGATGGCGATGACGTCGAGGTCGTAGCGGAGGAGGATCAGCGACAATAACGCGCCGACACCGGCGGAGGGCAGGGTGGACAGAATCGTGATTGGATGGATGAAGCTTTCGTAGAGAACGCCAAGCACGATGTACATCGCTACTACGGCGGCGAGGATCAGGAACACCTCGTTGGTCAAGGCAGACTGAAAAGCCGCGGCGGTACCCTGAAAGGCGGTGATGAAGCTCAACGGCAGGCCGACTTGCGCCTGGGTCTGTTTGATCGCGGCGATTGCAGATTCCAGCGAATGGCCGGGCGCGGTGTTGAACGAGATCGTGGTCGCGGGAAACTGGCCGTAATGGGTGATCACGAGCGGCGCGGCGCGTTGCTCGATATGGGCGATTGCCGAGAGCGGCACCTGGCCGTTCGTCGCCGAGGACGACGACGGCAAATAGAGCGATGACAGTCCGGTCAACGAGCGCTGCAACGCCGGATCGATCTCGAGAATGACGCGATACTGATTGGACTGTGTGTAGATCGTCGAAATGATGCGCTGGCCGAAGGCGTCATAGAGCGCGTTGTCGACCGTCGCCGGGGTGATGCCGAACCGGCTCGCGGTGGCCCGATCGATGACGATGTCGACGGCGAGCCCCTGCGCTTGCAGATCGCTGGCTACGTCGGTGATTTCGGGACGCTCGCCGAGCGCTTGCACCAGTTTCGGCACCCAGGTGGCGAATTCCGTCGGATTGGCGTCTTCCAGCACGAAGTGATACGGCGCGCGGGCAACGGTCGCGTCGATGGTCAGATCCTGCACCGGCTGCATGTAAAGCCGGATGCCCGGGATGCCGGCGACCTCGCTCTCCAGACGGCGGATGATCTGGCTCGCCGATAAAGCGCGGTCGTCGTGTGGTTTGAGTGTGATCAGGAAGCGGCCGGTATTGAGCGCCTGATTGGTGCCGTCGACGCCGATAAACGATGTCAAGTTCTCGACGTCGGGATTTTTAAGGATGGTCTCGGCCAGCTTGTTCTGCGCCTCGGCCATGGATTGATAGGAAATGCTTTGTGGGGCCTCCGAAATCGCCACGATCATGCCGGTGTCCTGCACAGGGAAGAAGCCCTTGGGGATCACGATATAGAGCAGGATCGTCAGGACCAGCGTGGCTAGCGCAACCAGTAATGTCATCGGCTGGCGATCCAGCACCCAGTTGAGCGCGCGCCCATAGCGGGCAATCACGGCGTTGAAGATCTGCTCGGCTTTGAGATCGAACCGCGTGCGTTCGGCGTCGGGATGATAACGAATGAGCTTGGCGCAGAGCATCGGCACCAAAGTGAGCGACACGATCGCAGAAATCACGATCGTCACCGCGAGCGTGATCGAGAATTCATGGAACAGCCGTCCGACGACGTCGCCCATGAACAAGAGCGGGATCAAGACAGCAAGGAGTGAGATCGTCAGCGAAATGATGGTGAAGCCGATCTGTTCGGAGCCGCGTAACGCTGCCTGGAACGGGTCCATGCCGCCTTCGACATAGCGGGCGATGTTCTCGATCATCACAATGGCGTCGTCGACGACGAAGCCGGTGGCAATGGTCAGCGCCATCAGCGACAGATTGTCGAGGCTAAATCCCAATAAATACATCGCCCCGAACGTGCCGACGAGCGACAGCGGCACCGACAGGCTTGGAATAATGGTGCCTGGCAGCGTGCGCAAAAACAGGAAAATGACGAGGACCACGAGAACTACCGCGAGTCCCAATTCGAATTCCACGTCGGCGACCGACGCGCGGATCGTGACGGTGCGGTCGCTGATGACCGTAACGTTCATGGCCTCGGGCACGGTCGAAAGAATCTGCGGCAAGACCGATTGGACGCGGTCGACGACGGCAATGATGTTGGCGCCGGGTTGCCGCTGTACATTGATGATGATCGCGGGTGTCGTATTGGCCCAGGCGCCGAGCTTGGTATTTTCCGGTCCGCTGACAATCGTGGCGACGTCGGACAAGCGGACCGGGGCGCCGTTGCGATAGGCGACGATCAGGGTGCGGTATTGATCGGCGCTGGTGACCTGGTCGTTGGCATTGATCATCAGCGCTTGGGTCGGCCCGTCGAAACTGCCCTTCGGCGTATTGACGTTGAGATTGCCGAGTGTGGTGCGGACGTCGTCGATGTTGAGCCCGTATGCGGCAAGCGATTGCGGATTGATCTGAATGCGTACCGCGGGCCGCTGGCCGCCGCTGACGGTGACGAGCCCCACGCCGCTAAGCTGCGAGATTTTCTGCGCGAGCCGGGTCTCGCTGAAATCGTGCAGCTCGGTCAGCGCCATGGTCTTTGAAGTGATCGCAAGCGTGAGGATTGGCGCGTCGGCCGGATTGACCTTCGAATAGATCGGCGGAGTCGGCAGATCGGACGGCAACAGGTTGCCGGCGGCGTTGATCGCCGCCTGCACCTCCTGCTCGGCGACATCGAGGCTCAGATCGAGGCTAAATTGAAGCGTGATGACCGACGCGCCAGCAGAGCTCGCCGAGGTCATCTGATTGAGGCCCGGCATCTGGCCGAATTGCCGCTCGAGTGGCGCCGTTACCGAGGACGTCATCACCTCGGGACTGGCGCCCGGATAGAGCGTCTGCACCTGGATGGTCGGATAATCGACCTGCGGCAAGGTGGAAAGCGGCAGAAAATTATAGGCGACCATGCCCGAGAGCATGATCGCGGCCATCAACAGCGACGTCCCGACCGGACGCCGAATGAAAGGCTCGGAGACGTTCATCGCTTCGTTTTACCGCCGCGGATCCGCGCTCGCCCCCGCGCTTGCGATCATGCCCTACCTGTTGCCGGCCGGCGGCTGATTTTGCGAACGACGCTGCTGTTGTCCGCTGCCCGGCCCGCCTGGGGCTGCATTTGGCGCTTGCCCGTTTTGGCCGGCGATGATGACTTTCAAGCCGTCGCGCAAACGATCGGTGCCGTCGACGACGACGCGGTCGCCGGCCGAAAGCCCGGAATTGACGGCAGTGACATTGCCGTCGATCGGGCCGGTCGAGACTGGGCGCACCGCAACCGTATTGTCGGGGTTGATGACGTAAACATAGGCGCCGGGCGCGCCGCGCTGGATGGCCGAGGTCGGGACCGTCACGACGTTTTCCAGTGTTTTCACGAGAAGCCGCACATTGACGAACTGGTTCGGGAACAACGTGTCGTCCTCGTTGTCGAATTGCGCGCGCACTTTGACGGTGCCGGTCGTGGTGTCGATCTGGCTGTCGACAGCCGAAACTTTGCCGACCGCAAGCTGGCGAATATTGGCGCGGTCATAGGCGGTAACGGTGAGTGGCGTGCCGGCACTATATTGCGGCATGATGCCCGGCAGTTCGTCTTCCGGGATCGTAAAGACGACGGAAATAGGCTGGAGCTGGGTAATGACGGCAATGCCGCTGTTGTTGGCGGTCTGCACGTAATTGCCGGGATCGACCAGACGAAGCCCGACACGGCCGGTGATCGGCGCGACAATGCGGCAATAGGAAATGTTCAGAAATTGCGCGTCGACCAGGCCCTGGTCCTGTTTCACCGAGCCGACATATTGCTGGACGATGAAGACCTGATCCTCGGACTGTTGCCGGGCGATCGAGTTCTGCTGGGCGAGCGTCTGGTATCGCTTGAGATCCATTTGCGCTTGCGCGAGCAGGCCCTGATCTTTGGCAAGCTGGCCTTCATATTGCTCCTTTAGATACTCGTACGGCCGCGCATCGATTTGGGCGAGAAAGTCGCCTTTCTTGACCAATTGGCCTTCGGTGAAACCGACGTCGATCAATTGGCCGTTGATCTGCGTCTGCACCGTCACGGTGGCGAGCGGGGTCACTGTGCCGAGAGCATTGACGATCACGCGCACATTGCCGAGCGCCGCCGTCGAGGCGCCGACGGTTTGCAGCGCGCCCTGAAAGCGCCCGGCTGGCGCCGGAGCGCTTCTGATCCATTTCGCAGTTTCGTAGATGGCGAAGACAAGCAGCAGGGCGACAACCGCGCCGGCCGCGATTCGCCAGCGCGAGCGGCGGGGCGCCTTGACCCATGGTTCTACCCATGGTCGCACAGGCTCCGGAATCAGGCGGCGAGCGCCTGGCGCCAGTTCGTCATCAGTCCTGCGCGTTCGCTCGTCCATGCGCTTCGGTCGATCCCGGGAGATTTCAACCGGCCTTGACTTATAAAGTGCCCTAACTTGGGTCACCTAATGAATATTCGCTAATGCGAAGGGCGCAGCAGGCAACGCGAATAAGTCTTTATTCCGTGCGGTCCTGACGCTACCGCGGCGATGCGGCTATCGCCGAATTCTCTAGTAAATTCAGTGCCACTACGAAAGTTTTAGGTCTCTTGCCGCGGCGCCGGCCGTGTTGCGCTGCGGCAACCCACGCCCGTGCCTATTGCGCACCGGGCGGTGGCGCGAGCGGCGGGGGCACCAGGATGTCGCTCGGAATCGTTCCGACCGGGGAGGGCTGCGATTCAAGCTGTGGCAGCAGCGAGAAATCCCGTTGCAACTGGCCTTGCGTCGGCAGTAACGCGATGTCCCATCCACCGCCGAGCGCCACGATCAGGTTGACGCTGGCAAGAAACAAATTCTGCCGCGCGGTGAGTTCGGCCTCCTCGTCGGCCAGCAACTGAACCTCGGCGACGACGACCGTGGTGAATGCCGTAGTGCCGGCGCGAAACTGATTCAAAAATACGTCCACCGCCTGGCGTTGATCGGCGACGGCGCGGCGTAGCTGCGCGACCTGCGCTGACAGATAGCGGATGGCGGCGAGCTGGTCCTCGACCTGCTGGAATGCGGTGAGCACGGTCTGCCGGTAATTGGCGATGCTCTGCCAATAGCCGGCGCGGGCGGCGTCGACCTGCGCCGCCGTGAGCCCGCCGTTAAATAAAGTCTCGGCGGCGCTGGCGCTGAGCGAAGCGACCGAACGCGCAGCGCTCAACGGCAGCGGTATCGGGCCGATATACTGAATTATTGCCGAGAGCGACACGTCGGGAAACCAGGCTGCCTCAGCGACACCGATGAGCGCGTTCTGCTGCTCCATGGTTCGTTCCGCGGCAGCAATGTCTGGACGCCGTTCAAGGAGCACCGAAGGCACGGTGAGCGGGGTCTTAGGAATGTGCTGCGCCAGATTGCGCGGGCCGACGCCGAGCTCGGCGGGCGGCCGGCCGGTCAGGATGGCGATCGCGTGCTCGAACTGCGCGCGCTGCAAGCGCGCATTGGAGAGCTGGGCTTCGGTCGTGGCGATCTGGGCGTCGGCGGTGGCGACGTCGCCGGCGGTGACTGCGTAGCCGGCTTTGAATTGATTGTTCACGATCTCGTAGGTTTTCTTGTATTCCACGATCGTGCGCATCAGCAGCGTGATCAAGGAATCCGACGTGCGCAGATTGAAATAGGCAATGGCGAGCTGCGCCTGCGCCGCGAGCTTGGCATTGTCGAGATCGGCGGCGCTCGCCTGCGCGCCCGACGTATTGGCTTCGATCTGCCGGCG
>Ga0318537_10000026_pt1 | contig 25487 bp, 16 predicted proteins | sample GRESIP117b4f29_FD_203657 | JGI IMG/M metagenome (GOLD analysis project Ga0318537, IMG submission 203657) | Tropical soil microbial communities from Luquillo Experimental Forest, Puerto Rico - GRE.SIPMG.117b4f29 | ecosystem: Environmental > Terrestrial > Soil > Tropical forest > Bulk soil... | reverse complement strand
AGTACTTCCTCTTCGAAGTCCCGGTCCCGATAGGCCTGGCCGTAGCAGTTGCCCTCACGGGGCAACGTATCGAGATAGCGGCAGCTCGCGAGTTTGACCGTCTTCAAATTCATTTCGGCCGAGGTGCCGCCGATCACTATGGCGAGGTGGTACGGCGGGCAAGCGGCCGTGCCGAGGGTACGGATTTTCTCGTCGAGGAACTTCAACAGCGCTTGCGGGTTCAGCACCGCCCTGGTCTCTTGATAAAGAAAACTCTTGTTGGCGGAGCCGCCGCCCTTTGCGATGAAGAGAAATTCGTAGGCCTCGCCAGGTTCGGTGAACAGGTCGATCTGCGCCGGAAGGTTGTCGCCGGTGTTGACCTCCTCGTACATCGACAGCGAGGCGAGCTGGCTGTAACGCAGATTGGTCTCGGTAAAGGTGCGCCGGATGCCGGCCGAAAGCGCCGCGGCGTCGTCGCCATCGGTCCAGATTTGCTGGCCCTTTTTGCCCATGACGATCGCCGTGCCGGTGTCCTGGCACATCGGCAGCACACCGCCGCCGGCGATATTGGCATTCTTCAGCAGGTCGAATGCGACGAATTTGTCGTTGGCCGAGGCGTCCGGATCATCGAGTATCGCACGCAGCTGGGCGAGGTGGCCAGTGCGAAGAAAGTGGGCGGAATCGATGAAAGCCTGGCGGGCGAGAAGCGTCAGCGCCTCGGAGGCTACTTTGACAATGCGCCTACCCTCAAACGTGCCGAGCGACACGTAATCGCCGGTGAGCTTGCGGTAGGGCGCATCATCCGCGCCCAACGGGAAAAGCTCGTGATAGGCGGTGTCGCTCATGCGTCACTCCGCTCTGCGATCTCGTTGCAACATCGTTGTTTCGACGCCCGCGTCAAGCCGGCTACCCGGCATCCCGCAACAAACAGTTGCGTTGGCGATCAGTGACTGCTGCACCTGCAGCAAATCAGCAGCAAACTTTTCCTAAAGGTTGCAACAGGCGCCGTGTCATTGCGAGCCGAGAAGCGACGAAGCAATTTGGGTCCACACTTCCGGAACGCTGTAGGCTCATATACAGATCGTCCTGCCTCCGGTCCTCCAAAGAATCCCGCTAGTTTTGCTGTTTTTGCAGGAAACTATCAGCGACGGACCCTCCTTCGCCGCAGAAATCCTCGATTGGCGACGATCTAGCGAACGAAAGACAGCGGTACAACTGTGCCGATCGGGTCGACTGCTCGCTGATGAAGGCGGAGAATCCGACGATGCATCGAGATGCGCTCCGGTGCGAAAGGGGTATTGTAAGAAAAATAGCATTAATTTGAGATTATATCAATCAGCCTTTGGCCTCTGCCCACTTTCGGCTCCGCAGCCTCCTCAAGCCTATTTCTTGCGGAACTTGTCGAGCGTCACGATCTCCGCGGCTTGCCGCGGCGGCTTTGGCGTCTCTTCGGCGGAAACGTTGACGGCCAGCGCCGCTGTGTTTCGCGGCTTCACAGCCGGGACTTCGAACTGAAGTCCGAACTTGACCGAAGGGTCGGCGAAGCTCGTCACTGCCGCAAAGGGGATGATCAGCTGCTCCGGCCGATTTTGAAAGCTCAAGGTGACACTGAATTCTTGGTCTCCGACTTGGAGCCCCCAGAACTGATGCTGGAGAACGATCGTCATCTCTTCCGGATACTTATCCAGCAAATAGTCCGGTAGGGCGACCCCGGGGACATCGGTGCGAAAACTCACGTAAAAGTGGTGCGTGCCCCGTAACCCGTCTTGGGCCGCGCGCGCGAGCGCTTCCCGCACCACCCCGCGCAAGGCAGTCTCGACCATTTGGGAGTAGTCGAAAAGGTCCTGGACCATTCCCGGCGGCTCACACACGCTGGCAAGGGTGGATCCCGCAAAGCAAGTGAGGGGCTTCTGTTGCCCGGTGCCCCTCGAACCGCGAGTTACTCTAGGCTTTTACCCCGCGAAGGGTTAGGCCGCGAGTGCCTCTGTTGCGAAGTTGTCGTTCGCAGCTAGATTATGACCCGATAACGGCGGAATCATACCGGGCGACGAATCTTGCCTTTACCACGCGCGTCGAGCCTAGTTCGCCCCCCGCGAATCACCGGCTCCGAGGCCGGCGAGGAATTGGTGGAGGCGCCGGGTACTGCCCCCGGGTCCGCAACGCTTATTTCACAAGCCGTTTATCGCCATAGTCGGTTGCCCGACAATGCAGATATAGGGCGGCGGGCCGTTCGACACAACCCCGAGACGTGCCACGCTCGAGCAAGGAGGAGCAATGCGCCTCAGGTCGGAACAGGAGGACGACATCGTGGGCCAGCGCGGCGAGACCCGGCCGACCCGGCGCGCGACCGTGCCGGCATTGGAAGAGATGTTGTACGAGCCGCTGCCGGTGCTCGATCACGGCTTCATCCGGGTCGTCGACTATATGGGCAACGACGAAGCGATCGTGCAGGCGGCACGGGTTTCCTACGGCCGCGGCACCCGAAGAACCAGCGAGGACCAAGGGCTCATCAATTATCTGATGCGGCATCGCCATACGACGCCCTTCGAGATGTGCGAAATCAAATATCACGTGAAACTGCCGATTTTCGTCGCCCGACAGTGGATTCGGCACCGCACGGCGAATGTCAACGAATACTCGGCCCGGTACTCGATCCTCGACAACGACTTTTATATTCCGGCACCCGAGCACTTGGCGTCTCAGGCAACGACGAACCGCCAGGGACGTGAACAGGTGCTCGAGGGTGCGGCGGCGCAGCGGGTTCTCGATCTGTTGAGCAAGGACGCCGAGCGTGCCTACAAAGGCTACATCGACTTATTGAACGAGGACGGCTCGGGCGCGCCGATCGACCCCGCAAGCCCCGGGCTGGCGCGTGAGCTGGCCCGCCTGAACCTGACGCTGGGGTTCTATACCCAATGGTATTGGAAGACCGATCTGCACAACCTGATGCATTTTCTGTCGTTGCGTGCCGACCCCCACGCGCAATACGAGATTCGCGCCTATGCCGAGGCAATGCTCGGCACGCTTGCGCGGTGGGTCCCGATGACCTACGCGGCCTTCCTCGAATACCGGATGAATGCGGCGCTGATCTCGGCGACCGGGCTCGCCGTTATCCGTCGCCTGCTTTCCGGCGAGACGGTCGCGCCCGAAACGAGCGGGCTTTCGCGGCGCGAGTGGCGCGAGCTGATGGCGCTGCTCGGCCGCCCACCCGGGTGATTGTTCCTGATCGTGCGTTGGCGACGGCCAGAGCCTCTAAAAGCGCGATATACCTAGGGTCCAGACCGCCCCGGCGTGCGGTAGCTAGTGCGCCATCGTCAGCTGTACATTTCTCGTCCCGGCGGCATGCCAACGGCCACGATGTCGAACTCGCCCCACTGGGCCCGCGCGGCATCTAGCGCTCATCCCATCGGTCTCCCCCCGGGTCATCGGCGTGTCTTCGTGCGATTTTCGCGCCAAAGGTTGCATTTGTGACAGGAGCGTATCATTTTATCAATGTATTAATTGCTATGTCTCGACAACCATTGACCGATGCCCTGCGAGCGATGCGTTATGCCCGCACAAAGTCTCCCTGCTGCCTCCCTCAGGACCACCAATTGCCTCCCTGCTGTCCGGAACTGCGCCGGACGACTATATGTTTGATATGGAACGCCTTATGGCCGATTTTATCAGCGGTTCCGGGCGCGGAATCGATTTCTCTCCCTGCTCTCAGGGAGATCCGGCTGCTCGGCTGCGTGGGGCGGTGGTCGCCCATATAGCTAGGAACGATGGACGGGCTCTTCGACCGGTTGGTCGACCGGTTGGTCGAACGGGAGTGGAGAAGGCCCGGCACCGCCTATTCGATGACGATGCGCGGCGGTGGACGGCGCTGGGCGTCGGCGCCGGCGACCTTCTCCCAGATCCTGGCGGCGATGCGGCGGAAGACGAGCGCGTGCGGGTTGTCGGGCTCGACGACGGTGATCGGCCTTCCGCTGTCGGAGGTCTCGCGGATCCTGATGTCGAGCGGCACCTCGCCCAAAAACTCGGTGCCGAGCCGCTCGGCCTCGTGGCGGGCGCCGCCATGCGAAAAGATCTCGCTGCGGCCGCCACAATGGGGGCACAGGAAATAGCTCATGTTCTCGACGATGCCGAGCACCGGCACGTCGACCTTCGTAAACATGTTGAGTCCCTTGCGGGCGTCTAAGAGCGCGATGTCCTGCGGGGTCGAGACGATGACTGCCCCGGCCAGCGGGACCTGCTGGGCCATCGTCAGCTGGGCGTCGCCGGTCCCCGGCGGCATGTCGACAACCAGGATGTCGAGCTCGCCCCACTCGACCTCGCGCAGCATCTGCTGAAGGGCGCTCATTACCATCGGTCCCCGCCAGATCATCGGCGTGTCCTCGGGGACGAGAAACCCCATCGACATGACGCGCAGCCCGTAATTCTCAAGTGGTACGAGCACTTTGCCGTCCCGCGACTGGGGCCGGCGGCCGGTGATCCCGAGCATGCGCGGCATCGACGGGCCATAGATGTCGGCGTCGAGCACGCCGACGGCGAGCCCGTTCGCCTTGAGCCCCAATGCCAGGTTGGCAGCGACCGTCGATTTGCCGACGCCGCCCTTGCCGGAGGCAACCGCGACGATCGCGTTCACGCCGGCAACCGCGCCGCGCTGAGTTCGTCCGCCCGCCGCCGGGTGCGGCGCGGTGCGGCCGTGCGCCACTGTCTGCGCGGTCAGCACCGCCGTAACCGACAGCACATCCGGGAGCGCCTCTACTGCTTTTTCGGCTGCCTTGCGCAGCGGCTCCAGCCGTTGGCCGCGTTCGGGTTCGACCTCGATCGCGAAGGCTACATTGCCGTTGCGGACGACGACGCCCGACACCATGCCGAGCGAAACGATGTCGGCGCGCTTATCGGGATCGACCACACGCCCCAATGCCTCGAGGATTTGTCGTTCGGTAACGGCGGCCATGTCGTTCTCCCGCCCGGCGGGTCAGAGGGACTTCGATCTTGGCGCTTGGTGCCAAGCGCCGGTTGGGCCAGAGTGGCTGCCGAATATGCCGTTGGTCCTGTTTGTACGTCAGATCATGTGATCGAGCGCGACAAGGCCATCAGTGCCGCCGGATATGCGGGATTTGGGGCGGGCGGCCCGACTTGACAACACCCGCGCGCGCGCCCTCTATCGGGTTGCGCCTCTAGCGTGCCGAAGTCTCAGACGCCGCACCCATCGCAAGCGCGGCCCAAGAGCAAGGCCGTGGAAAGGTTCGGGATCGATGTTCTGGCAAAGTCAGGGCGGTGGCCCATGGGGCAGCGGTCCGCGCGGCGGCGGCCCATGGGGCGGCGGCAACCGCGGCAACGGCGGTGGGCCGAGCCCACGCGGCCGCGGTCCTCAGCCGCCGGATTTCGAGGAGCTGCTGCGCCGCGGTCAGGATCGCTTCCGACGCGTGCTGCCGCCGGGCGGCTTCAGTGGCCGCCGCTGGATCGGGATCGTCGCGATCGGCGTGGTCGTCCTCTGGGTGGCGAGCGGCATTTATACCGTCAACCCCGACGAGGTCGGGGTCGTGCTGCGCTTCGGCGCCTACAATCGGACGACCGAGCCGGGCCTCAATTACCACTTGCCAAGCCCGATCGAGTGGGTGCTCAAGCCGAGCGTCACCCGGGTCAACCGGACCGAGATCGGCTACCGCAACGCCGAAGGTCCGGCGATCCGCGGGGCGACCCGTCAAGTGCCGGAAGAGGCCTTGATGCTGACCGGCGACGAGAACATCGTCGACATCAACTTTACCGTCTTCTGGGTGATCAAGGACGCTAAGGCCTATCTCTTCAACATCCGGGCACCGGATGCGACGGTCAAATCCGCGGCCGAGAGCGCGATGCGTGAGGTGATCGGCGAGACACCGATCGCCCAGGCGCTGGCCGAGGGGCGGGGCAAGATCGAGACCGACACGCATGGCCTCTTACAAGGGATCCTCGACGCCTATCGCGCCGGGATCGAGGTTACCCAACTGCAACTGCTGAAGGTCGATCCGCCGGGTCCGGTCATCGACGCTTTCCGGGACGTGCAGCGCGCGCTCGCCGATCGCGAGCGGCTGCGCAACGAGGCCGAGGCCTATCGCAATGACGTCGTGCCTAAGGCGCGCGGCGCCGCAGCCGCGGTCAAGCAGGAGGCCGAAGCCTACCGCCAAGAGATCATCGCCCGTGCCCAGGGCGACGCCGATCGGTTCATCTCCGTCTATCGCGCCTTCAATGCAGCGCAGGACGTCACCCTCCAGCGGCTCTACCTCGAAACCATGGAGGAGGTGCTCAAGAACAGCAATAAGGTGATCATCGACAAGTCCGCCCAGGGCCAGAGCGGCGTTCTTCCCTATCTGCCGCTGCCTGCACTCACTGGCGCCGGCGGAACCGCGGGCGTGCCGGCCCAGGGGGCCACTGCTGGGGCTTCCGCGCCGGTGACCGGCACCGGGCAATCGTCGATCCCGCCGTCGGCAGTGCCTCCAGTGCCTCCTTTGCGCGGCCGGCAATGAGGAGTTGACGGTGGACCGGCGGCTTCTCCTCGTCATCGCCGTGGCGCTCGTCGTGGTCGGCGTCGTCTTGACGAATGCGCTGTTCATCGTCGACCAGACCGAGCAGGCGCTAGTGCTGCAGTTCGGTCAGCCCCGGCGGGTCATCCGTGATCCAGGCCTTTGGGTAAAGCGGCCTTTCCTGGAGGACGTAAAGCGCTACGACAATCGCCTTCTCGATTTCGAGCCGCCGCCCGAAGAGGTCATCGTGTCGGATCAGAAGCGTCTCGTCGTCGACACCTACACGCGCTACCGCATCACCGATCCGTTGCTGTTCTATCAGACCGTCAATAGCGAGGTCGCGGTGCGCGCCCGGCTAAGTGCGATGGTCAACGGCAGCTTGCGGCGTGTCTTGGGCAATGTGACCTTGTCCGCTCTGCTCTCACATCAACGCTCGGCGATCATGATGCAAATTCGCGACGAGGTGAGCGATCAGGGAAAGTCCTTTGGGATCGATGTCGTCGACGTCCGGATCCGCCGCGCCGACCTGCCCGAAGAAAACAGCCAAGCGATCTATGCCCGTATGGTGTCGGAGCGCCAGCAGCAGGCGGCACAGTACCGCGGCGAGGGCTCCGAGGCGGCGCAAACCGTGCACGCCAACGCCGACCGTGAACGCACGGTCATCCTCGCCGAGGCGCAGCGGGACGCCCAGCGGGTGCGCGGCAACGGCGATGCCGAGAGTATCCGTATCTACGCCGATGCCTTCGGGCAGGACAAGGAATTCTTCGCTTTCTATCGCTCGATGCAGGCCTATCGCGACGCGCTCAACGGACGCAACACCTCCTTCGTTCTCAACCCAGACAGCGGCTTCTTCCGCTTCTTCGAGAAATCCGGCGGAGCGATTGGCAAGGAGGCACTGCCGGCAGCGAGGGCCGGATCGGAATAATGGCCCGCCGGTCGCGCTCCGGCCGATGAGGGATCTGTGGACGGCGCTGGCCCTCGTCCTCGTGATCGAGGGCGCCCTCTACGCATTGTTCCCGGAAGGTATGAAGCGGGCGGCAGCGCGCGCTCTCTTGGTTCCGCCGCAAGCGCTGCGGTTGGCGGGGCTTGCCGCTGCCTGCGTCGGCGTTGCCCTTGTCTGGCTGGTGCGTCGCTGACCACACCGCGACCCGGATATCGATGCCACGACGATTGCCGATGGCGCGCTTCTCCCGTAATCTTGGTCAAATCTTAACTGGCTTCGAGTTGATCGGTCGAAAAGAAGCGATCTGCCTTTAACACGAGGAGTTGATTTAGGTGTCGTCCCGTCTCTCGAGCCTGGCCCGTCACGCCGCCGGCGCCGGGTTTATGGCTCTGCTGATCGTCGCGGCTCCGCCGGCCTTTATAGCCTGGCCGGCGGCCGCTCGGCCCGCGCCCGACAGCTTTGCCGATCTCGCCGAGAAACTTCTTCCTTCGGTGGTCAACATCTCAACGACGCAGACGATGAAGTCCGATCGCGGCCGCGAGCATGCCGGCCCCGAGATCCCGCAATTTCCGCCGGGCTCTCCGTTCGAAGAGTTCTTCCGCGACTTTTTCGATCGCGGCATGCCCAAGAGCGGCCGTCCGGAGGCCCAGCCGCGCAAGGCCACCTCGCTCGGCTCAGGGTTTATCATTGATCCAGCGGGCTATGTCGTGACCAACAACCACGTAATCGCCGATGCTGACGAGATCACCGTCATCCTGCATGACGATACCAATCTGAAAGCCGAACTCGTCGGGCGCGACACAAAGACGGATATCGCACTGTTGAAGGTCAAGACCGACAAGCCGCTGGCGGCGGTGATCTGGGGCGACAGTGACGCGGCCCGCGTCGGCGACTGGGTGCTGGCTATTGGCAACCCGTTCGGCTTGGGCGGCAGCGTCACCGCCGGCATTCTATCGGCGCGCCAACGCGACATCAATTCGGGTCCCTATGACGACTTCCTGCAGACCGATGCCTCAATCAATCGCGGCAATTCCGGCGGGCCGATGTTCGACATGGACGGCCGGGTCATCGGAATCAACACAGCGATCTTCTCACCCTCCGGCGGCTCGATCGGGATCGGCTTCGCGATCCCGTCCTCTATAGCCAAGGGCGTCGTCGCGGAGCTGGAGAGCGAGAGCGATCACACCGTGCACCGGGGGTGGCTCGGGGTGCGCATCCAGGCGGTCACCGACGAGATCGCCGAGAGCTTAGGGCTCGATAAAGCGCACGGCGCGTTGATCGCGAGCGTCAGCGAAAACGGGCCCGCCCAGGTCGCCGGCATTCAGGCCGGCGACGTCGTGGTGAGTTTTGATGGCAGACCCGTGGGCGATATGAAACGCCTACCCCGTCTTGTAGCCGAGACACCGGTCGACAAGACTGTGCCGGTCATGGTCTGGCGTAAACACGGGGAGACCACCGTTCAAGTCAAGATCGGCCGACTCGAGGAGAGCGACCAGCAGCAAGCGAGTACCCATGAGCCGCCCAAAACAGGCGGCAAAGATCAGGCCGGAATCATCAAGATGCTCGGCCTGACATTATCCAGCGTCACGCCGGAGCTGAAGGAGAAGTACTCTCTCGCCGACGATTCGAAGGGCGTGGTCGTGGTTGAGGTCGCCAAGGACAGCCCGGCTGCCGCTAAAGGGGTGCGACCCGGGGACATGATCATGGAAGCTGCGCAGGAGGAGGTGAGGAACCCCGGCGAGATCAGTAGCAGGATCGACGAAGCAAAGAAATCCGGACGGAAATCGATCCTCCTGCTGGTTGAGCGTCAAGGCGATCTTCGCTTTGTCGCCCTGCGGCTTGATCAGGGCTAGGCCTCTCCTACGACGCCATCGACGATCTCGTCTTTACGATATCCTTGGGCGTACAGCAACCCGGTCAGATCGGCGTGGTCGAGATGCCAGCGCGCATTATCGGCCACCATGGGCTTGGGGTGAAAGGCAATCCCAATGCCAGCGGTAGCAAGCATCGGCAGGTCGTTGGCACCGTCGCCGACGGCGATTGTTTGCGCCGGGGTAATCCCGAGGTCGGCCGTGAGAGCCAAGAGCGTTTCGCGTTTGGTATCGCGGGTCACGATCGGCGCCTGCACCGTGCCGGTAATCCGTCCGTGTCCAAGGTCGAGCCGGTTGGCGACGACGCGGTCGAAGCCGAGTGCCGCCGCGACCGGTTCGGCAAAGATCGTGAACCCGCCCGATACGAGCGCCGTCGCAGCACCCGCGCGCCGCATCGTCGCAACCAGCGCACCCGCACCTGGGGTCAGCCGAATCCGTGCAGCTGCCTCCTTGAGCACCTGAATCTTCATTCCCTTGAGCAACGAGACGCGAGCTTCGAGCGCGGTGACGAAGTCGAGCTCACCATTCATCGCGCGGCGGGTGATTTCGGCAACCCGTGCGCGAAGCCCGAGGCGCTCGGCGAGCTCGTCGAGCATCTCGTTCTCGATGATGGTCGACTCCAGGTCGGCGATAAGCAGCTGCTTGCGCCGCCCTGCCACGGGCTGAACGAGTACATCGATGCTGGCACCATCGATCACGGCACGCGCCGTCTCCTCGACGCGCTTGGGGCTGGTCGTGTTGAGGGTGAGATCACAGGCCTCACCACGGGCGAGCCAATTCGGTTCGGACCCGATCCCCAAGGTCGCCGCGACCCTCGGGGCGATGAGCGGCAGGCGCGATCGGTCGCGGACCCCGGCGATCAGTGTGAGAACCATCTCCACGGGGACGCGTCCTACTCCCGACAACTCCATCGCCACAAGCCGGTTCGGGCAACCGGGTCCCCCACGCCACCCGTGCTCGTCATCGCTGGTCCGACCGCAAGCGGCAAATCGGTACTCGCGCTGGAGCTGGCGGACGTCTTCGACGGAACCGTCATAAATGCCGACAGCCGGCAGATCTATCGCGATCTCCGTGTCTTGACGGCGAGGCCCGACGCGACCGCAGAGGAGCGGGCTCCGCATCGGCTTTATGGCTTTCTCGATGCTGCTGAGCGCGGCTCTGTTGCCGATTGGCGGGCGCTGGCGCTCGACGAGGTGGGAGCGGCAACGAGAGCAGGCCGGCTGCCGATTCTCGTCGGCGGCACCGGCCTCTACATCCGCGCGTTGGAGAGAGGTCTGGCTCCGGTTCCCGAAATCCCCGAGGCGGTCCGAGAGGAAGCCCTCGAACTCCATCGAAGGCTGGGCAGCGAAGGATTTCGCGAAGAGCTGGCGCGGCTTGACCCTACCGCCGCCCAGCGCCTTCCTGCTGGAGACCGGCAACGTCTGGTTCGGGCCTACGAGGTCGTCCGCGCTACCGGCGTTCCGCTCGCGGCGTGGCAACGCCAGCCCCATCGGTCACCGCCGTATCGGTTCTCCACGATTCTCGTCATACCGCCGCGGGAAAGGCTATACGGCGCCTGCGACACCCGGTTTGTGCGGATGATCGAGGCAAACGCGCTCGGCGAGGCAGCTGTGCTCGCCCGCCGTGATCTCGATCCCGATCTGCCGGCAATGAAAACGGTCGGGCTGAGCGAACTGCTTCGCCACCTGCGCGGCGAGATGCCGCTTGGGGCTGCAATCGCCGACGCGCAGCGTGCGACGCGGCGATTTGCGAAACGTCAGACGACGTGGTTTCGCCATCAAACCTCTCCGGACTTGACCCTCGCTGAGCAATTTTCGCAAGGTTTGCTGCGCTCCTCGCTCCGCTTTATCCGCGAGTCCGTGTTGACCGGATAAAGCGGGCTGACTACGGTGCGCCCCAGCCCTGGGCACCGAGTCCGCGGCGGTTGATGCCGGGAAAGGAGGCTCTCATGTCGGCCGAGCCGCTGAGCGGAGCAGAAATCGTCATTCGCGCCCTGGTCGATCAGGGCGTCGATGTCGTTTTCGGCTACCCGGGCGGCGCAGTCCTGCCGATCTACGATGCGCTGTTCAAACAGAATGCACTGCGCCACATCCTGGTGCGCCACGAGCAGGGTGCCGTCCACGCGGCCGAGGGTTATGCGCGCTCGACCGGCCGCGTCGGCGTGGTGCTGGTGACAAGCGGCCCCGGTGCGACAAACGCGGTTACCGGGCTGACCGATGCGCTGATGGACTCGGTGCCGATCGTCTGTCTGACGGGCCAGGTGCCGACGCACCTGATCGGCAACGACGCCTTCCAGGAGGCCGATACCACCGGCATCACGCGTCCCTGCACCAAGCACAACTATCTCGTCAAAGATGTGCACGAATTGGCGCGCATGCTGCACGAGGCATTCTACGTCGCAAAGAGCGGTCGGCCGGGGCCGGTCGTGGTTGATCTGCCCAAGGACATTTTGTTTGCGCCCGGTCCTTACAGCGAACCGGGAGAGGGACACCACAAAAGCTACCGCCCGCAGCTGCGACCTGACGCGGACCGGATCGCCGCAGCGGTGGAGATGATCCGCGGGGCAAAGCGACCGCTTTTCTATGGTGGCGGCGGCCTGATCAATTCAGGGCCCGAGGCTTGCGCGCGCTTTGCCGAGCTGGTGCGGCTGACCGATGCGCCGTGCACCTTGACCCTGATGGCGCTCGGCGCGTTCCCCGCCGCGGACCCGCATTTCCTCGGCATGGTCGGCATGCACGGCACCTACGAGGCCAATCTGGCGATGCACGACTGCGATCTGATGATTGCCGTCGGCTCGCGCTTCGACGATCGGGTGACTGGGCGGCTGAACGCCTTCTCGCCCGGCTCGAAGAAGATCCACATCGACATCGACCCGTCTTCGATCAACAAGAATGTGCGCGTCGATCTGCCGGTCATCGGTGATGTCGGGATAGCGCTGTCGGCGATACTTGACGCCTGGCCCAAAGTGCCGCGCCGTACCGGCAGCGCGGCACGCGCCGGGTGGTGGCGGACGATCGACGGGTGGCGTGCCCGCGATTGCCTGCGCTACGACAGGAACCGGCGGGACCTGATCAAGCCGCAATACGCGATCGAGCGCCTCTACGCGCTGACCCACGATCGCGACGTCTACGTTACCACCGAGGTCGGCCAGCACCAAATGTGGGCCGCGCAGTTCTTCAAGTTCGACGAGCCCTACCATTGGATGACTTCGGGCGGCCTCGGCACGATGGGGTACGGCCTGCCGGCGGCGATCGGCGTGCAGATTGCCCACCCCGAGGCGCTCGTTGTCGACATCGCCGGCGAAGCCTCGATCCTGATGAACATTCAGGAGATGTCGACCGCCGCCCAGTACCGGCTGCCGGTCAAGGTGTTCATCCTCAATAACCAATACATGGGCATGGTGCGGCAGTGGCAGGAGCTGCTGCATGGCGGTCGCTATTCCGAGAGCTACACCGCGGCGCTTCCCGATTTCGTCAAGCTGGCGGAAGCGTTTGGTGCCGTTGGGCTGCGGGTGGAGCGCCCGGACGAAGTAGATGCGGCTATCGGCGAGATGCTGGCGGTTGACCGCGCGGTGATCCTCGATGTCGCGGTCGACCCGGCGGAGAATTGCTTCCCGATGATCCCCTCCGGCGCCGCCCACAACGAGATGCTGCTCGGGCCCGAGGACGAGGCCCAGAAGCCGGTCTCGGAGGAGGGCATGGTTCTGGTCTGAGATCCGCGCGTGGTCGATCTCGAGCGACACGCCATCGCGGTCCTCGTCGACAACGAGCCGGGAGTGTTGGCTCGCGTCATCGGGTTGTTCTCCGGGCGCGGCTACAATATCGAGAGCCTGACCGTTGCCGAGGTCGACCGCGCCAACCGGCTGTCGCGAATCACCATTGTGACCTCTGGAACGCGGATGATCATCGAACAGATCAAGGCGCAACTGTCGCGCCTGGTTCCGGTCCACAGGGTCCACGATCTGACCGACGAAGGTCCCTTTGTCGAGCGCGAGATGGCGCTGATCAAGGTCATGGGCAAAGGCGAGACTCGGATCGAGTCGCTGCGTCTCGCCGATATCTTCCGGGCCCGCGTCGTCGATTCGACGACCGAGAGTTTCGTCTTCGAGATGACGGGGTCGAGCGAGAAGCTCAACGCCTTCATCACCCTGATGGAGCCCCTGGGCCTGGTCGAGGTGTCGCGCACGGGCGCCGTCGCGATCTCGCGTGGCCCTGCGAGCTTTTGAAGGAGCACCGGCCGCGCGAAATTCCCGGCGACGGGCAAATACAGCGAATCCACAGAACGGCCCCGCCGGAGCGCTCGATCGCCCTGCGATCAGCTAGCGATGTCAGAGGCTTGCGACCGGAATTCCCTACTTTAGCGAACAGGGAATTAATTCGGCCGAACGGGGAATGTTCTCGGCCCGAACTGGGAATTGACTGCAGCCTTTTTCGGCTATCAGGGAACCGCCAGGGAACTCAGCTGGCGTGGAGGCGTCTCGCCTTGTGCACTCCCGACCGCTTCCGCGATCGAGCCAAAGCCATCGCGCTCGAGCAAGCCGGCCAGTCCTGATTTGATCTGGCCGACGAGCTCGGGTCCGGCAAAGATGAGCGCGGTGTACAGCTGCACCAGGCTGGCGCCCGCGCGGATCTTCGCATAGGCATCCTCGGCACTCGCGATCCCGCCCACGCCGATCAGCGGCAGGCGCCCCTGGGTGAGCCGATACATCTCGGCGAGCAGTGCTGTTGATGGCGCGAGCAAGGGGCGACCGCTGAGCCCGCCGGCCTCATGCGCATTGCGGCTGACGAGATCGGACGAGCGCTCGACCGTCGTGTTCGACACGATCAAGCCGTCGATGCCGGTTTCGAGCGCGACCTGGGCAATGTCCCGACGCTCCCCTGATGTCAGGTCGGGCGCGATCTTAACCAGCAGCGGTGGCCGGGAGCCGGCCTCGGCCCGCACCTCGATCAGACGTTCCAGCAGCGATCCGAGCAGCGCGCGATGCTGCAATTCGCGCAGCCCCGGCGTGTTCGGTGAAGAGACGTTGATGACGATGTAATCGGCGAGCCTCGCTGTCCGCAGGATGCCCGCCGTGTAGTCGCCGGTTGCATCCTCGGTATCGCGGTTTCTCCCGAGATTGACGCCGACAATCCCGGCGCGGATACGCCGTGACAGCCGGTCACAGACCGCGTCGACCCCGCCGCTGTTGAACCCCATGCGATTGACCACCGCCTGATCCCGTTCGAGGCGGAACATCCGCGGTTTGGGGTTGCCCGGCTGTGTGCGGGGGGTCACGGTCCCGACCTCGACAAAGCCGAAACCGAGGCCCAGCATGGCGTCGGGAACGCGCGCATCCTTGTCAAAACCCGCCGCGAGGCCAACCGGGTTCGCGAAGTCGAGACCCCATAGGCGCTGAGCGAGGATCGGCGAATCGGGCTTCCGCGCAGAGCCGCCGCCAAGAAAACCCCCCAACCCGAGCTCTAGCGCCCGCAAGGTCAGCTCGTGCGCGGCTTCCGGTGGCAGCCTGCCCAGGGCGGGCCGGATCAGCGGATATAGGCCTGGCATCGACGCCGATAATAAGCCCGTGTTCCCTCGGGAACCGCTCACTCCCTTTGGTTTAGATCGTCAAGGAATTCGGATGCAGGCCTGACACCGGTGACCAACAGACAATCGCGGGCGCGGGTGCAGGCGACGTACAACAAGTGGCGCTCGGTGTTGTAAACGTCTTCGAGATCGGCATCGTCGGCGACCGCCTCGATGCGTTCCTGCAGCGGCAACACCTCGTCGTCGCATGCCATGACCGCGACGGCGCGGAATTCGAGGCCCTTCGCCAGATGCATCGTGCCGATCGAGAGGCGACCCGGTGTGGTCTCCACCTTGTCGCTCAGCTCGACCACCGGCACGCCGCTCTGCTTCGCTGCGGTCCGCGCGCGTCTGAGCTGCGCCGAGGAGCGAACGAAAATACCGATCTCGTGCGCCTCCATCCCTTCGGCGATGCGATCGGTGACCCACCGTCCGACCGCCTCGGCCTCTTCGTCCGAATCGGCGAGGATCTCGATCGTCGGGGCTGGGCCATTGAACACGGACACGGTGCCGCGGCGGTTCTCGGCATTGCCGTCGACGTCGGCGATAGAGGACGGCAACAGTCGGTCGGCTTGCGCGCGGATCTGGTGCGACGTGCGGTAGTTGATGCGCAACGTGTGCGATCGGCCGCGGACATCAACGCCGAGCGAGAGCCACGAAAACGGCTGCTGAAAGATGCGCTGTCCGAGATCCCCGGCAAAGAACAGGCCGTCCGGGCGGGTGCCAACGAGCGCGGCGAGAAACCGCAGTTCGGCAACTCCGACATCCTGCGCTTCATCGACTACGGCGAAATCGAACGGCCGGTTACCTCCGGCCGCGATATTCTCGGCGACCCGCCCGAACAGATCGGCCCGGGTCACGAGGTGCCGTTCGGCGAGCCCGTCGCGCACCCGCTCGAAAATCGACCACAGGATCTCGCGTTGCGCTCCGCCGATGCGGGTCTTGCGGCCGAGCCGGGCCAGGTTGCGGTAATCCTCCCACCGCTTGATCTGCCAGGCATCGACGACCTCACGCCATTCGCCGGCCAGAAACCGCGGCGTGAAACGGTACCCCTGAACTTCGGCCGCGGCCTGCCGAAGCAGCGCGTCGATCAGCGACGGCGGTGCCAGGTTCGGCTGGCCGAAAGCGGCGGTAAAGAGCTCGTAGCCGACGCCGGTGATCGGATGCACGGCGATACGCCCGCCGATGTCGGGCTTGTTTCCGACCAGGTATTTGAGCCTCGTCTTGAGCGCATTGGAGAGCGGCTTCGAGAACGTGGTCAGCAGGACCTGCGCTTGCGCGTGGCGCCGCGTCAGCGCGACGGCGCGGTGAAGCGCGACGATCGTCTTGCCGGTGCCGGCGGAACCCGATATCCGCGCCGGGCCGCTGTAGGTGCGCTCGACCAGGCGGCGCTGCGCCGGGTGCAGGAAGACCGCCCATTTCTCCCACGGATAGTCCAGCGCCCGTTCCAGTTCCTCGAGATTGGTCAGAACGCGGAACCGGCGCTGCGCATCGGGATGTTGGAACCCCTCGGCGTCAACAGTTGGCGGGATAAGAACGGGCCGGCTCGCCCACGTCTCTAAGGACATCGAAGCAGCGAAATCCGGCGGAGGACCAGTCGGCGCGGGTACCGGAGGCGTTGCCCCGGTCGCGAGGTTGAGAAGCGCTTCGGCCGCCTCCTGCGGCAGATGCTCAGCGACATCGAACAGGGAGTCTTCGTCCGCGCGCCGCACCGCGTCGAGCCATTCGAGCGGGACGCCATAGCCGAGCAATGCGTCGTCGCCGACACCGACAAACAGCAACGGCTTGGCGGCGTCTGGCGGGGCGGCGGTCACCGGAACGGACGAAATTTCGACTCGTTCCGGCAATTCGACGAGCTGTGCGGCGCCGGTCACCGGATGCCGTTCGATCTTGCGCCTCTCGGCCCAGGCATAGGCGGCGTCGTGGTGGGCGACATAGCAGAGGAGCAGGCTACTAGGCGTCCGGTGGACGATCACCCTGAGGTCGTCATTGACGCGCACCGACCAGAAATTCGGATCACGCGCGCGGTCGAGCCGATGAAAGCGTAAGCCGGGGGCCGAGGCATTCAGTTGCAGATCGAATGCCGTCGTCTTGGCCCGCCTTCTGCTCGGCGCCGGCCAATCGGCCCAGACTGGCGGTGAAAGTGTCAGCGATAAGGAATTCCATGTTCGGACCGGAACCGCGAGAGTCCTACTCTTCGCCCGTCGCGAGGTGAATCCGGACCCGGCCAGGCTCGACGATCCACAACGCGTGGTCGGGAGAGCGTGTCTCGACCAGCCTCAGGAGCTCCCTCGTCCGTTCGAGCAGACTGCGGTGACTCGCTCGTGGGCCGACTTCGATGACAATGATCCCGGCGCTTGCCTTGGGCGGAAAGCGGAGGACTTGCCCGAGATCACGATCAAGCGTGACCAAAACCCGGTCCTCACGCGCCGAAAGGTTGAAGACTTCTTCATCAGGTGCGCCCTGCAAGCCCTGATCGCGGACGGTCAGCGCGTCGTGCCCGGAGCCGCGAAACAGCGCGGCAACGCTTTGACTCAAATTTTCATCCAGCTTGAACCTCATTCGGCCGGAACAGGGACAAAGCGCACCCGCGCCGCCTCGGCGCCATAGGCGATCGCCGCCAAGACATCTTCATGCACGAGCTGCGGATATTCGGCAAAGAGCTCGGCCTCGCTCATTCCTTCGGCGAGGAAGTCGAGGATCAGCGATACCCAAATGCGCGTCCCCCTGATGCAAGGTTTGCCGCCGCAAACTGTTGGATCGATCGAGATGCGCTGCAACGGATCATCCATGGCTGGAAGCCTCACTTGACCGAGAACACCTTCATCACTTCGTCGCCGAGGTGGTTGATGACCTTGATAGCGATGCGGCCGGATTTGGGCTTCGGAAACGGGCGGGAGACGTCGCTCTTGAGGCTCGCCCATGCCTCTTCATCGATCTCGGCCTTGAGGGTCGTCTTTAGCGCCTTGAAGGGGTCGGTCGTGGCACCGAGGAAATAGGCGTGGCGGACGAAGAAGCTCTCCTCGTTGTAGTCGGTATCAATAAACCACAGGGCGATCGTGTCGGGTCCGCCGGACTCGATCTCGCCGGTTTGCGGCTTGAACACGTCAACGCCCTTGATCTTGACCTGAATCTGGTCGCCGCCGACCGGGTCAATCGCAATGTCGGGCTCGCCGAAGACTACGAAGAGGTTGCCGGCACCGGTGTTCTTCAGCTCGCTGGCCATATGCAGGTCGGGGTTCATGCGTGCCTTCAGGATCGGGATGCGGCCGATGCGGTCGAGTTCGGCCGAGCGGGCATCGAAATTAAAGGCGCACGCGATTACCACATCGAAGCCAGCATCGGCCGCCTCCCGCGCGGCGTCGACAAGGTCCGGGCGCGAGACGATCCCAAATTCCGGGCCGACCAAGATCGCTGCCCGGCGTTCTCCTGAGCCCTGAGCTTGTCGAAGGGTCGAAGGGTCGCCGTCGCTGTAGCGCCCCTCGGCCGAAATTAGTTTGCCCGGCCAGGCGGTCAATGCCGTGAAAGCGATGCGGTCTTCCTTGTGAGCCTGCTGCACGCCGGCGGATTTGAGGTTTTCGAGCACCATCTGGCCAAAATCCTGCCAGCCAGCTTTCGGCTCGGCGAGGTCGTGGATCAGGCTGTCGTCTGCATCGCCGGGCACGACCCGATGTGGTGATAGGCTCTCGACCGTGAACGGGCCAGCGACGCGGATGCGCGATGGGTCGGGATACGGCTTATCGGAGAGATACTCGAACTCCGCCTTCGCTGCTATCGAGGCGTCGATCTCCTTTTGGCGGGCGATCCGCGCCTGCCACCATTCGGCGTGCGCCGCTTTCGCCTCTGGCGGCCAATCGGCCGGGGTCTCGCGCGGGATTTCCCATTCCTCCCAGCTCTCGCCAAGGGCCGCGTTCAGTCGCGTGCGCAATGGCTCCAATGTCTGCTGCCATTTTTCCCAGACCACATCGATCTCGGCGTTGTTGGCGATCGACTTCAAGGTGATATGCGGAACGCGCTCGTAGACGAAGCCGTGGCGGTTATCGTTGTGGGTCGGCGTTTCCTTGGGGGGCGTGTGGCTGACCTCGGCTTCCTTGCATTGTCCCTCGGGACTGTCGGCAAGCAGGTAATACGGATAGCGCGCACCCATGATCCGCGCGCGAGCCAACGCCAATGCCACGCGGGAGGTGTCGATCGTGATCCAGCGCCGTCCCCATTGCTCGGCGACATAGGCGGTTGTGCCAGATCCGCAGGTCGGGTCGAGCACGAGGTCGCCCGGATCGGTAGTCATCAGGATGCAGCGCTCCAAAATCCCCGGGTTGGTTTGGACCACGTACACTTTTGGGTCGGAGAACCCGCTGGTCCGAAATTCCAACCAAAAGTTATTGATCGGAATATTCCCAAAGTCGTCAAATCTGCGGCGGTACCGCAGCGTATTTCCGATCGGAAGTAGCCGGGTCGATTTCTGGAGGCGAGAAGCGCCCTCCACGTTTGTTTTCCATCCCCCTTTGTTGGGGTAGAACTCTCGGCCATTCCACTGGATGGGCTGTTGCGTCGTCTCAGCACCCGTTTGTGAGGTCAAGTTGTCATGTGCAATGATCTTCCAACCCTCGGCTAACTTGTTACGATCGTTTCGCTCCTCCCTCGTCATTGATCTAACGAGCATGCTATCGGGCGACTCCACCAAATTGTACTGCGTAGAGCCTTCTTGGCCGAAGATGCGCTGTTGATACAACTGCCGGTATTTGATTTTGTTTATGTCTCTGGCGTACCAAACCAGGTAGTCGTTCACTGACGCGAGCACGTCCGTGCCAATTGCAGGGCTTCCGGCGCCTGTCGTCTTCACCACCGTTATGAATGAGACAAAGTTTTGGTCGCCGAAAACCTCATCCATCAGTCCCCTGACGCGGTGGACGTTTTCGTCGCCGATTTGCACGAAAATCGAGCCGCTGTCGGCGAGCAGATCACGAGCGACGGTGAGCCGGTCGCGCAGATAGGTTAGGTAGGAGTGGATGCCGTCGCGCCAGGTGTCACGGAAGGCTTTGACCTGTTCTGGTTCTCGGGTGATGTGGTCCTTGTCGCCGTCCTTGACGTCGCGGCTGGTCGTCGACCACTGGAAATTCGAGTTGAAGCGGATGCCGTAGGGCGGGTCGAGGTAAATGCACTGCATCTTGCCGCGCAGCCCCTCGCGCTCGGCAAGGCTCGCCATGACAGATAGGCTGTCGCCGAGGATCATGCGGTTCGACCAGTTGGCATCGTGCTGGTAGAACTCGGTCACCGCTTCCTTGTCGGGCAGGCCGTTGAAGTCCGCGAACAGGTCGGGCATCGGCGGCGCCGCCTCGTCGCGCCGTGCCTTGGATTGGCGCAGCAGATCGTCGATCAGGACCTTTGGGTGCACCTTCTCCTGGATGTAGAGCGGCGGCGCCTGAACGATCAGGTCGGACCAGTCCTGCTCGTCCTTGCCGCGCCAGACGAGCTGCGGGTCGAGATCGCGGTTGCGCCTCTCGTAGGCGAGCCGGATCGGGGTCTTCTCAGCCTCGTCCATAACCGGTTCGAGCTCGGCTGTCGGGATATTGCGGCGCTTGTCCCTGTGGCGCAGCGCCTCGACCTCAATTTGCTTCGTCGCCATCCGCTCGTCCCTTAATCCGCGTCGCCGGCAATGGCGCGCTCGACCAGTGCGTCGAAATTGGCGGCAATCGCGTAAACCGACTCCTTGAACTCGGCGAAGGCCCACCGGCCGAACGCGCCGAGGTTATTGACACCAGGCACCCAGTAGGCGTCCATCGTGTTGGCCTTGTCCTTAGCGTCTTCGCCGCGATAGCCCTTGATCTCGACTACGAGGTTCAACAAGTCGTCCTCGCCATGCCCGTCATCGATGCGCACGATGAAGTCGGGCAGATATTTCTTTGCCGTGGCGCCGAGCAAATATGGCACCTCGAAGCCGAGCCCTTGGTTTTTGACGTAGGCGCGGACGCGGGGGTTCGCCTCTGCGGCGCGGCAGAACTCCGCCTCCCAGCCGCTGTCGCAAACAACATAATTAACATGAGAGCGACGAAGATCCGTCCAATGCAGCGGCGTCTTAGACGTGTCGAACCGGACATGCGCGGTTGACCCGGCCGGGTTGTAGGGGTCGAGCACGGCCTTGACCGGGCGCTCGCCCACGAGTGGTGCGGTAATCGCCGCCTTGATCCTCTCGCAGGCTCGGTCAGCAATGTCCTGGTAGATCAGCTGCGCCGGGTAGGTACCGCCCGTGCAGCGAAGGTAGCCGCCGTCGAGCCATTCACGCGTGATGCGCCTCAGTTGGCCGAACAGGTACATCTTCGGGTCATCCCCGGGATCGCGAAACTTCTTGAACAGCAGCCGGGCCGCCAAGTGATACACGAGCGTCGAAGGCCGCATGTCTTCGAGGTGCTTCAGGGTCAGTTCGACGCCCTCGCCGATGATCGCTTGGTTTCTGGTGATCGACGGACCGACTAGTTCGGGCGTCAGTTCGAGAAGCGAGTCGGAGGTGAATTTCGCGCTCAGCCGCTCTTTCGGTAACTCGACGCGGTAGCCTTCGACCCGCGGAAACCTGATCTCCAGCGCGTCGCGATCCGGGCGCACCGCCTCGACCCGCACCGTTTTGCGTGGCGCCGCCGGCTTGACGACGATCGGCTTGGCGTTGAAGTCGAACGGGACGCCCAGCACATCGGCGTATTCGGGGCTCAGAAGCCCCTCTTCGTTCACATCGTAGGACTGCCGGCGCAGCGCGCGGCCGACGACCTGCTCGCACAAGAGCTGGGTGCCGAAGGCGCGAACCCCGAGGATGTGGGTAACGGTATTCGCGTCCCAGCCCTCGGTCAGCATCGACACCGAAACGACACAGCGAATGTTCTCGCCGAGCCTTCCGGTCCTGCCGACTGTATTCATGACCTCCCGCAAAAGGTCCTGATCGGTGATCTTTTCGCCCGCCGCTATGTTGCCGGTGCGCTGCACGAGATCGCGCCGGAAGCGCTCGATCTCGTCGGCAGCCATTGTGCGGAATTCTTTGTCGAGCGCATCGCCAGATTCGAGCTGCGTACTATCAATCAGCAATGTGTTCGGACACGGCAGGTGCTGCCCGTACTCGTCATAGTTTCGGAACAGCTCGAAACGGCCCTGCACCCACTGGCCGTCGCTTTCGCGAACAAAGCCGGAAATGAAGTCGTAGACCAGTTTCGAGGTGGAGGTGTTGTTGCAGACGACGATAAACACCGGCGGCATGTCGATGCCGGCGTTGCCCCACTCCTTTACGGTCTCCGCGTAGTGTCCATAGAGGGCTTCGAGTGCGGTTTGCAGCTCGGCGGGCAAGCTGAGCGGGTCGAGCTCACCCGACTTGCCGCGGCCCTTTTTCGGCATCTTTGGGCCGACATGCTTCCACAGCTCGCGGAATTTTGGCATGTCGCCGCCGGGGATGTTGTCGGCGATTGGGACGCGCGGCAATTTGACGATGCCACACTCGATCGCGTCCATCAGCGAGAAGTCGCTGACCGTCCACGGGAACAAGGTGCCCTCGGCATAGCCTGAGCCGCGCAGGAAGAACGGCGTCGCCGACAGGTCGTAGACGGCGGCGAGGCCCAGCTTGCGCTTGACGGTCTCGATGCCGGATATCCATAGCCGCGCCGCCTCGTTGTTCTTTTTCGCTTCCTCCTTGTCCTCGCCCTTGAGCTTGTCGCCGTCTTCGGCCTGAGGCTTCTCGCGGTAGCAGTGATGCGCCTCGTCGTTGAGCACGACGATGTTCTTCAGGCCCATCAGGTCGCCGCAGGCGCGGCGCAGCATCTCGCCCTCGGTTTCGAGAGGGTGCAATTCTGGGCCGCGTCCCTGCAATAGCGCCCGGCCAGTCTTCGACACCTCCGTTTTCTCACGTCGCCGGAAGGCGTGGTAATTGGTGATGACGATCTTCGCCCGCTCGATGTCGCTGAGCATGTCCTTCGGGACGAGCTCGCGCTCACGGTAATAGCTGTTCGGGTCGTTCGGCAGCAGCACGCGCAATCGGTCCTTGATCGTTATGCCGGGCGTTATGACCAGGAAGGCGCGCGAAAACCTGTTGCTTCCCGAATGGCGCACCGCATTGACGGTCTGCCAGGCGATCAACATTGCCATGACGGTCGTCTTGCCGGCGCCGGTCGCGAGCTTGAGCGCGATGCGCACCAGCTCCGGGTTCGCCTCCTTGTTGGCGCCGCGAAGGTGCGTCCAGATCCTGGCGCCCGCCGCCGCACGGTCCGAGGCGACCTCGGCGAGCCAGATCGCCGTCTCAACTGCTTCGATCTGGCAGAAGAACGGGCGCAAATTGTCGAATTGGTGATGCCGCCAATGCTGGAGCAGCCGCGCCGTCTCGGGTGTCACCTGCCATTGGTTCGGGTTCGGCAGGTTGCGCCATGCCTCGACATAGCCGCGGATCTCGTTGATGATCGGGGTTGGGTTGTATTCCTGCTCGGCAGTCGACAGACCATCGCCAGCGCCTAGCTCCAACTCCCGCTGGCCGGGCAACCGCCGCCGTTTCTGTGGCTTCGGCACCGGCGTGATCAGCTCCGAGCGCCGCCGGGTCTCGATTATCCGATTGGTCGGTTGACCGTCAGAATCGAGCTCCCAATGTTGGGCTGGATAGCCGTAGGGAGAATTGAGGATCGGCCGTTCGAAAAAACTATCGGTCATTGCGGAGTCTCCGATCCGCCGGCCGGATCTGAGTCCCGCGGGGCGGCCGGCGCCATCCTCGTCGAACTCTCTGTCTCCTACAACCGGATGTTCATGCAATTAACCTTGTAATTGCGCCAGTTTTTCATCATCGCCGTGGCGGATCCGACCCTGGGCCATAGCCCGAACTCGGTCGCCATTCGCAGATATGGTAGACCCTGACGGATCATGTCTGCAGGGTATAGTGGAGTCTCGCCGCCGCGGGTACTGGTACCGCAGGCTCCAGCCCTCGTCGCCGGCTTCCGCGAAGTGCTGTGGCTCACCCCGGACGGCGAGATCGAGGCACTAGCGCCCGCCGAAGCACGCATCCGGATCGAGCGCGAACCGCCGCCGATGCTGTGCCACGCGAGGGCCACCGCACGGCGGCTCGACGTGCCGGTGTTTCCTGCGCTCGATCTGCTCGAGCTGTTTGCTTTTGTTCGTCCGGCAAGTTTCTGCGTGCCGACGCCTCGCGGGCTTGCCGGTGCGTTGGGCATCGATCTGCCGCGTCGCCCGGCCGAAGAGTGCGTGACGCTCGCGAGCGCGGCGCGCATCTTGCTCGAGGATCTCGGCGGGGAGAGCGACGCCGAGGCCCGTGCGGTGGCGGAGGCGATGGATCGCGGCGGCTGGCTGTGGGCCCCGGCCGTCATCGCCGCGTTGCCGGCCTACGATGCGGATGCCTCAGAGCGGACGGCTGGGCTGCGTGTGTGGGCGCGGCTCGCCGAGTGGTCCGAGCCCACACCCGGGCCGCCGCCCGGCAACGAAACGGTACGGCCCGAGGAGGCGCGCGCGCGGCTCGCCGAGCTGCTCGGTGCCGCCGCCGAGCCGCGTTCGGAGCAAGCCGATTACGCAGCGGCGGCGGCTGCCGCCTTCGCGCCGCGCGCCCAGCCCGACCAGCCCCAAGCCGTTCTCGCCGAAGCGGGAACCGGAGTGGGCAAGACGCTCGGTTATATCGCTCCGGCGAGCCTGTGGGCGGAGAAGAACCAAGGGTCGGTATGGATCTCGACATATACCCGCAACCTGCAGAGCCAGATCGCCGACGAGCTCGATCGGCTCTACCCCGATCCCGCGCTGAAGCAGCGCCGCGTTGTCGTCCGCAAGGGGCGTGAAAATTTTCTCTGCCTGCTGAACTATGAGGAGGCGGTCGGCGCGGCGCTGATGCGGCCGGGAAAATCGCTGACGCAGCTGGGGTTGATCACCCGCTGGATCGCCGCCAGCGACGCCGGAGACCTGGTGGCCGGGGACTTTCCGGGTTGGCTCGCCGAGCTCATCGGATTCGGGCGCGTCAACTGGCTCGCAGATCGACGCGGCGAATGCGTACACTCGGCCTGCGCGCATTTTCGCCGTTGCTTTGTCGAGAAGAACATCCGCAAGGCTCGACAGGCGCGCATTGTCGTTGCCAACCACGCGCTGGTCATGGCGCAAGCAGCACTCGGCGGGCTCGACGACGCGACCGTCCCGACCCGCTATGTCTTCGATGAGGGTCACCATCTGCTCGCGGCGGCGGACGGCGCCTTCGCGGTACGCCTGTCCGGCCGGGAGGGGCGCGAGCTGCGCCGCTGGATCGTCGGCGCCGAAGGCGGCCGCGGGTCTCGCGCGCGAGGTCTGCGCCGCCGGATCGGTGACCTTGTCGAAGGAGATGAAGCCGGCGCCAAGGCGCTGATCGACGCCCTCGCCGCCGCGCGTATCCTCCCTTCCGACGACTGGCCGCAGCGCGTGGCCGAAGGGCGGGGGCATCAAGGCTTTGAAAAGTTTCTCGTGTTTGTCCGCCACCAGGTGCTGGCGCGCGCCGTGCTCGCCGACAATGGCTACGGCTTGCAGGCCGAGGTGCGGCCGCCGATCGACGGCTTGATCGAGGTGGCGTCCCAGCTTGCCGAGGGGCTCGAACGTCTCGCAGCCGCATTGACGCGGCTTCGCGATACCTTGCGAACTCGGCTCGAGGATCCTGAC
>Ga0318537_10000023_pt1 | contig 26220 bp, 34 predicted proteins | sample GRESIP117b4f29_FD_203657 | JGI IMG/M metagenome (GOLD analysis project Ga0318537, IMG submission 203657) | Tropical soil microbial communities from Luquillo Experimental Forest, Puerto Rico - GRE.SIPMG.117b4f29 | ecosystem: Environmental > Terrestrial > Soil > Tropical forest > Bulk soil... | reverse complement strand
TCTATCCGGCATCGCAATTGTCTTGCCGGGAAACACAGCGCATCGGCCGCTTCATCCCACGCGTTTTCCCACAGTCTCGACCCATTGCGGTCACTCCGCGTCGCCGACAGCAATGCCGGCCCATGCCCCAGAGCAGTCAAAACCCCTAGGATCGTTCAGGCGTGGGCGGAACGCAGATCGAAGGCCCGCAAGCGCCGCCGCGCGCCCGCTTGTCAGGCTCGGGTCGATCAATCGAGCGCGGGTACCTCGCTGATATGACTGGAAGTCTCGACTTCTGGACGCTTCGCGACCGCGATGGCCATATCGACGAAAGCGCGGACGCTTGCGGAGGGCTCGGCTGTTCGGAACGCGACGGCGACCTCGGTCGTCGCTGCAAAGTCCGCGAGCGGCCGATATACGATCTCGGAGAAGCCCCATCGACGCATCGATCCGGGCGCCAGTACCACGCCATAGCCGCCTGCGGCCATGGTGAGAGCCGTGATGATACCGCCGACATTATGGACAATCTTGATCGAGAACCTTCCAGCCGCTGCCAACCTCTCCAGGTCGTTTCCGAGACCGGTGCCTTCCGCGGCATCCGAGACGACGAAAGCCTCCTCGGCCAAATCCGCCGCCTGCAGGGTGTCTTTTCGCGCGAGCGGATGATCGGCAGCGAGCGCCACGCAAAAGGCTTCGCGATGAATTAAATGCGCCGTCAGCCCTGCCGCGTAACTGGGCCGCGGCCGTATCAGCGCCGCATCCAGCCGGCCTTCGGCCAGCGCGTCGAGCTGCAGCCGCGTTTGTAGGGCCGCTAGGTGAAGCTGCACCGCGGGGTGGCTTAGGCGGTATTCCCGCAGTAGGGTTGGGAGGAGCCGGCTCATGATGGCCGACGTGACATACCCAACCTCGATCTTGCCGAGTTCGCCGCGCGCTGCAAGACGCCCGACTTGCTCCGCCTTCTCCAACTGACGGATGGCGGCCACGGCTTCGGATAGGAACAGTCGCCCGGCTTCGGTGAGCGACACAGCCGCCCGCTTGCGGCGGTTCAGAAGGCGGGCGCCGAACGCCTCCTCCAGTGCCTTGATTTGCAGGCTGACGGCGGACTGCGCCACGTTCAGCCGATCAGCGGCCCGCACGAAGTGGAGGTCTTCGGCGACGGCTATGAAATAGCGGAGTTGGCGAGCGTCAAGCACGGCCTGATTTAATCAGGCTGTGCGATTAAAATCCAACGATTCTATATTTGAAACTGCCCTCTCTCGCTCCGACCTCCAGTTGCGCAAAATTCCTAACAAGGATGCGAGTCATGATTGGCGCAACAGAGACCGCATAAATCCGCGCGGCCGAACCCCAAGCGGGAGCGGGAATGTCCCGAGCCAAGTTGAAACGGATTCAGACCGTCTGATTTGGATTGAAGAATTCCCGGGCCGGGCTGACGTCTGGGAGGACATGATGCCAAGCACAGACGACGCGCACCGCTTGACCAACGCCTACTGGCCAGCTGACCAATCGGAACCCATTCTGGATCAGACGATCGGTGAGGCGCTGAGAGAGATCGCCTTACGATACGGATCGCGTACAGCCCTCATTGACGGCACCCTGGAGCCAAGCCGGCGCCAATGGAGCTTCAACGATGTTCTCGAAACCGCTGAGCGGGCGGCGCGCTCGCTTCTGAACCGCTTCACTCCCGGTGAGCAGGTGGCGATATGGGCCGCCAACTCGCCCGAATGGGTTTTCCTGGAATTCGGCGCCGCGCTTGCCGGCATCACGCTCGTCACGGTCAATCCCGCCTATCTCGGCAACGAAGCCGCTCACGTGCTGAGCCAGTCGCAGGCCAGCGGCGTCTTTGTGCAGCCCATCTATCGCGGCCGCGACCTCGTTCAGGTGATTGAGAGCGTGCGGCGGAATCTTCCCCATCTGCGCCACGTCATTTCGCTTGGCGATTGGGACGCTTTCATCGCTTCGGCTGAGCCGATGCCGCCACTGCCCCAGGTCCGGCCGGGGGACACGGCGCAGATCCAATACACGTCAGGCACTACCGGTTTTCCGAAAGGCGCACAGCTTACCCATCGCGGCCTGGCGAACAACGCACGTCTTTATGCCCGCGTCATCGGCGCTGGCTCCGCAGACGTGTGGGTGAATCCGATGCCGATGTTCCACACCGCAGGCTGTGGTCTCGTAACTCTCGGCGCCTTGCAAACCGGTGGCGTTCACGTCCTGCCGCACGCCTTCGACCCAGCGCTCGTGCTGGCGCTGTTCGAAGCCGAGCGCGGGACCGTCATGCTCTCCGTCCCGACCATGCTCATCCGCATGCTCGACCATCCGGATGCGGCGACACGCGACCTCAGCTCCTGGCGGTTGACCACCCTCGGGGGCGCCCCCGTGCCGCCCGAGCTGGTGCGCCGGGCACAGAAGACACTCGGCCTCAAGGTGGCGATCGGCTTTGGCCAGACCGAGGCTTCACCCTACATCACCCACACGCGACCCGACGATCCTCATCCCGATTGGATGGCCACCGTCGGCCGGCCCCTTCCGGGCACCGAAGTCAAGGTAGTCGATCCTCGCACCGACGAGACGCTTCGCGTGGACGCGATCGGCGAAATCTGCGCGCGCGGGGTCGGCGTGATGACCGGCTATTTCGACGATGAACGCGCCACTGCCGCTGTTATCGATAAGGACGGTTGGCTCCATACCGGTGACCTAGGCAGCATGGACGCCTCCGGCTATTGCCGCATCCAGGGCCGGCTCAAGGACATGATCATTCGCGGCGGCGAGAACATCTATCCGCGCGAGATCGAGGATCTCCTTCACACGCATCCCGGCGTCGCCGACGTGGCGGTGACAGGCGTGCAGGACAGCGAATGGGGCGAGACGGTCGCTGCATTTGTGCAGCAACGCCCAGGCCACAGCCTCACCGAGGCTGAGCTTGACGCGTTCTGCCGCCGGCATCTCGCCTCCTACAAGGTGCCCCGTATCTGGCGGTTCGTGGACCAGTTCCCGCAGACCGCCTCGGGGAAAATCCAGAAGTTCTTGCTGCGCGAGCAGCTTTCACCGGGCTGAACCTCAGTGGTCCCCAGGCTACACCTGCAATAAGGCGGGGCGTCATTATGCGGTCACTCAAAGGCGAAACCCTGTTCATCACCGGCGCGAGCCGTGGTATCGGCCGGGCCATCGCCGAAGATCGGCCGACCGTCTACAGCCTGCTGGTCGAGGAGGCGCTGCGGGCGCCGGAGGCGACGGCAATCACCTTCCTGCCATCCATGGAGTCCGAGCCGATCCGCCTGACCCATGGCGCATTTCTCGCTCGCCTGCACCGCATCGCGCGTCTGTTCCGGGAACTCGGCGTGGCACGCGGCGACGTCGTCACAGTGCTGGCGCCGAGCATTCCCGATACCGTAGTTGCACTCTGGGCCGCCGAGGCCGTCGGCATTGCTCACCCGGTGAATACCCTGTTACAAGCCACGGACATCGCCGCCATGATGCGCGCAGCCGGATCACGCGTGCTCGTTGCGCTAGGGCCCGAGGCTGGTTCCGATCTTTGGGACAAGGCAGTGGCGGCGGCGAAGGCGACGCCCGGCCTGCGCGCGATCGTCGCGCTTGGCGACGCTGACCCCGGAGCAGGCTATGTGCATCTGATGTCGCGCCTGCCGCGCGACGACGGGCCGTTGGACGACCCGCCGGCGCCCGGCGATATCGCCGCGCTCTTTCATACCGGCGGCACGTCCGGTGCGCCCAAGCTTGCCCGGCACACGCACGCGAACCAAGCCTTCGTGGCGCGCGCCCTGGGGACGTGCTGGGACTTCAACGCGGCGACGCGGATCGTGAACGGCATGCCGCTGTTCCATGTCGCCGGCGCTATTGACTGCTGCCTGTCGCCTCTGGCGGCTGGCAGCGAGGTGCTGTTGCCGACAGCGGCCGGGCTCCGCAACCCCGAGGTTGTCGCCGGCCATTGGCGCATGGTCGAGCGCTTCGGCCCCACGATTATCGGCGGCACTCCGACGTCGCTTGTCGCCTTGCTCAACATCCCGACGAACGGTGCCGATCTGAGCTCGCTCCGCTTCTGTTTCACCGGCGCGGCGCTACTGTCGGCCACGCTGAGCGACGAGTTCGCCAAACACGTTGGGGTGCGCGTACATCAGGCCTATGGCATGACCGAGTGCGCCGGCCTGATCACCGCCGCCGGCGCACAGGACGCTCCAATCGCCGGAACCGTGGGCTCTGCTCCCCCCGGTGTCGACATCTGCGCGCGTCGCATGCTCGCGGACGGCAAGGTCGGCGAATGCGTCCCGCCGGGCGAAAGCGGCGTGCTCGTGGTCCGCGGGCCGAACGTCTTCCCGGGCTATCTCGGCAACGCGCCCGCCCCCTTCACGGCAGACGGATGGTTCATCACCGGCGACCTCGGTTCCGTCGGCGCCGAGGGCCTCGTCCGCATCACCGGCCGTGCCAAGGATTTGATCATCCGCAGCGGCCACAACATCGATCCTGCGGTCATCGAGGACGCGGCGGCCAGTCATCCGCAAGTGGTAACAAGCGCCGCCGTCGGCCAACCCGACGCCTATGCAGGCGAGATACCCGCGCTCTATGTGGTGCTCCGCGAGAACACACCCGAAATCCTCGCCGATCTGCACGCGCATATGCGGCTCTCGGTTCCCGAACCGCCTGCCCGCCCGAAGTCAATCGTGGCGCTGCCGGCGCTGCCGATAACCGCCGCCGGCAAGGTCGACAAGCCGGCGCTGCGGCGCGACGCGGCCGTGCGCGTAACCAAGGAATGCATTGGCGCTTTGCCGGCTTTTGCCGGGCGGAAAGTCGAAATGACTGCCCGCGACGGACCCGGCGGCCGCATGCTCGTAACTGTCACCTTCGCTGAGCCGTCCGATGATAGCGAAAGTCTAGTTGAGGTCGCCGAGCGCCTTCTGTCGGGTTTCCCGTTCGACCACAAAATAGTGTTCCCGAACGGGGAGGCACGCCGATGACTAAGCCCGTCGAATTCTTCTTCGACTTTATTTCGCCCTATGGTTGGTTCGCGGCCGAACGGATCGGCGGCATCGCGCGCGCCCACGCTAGAGCCGTTGCCTGGCGCCCTCTGTTGCTCGGCGTGACCGTCAAGCAAGCGATGGGCTTGCCGCCACTGCTGGAGACCCCACTGAAAGGCCCGTATATCCGCCACGATGCCGAGCGATGCGCTAAGTTCTATGGCCTGCCGTGGCGGCCGCCGACGCCAATGACCTTCTCCTCTGTTGCCGCCCTGCGGGCGGTAATCTGGGCCAACGCGCAGGAGGACGTCGAGGTTGAAGCGTTGGTGCTCAGGCTCTATCGCCACGCTTGGGCCGAGGGCGGAGAGATTTCGACGCCCGATGCGGTGGCCGACGTGGCGGCATCGATTGGAATCGATCGCGCGCGAGTCCGCGTCGGCATCGAGAGCTCCGGCGTAAAGGAAGGCTTGCGGAACTCGGTCGCGGACGCGGTCGATAGAGGCATTTTCGGGTCGCCCTTCATCATCGTCGATGGCGAACCGTTCTGGGGTGCCGACCGGTTGCCGATGGTCGAGCGCTGGCTGGAAGCGGCCTGGTGAGAGTTCCTCGTTTCAAAGTTGTCACTCTTGCGAATGGAGTAAGCAGATGACCGACAGTACGCAGTTCGATCTCCCTTCGTCACTGTCCGTGGACTTACACAATGACATCGCCGTGCTGTCTCTGTCGCGCCCAGAAAAGCGCAACGCCATCGATTTTGCAATGATTCGTGGCCTCGATCGGTTCTTTAGCGAGCTGTCAGATAGCATTCGCGCTGTGGTCATTCACGGCAAGGGCGATCACTTTTCCGCCGGCCTCGATCTGTCCTCGATCAGCGACATCGACAGCTCCGCTGTCTTGTTTGGTTCGCAAGCCTGGCATCGCGTGTTTGATCGGATTGAACATGGCAATGTGCCGGTTATTGCGGTGCTGCACGGTGCCGTTGTGGGTGGCGGACTGGAACTGGCAGCGGCAGCGCACATCCGAGTTGCCGAGCGCGGGACTTTCTACGCTTTGCCGGAGGGCACTCGCGGTATCTTCGTCGGCGGCGGCGCTTCGGTGCGGGTACCACAGCTCATCGGCGTCCCCCGAATGGTGGACATGATGCTCACCGGCCGTACTTATGGCGCGGAGGAAGGCGTGGCGCTTGGGCTGTCGCAATATCTCGTCGAGCCCGGCGAGGGGCTGGCGAAGGGCCTAGAACTTGCGCGACGTGTTATCGCCAATGCGCCGCTGAGCAACTTCGGCGTCATCCAGGCGCTGCCGCGCATTGCGCGCGCGGATCCGGAGACCGGCTTGCTCCTGGAAAGCCTGATGATCTCCGTGGCGGCCGCCGACGATGAAGCCAAGGTGAGGCTTCGTGCGTTCCTCGACAAGCGGGCGCAGAAAGTGTCACACCAAGACAGCGGCGCAGCCTTCGGCGGTTCTTAAAAAAAACCGGCTCGCGCAGCGCTCTTTGAGCAGACCGAGACGGAGCGAATCGAACGAGGATTGGGGAGACCGTGCGACGCTGGCAACCTGACGATGGCTTGAAACCGGGCCCAGCAAATCCTATGCGCGCTCCCAACGGCCGCCCCTGGAGACACCGGCAGTCCGATCACCGTCGCGGGAATGGCCGTTATCGGCGCAACCCCGCCACTCCGGTATGTCGAGGCGAACGTCAGCTGTCCACCCAACTGAGCCGGTCCCGTCTCGTACTGCGAACGGCAGGTATCGGGCCAAATCCAGCCAACCCGGTGACAGATCGACGGAGCGCCAAGTAGGGTGGTAAACGGCGGCGCACACGCGCCGCCATCACAATCGGGTTTGAAAGCGATCTCCCGCTGAACGCGCGATCAGGCCGCGATGGCCTCGGCGTGCCGCAGGAAGCGGCGGTTGGGGGCGCTGCGCGGACGGGTCGCGAGGCGTTCGTGTGCGAGCGACAGCGCGACGTCGCGCTGGCCGGCGCGCAGAGCCGCCTCGGTCAGGGTCCAGTTGATGACATCGCGTTGCGCGTAGCTGCCGCCGATCTGCCAGAGATCGACACGGACGGGCAGCAAGCGCTCGACCGCCTCGGCCCAGGCGCCGCGATGGAACGCCGCAAGGCCCTCGACCACCGGGATACCGACGGTGCGATAGAGGCCGGCCGCTTCGACGCCGTTGGCCGCAGTTTTACGCATTGCCTCTAACCGCCGCTCGACCAGTGCTTCCCGGCCCGTGCGAAGCTCCGCCATCGCCGCGTGGATATCGGCAAACACCAGGCATTTGCCGTCGGCGTGGCCCTGCCACAATTCCGCCTGCTCCTGCCAACGGTCGCCGATATCGCAGCCCAATGTGTCGAGGCGCCACAACAGTGCGGTGGCGTTGGTGAGGCTGAGCGCGAGCGGGCGCTGCGTCGTGCGGATCGGGCCGTCATAGAGCGCCAAGGCGGTGTCGTATTGGCCGAGCTCGAGATGGAACAGCGCCCTGTGCCACCAGATATGGACCTCGTTCATATGGCCGGGGCCGGACCACAGCTCCTCGCGCGCAGCCATCCATCCGAGCCCGTCTTCCGGGCGCCCGGTCATTTCCATCACATGCGCGACGGTGTGATGCGGCCAGAAACTCAGGGGCTCGAGCTCGGCCGCTTTGCGCGACTCTTCTTCAGCGCAGGCATAATCGCCCGCTTCCTCCGCCCCGAAGGCGTGGAAGCCAGTAGGTCGCATAGCCGGGCTGGTCCTTCGACCACAGCGGCAGCGCCCGCGCCGAGCGGTCCCGCACCCAGTGGAAGCGCCCGAGAAACCCGTCCATCAGCGCCGCCGCCTGATGCGCGACGAGGTCGAACGGGTAGCGCATCAGGTGGCGGTCGAGCACCGCGACGGCCGCGGCCCGGCCGCCTCCGACCACATGTGACAGTGCGGCGAGGTGGGCCTGCTCGCGGTCGTTGAGCGGCAAGGGCTGGGCGGTTTCGACCAGCGCCCTGGCCTGCGTCATCAGGCCGGGATCGTTGGCAATGGCGAACATCCAGGCCTTGCCCATATGCGCCATGGCGAAATCGGGCGCGGCCTCACGCGCCGCATCGAACAGGCCGACGGCGTCGCCGTGGACGAGGTTGAACTTCCGCACCGCCTCGTCGTATGCGATTACCGCCTCGGCCGTGGCGCCGGAGAGGTGATGTCCCTGGGCATCCTGGGTCATGGTTGCGCCCTTTATAACGTCGGATCGGTTTGGTCGTCATTCCCGCGAAAGCGGGAATCTAGGGCGGTTAGGACAGTGCCCGCTCCCCTGGGCCCCTGCTTTCGCGGGGCGACGAGAAAACAATGGCACGGAAAGCCCGGCTCAATAGCTCGAGATCTCGATCGAGTTCTGATCCGGGTCGTCGATATAGACCGATTGGATCGTGCCGATCGCTCCCGCGCGCGGACCCTGCATCCGGACCGGCACGCCGCAGCTTTCGAGATGTGCCTTAACCTCCCCCATCGGCGCCTCGGTGATGAAACAGATATGCGCCGGCATGCGCTGTTCGCTGCTCATCGCCGCGGGGCCCGCAGTGGCATCAAGACCCTTGGCGGCGTCGAGATGGATTTTCTGCTGGCCGAAATAGAGCGCGGCGCGGCCTTCGCCCATGCTCTCGGTCTTCATGCCGAGCACGCGCTTGTAGAATTCGACACTGCGGTCGATATCGGCGACGGTCAAGTTGAGATGGTCTATGCGTTCGATCTTCATGGGCGGCCTCGTCGGTTTGTAGAAGCCCGGAGCTTGCCACGACACGGACTGTCGAGCCAGAATTTCGCGATGCTATCCGCGGACCAAGCCCGATTTCTCGCGAGCTGCAGAGTTGGCCATCTCGCGACCGCCGATGCGCAAGGGACGCCGCATCTCGTGCCGGTGTGCTTTGTCGCCAGCGAAGGCTCGCTCTACATCACAATCGATCAAAAGCCCAAGGGCGACCCGCGGGCACTGAAGCGTTTGCGGAACATCACCGAAAACCCGATCGCCGCGTTTGTCGCCGACCGCTGGGACGAGGACTGGACGCGGCTCGGCTGGGTCATGCTGCGCGGCGCGGGCGAAATCCTCGCGGAAGGCGCCGAGCACGATTGCGCGCAGGCACTTCTTCGCGAGCGGTATCCGCAATATCGCGGGATGGAACTCGCCGGCCTTCCGGTCATCGCCATCCGTATCGAGCGGGTGACGAGCTGGGGTAACCTCTCCGTCGGCTAAGGGTCGGCGCCGAGGTTTGCGATATCCTAAAATTGCCATATTGGTGTTGTAGTCTTTAAACCAATCCCAATCACTGCGGCACGCATGACCACAACCTGAAAGGGAATTTGCTGCAGATTCGCTGCTGATTGCACAAGGCGTTAATTACTCACTCAAATCATGGTTGTAGTTAAAGCATGCTGGCCGGGGATGATGAATAGCAGGTAAGCTCGCGCGACACCGACCAATGGAGGGACAGATGGATTTTGGCGCGGCGATGTTTTTCACCGATTACTCGATGACCCCGGCCGAGCTCGGCAAAGCGCTCGAAGCGCGCGGCTTCGAGTCGGTGTGGGCCCCCGAGCATTCGCACATTCCCAGTACGCGCAAAACGCCGCCGGCAGGAGGTGGCGAGCTGGAGAAGCGGTATTACGATGTGATGGACCCGTTCGTAACGCTGACCGCGGCGGCGACCGCAACGAAGGGGCTGAAGGTCGGGACCGGGGTGTGCCTCGTCAATCAGCGCGACACGATCCAGACCGCAAAGCTCGTCGCCACGATCGATCATATCTCGGGCGGGAGGTTTTTGTTCGGCATCGGCGGCGGTTGGAACCAGGACGAGATCGAGAGCCATGGCACTGTCTTCAAAACCCGCTTCAAGAAGATGCGCGAGCAGATCGAGGCAATGAAGGAGATTTGGACCAAATCCGAGCCGGAATATCACGGCGACATCGTCGAGGTCGTGAAAATGCGAACCTGGCCGAAGCCGGTACAGAAGCCGCACCCACCGGTCATCGTCGGCGGCGCCTTTCCGCACAGCGCGCGGCGCGCGGTGCGCTACGGCGACGGCTGGATCCCCAATGCGAGCCGCGCGCACTATTCCGACGTCACCGAGTTTCTGCCGCAGTTTCGACAGATGGCGACCGAGGCCGGCCGTGACCTCGCCGCAATTCCGGTCACGGTCTGGGGCGCCCCGGAAAATCTGGACCGCGTCAAGCGCTTCCGCGATCAGGGCATCGCTCGTGTCGTCGTAAGTCTGCCCTCGGCACCATCGGCCGAGATCCTGCCGGCCCTCGACCGCTGGGCCGAGATCATCCGGAAGACCGTGAACTGACCTCCAGCGTCGGCTATTTCGGGTAGATGCGCTGGTAGACGCCCGGCGAACCCTCGTCGTGCCGCAAATAAGGGTGCACCCGGCGCGTCCATGGATTGCTCGTGCGTGACCGCGCCCAGGCCTCGCTTTCGGACACTCGGGCGTGCTCGAATTCATAGACGGTCAGGTACTTGGGCTGGCCCTCGACGGCGACGAACCGCCGCGCGCCGAGGCAGCCCGGCACCGCCAGATAGCCCGGGATGTAAGCGGTGTTGTACCAGGCGTTGAATTCCTCCTCGACTGCGGCAGACACGTCGATGCGGCCCATCTGCAGGAACGGCGCCATCTCGACGGTCTGCTCGATCGGGTTGGTGTGCACCGGGAAGATCTGCCGGTAGAGATTGCGCAGGAAATTGCGCCCGATGCGGCTCGTGCCAACCCTGGCGCGCTGCGGTGAGGGCTGATACTTGATGGTGTCGAGATAGGCCGTGCTGCGCAGCACATTGTGATCCTCGAGCTCGTACATCGCGAGGTATCTCGGCGCCCCCCGGACCGCGGCATAGCGCCCGGCGCTGAGAAACCCGGGCACCTCAAGCAGGCGCGGCATGTGCTCCTCGTCGTACCAGCGATTGAACTCGGCCTCGAATTCCGGGTCGATGTCGCTCCACACCATCAACAATCCGGTTCCGCGTGTCTTGGCCATCGCTGCCTCCTCGATACCGCAAACTGCGAAAGGCAACCTATCACGAGCTACGTAAATTGAGGCAGGAGCTCGGCAGCACGGCTCAGAGAAAACGTCAAAGGCCAGAGCCGAGTGTAACGGACCCGCTCCGAGCTTTACGAGGAGCGACGCGCGGTAATATTCCCGGGCGTTCGAAGATGAGTAAAACAAGAGATCGAAGGAACTTCACACCAGCAATCAGCGCGAAACCGACGCAGCGGCAAATTCGGTGTGGTTGGGAGCCTTTTTGCGCGCCTACCGTTTCATAACCGTACCACACATGCGCAGAGGAGGAGATGGTGGATGAGCAGCGGGCTCGGGACACTGCGAGCGATGCCGTCGACAAAGCCGGCAAGGCAGCGGGAGATGCCGCGAGCCAGGCCAGAGCGGCTGTTCAGTCCACACTCGAACAGGGCAAGTCGCTGGCTCAGGATCTCGCACGCCAAGCCTCCGGATTCGGCAGGCAGGCAATGGGTCGCGCGGGCGAGGTGATACAGGGTGTCGCTCCTCGGGCGGGAGAGCAAGCCAAGCAAGCGGCGAGCAATCTCTATGATCAGGGATCACATGCGGGAGAACAGGTAAGGCAGTATGTAGTGCAACAACCCCTCAGCGCACTGTTGATTGCCGGCGCCATCGGCTATGCGCTCGCTTACATGATACACCGGCCCTAAAGGGAGACGCTGCGGCTGTTCGTCCAAACTTGAACCGAGACGGCGGCATCCCTACGGTGGCGTTCGTCCTCGCCGACGACGAATAGCGGCGTGCATCTGGGGTGAAATCAGGCCGAAGCCCGCGTGGAGGGCTGGACCAGCTCAGTATCGAGCGCTGGCCTGCTCTGTGGATTGAGCCTTCCAGCACGATATCACGTGGTCCACCTATTGCTGCGGGTTCGGCGGCTGCCGCGTGGCGCCGGCCTGGTAGCCCGCGCTGTAGGATGCGGCTTGGTCTTTCTTCACTTTATCGAAAATCAGACCCCCGGCGAGACCCGCGGCAGCGCCGACGCCGGCGCCGAGCGCGGCATTGCCTGCAATGGCGCCGATGACTGCGCCGCCCGCCGCGCCTATCCCGGTGCCGGAGAGCGCGCGCTGCTGAGTCTGGGTCATGTCGGAGCAGCCCGCCAGCGGCAGCGCCGCGACTACTCCGGCCAGAATGAGCCTTTTCATCGTGCTCTCCGCTTCCCGGTAGCCTCTTGTCGACAAGGGTATGTTTCCGCCAAGTAGATGAACATACCGTCGATCGCCGGCTCGTCGAGCCGGGACGGCAGTGCATTGGCCCAGGCGATGAACTTGGTCATTTCGGAGCCAGCGGGCGGTAGCGGCGAGGGCAAGCAGAACAGCCTGCTGACATCTCGGTGTTCTTGATGCGCCCCTTCGACGGCTACCGCGCCTTGCGCAAAGCCATGACAATAGTTGATTGCCGCGGTCATCATCGGATCTTCCTTGGCCGGTGCGCAGATGTCGATCAAGTCGCGCACCGTCCTCGGCGGAAATTGCGACTCCGTCACGTTAGCCGATGCAATCGTAGCCCCGACGATCAACACCACGCCGACCGCTGTACCCGCTAGCTTCATCTCCTTCCCCTGCTTATGTGCTGTCAGCCGACAATCGATCATTACGAGCCCCAAGGTCAACCTGGCAACGGCACTTTGCCGGAATACGAGGTTGGATTATGACGCCCAAACCCGGGCTGGCGTTCATCACCATCATAGCGACCCTTGCCTATTTGGGGCTCGCCGTCCTCGGCTGGGGCGGGTTGGTGCCTTTTTCTCCCATCCGGCGTTGATTGCGCTTGCAATCACACTTTTCGCGCTGGCCGGCGCCGCGGCATTCAGTAGCGGCAATCTGAGCCCCGGCATCCGTGAGGATCGTGCCAACCGCTGGGTCATTGTCGCCTTTGCGATCATCGGCCTGCTCGCCGCTTACCTGCCGGCCTACACTGACCGGAAGGAATTCTGGACCCTCGATGGGGATACTGTCCGTTGGATTGGCGTCGTTCTCTTCGCAGCCGGTGGCGCGCTGCGGCTCTGGCCGGTTTTCGTGCTCGGCCGCCGGTTCAGCGGGTTGGTGGCGATCCAGCCTGGGCACACGCTGGTGACCAGCGGTCTTTATGGCGTCATTCGTCACCCCAGCTACCTGGGCCTGCTCCTCAACGCGCTGGGCTGGGCGCTCGCTTTTCGTTCTGGCGTCGGCGTGCTGCTGACGGCGATGCTCATTCTGCCGCTCCTCGCGCGAATACACGCGGAAGAGCGGCTTCTCCGTACGCAGTTTGGCGGCGAATACGATGTCTACTGCAATCGCACCTCACGCCTGATCCCGGGGCTCTACTGAACCGCCGCTACTCTGCCGCCGCTCGCTCAGGCGCTTCGGCGCGGTTCGCATATGCGAGGCTGACCGGCTGGTTCGTCTCAAACGGGCTCTCGAGGCCGAATTCCTTGGCCATTTCGCGCACCGCCGGGAACACCTCCTGGCCCATGAGACGGATGCAGGTCTTGGCGTCCTCGTGCGTCACGTTGCCGTCATTCCCCCACATGCCGAGAATCCCGGGCCGCGTCTCCTCGAGCAGGATGCGCAGCTTGGCGATCACCTGCTCTGGTGTGCCGGCGATGATCATCAGATCTTCGAGCTGCTTCTCCAACTCGGGGCGGTAGCGGGGATTTCGTGCCCGGCCGCTCGCGAACTCGACAAAGGCGCGGCGGTTTTCCGGACTGCCGTAACCCGACGGCGTGCTCCACACCGGGTGCGCGAGCCCGGTGAACTCGCCCTGCATCCACCTGAATTGGGCGGCGTTCTTGATTGCCTTCTCCTCGGTCTCGGCGACGTGGATCTGCTTCAGCATGCCGTGATAGTCGGGGCCGGGGGTGAAGCCAGCCTCGGCCGCTACATTGTCGTAGATCTCCCAGATCCGTTTCGTGCGGTCGATCGGCGTGTTGAGCGCAATGTAGGGATAGCCGCGCCGGGCAGCCCAGACGATCGTCTCGGGGCTGATGACGCCTGGAATCCACACCCGCGGGTGGGGCTTCTGCAGCGGTACGGCCCACGGGTTGACGACGCGGTGCTGGTAATGCGTGCCCTCCCACCGGAATGGCCCCTCCCGGGTCCAAGCCGCAACGATCAGGTCGTGCGCCTCTTCGAAGCGGTCGCGGTTGTAGGCCGGGCTGACGCCTGCGGCCAGCTGCTCCTGACCGCCGCCGCGAACGAAACCAGAGACGAGCCGGCCCTTTGAGATCATGTCGATCATCGACAATTCTTCGGCGAGCCGGACCGGGTTGTCGGCAAGCGGGAGCGGATTGCCGAGCAGGATGATCTTCGCCTTCTTCGTCATTGCGGCAAGGATCGCGGCGAAGATGTTGCATTTGGCCTGCATACAGAACGGCGCATTGTGGTGCTCGTTCAGCATAAAGCCGTCGATGCCCATCTCCTCGGCGTAGATGTAATGCTCGAGATACTCGTTGTAGAGCCGGCTGCCGGCCACCGGGTCGAAGTATTTGTTCGAGAACATCAGTGCCGTGGCCCCGAACTTCAGCCCCTCCTCGGCGGGGTAGGCCGACATCGGTTGCTCGGTGAAATACATCAATTGCATGGCTTCCTCCGCCTGCGGCGTTGCGCCCAGCTCTTCGCGGAATTGACCCTCAGCTTGGCGATCTCGACGCCTCAACGTCCACGGTATACCTTTGCGGGCATAAGCGGAAGGAGAGCGCCATGAACGAAGACCGCCTCAACATGGATATCCGCAAATTCCTCAAAGTCGTCGGGGTGACCTCGCAGCGCCAGATCGAGACCGCGGTGCGCGATGCGCTCGCCAAGGGCAAGCTCAGCGACGGCACGCTGCTGAAGCCACGCATCACGCTGTCGGTTCCCGAGCTTGGACTCGAACACGTCGTCGACGGGGAGATCGGCCTGTCCTAGTCGGCCCGATCTCGTCCCCGTCATACCGTTATTTGGCGGCGGTCACCATGATCTCGACCAAGAGCTCCGGCCGCGCCAAATCGGCTTTGACGCAAGCGCGCGCCGGCGGGTTTTCGGGATCGACCCAGGCATTCCACACCGAGTTCATATCGGCAAAGAGCGCCATGTCCTTGATCCACAGATTGGCCGCGAGGAGGTTCGATTTGCTGGTGCCCGCCTGCGCCAGATAGGCGTCGATCTTGTCGAGGATTTGCTTGGTCTGCCCCTTGATGTCCTGGGTCGTGTCGCTGGCGGTGAGGCCGGCGAGATAGACCGTGTTGTCGCGGACGACGCAGCGGCTCATGCGCGGTCCCGGCGGCTGGGTCAAATCAAAGCGGCTGATGGCCATCGTCTGATCTCCGTGAGCTGAAGGAACGGCTGGAGTGTGAAGCGGCTGCGCGCGGAAGAAAAGCGCTCAGCGGGTAGTCAGCGGGCAGTCTGTGGCGGCGATACGTAATCGACGATCCGCTTGCCGTGAGTGTGGATGCCAAAGGTGACGAGCGGCCGGTTGCCAACGACCCGGAAAGCGTGCACACGGTTCGCCGGCACGACGATCGTGATGCCGGGTTCCAGCGCGACGATCCCTTCCTCGCCGTCGAGCCAGGCCTCCCCTCGCCCTTCGATGACGGTCAAGACCTCGGCGTAGGGGTGCGAGTGCAACGGGGTCGTGTATCCCGGCGCCGAGGTCTGAATGCCGGTGCGGATCGGCATGCCGTCTCCGGTGTCGTCGCCGACGATCGGCTGATATGCGGCTCCGCCGGGTAACGTCACACTAGGCCGCTCGGCGTGGCGAATGACGGTCAGCGCATCGCGCATCGGTTCCTCCCTCGCATCTGATCGTCAGAATAGTCGCGGCCCTTTTATCAGTCTATCGGCCCGAGCGGCGGCATCATCAATACGCCTGGACTGTCGAGGATCGCCTCGAGGCGCTGCAGAAGCGGTTGCATCGCCTTCAGCGAGCGCTCGATCGAGCCCGAGCTCACGATGCCGTCCTCGCTCTCGCGGTCTTTGCCGGTAAGCCGGTCGTAGAGCAGCTCGGCGAGACCCTTTTCTCGCGGAAATACGGTGAGCGTGACCGGCGCCTCCGCGGAAATGTTGGCCGCCTGTTTGGCGAGACGCAGCGCGACGGCATAGCCGCCGAGCTCGTCGACGAGCCCGCGCGCCTTGGCCTCCTCGCCGGACCACACCCGCCCCTTTGCGACCGCCTCGACCTCTTCCTCGGTCATGTGACGGCCGGTCGCGACGTGGTCTTTGAAGCCTCTGTACGTCTCGTCGAGAAAGGCTTCGAGGCGGGCGTGCCCGCGCTCGGAAAAATCCGCGGTGGGACTGAACATCGCCGCATTGGCGCCGATTTGCGCGCTGTCCGTTGAGACGCCGATCTTCTTCAGAAGATCGGAGACGACCAGCTTGCCGGCGAGCACGCCGATCGAACCGGTCAACGTGGCCGGCTCGGCGACGATTTTGTCGGCCGGTGCGGCGACGTAATAGCCACCCGAGCCGGCAACGTCGCCCATCGAGACGATTACCGGCTTGCCGCGCTCGCGCGCGAACACGACCTCGCGCCAGATCGTCTCCGACGCGACTGCCGAGCCCCCGGGGCTGTCGATGCGGAACAGGATCGCGCGCACCGAAGCATCGCGAACCGCGGACCGAAAGGCGCGAGTGAGTTCGGCTGCCGACATCAGGTGTGACCCGCTCAGCGGGCTGGCTCCGGCACCGTTGCGGACGATCAGACCTGAACCGTAGATCAGCGCAATCGTGGCGCCCTCGCGATGGGGCCGGCGGGCACGTTCGAGATAGGTCGCGAGGCTCACCATCTCGGCCCCCGACCCGGCGCGGGCGCGGGCATGGGCGACCGCCTCGTCACGATAGCCGAGCCGGTCGACGAGTTTCGCTTGGACCGCCTCCTCCCCCAGAAGCGGCCCGCGATCGATCGCGGCTCGCACGTCGTCCTCCGGCAATTTGCGGTCCCGAGCGATCCCGCGGACGATCTGACCGGCAATGGAGCCGAGCAGTCCCTCGACCTCCTCGCGATGCGCCGCCGTCATCTTGCTTTCGGTCAAGATGTTCATCGCGGTCTTGTATTGCTCGCGATGATCAAATTCGGGGACGATACCGAGAATGTCGAAGGTGCCCTTGAGGAACGGCGTGTCGGTATAGAGCCCGGTCAGGCCGACATTTCCCAGCGGCTGCAGCCAGATTTCGTCAAACGCGGAGGCCAGATAATACGGCCGGGTTCCCGGACCGAACTCGCCAAAGCTGTCGGCGAAGGCCAGCGCGAGTTTGCCTTTGGCGCGGAAATTGGAGACCGCATCGCGGATCTCCTGAACGTTGGCGAGGCCGAGCCCATCCTCGCCGACGCGCGCGAGCAGCACCTTGACGCGCGCGTCGTCACCGGCGGCCTCGACCGCATCGAGCGCATCCCGCAATGTCGGCCTGGCGCCGAACACCAGCCGCCGCAAGGGATCCTCGGTCGCGCCTTCCGGAAACTCACGCGTCAGGTCGGCCGTCAGGATGATGTTTGCGGGCAGCGGCGTTACCGACGACCGCAAGCCGCTGACGGCGAGCAGACCCCCGGCAAGCAGCAACACCGTAAAAAAGCCGATAACGGCGAAAAAACCCACGAGCAGACGACGCATCCCGATCCATCCGATTCCTAGCGGGACTACTGTAGCAGAGCTTGTGGTCGTGCGGTCAGCACGACCATGCTATCCGGATCGGGCGGCCTCCAGCCGGTTGCGGCTAAAGCCGATCCGCCTGATTTGCCAGCCGGCCTGATCGTGCCAAGTGGCCGCCGCGTCGAGCGGAGAGGTGAGCTGCGACAGCCGTGGCTCATCTTGACGGAGGGCCCGGAGAACAACCTGTCGTTGGCCCACATATTACTTTCAACGCAATCTGCAGCAAATCAGCAGCAAACTTTCTCCTATCGGTTGTAATTGCGACAATCGTGAGCTTAATGTTAATCAACCTGGACACCTGTTTCTGCAGGGAATCTACAGGCGTTAATAAATCTACAAATAACATAGCCTTTGCTACCATTTGAATATGGCAATTCAACGGCGGTCTCGATCGAGGCCTCCGCCGGGTCGCGGACTTGCTTTCGCGCGGGCACGGTCGGCGGCTTGGCGCGAGGCGGGTCGCCCGAGCCGGCCCTACGACGTTGACAATGGTTTGCACGAGGCTGGGCGGCGTGAAGAGCTCGCCATCGTCATGAGCCTTTTGTACCGAAAATTCTGATACCTGCGCTGGGGTCGGCTCGTGGCCGTTGCGTCCAGTCCCGGCTTTGAAACGACGGAACCCGCGAGCACCTCCTCGCGCGGGTCGGTCTCGGCAAAGGCGGTGAACCCGCGTAGGTCGCAGAACACGACGCCAGCCGGAAAGTTCTGACACGGCTGACCCGCAAATGACCAGTTAGGGGTCGCAGGCCGGCGTTCGCATTCCATCACGCCGCTGATGCCGCGTCCTCGAGATCGAGAGGTCGCCTTCCTGCAGGTCGAGCTCGCTAGCGCGCAGCATCATCTTGCCGCTGCGGGTGCGCGGCAGATCGGCGCTGAACGCAATCTCCTTGAGCGGCAACCGGCCCGAGGCGTTATCGGGCATGGCCCAAGAGCTCGCGGGCCAGAGGTTTGTCCGCCTCGAAACCGGGCTTCAGGCTGATGAAGGCCTTGACGATCTCGCCGGCGACCGTCAACGACCCTCAGGCCGGAGACGGCGTTTTGGGGACCCCGGGGAACGATTGCCGTGGCGACGCTCGCCCTTGGGCCAACTCATCCGTTCGTGCGCGTCGTAGGCGCGGGCGCTCCATGCCTGGTTACGATCAGGGAAACGGGCAACATAGCAGCCGAGCCGCCTAACAGCGCAGCCACTCGGCCGAAAGGACCCATCGTTACGGTTGAAATGCGTCGCCGATTGCCAATAGGATATTCGCCTTCGCGGGCGGTGGGGACGGAGGCCGGCGGGTGACCAACACGAATGGGACGGAAACGCGATCGGCTGATCTCGATCAACAGCAGCTGCTGGCGCTGCGCGAAGTGCCGTCGGGTGCGATTGCGCTCGGCGGAGCCGCAGTTTTGCTGCTGCTGATCGCCTGGCTGTTGATCTACCTGCTCGTCTATCTCCCGCGTGGCATGGTCGGGTAAGCGATGGCAGTGACCGAGCAAGAAGTTCAGCGCTCCGAGACGCGCTGGGCTGTCGCGGTCAGCCTGTTCGTCCTGATCATCTTTGGCCTCACGCTGTTCGCGGCCCTGGCCCTGCATCGCAACCCGCCCTCGAACCTCGAACGCATCGATCCCGCAACCCTTCACCTGAGCGGTGAGTTCACCGAACCAAATCTCGGCACCCGGGTCGAGCGGAACGGCCAGGTGACGACGCGTATCGTCGCGACACAGTTCGCCTTCGTACCGCCATGCGTCGTCGTTCCCGCGAACCGCGAGGTCACGTTGCGTTTGGCAAGCCCCGACGTCATTCACGGCATCTTGGTCTCCGGAACGAACGTCAACACGATGGTGGTGCCCGCTATGTCAGCCAAGTGCATACGGTGTTCCGCACGACCGGCGACCTGCTAATGCCGTGCCACGAATTCTGCGGCTTCGGACACAGTCAGATGCTGGCGCGGGTCCGCGTCGTGCCGGCCGAGCAGTTCCGGCCCGACGCTGAGGGGAGAGTGAGCTGTGCCGCGCGATAGAAAGCTGGTCCTGGCTCATCTCTGGCTCGCCTTTGCGGTCTTCGCCGCCGCGGCAGTGCTCGGCGTCTGGCAGATGTGGGTGCGCAGTCCGTTACACGCCCCTTACGAGAACCCGCAAAACTATTTTCTGTCGGTGACCGCGCATGGCGTGTCGATGGCCTATGTGCTGACGACGTTTTTTGTGATGGGGTTCGGCTACTTTGTCGCCGAGACTGCGCTCGGACGGGAAATTCCCGGAATCAGGTGGGCCTGGGCCGCGTTCGCCGTTGGGGCGATCGGCGCGGCAATGGCGGCCCTGACGATTCTCGCTGGCGACGCCTCGGTGCTCTACACCTTCTACCCGCCACTGACCGCCAGCCCGTTCTTCTACATCGGGTGCTCGTCGTGGCCGGATCGTGGGTCTGGTGCGCGATCATGATAGTGGCAATGGCGCAATGGAAGCGCGCCAATCCCGGGCAGCCGGTGCCGCTGGCGATGTTCGCCACGGTCGCCAATGCGGTCATGTGGCTGTGGACCACTGCGGGGGTTGCGGTCGAGCTGTTGTTTCAGGTCATTCCGGCGGCGTTCGGCTGGACCGATACAGTCGATGTCGGCATGTCGCGGACCCTCTTTTCGTGGACCTTGCACGCGATCGTCTATTTCTGGCTGTTCCCTGCCTACATCGCGTTCTACACGATGGCGCCGGAGGCGGCCGGCGGGCGCCTTTACAGCGACACGATGGGCCGCCTCACCTTCATCCTGTTTCTGCTCTACAGCCTGCCGGTCGGTCTGCACCACCTGTTCATGGATCCGGAGCATTCCACCGGATTCAAATTTGTCCAGACGACATTGACGGCATTGGTCACGGTGCCAACCCTGCTGACCGTGTTCACGATTACGGCGTCGTTCGAGGTCGCCGGCCGGCTCAACGGCGGCACCGGGCGGCTCGGCTGGCTGCGCGCATTGCCCTGGCATCGACCGATGGTGCTGGCTACGGGTTTGGCCTTTGTCATGCTGTGGTTCGGCGGCGGCGGCGGCCTGATCAATATGAGCTACGGCATGAACGCGATGGTCCACAACACCTCCTGGGTCACCGCGCATTTCCACCTGATCTTCGGCGGCACGGTCGTGATCATGTATTTCGCCATCGCCTACGAGATCTGGCCGCGGCTGACCGGTCGTGCCGCCGATGCCGATGGCTTCGCCTGGCAGCGCCGGCAATTGTGGCTGTGGGGCATCGGCATGCTGGTGATGACCTTGCCCTGGCACTGGCTCGGGCTCAATGGGCAATGGCGGCGCGTTGCCCATTTCGACTATGACGACCCCCTGATTGCCTGGTGGGGAGATTGGATCGATGTCAGCCTGCTCGGTGGGATCATGCTGCTGGTCAGGGCGGTGTTGTTTATCCGTAACCTGGCGATCCTGCATGGCCGGCAAAAAACCGTCGAGGCGACGGCAGAGCCGATGCAGTATTCACGGCCGCTGCATCCGGTGGCGCGGCTCCCGGCGGCGCTCAATGGTTTCGCGCTGTGGAACCTATTGGTTCTGGTGCTGATGGCGGCGGCTTATGGCTGGCCTATCGGGCAATTCATCGCGCAGCCATCGCCGGCCGCGATCGTCCACCACGTCGATCGCCCGGGCTAAGTCGCGATGGACCGGAAATGGCGGCTCTGGGGAACGGTTTTTGTGCTGGCCGGGCTGGCGGTTGGCGGGTTGCTCGGATTGATTGTGATGCCGGTCGTGCAGGGCCGTGCCGCCGGGATCGACGCCTACACCGCGATCTGCCGCGCGATCGGTATCCTGCCCGGGTCGCCGGCCCGCCAGACGCCGTCGTCGGAGGCCGCAACCGGTAACACAAGTATCTTGGACCGCAGCGACCTTCGCGGAACTCTATCATGCTGATCGTGCAAATGGTGCCAGGATCGCAGAGGAGCGCTGCGTCAGTTGTCACACGCTCGAAGGCAACACCCCCGATCCGACGATCCCGCGCAATATCGGCCAGTCGGTCTTCGCGCTCTACAAGCAACTGCACGATTTCCGCAGCGGCGCACGCAGCAACGATACGATGTCGCCGCTGGCCAAAGATCTCGACGACAACCAGATCGTCGATCTCGCCGCCTATTACGGCCGTCTGTTCCGCGGCGCGATCGACCCCGCAGAGAGCGGACGGTATGTCGGGATCGACATCGAGAACATCGTCAGCAACGGCGATGTCGCCCGCAGGCTGCCGCCGTGCGCGGCTTGCCACCAGGTGCGCGCCGGTGGGCCGATCGAGACCCCGACCTTGACCGGCCAATATGCCCAATACCTCGAATCCCAGCTGCAGGCGTTCGCGGGCGGCACAAGGCACAATGATATCTACCACCGCATGCGCAGTGTCGCCGCGAAGCTGACGCCCAATGAAATAAGGATGCTGGCGATCCGTTACTCGGGGCAATGATTGCGTCGGTACAGGATTCCGATGACCAACTATTCTGATCCCACCCTTTTTAGCGGTGCCGTCATTGTAACGAACTTTCATCGTCTGCGATGGCGTGACCGGTTCCGCTTTTCAGCAAGAGTGATAACGTGAAGGTTGCAACAGCGGGACGGGCGCGCACCGGCTCCTAACTGAGTGATAGGTGCCGGCGCGAGGATCGCTGCGGGCGCATTATCATTAGACCGACGACCAAGAGAAATCGTCGGGTAAGCTTGTATCAGCGGGACGCGCTGCGAGGATAATTGGGTCCGACTTGGGTCCACGCTCGTGATCCGTTCCCTTGATGTTCGCTCCCAGACCATGCTAACTGATTGTCACCGCTTGCGTGGAGAGGTGCCGGAGCGGTCGAACGGGGCGGTCTCGAAAACCGTTGTCCCTCTTACCGGGGGACCGAGGGTTCGAATCCCTCCCTCTCCGCCATTGGTTTGTGTGCGCAGATGACGGGACAACGGCGACGGCGGTCAGAGCGGCTCGGCGTCGCGGACGGCGATGCCGAGAATCCGGCCGTCCGGGGCTTGCACGATCGCCGCGACGCGGTCGCATTGCGCGGGTAACCGAGCTTCAATCGCACCGGGCCGACCGTCGAACTTCGCCACTTCCTCGATGCTGCGCACGACATCGGCGTGCGTCAGGGTGCGCCCGGCATTTTCGCCGCGCGCTACCGGTGTGACATGGCGACGATCGAAGCCTATCAGGATGACCGCCGCCGATACGCCGTCGCCGCCCGGCCCCAGTGCGATTTTCGCGCTACCGTGATCGAGAATGAGCATGACCCGTACTTGGCGCCGATCGCGCCGTGCGGAGCCCAGCGCCTGCTCGACCTCGACGCGATCCGAGCCGACCGCCTGCCACTTGCCGTCGACGACGATCTGCGGCGTGTAGACAGTGGCGAGGCCCAGGAGGTCGGCGTAGTGCTGCTGGCGCCGCGTTGCCGCGGGACTGGAGAACGGGTCCTTCCAGCCGAGCCGATCCCAGTAATCCACGTGCAACGACAACGCCAACACCTCGGGGCGGGCCGCGAGCTCGGCGAGCAGCGCGTCGGCCGGTGGACATGAGGAGCAGCCTTCGGAGGTGAAAAGCTCGACGAGTATTGGCCGTTCCTCTGCCATCGCGGGCACGGTCACGAGGGCCAGACAGATGGCGGCGAGCAGCAGGCTGATTTTGTACATGTCCCGAGATTACAACGCCTTTCCCGGTTGCCGGATCAACACGGCGTGAAGCGGATAGCCGGTTCGCCATCCGATCCGGAGGGCGGCCGCTCCCCAATCGATCGCCGCACGCTTTTTAGCGATTTTCGAATAGTCGGAGGCATTACAATTCTACGCTTTCCGGATAAGATCGCGGGTCGCGGATATCGCCCGCGCCGGTTGGAGATCAGCTTGAGGCGGCAGACCGTCTCGATACGTTGGAGGAGACATGGCCAGCTATCTTCTCATCGAATCGCGCGACCCTTTCGAATCGGCAGACGTCGCCTTCTGTCACGACCTCGCACGGCGCCTTGCCGTCGCCGGCAACCGGGTGACGGTATTCGTCGTGCAGAATGGTGTCTTGGGGGTGCGGGCAGGCGCCCGATCCTCGGGCTACGCTGAGCTCGCGCGGGCCGGCGTCGAGGTCCTCGCCGACGACTTCTCGCTGCGCGAGCGCGGCATTGCTGCCGATAAACTGCAGCCCGGGGTCACGCCGTCACCGCTCGATCTCGTCATCGACCGCCTCGCCGAGGGCGCAAAGGCGATCTGGCATTAGGAGGACAAGATGGCCGAGAAGAAGACGCTCACCTTTGCGCTGATGGACGCGCCCTATGAGAGCGGTCGGACGACGACGGCGTTGCGGCTGATCGACATCGCAGCCCGGCGGGGCTATGCGGTCAATGTCTTCGCGTATGAAGGTGCGGTGCTGCTGCCCTTCAGCCGGCAGCAGCCGCATCCGAATGCCGTGCACGGGCGCGATGTCGCGGAGGAGAACCATCTGCTGACGAAGGAGGTCGTTGCCGCGCTGATCGTCGAGGCGGCGCGCAACGGCGGCAAACTCGACTGGGTCAATTGCGGCCTCTGCGTCGACGAGCGCGGCGCGGGCGAAGCGATCGACGGCGTCCGGCGCGGCGCGCCCGCCGATTTCTGGAAGATGGCCGAGGCGTCGGACAACACCCTCGTCATCGGCACGCGCTGAGGAGGCGAAGATGAAGGTTCTCAATATTATCGAGAGCGCCTATCGCGCGACGACCGAAGAGCAGGACGACACGATCGTCTGGCTGAGCCACACCCTGAAAGCGGCGGGTGCCGATCTCGGCGTGCTGCTGCGCGGCAACGCCGTCAATTACGCCGTGCGCGGACAGGATGCCGCCGGCCTTGCCTTTGGAGCCTGGCGCCAGACGCAACCGCCGCGACTAGCCAATGATATTGCCGCGCTGCCCACCAAAGGTGTTCCGGTCTATGTGTTGTCCGAAGACCTCGCGGAACGCGGCCTCGAAGCAGGCGATCTCGTCCCCGGGCTCGAGCGCGTCGCGCGCGACGGCCTCCCCGGCCTCTTCGCCGCCCACGACCAGGTTTGGCACTGGTAACCCATTGCCGCTAGCTGGGACAGCGAGCCCAGCCAGCGCCGATTTCCGGGCTTACCGGAGCGCCCTGACGTCGTCGACGGTCTTTTGTGGCTCCGGGCGATAGCGATAATCGGGATCGGCATCCACCGCCCGCACAATGCCGGCCCTGTCGACTACCAGACGGGCCGGCATCGGCAGCGTCCAGCTATCCTCGCCGTTGCGTTTGGCGAGATCATTGCCCAATCCCAGATAGACGGCCTTCAAATCATCCGGCAATTTGAACCTGAGGCCGAGCTTTGCGGCATAGGTGTTGCCGGGATCGGAAAGCAGGTCAAACGCAATTTTCCGTTTCTCGGCGAGATCACGGCTGGCTTCCGCCAGCTGCGGCGTGATCGCGACGATGTTCGCGTTCAGCTGTTTGAGGGTTTCCGTTACCTGCTGCAAAGCATACAGCTCTGCCACGCAGTAGGGTCACCAGCTGCCGCGGAACACCGTTAAAACAAGTGGGCCTCTGGCCAACAGATCTGATAACCTGACCTCGCGTCCATATGCGTTCTGCAGCGCGAAGGCGGGCAGCGGATTTCCAAGCTTGATCATCCTGTCCAGAATGCCCGAGGCCCGCAGATCCTCGTTGGCACGATGCATAATGGCCTGGTTCTCCGGCGAGAGGCGTTTGCTCGACGCCTCGCGGATCGTGGCCAAGCTTTGCTCCAGGGTCATGTGCTTCTCCTATTTGAGCTGTAACGGAAACTCTGGCTTTCGGGCCGATGCCGTCAACCCCGCCGTATCATGTCGCCGCGCTGACGAGCCTTCCGCCAAGCGTGTCGCGGGGTCCCGAGCGCGCGACGATGACCGCATCGAGGCCAAGGCTGCGCCCGTAGCGATGGACCGCAAAGATCACTTGCAGTACCAGCAGGAAGAAATAGGTCCACGGCCATTCTCCCTCGGCGTTGTAGAGGCCGAGCCACAGGTTGAGGATCTGCAGCGCGCCGATGACGCCCCAAAAGCGGACGAAGATCCCCAGCATCAGCGACACCGCCGTCAGCACTTCGAGCGCGTAGACCGCCGGCGCGAACAGGTAAAAATGCGCCAAGACGATATTGTTGACGAAATCGGCCTGCTGCGGAATTGCCGCGGACTTGCCCATCACCCCCATCCAATAGGCAAGACCGGTCGCGCCGAACGGCTGATCCGGGTGGTCGGTGTAATAGGGTGGCAGCTTCCAAAGGGTTTGCTGCCACCACATGCAACCGATCAGCAGGCGGAAACCCCAGTTCCAGATATGGATCGCACGGCGCTGGTCCCAGATCGTTGTAAAGGCGTAAATCGCAATCGCGATGCTGGCGAGCACGAGCACCCAAAACACCGCGGTAGGCCACGTCGGACCGGACACGAAGGCTGGCTGCTGCAGGAAATCGAGGACGTCGGAGATCGGATTGTGTTTCATCGAACGATCCTTTCTGTCTCGGCGTCGCTCGCCAATCCGCGCCACGCGCGCGCCGCGGCCGCGATGACCGTGAGCGAGGCCGAGGCGCCGTCCGCCTCGCCCTTTTCGAAATCGCCCTCGTTGACCGCCATCTGGTTGGTGACGTGCGCGAAGCACAAAACCGGCTGGCGGCGCACGCGCGCGAACGCATAAAG
>Ga0318537_10000022_pt1 | contig 26815 bp, 24 predicted proteins | sample GRESIP117b4f29_FD_203657 | JGI IMG/M metagenome (GOLD analysis project Ga0318537, IMG submission 203657) | Tropical soil microbial communities from Luquillo Experimental Forest, Puerto Rico - GRE.SIPMG.117b4f29 | ecosystem: Environmental > Terrestrial > Soil > Tropical forest > Bulk soil... | reverse complement strand
AGCGCAGGATGTGAATCCAAAGAAACGATGGTTGGCGTTTTGCGCGGAATCACAACGGGAATTCTCGGAAGCATGAACAAGAACACGCAAACAAGATCGTGGCTTCGCCTGTGTACAGGCGCGCTGGCGGCCGGTGGTGTGGCCTTGTCCACGCTCGGCACGACAGCGGGCACTGCCCAGGCGGCGCCTCCTGCACCCATGTATCACCACCACTGGTGCCCGGGCGACCGTTGGGACCCGGGCTGGGGCCCCTACGGAAACTGGAACAACTGCCGTGACTGGGACGCCGACGACTACGGCCCGGCCGGCTACGGTGCACCTCCGTGGGCGCGGCCGATGCCGCCGCCACCGCCGTGGGCGCCTTGGGCCCAGGTCGTGTGGGACCGCGCTATGAATAACTGGGGTTTCTGGAACAACGGAGTCTGGGTCCCGCTCTAAACGAGCGCGAACTCCGATAAACAGCTGAGTTGAAAGAGCAGGCCACGGGCAGCGGATGACGACACCGCTGCCCGTGGTTTGCGTCCGGTCTGCGGATTGCGACCATCAAGCGCAGTGTTACGTGCCGGCTCCCGGCGGCACCGGGCACCAACCCGGACCGCAGTTCATGCGGGGAACAGTTCCCTCGACGGTATCCGAGGTGCTCGCGCCGTTGCCCTCATCGATCCATCGGCGATGCCAGTCGTGGCAGACGTTCATATCCCAGACCAAGTCGGGCGGCAGTGTGGCAACCAGCTTTACCGAGCCGTCTGGCTGCTTCTGATACTTGTACGGCGAGGGCAACGGCTGGCCGGGGCACCACGTTCCCCAGCCCTTGTCTGCCTGGGCAGATCCCGCGGCCGGCCCAAACCCGGCCAGAGCCAGCCCGCCACCGAGTAACGCTCCGGCGATCACCTTCTGCATGATGCGGTCGTGTGACACGGTCGTCGTCCCTTCTGCTTGCTTTGGCATGCGGGTCTGCCGACAGTTCATACGACGTCCTTCGCTGCGGGCCACAAATAGCACTATCGCCGCACCGGCTTGCGGTTTTCTTGCGGGCGATTCCGCACCCTGGTCCAGGTGCTGGGCTATTGCGGGCTGCGCTTCGGGGAAGCCACAGCCGTCCCCGTGGCTGATGACCTTGTTTCTGCTGGTCAAGTACAGCGTTCGGTCGCCTCTAGTCGCCAAATACGTTGAACGGCAACAAAATAGCCGCGTTTCCGTGACCTACAGCCTAGCCTCGCGGCCGTAATGTAGCCGCGAAAGGGGGCCACAATCATGAAGAGACTCATCAGATTACGAACACTCGCATTGGCTGCGGCCGGTGCGGCGGCAGTGAGCATGTGCGGACTTCCTCCGGTCGCCTCAGCAGCCGGGCCCGCAATCCATGGCGGACCAGCAAGTGTCCGGGGGGACTGGAGTGTGGACGACCCGTACGACTGGTATCACCCCGAATGGGGTCCTGGCTGGAACAACGGATACCCAGCTCCCGGTTGGATTCCGCCGCAGGGCTGGCAACCGCCGAATGACTGGGTGCCGCCGCAGGGCTGGTCGCCGGCCCCCGGTTACGCGCCAGCCGACTGGTATCACCCCGAATGGGGTCCTGGCTGGAACAACGGATACCCAGCTCCGGGTTGGATTCCGCCACAGGGCTGGCAACCGCCGAATGACTGGGTGCCGCCGCAGGGCTGGTCGCCGCCACCCGGTTACGCACCATCACAGGGCTGGGCGGGCCCCTGCACCGGCCCGCTGGCCGCTCTACTTCATCCGGCTCGCTGCGCGCGATTCTGATTCGAACAGTCGGCAAACCCCTGGGCTATGTCCAGGGGTTTGCCCTTGTCTCTTGCTGCGCAGAATACGAAGACCGCTCATAGCAGGCCCACGCCTCCGGACAGAGGCGCAGGCCGCAGCCGAGTGGCTGGGTATACGGGCGGTCCGGGGTCTTCGCTCTAGTCACACCACCTAACGCAGTGTTTTTGCAGCTAAAAGCCTATTTCGATAAGACGGCCCTGACATCAGGTTCCGACCGCTTTTTCGAGGTCTCTGAGCGCGGTTTCCAACTGCTCAAGCAGGCGCTGCAGGTGCGGTACAGATCGGCGGCACCCGACGAGCCCGAAGTCGAGATTGCCGACGTTGCTGGCCAGCGTGATGTTGAGCGCCTGCCCGTTCATGGCGACCGACATTGGGTAAATGCCGTCGAGCTGGGCCCCATTGCAATAGAGCGGCTCGCTCGGGCCGGGGACATTAGAGATGCAGATGTTGAACGGCGGGGGCGCCGCACGGAAGCCCGGAAGGCCGCTGAGCCACATCATCGTAAGTGTCACCATGCCCAACGTCATTGCGTGCGCCCTGGGCATCTGCGACAACACCGTCTTGTTTTCCCGCATCGACGTCTGAATGGTGTCCAGGCGTGCCGCCGGATCATCGACGTGGGTCGCCAGGTTGCACAGCACGGTCGATATCGCGTTGCCGCTGGCCGAGTCAACCTCAGCGCGCAGGTTCACCGGGACCATCGCGATCAGCGGCGTGTCCGGCAGCGCGTTGAGATCGGTGAGATAGGAACGCAGCGCGCCGGCGCACATCGCCAGCGCAACGTCGTTGACGGTTGCCCCGGCCGCGTTCTTTACAGCATTGATGCGTTCCAGCGACCAGGACTGCGCTGCACAGCGCCGCGCTCCGCCGATCGGCACGTTGAGCATGGTGCGGGGTGCTCGGAACGGCATAGTCAACTGCTGCTCCCGCATTGCAGCGCGCGTCAGCGACAGCGTTGAGGGAGCAAAAACGCCCGGAGGTCCCGCTGTGCGACGCAGCCTCTGCACCGAGCTCGGGCGCGCGCTGTCATTCTGGCGGGGGCGCGGGGGCAGCGCCCACGGCACCCGGATCTGGCTGTCGCCCGGATCGGCACTCAATGCCCGCTGCATCAGCTTGAGCGCGGACACGCCGTCGACCAGAGCGTGGTGAACCTTGGTGTAGACGGCGAAGCGTCGGTCTTTGGGGCTCTCGATTAGGTGCATTTCCCACAGCGGCCGGTGCCGATCGAGCAGGGAGCCGTGCAGCCTGGAGGTCAGTTCCAGCAATTCCCGGACCCGTCCCGGCGTCGGCAGCGCGGAGCGGCGCACGTGATACTCGAGATCGAGATCGTCGTCGAATTTCCACCTGATGCTTGCGATTCCGCCCAGCGCCATCGCCGGACGCTTACGGAAGGTTGGCTGGATGTCTGCACAGGCCAGCATCGCCGCATAGAGTTCCGGGAGAAACTCCGGTCCGGCGCCCTCCGGCGGCGTGAACACTTGCAGACCGGCGACATGCAGCGGGTGCTCCCGCGATTCCCCAATCAAAAACAGCGCATCCATTGGTGCCATGAGCTTCATCGATTCCTCCCGATTTCTCATTGCGTTTATCGGGCATGCGCTACAGCGCGAAGGTGAATTTGGCGTGTTTACGCTAGTAGGAGCCTATTTTACTGCCAACAGCCGCTCGACATACTTGGCGATTAGAGACGACCCACCTCTGTGCTGGTCAAGGCGATTTGCAGGTGGCGGGACTCCCAACGCGCGGCAGATATGTTCGAGCGGTGAACCTGTGCTAGCCAAGGGTCAAGCTGTGACGAGCCCGACAGCTGCTGTCGTCGAGTGGGCCGGTCGCTGGCTCGGCTTCATCCCGTTCGACCGCATCGTGTACGACCGCAGTGATTCGGCTTGAGCGCGTCCGAAGGACATCGGTCAGGGGGCGAAGTACCGGGAAGTCCCGCAGAAATACATGCTCTTTCCATACTGCGTCGACGATCGTTGGCCTGGGAGACTGGGACCACGACCACCGTGGCCAAATGCCGATAGAGGAGAACGAACGATGACTCTGTCGCAGGCTGTGCCCGGCGTTGTTGGCGAGATCGCGGATTCGACCGATTTGGCCCCGCGCATCAACGGGTTTCATTTGGAGCCGCGATGCGGGGTGTGCCGAAATGAGCAGGTGCGCCGGGAGGTCAACGACCTTCTGGCCACCGGAGCCAGTTATGCCCACGTCGTGCGCGCGCTTGGGGAGCACAACGCCAAGTGCGACAGGCGCGATCAGGTGACGATCGACTCGGTCCGCAATCATTGCGCCCGCCACTTCCCGGTTCAGCAAGTCGCCAGGGCCACCTATAGGGACATTCTGGAGCGCCGGGCCGAGCAGAATCGGGTCGACTTCGTCAATGGCGTGGCCACCGCGCTAACGCCGCTGGCGTTCTTCGAGATCGTGATGAACAAGGCGTTCCGAAACCTCGTCGACGACACCACGGAAGTCAGCGTCGATACCGGCTTAAGAGCCGCCGAAAAGTTGCAGTTCTTCCTGGATAGACGCGACCCACGGGCCGACATCGCTGAGCTTGGTGCTCAGGTCAACCGGATTGTGGGTGCCGTGAAAGCCGTGGTGCCCGAGCAAATGTGGGGCGACATCATCGAGAAGCTGGACCAACAGCAGCAGGATCCCGAGACGATCGACGCTGACACAGAGGATTTCGACGATGGGGAGGACGGCTACGATCCCACCGAGTTCGCCGAGGAGGACGACGAGTTTTGACGAAGATGGCGAAGACGAATCAGATGCTGGTGTCTAGGCATGCCACCGCTAGGCGGGTTGCACCGTGGTCACCCGGTTGAGCTGAAAGTCAACTGTAACAACGCTATAGGGTGATTTCATTTGTTACGTGTCCACGCCGTGGTGGCGCTGGCGGCGCAAAATCTCAGTCTCGTGGCGTTGGCGCGGCGTGGGCGGGCGGAGACAGTCTGCGCATTGTCGCCGGAGCGGGTTCTGGTCGCCCGGAAATGGTCTGCGGGCGGGGGCCAGGAATCGTGTGGAACGGAATGCGGCGATGAGTCGGCTTACGCGCTCTCTCACCCCGCTGGTGAAGAAGTCGGCGGCGCTGCGTCGGCGTGTGATGCGGGATGCGGCGTGGCGCGGGGATCGCGTCAGCGTCGCCCGTGGGGTCGAGATTGTTAACGACGCGCTTGGATGCACCATCTTGGACACCGATGTCTGAGACTTCCCGGAAGCAGCACCTGCTAGCCGAGGTAGTTGATGGGAGCAATCTTCGGTTACCGTCCCAACACGATTGAGAAACGACCGTCGGGCCGTCTTGGCCACGCTTGTGCGCAGTGCTCAAGCTAGACACACCCATTCAACGGCGAAGGCGGTAGCGCATGGCTGCTCCGAGCATGTTTCATCGACTGGCAGCGGAGACGATCGGCACATTCTTGTTGGTCTTTGGCGGCTGCGGCAGCGCGGTGTTTTCCGCGAAGTTCCTCTCTGGCGGTGTTTCGGTGGGGATCGGTTTTCTCGGCGTGGCCACCGCCTTCGGTCTGACCGTGCTCACGGGTGTCTACGCATTCGGCACCATCTCCGGCGGGCATTTCAATCCTGCGGTCACGCTGGGCGCGGCGCTGGCGAGGCGAATCGAGTGGCAAGCTCTGCCGGGCTATTGGATTGTTCAGGTGATCGGCGGCTTACTCGCTGGGCTGGTGATTTACCTCATCGCAAGGGGCAAGGAAGGCTTTACCGCGACGGGCAACATGGCGGCCAACGGATTCGGTGAGCACTCCCCTGGCGGCTACTCGTTCTGGGCGGTGATCGTCGCCGAGATCGTCCTATCGGGTGTGTTCCTGCTCGTCATCCTGGGGTCCACCGATGACCGAGCGCCCAAGGGATTCGCCGGTGTGGCCATCGGCCTAACCCTGACACTGATCCACCTGATCTCGATCCCGATCTCCAACACCTCGGTCAACCCGGCGCGGTCGACGGGGGTGGCGTTCTTCAACGGCAACGGGGCACCTGCGCAGTTATGGGTGTTCTGGCTGGCACCGCTGATCGGCGCTGCGATCGCCGGAATCGCGTATCCGTACCTGTTCGGCAGGCACGAAGAACTCGCCGACCGCCCGGTCCGCGATGATGCGTTGGGAGCCGCCGACGACTGAGGCCAACACCATGGCGCAGGCCCGACCTCGAAACGGGTCGGTTCCAGGACACGGTAGGGAGCACACAGTGTTTGAACGTCGCAAAAATCGCAGCAGCGGGACCGGCGGGCAATTGGCGGTGAACATGCGCGTGCGGGTGTATCCGGGCACCGACGCTGAGAGCCGAGGTGTCGTCGTTGAGGATTTCGGTGAGATGGCGGCCCAACCCATGGAGATCGGTGGCCACCACATCGACCCGGCCCGACGGTGGGCGGTGGTGCTGGACACCGGCAACCTGGTGTTCGCCAACACCGATCAGCTCGTCGCCGAGTGATCCGCATTACCGGTCGATCGGCGGGGTAGAGATTGAAGCGCCGCTGAGTCGGATGACGGGCTGTCTGGCGTCGTGACGTGTCGCTCAGGTGGTCATCCGCCGCTTGTGCCGATGAGTTCGGCGATTCCGTCACCCTCACCGTGACGGGTGCGGGTGGAAGTGTCGAAAACGTTGCAGTCTAGCGAGACGTGGCTGTAGGAGCGCCATAGCCTTGCGTCCCGCAATCACGCAGCTCAGCGATGGTGACCCGCACCTTTGGGGAAAGGGATCTGCGCACCCTGGTTTTGTCGTTACCGCTGAAGCCACAACACAGGAAGCTAGCCCCGTTCGGGCCAGTCTCCCCGGGCGTCGAGGCTGTCCCAGTCACCCCGTGAGTCGAGGCGGTCGCGGCTGTCCCAATCGTCCCATGTCTCGTAGCGTCGCTCGCGAGGCCGGATGATGCGGCGTCGTAGCTCTAGCAGTAACTCGTCGGTGGAGGCACCGGCCAGCGCGTCGTCGGTGGCGAAGGAGCGGTGTCGAGGCTCGGGGCTGTCGCGGCGCAGCTTGACCACCAGCTCTTTGGGCTCTAGTCCGAGGCTGCCTGCGGTGATCGCGCCAGCGATGGCAATTGACTTGATGATATTTCTCATCACGACCCGCCGCTCAGTAGTAATCCGGGCAGAAGTGCCATTCGGCACCCCGCACGATCACGAGCGCCTGGCCCAAGTTCACGTGCTGGCCGGGAACGAGGTCCCAGTGATACCGACGTACCGCGTATGTCGCGTGCCCAAGCGCTTACTTGACGGAGAATCCCGCATCCACCGGCAGGGTGACGCCGGTGACGTATCGGCCCGATTGGCCGCAGAGGTAGATCATCGCTTCGGTAATGTCGGCGGGTTCGATAGTAGGAACCGGTATCGGAGTCTGTAAGTAATCCCCCCACTCCGCGAACTCGGCGATGAACTGTTCCATCTGCTCGTTCTGGAGCATCGGTGTGGCCACACCACACGGGTGCACCGTATTGACGCGGACGTTCTTCTCCGCAAGCGTCCTGGCGTAGTAGCGCATCAGGCCAACGACACCGTGTTTGGCGGCGGTATAGCCAGCCGCGCCATGGCTTCGGGTTCTGAACGTCGGAACAACGGACTTGAGCCCTGCATCTGAATTGGTGATCACGATGGCTCCGCCCTCGCCATGCTCCAACAATGCCGGCAGCGCCGCCTCGATCGTGAAGTACACCCCGTTGAGCATGACGTCAACCGCGTCGAGATAGGCGGAGACGTCGTGGGAGGGCTCGCCGATGATCGGCCCAATCCCGGCGTTGGCGAGCACGAAGTCGAGGCGTCCCAGTTCGGCCACGCCGTTGTCCACCACAGACTTGAGTCGCTGGAAGTCGCGGACGTCGGCCTGTTCGGCGACGATGCGCCGTCCCGGTCTTCTCGACCAGGTTGATGGTTTCGTCGAGGTCCTCGGGTGCGGCCATCGGGTAGGCCACGCTGTCGATTTGTGAGCACAGGTCGACGGCAAGGATGTCAGCGCCCTCTTCGGCAAAACGAACGGCGTGCGAGCGACCCTGCCCCCGCGCGGCCCCGGTGATGAAGGCAACCTTGCCTTCGAACAGCAGTGCCCTGATTCCTCCAAATACCGGATGTCAAGTGGTCGCGCGGGCAGAATGCGTATCCGCCCGTCAGCTACGCCCAAAGCCCAAATCGCGGGTAAATGAGCACGACGCGCAATCGAGCCGCAGGCAGATCACATTCCCAGGCTCGGCGCGGCAGATGGGTACGCTCTCAGCGCGGTCGTGGCAGTGCTCTGATGGTCGTCGAACTGGTGCGCATAGACACCCAGCGTCGTCGTCACCTTCGCGTGCCACAGAACCGGCTAATCTCCGGAGCGGCATGCCCGCCGTGGCGCACAGGCTCGGATAGGTATCGCGCAGTGCGTGGAACTTGAATCGTCCGGCGACAAGATCGTTCGGGACAGATAACGTCCGGGTGCGGGCGCTGAGGTCCTATTCTTGGCCGGGCGGGTAGTCCCGGATCGGCGGTGGGTTTGGATGACGGCAGCTACGGCGTGCCGCATGTGTGGCACCGAGCCGCGTCAGGGCGCGCGATTCTGTGACGGCTGTGGTGCACCCATCACGGAGCACGACACCCATGCCGAGTACAAGCAGGTCACGGTGCTGTTCGCCGACGTGGTCCACTCGATGGACATCGCCTCTGCCGTCGGGGCCGAGCGGCTGCGCGAGATCATGGCCGATCTCGCCGACCGCTGCGCGGCGGTGGTGCAGCGGTACGGCGGCACGGTAGACAAGTTCACCGGCGACGGCATCATGGCGGTGTTCGGGGCACCTGTTGCGTTGGAGGACCACGCCATCCGGGCTTGCCTGGCGGCGCAGGGTGTTCAAAAGGACACGAAACGGCTTGCCGTCGATGTCCACGAGCGCGACGGTGTGGAGCTGCAGTTGCGTGTTGGCCTGAACTCCGGTGAGGTAATCGCCGGTGAGATCGGTTCGGGGCCATTCGGTTACACCGCCGTCGGTGAGCAGGTCGGGATGGCTCAGCGGATGGAGTCGGTGGCACCGCCTGGTGGGGTGATGCTCAGTGAATCCACGGCGCGGCTGGTCGAGGGCGCTGCGACTCTGGGTGAAGTCGAGCGTGTCCGCATCAAAGGCACCGATCAACCGGTCTGCGCCCAGCGGCTGCTGGGCGTGCCGGAAGGGCGTCGCGCTGTCGGGCGTGCTGAGTCGAATCTGGTTGGTCGGCACTGGGAAATGTCCGCTGTCGAGGGCCTGCTGGAGCGCGCCATCGACGGCCACGGCGCGGTGGTCGGCGTGGTCGGGCCTCCGGGCATCGGCAAGAGCCGTCTCGTGCGCGAACTGGCGGCGATGGCGCGTCGACGCGGCGTGGAGGTGTTCACCGCGTTTTGCGAGTCGTATACCAGTCAGGTCCCCTTCCACGTCGTCGCGCGCCTGCTCCGTGCGGCCTTTGGTGTCGAGAGTCTCGACGGGCAGACCGCTCGCGATCAAGTGCGCGACCGTGTTTCCGACGCAGACCCCGAGGACTTGCTTCTGCTTGATGACCTACTGAGCATTGCCGACCCGAATGTTCCATTACCGGCGATTGATCCCGATGCACGTCGCCGAAGGTTGACCGCGCTGGTGAATGCCGCGTCGTTGGCCCGTGAAGCCCCAGCGGTCTATGTCGTTGAGGACGCCCATTGGATTGATGAGGTCAGCGAGTCGATGCTGGCCGACTTCCTCACGGTGATCCCGCAGACGCCCTCGCTGATGCTGCTCACCTACCGACCCGAATATCGTGGTCCATTGACCCAGTTGACTGGTGCCCAAACGGTAGCCCTTGGGCCGCTGAGCGATTCGGAGTCTGCCGCGTTGATCACCGAGCTGCTCGGACCAGACCCCTCGACAACGCAGATCGCCGCCCTGGTTGCCGAGCGGGCCGCCGGGAATCCGTTTTTCGCCGAAGAGATCGTGCACGAACTGGCCGAGCGCGGCGTGCTGCAGGGACAGACCGGCGCATACGTGTCGACCGCAGATGTCAGTGAGGCGAAGGTGCCTGCCACCTTGCAGGCGACCATCGGCGCCCGCATCGACCGCCTCAACCCCGGGGCTAAGCGCACGCTGAGCGCGGCGGCGGTTATCGGCTCGCGGTTCAGCTTGGAACTTTTGGAAACCCTGGGGATTGATCCCGTCCTGAAGGACCTGGTAGCCGCTCAGCTCATCGACCAGGTCCGGTTCGCCCGACAACCCGACTATGTCTTCCACCATCCGCTGATCCGCGCTGTCGCCTACGAATCACAACTGAGGTCCGATCGCGCCGAGCTGCACCTGCGTCTGGCGGCGGCAATCGAATCGGGTGACCCGGCAGCGGTCGAGGAGAACGCTGCGCTGATCGCCGAACATCTGGAGGCCGCCGGTGAGTTGCATGCCGCCTACGGCTGGCACATGCGGGCTGGCACATGGTCGGCTCCACGCGACATCGTCGCGGCCCGGCTGCATTGGGAGCGCGCAGGACAGATCGCCGACACATCGCCCTTTGACGGCCCGGACCACACTGCGATGCGTATCGCTCCCCGCACGCTGCTGTGTGGCAATAGCTGGCGGATCCATGCCAATATTTCCGCCGACCGCTTCAACGAACTGCGGCAGCTGTGCGGTGTCACCGGGGACAAGGTGTCGTTGGCGATCGGCACTGCCGGGCTGGTGAACGAGCACCTGATGCGTGGCCGGGTGCGTGAGGCATCACTGCTGGCCGCCGAGTGTATGGCACTGATCGAGTCGACCGGTGATCCGGCCCTTGTAATCGGACTGTCATTTCTAGCCATCCTCGTCAAGTGCGAGACAGGCGAGATGACCGAAGTGCTCCGGTGGTCACAACGGGTCATCGACTTGGCCGAAGGTGATCCGATCAGAGGCAACATCATCATTGGCTCCCCGTTGGCTGTGGCGTTGTCATCGCGAGGTCTCGCCCGATGGACCCAGGGCGCTGCCGGATGGCGCGATGACTTCGACCGGGCGCTGGAGATTGGCCGCCGCACTGATCCGATGTCACACGCGTTTGCCGTCAATCTGATCTACAGCCCGGCGATACCGTGCGGGTTGCTTCTCCCCGACGATACGGCACTGCGTGAGATCGACGAGGCACTCCACATCGCCGAGCGGTCGGGTGACGATATGACGCTAGGCAGCGCCCGAATGGCGATGGGTCTGGCGTTAATCCACCGGCAGTCCCACACAGACCGAGAACACGGACTAAAGGTGCTGGCAGAACTTCGTGAGATGTGCTTGTACGAACGGTTTAACTTGGCCGAGCTAGCTGTGCTCGACGTGTATGCCACCGGTAAGAGTGCCCGGCGTGGGGATCACGATGACGCCGTCGCGAGGATACGTCGAGGTGTTGACGACCTATTTCGTTCAGGACAGTTTGCGTGGTGCGTCCTAACTACTGGCGTCCTCGTAGAGACTCTGTTGTCCCGCAACGCCGATGGTGACCTTTCCGAAGCCGAGACGGCGATCAAGAGGATGGCGGCCATCCCTTTCGACAACGAATACGTGGCTCGCGACATACTGTTGTTACGGCTATACGCAGTGCTGGCACGTGCTCGCGGCGACGACGGCGCATACCGTGATCTAGTCACTCGCTATCGCTCAATGGCGGCATCGTTTGGCTTCGAGGGGCATATGAAGTGGGCCGAGGCGATGCCGTGACGGCGGCTGCTCCTTCGGGGGTAGTGACGTTTTTGTTCACCGATGTGGAGGGTTCGACCCGTCGGTGGGAGGCCAACGCCGACAGGATGCGGGCGGCGCTGGCCGCCCATGACGAGGTGTTGCGCCAGGTGATCGAGGCACACGGCGGCTGGTTGTTCAAGCACACCGGTGACGGTGTGTGCGCCGCGTTCGCCTCGCCGCGCTCGGCGGTGGATGCGGCGGTAGCCGCGCAGCGGGCGCTGGAGTTGCCGGTGCGGATGGGCATCGCGACCGGCGAAGCCGAGATGCGAGGGACGGACTATTTCGGTGCGGTGCTCAACCGTGCCGCGCGGGTGATGGCCGCCGGGCACGGCGGGCAGATCCTCTTGGCCGACTCGACGGCGGGTCTGCTCAGCGGAGTGGACCTGCGCGATCTGGGGCAGCGAAGGCTGCGCGATGTGCCTATGCCGGTCGGGGTGTTTCAGGTACGAGCAGCCGGACTCCTGACGGACTTTCCGGGGCTGCGGGCGCTGGACACGACGCCGGGAAATCTGCGGCCCGCAACGACCAGCTTGATCGGGCGCGAATCCGAGGTCACCGAGATCGCGGCGGCGCTCAAAACGCATCGTTTGGTGACACTCACAGGCGTAGGTGGAGTTGGTAAGACCCGACTCGCTTTGGAAGTCGCGGCGCGGCTGGCCGATGAGTTCCCGGACGGGGTTTGGGTTTTCGAGCTCGCGGCGGTCACCGATCCGGCGGCGATACCCGACTCGGTGGCTTCAGTGCTCGGGATTACCCAGCAGCCGGGCAAGAGTGTCACCGAGAGCCTGGCCGCCGCGTTGGAGGGCCGGGTCCGGCTGTTGGTGATCGACAATTGCGAGCACGTTCTCGCCGCCGCCGCCGATCTGATCGAAGCAATCCTCGCGCAATCGGCGACCGTGCGGGTCGTTGCCACCAGCCGCGAAGGACTCGGGGTCGCCCAGGAGCAGGTGTGGCCAGTACCCTCGTTGGACATCGGCGCGGGAATCGACTCGGCGGCGGTGAGCCTGTTCGTCGAACGCGCTCAAGGCATTGCACCGAGCTTCGCGATGGTCAACGGCGATGAAGCCGCCGCAGTCACTGAGATTTGTCAACGCCTCGACGGGATTCCGTTGGCCATCGAGCTGGCGGCCTCCCGCATGGCGTCGATGACCGCGAGCGAGGTGCGTGATCGTCTTGATCAGCGGTTGCGGCTGCTGGTCAGCTCACGACGCGGATTGGAGCGCCACCAAACGCTGCGCCATGCGGTGGCGTGGTCTTATGACCACCTCGAAGACGCTGAAAAGGCGCTACTGGAGCGGTGTTCGGTATTCGCCGGTGGATTTGACCTCCAAAGCGCTCGCGCGGTAGCCGGATTGGATGGCTTCGACGACTACGCCGTCCTCGATCTGCTGGATGCGCTGGTGCGCAAGTCGCTGCTGGTCGCTGACCGATCTTCGGGGCGGACCCGGTTTTCGATGCTGGAGACGATCCGTCAGTTCGCTGAGGAACAACTCGTGGCCCACGGCGAAGCATTCGAGATTCGGGCCGCCCACTCGCGGTACTTCGCCGGGCGCGAAACCGACATCATGGCCCTGTGGGACAGCCCCCGTCAGCGCGAGGCGTACCAGTGGTTCAGCACCGAACTGCCCAATCTGCGCACCGCATTTCGGTGGGCCGCCGACCACGGCGACCTCGACGTGGCCGCCACCATCGCCACGTGCGCGGGATTCCTTGGAATGGCGGTCGAAAAGTACGAACCCATAGCCTGGGCGGAAGAACTGATCGAACCCGCCGGCACGGTCGACCACCGCCGGCTCGCGACCCTGTACGTGATGGCGTCGCAGTGCTGGTTCGTGGGACGCGTCGAGGAGGCTGTCGGCTATGCCGACGCCGCCCAGACAGTGATCGGCACTGGCCACTACGAGGTGCCGTACGGCACCGAGGTCGCGCTCGGCATTGTGTACCTGGTTATCGGCCAGCCCGAACGAAGCGTCGAGTGGTGCCGCGCCCAGCTCGCCCGCGGCCACGACACCCATACACTCACCCGGTATTGCCTGGTCGTCGCGCTGGCGATCGCCGGGGCCGCTGACGAGGCGAGGGCCGCTGCGAACGGGCTGATCGACGCCGCCGAGGCCACCCACAACCCCTACGCGCTCGCGAACGCGCTTCACGCCTACGGCTACGCCTTCGGTGATGCTGATCCCATCCGCGCGCTGGAAGCCCTGCGCCGGGGCCTGGTGATCGCCCAAGACAGCGGCAACCGCTACGTCGAATCACTGCTGGCGACCGCTTTGTCTCGGGTTGAGGCCGAACACGGCGACCCGCTGGCGGCGCTCGATCACATCACCCTTGCCATCCGCAACTTCGACGACTCAGGCAACGTCGCCTACATCCGTTCCGCCCTGGCAACTCTCGCGCTGTTCCTCGACCGCCTCGGACGCCTCGAACCGGCAGCCACCCTCGCCGGTTTCGCACTCAATCCCCTGACCGCAACGCTTCCTGAGTTCAGCGCCGCGATTGCTCACCTCCGCGACGTCCTCGGCGACCAGACCTACGAATCGCTCGCCCGCAAGGGCGAAACGATGACCACCGCGGCCATGTTGACTTACGCCTACGACCAAATCGACCAGGCCCGAGCGGAACTGGACGCTGTCGCAAAATAGACGACATACGAGAGTCTCAAAACTCTGTATCGGAATCACCGTGAACTCCCACGGCCCCTTGTGGAAGCGTCCAATCGCCTATCCTGTGAGAACCGGGGCCGGGATTGGCGGAGGGTCGGGTGACGGCCATAGCAGCGTGCCGGACATGTGGCACCGAGCCTCTAGAGAACGCCCGGTTTTGCCACGGCTGTCGCTCCCCAATCCAAGACGGCGATACCCAGGCCGAGTACAAGCAGGTGACGGTGCTGTTCGCCGATGTGGTTATTCCTGTAGGGGGTACATGAGCCTGTAAATGCGGGGTGTCAAATATCGCACAGCTAGCTTTCGAAGGCGACGAGCGCGGCTGGACGGCCCAGTACCCGCCGCCTCCCAACCGCCTACAGACTCCTGCGCTCGCTACTTCTTGCCGTAGACCCGTTCGAACATCGCAGTGTCCGAGAAGGCCTGAAGATTGACGATTTTGCCGCCGCGAAAGGTGGATGCATCGGCTTCTGGCGCGGATTCTCCGCCAGCGGTGACTTGGCCGATGACGACCACGTCATCGCCATCGGCGACGAAACGGCTGGGCGTTGTTGTGAAGGACTTCTCCGCTAGGCTGGCGAAAAATTTCGTGACCTCATCTTTGCCGCGATACGTTCCGCTGATCGTGCTGTTTCCGGGCACGACAAACTCGACGTTGTCGTCGAAGGTGCTCAGGACCGTTTCTAGATCCCCCGCAGCGAACGCGTCATACGCCTTCTTGGCTGTCTCGACATTCTGACTTGCCACGATCACTCCTTTGTGTCGGTTTCCTCTCGGGTCGGTTTTCCCGCAGAGGAGTTGATCTTTCCGTCTCTGCGGGACTTGGGGGGCAGATTTGGCGACAACGTAGGTTGTCGAGGCGATCACGACGCATTGAATGCGGAATCCTGGACACTGCTGAGCGCCCCGCCGCGCTTGCCCTGAGCATCCGACTGCGGAAGCATTCCCGCATGCTGATCTCGGCAAAACTCGCCCCAACGTTCGACTATGCGGCACTCGAGGAATTCTGGCGGGCCGCCGATGAACTTGGCTTTCATGCGATCTGGGACTACGACCACTTTTATGGACTGGCTGACTCCACGACGCCAACCTTGGAAGGGTGGACCACACTGGCGGCCATGGCCGCCGTCACCCATCAGGCACGCGTGGGCTGCATGGTGACCAGCGTGACCTACCGGCACCCGGCCATGCTCGCCAAGATGGCCATCACGGTGGATCACATTTGCGGCGGAAGGCTCGACTTCGGGGTCGGCGCTGGATGGCATGAAGCAGAGCACCGCGCCTACGGGATCGAATTCCCCAACCCCGGAAGCCGCGTCGCCATGCTCGACGAGGCGCTCACGGTAATTCGCAGGCTGTGGACCGAAGAGTCCGTGAGCTTCGCCGGTCGTTTCTTCACACTCGATGACGCGCATTGCCAGCCTAAGGCGGTCCAGCGACCACATCCGCCAATCGTGATCGGCGGTGGCCAGCCGAAGATGCTTCGCGTCATTGCCCGCCACGCCAACGAGTGGAATTGGACAGACATAGGCTCACTGGAAGGGTGGCTTGAGGCCAGCAGTCGCCTCGACGAGGCGTGCGACGAGATTGGGCGGGATCCGCGAGAGATCCGCCGATCTGTGCAACTATTCCTGTTCCCGGGCCAACCGGACCAAATCGACGTCCAAATCGACCGCCTGCCGGAATACGAAAAGCTCGGATGCCAGCACGTAGTGCTCTCCTTCTACCAACCGCCGTCGATCGAACTTCTCGAGCGTTGCGCAAACCTCGATTGAGGACCCGCGACCCCGTTAACCCCGGGGTTTAGCGGCAGATTCCAGCGGCTTGGCGCGGGCCACCTCCCACGTCGCCGAAATCCGACCCAGACCCCCCCGAGGTACGTCGTGGCGCGCTGCCCATTGGCCGGATCGCAGCGGCGATATGGCACATGCTGGCTGGCCAGTGGTGACACGATATTGACGTGAGCGATGCTCATAACGGCAACGGGGCACTATGGACGGCGATGACATGACCGCAACAGGGTTGGGGTGCAAGTCGTGTGGCACGGAGCTGCCGCCGGACTCACGGTTCTGCAACAAGTGCGGCGCGCCGATCACACCAGCCGCTACATCGGCGGAGTACAAGCAGGTCACGGTGCTGTTCGCCGACGTGGCGCATTCGATGGAGATCGCGGCTGCTGTCGGGGCAGAACGGCTGCGGGAGATCATGGCCGATGTCGCCGACAGCTGTGCGGCGGTGGTGCAGCGCTACGGAGGAACCGTTGACAAATTCACTGGCGACGGGATCATGGCGGTGTTCGGCGCGCCGGTGGCGTTGGAGGACCACGCTCTTCGTGCATGTCTGGCGGCCTTGGGCATTCAGGAGGAGACCACCCGGCTGGCCGCTGAGGTCAAAGATCGCGACGGTGTGGACCTTCAGTTGCGGGTGGGACTGAACTCCGGTCAGGTGATCGCTGGTGAGATCGGCTCAAGGTCGTTGGGCTACACCACCATTGGTGAGCAGGTCGGTATGGCCCAGCGGATGGAATCGGTAGCGCCGCCGGGTGGGGTGATGCTCAGCGCGTCGACAGCACGGCTGGTCGAGGGCAATGCGACTCTGGGCGAGTCGGAGCTGGTTCAGATTAAGGGCGTCGACGCGCCGATGCCCGCGCAGCGGCTGTTGGGCATGGCAGACGGGCATCGCGCTGCTGCTGAGTCGAATCTGGTCGGGCGGCGCTGGGAGATGTCCACCGTCGAGGGCTTGTTGGAGCGTGCCATCGCCGGGCATGGGGCGGTGGTCGGCGTGGTGGGACCACCTGGCATTGGGAAGAGCCGTTTGGTGCGCGAGGTTGCCGCGATAGCTCGTCGGCGCAACGTGGAGGTGTTCACCACCTTCTGCGAATCGCACGCCAGTGACGTTCCGTTCCGTGTGGTGGCGCGGCTGTTGCGAGCGGCCCTCGGGGTCGAGGGCCTTAATGCGGTAGTGGCCCGCGCCCAGGTCCGTGCCAGGGTCCCCGACGCTGACCCCGAGGACGTGGCGCTCTTCGATGACTTGCTGGGCATCGCCGATCCCGACGTTGCGCTGCCCAAGATCGACCCGGATGCGCGGCGGAGGCGATTGACTGCGCTGGTCAATGGCGCATCCCTGGCCCGCCACACCGCAACGGTCTATGTCATCGAAGACGCCCATTGGATTGATGAGGTGAGCGAGTCGATGCTGGCCGCGTTCCTAACGGTGATCCCGCAGACGCCCTCGTTGGTGTTGGTCACTTACCGACCCGAATATCGCGGTCCATTGACCCAGTTGACTGGTGCGCAAACGGTAGCCCTTGCGCCGCTGAACGATTCGGAGTCTGCCGCACTGATCACCGAGCTGCTCGGGCGACACCCCACCGTTGGCGAGGTGGGCCAGAAGGTCGTGGAACGGGCCGCCGGTAACCCGTTTTTCGCCGAGGAGATCGTGCGCGAACTGGCCGAACGCGGTGTGTTGACAGGGAAGCCGGGCGCGTACGTCTCCACGGTCGACGCTGCCGAGGTCACCGTGCCCGCCACTGTGCACGCAACCATCGCCGCACGCATCGACCGGCTTGATCCGACGGCCAAGCGCACTTTGAGCGCGGCAGCGGTTATCGGCTCGCGGTTCAGCCTCGAATTGCTGGAAACGCTTGGCATTGAACCCATTCTCGAGGACCTTGTGCTGGCCCAGCTCGTCGATCAGGTGAGGTTCACCAGAGGACCGGAGTATGTGTTTCACCATCCGCTGATTCGCACGGTTGCCTACGAAGCACAGCTCAAATCGGATCGCGCCGAGATGCACCGGCGGCTCGCCGCCGCCATCCAGGAACATGACCCGGCTTCGGCCGACGAGAACGCGGCGCTGATTGCCGAGCACCTGGAGGCAGCAGGTGGCCTCCGCGCAGCGTTCAACTGGCACATGCGGGCCGGGGCATGGTCGGCCAACCGCGACGTTGTCGCGGCTCAGATGAGCCGGCAGCGGGCACGACAGGTCGCCGACGCCCTACCCGACGACGATCCGGACCGCATCGCGATGCGCATCGCCGCTCGCACCGTGCTGTGCGCCAACGCCTTCCGGGTCCATGTGGACATCTCCGGCGGCCTCTTCGAGGAGCTGCGGCAGTTATGCGCGGCCGCCGGAGACAAAAGGTCGCTGGCCATCGGTATGGCCGGGCTGGTGGAAGTGCACATGATGTATGGACGCGTGCTTGAGGCGTCGCAGCTGGCCGCCGAAACAATGGCGCTGGTCGAGTCAATCGGCGATCCGGCCTTGACGGTCGGGCTGTCAATGTTTCCGATCGTCGCCAAGCTTCACACCGGCGAGATCGCCGAGGCGCTGCGCTGGTCGCAGACCGTCATCGACCTGGCCGACGGCGACCACGCTAACGGGGCCAAAGGGAACCGCACTGTTGACGGGCCGTTGACAGTGGCGCTGGCGCACGCGTTGTCGACGCGCGGCAGCGCCAGATGCGCCCTCGGCGACCGTGGGTGGCGAAGCGACCTCGACCAGGCCGTCGCCAAGGCCCGCAGCATCAGCCCGCTGTCGTATGGCGTCATCATTAGCTACAGCTACGGTCTGGCGATAGGCAGTGGGGTGCTGTTGGCCGACGACGCCGTGCTACGCGACATCGAGGAGGCGCTGCGGATCGCCGAGCGATCGAGTGACGATCTCGCGCTGGCCTTTTCCCGGTTCACGCTGGGCGTCGCGCTGGTGCATCGGGACTCCACGGCGAACCGCGAGCGCGCACCGGAGGTGCTGAAGCAGGTCCGCGACATGTGCCTGCACGGGCGGTTCTACTCGTTCCTGCTTCCGGGCATCGAAACCTTTGTTGCGCGGGAGCGGGCCAGGCGCGGCGATAGCGACGGTGCCATATCGCTATTGCGTGAAGCCGTCGACGACTTGTTCCATGCAGGACAGCTCTGGTCTTGGATTCTGGCGACCGGCTTTTTGGTGGAGACACTGCTGGACCGTGGTGCCGAGAGTGACGTGGCCGAAGCCGAAGCCGCGATCGAGCGGTTGGCAGCCGCGCCCGCCGATGAAGGTCTTGTGATGCGCGACATCTGGCTGCTGCGGCTCCGGGCACTCCTGGCGCGGGCTCACCGCGATGACGCGGCTTATGCACAGTTGCGGGATCGCTACCGCGACATGGCGAAAACGCTTGGCTTCGAGGGGCATATCGCATGGGCCGAGGCGATGCCATGACGGCGGCTGCCCCGTCGGGGGTGGTCACGTTTCTGTTCACCGACGTTGAGGGTTCGACTCGTCGGTGGGAGAACGACGCCGAGGCGATGCGGGCGGCGCTGGCCGCCCATGACGAGGTGTTGCGCTCTGCAATCGAGGCACACGATGGGTTCATGTTCAAGCCCTCGCAAGGAGAAGACCCATGGTAGTAGGCATGCTTTCAGGGAAGATCGCGCTCATCACGGGAGCAGCCTCGGGCATCGGGCGGACAGCAGCGTCCGTCTTCGCGCAGCACGGCGCAAGGGTCGTGCTCGCGGACGTCCAGCAGGACGCCGGTGAGGCCGCAGTAAAAGAGATCTGTGAAGCGGGCGGGGACGCCCGCTTCCTGCGCGTCGACGTCACCCGCGAAAGCGAGGTCGAGTCCATGGTGAAGGACATCGTCGCGCATTACGGAAGGCTTGATTGCGCGTTCAACAACGCGGGGATCGACGGCCCCATCGGGCACACCGCTGATTATGCGACGGCGAGCTGGGACCAGGTCGTCGAGGTCAACCTCAAGGGCGTCTGGCTCTGCATGAAGTACGAGATTCCGCAGATGCTGGCGCAGGGCGGCGGCTCGATCGTGAACATGGCGTCCATCCTCGGAGCCGTGGGGGTCGTCAACATGCCCGCGTATACCGCTGCCAAGCATGGCGTGCTCGGCGTGAGCCGCGTCGCGGCCCTGGAATATGCGGCCAGGGGCGTGCGCATCAACGGTCTGTGCCCGGGCATCATTCGCACGCCGCTCATTGCGGACCTGATTCAGCAGGGCATGCTCAGCGAGCCCGAGATGGTCTCCCTGATGCCGATCGGCCGCCTCGGCCGTCCCGACGAGATCGGCGAGGCGGCAGCGTGGATGTGCTCGGACGGCGCGTCGCTGCTCGTCGGTCACGCGATGTTCGTGGACGGGGGATATACAGCGCGCTAGCCTGCGCCGAATGCGGTGCCAACGCGGCGGCTGCTAGGCATGGCGCAGGACGTTCAGCGCGGCCAGCGGGTCGTCAGGCAGCACGTGGTACTGCAAGGTCTGGGTCGGTCGTCTCGGGCACGCCACCATGCTGTCGGCGCGGCGCGCACACGGCATTTGCGTCAGGAACCTACATCACCGCCGATGATCTGCTCACGCTGACAGCGGTTCCTGGCCCTTCAACACCTTCAGAGTCCTGAACAGGGTGCTTCGGCTGATCCCGAACATGGAGGTCAATTCAGTCACCGGCTCACCCTGTTGGTACAGGCGCAGCAGTCTCTTTTGTTGCGCCGCATCGAGTTTCATCGGTTTGGTGGCGGCCAGCCCGCGCGCGAGCCGCGCTTCGCGCGAGGCGGCACGGCGTTCTTTGCCAAGTTCGAGTTCCAGCTCCGCAATGGTGGCCATGATGCTGGTGACGGCACGCCCCGTCGCAGTGCTCGTATCCACGCCCTCGCGCAGCGACCGAACGTGGACACCGCGAGTGGTCAGCTCATGCAGCGCGGTGGCGACTTCGCGCACTGAGCGTCCCAGCCGATCTACGGCGACGACCACGAGTTGATCGCCATCGCGGAGCCAGCCCACGCACTCGGAACGGGCCAGCCGATGGCCCTTCCGCATCCTCAGGTAACGGTCGATGGACCTGGCCACCTCGGGGCCGAAGGGCACCACCCGACCTTTGCCACCCTTACCGCGCCGGACCACGGCCAAGCCGCGCACCACATCGACATCCTCGACGGCCAAGCCGAGCAGCTCCCTGGCCCGCAGGCCGGTCTCCAGCAGCAGCCGGGCCACCGCCTCGTCGCGGCGGTCGATGAACTCCTTGCCCTGACAAGCCTTCACCAGCGCGGCACACTGCTGGTCGGTCAGGCCCTCGACCACTTTGATGTCGAGCTTGGGTGGCTTGAGTCCGGCCAGCGCGTCGGTGTCCGCCTCGCCCTCCTCGGTCAGCCAGGCCGAGTAGCGCTTGAGCGCCATCTGCCGGGACCGTGCCGTGGCCGCTGCCGCTCCCCCGTCCAGCAGCTCGGTCACCCACGTCCGCACCAGCGAGCGCTCCAGGGCTGGCGCGTGTCCCTTCTCGGCGCACCACCGCAGGAACAAGGTCACGCCGGTGATGTAACTGCTCACCGTCTGCCGCAACTTGCGGTCGGCGGCCAAGGCGAGCTTCCACGGAGTCAGCAGGGCCGCGAGGTCAGGTGCCCGCATGCCGAATATGTTAGATCTGTTCCTCAGTACTGATGAAATTTCCGATAATCGGGCCATTAATCCCTGGTAGAGCCATCTTTCTGCAACATCAGCCGCTCAACGTATTTGGCGATGACGTCGACCTCGAGGTTCACCTGCGTTCCGACCGGAGCCCGACCAAGGGTGGTCAGCTCCCGGGTGGTCGGGATCAGCGAGACCTCGAACCAGTCGCGCGGTTCGGCGCCCAACCCGGAGACCGTCAGCGAAATCCCGTCTACGGTGATGGATCCCTTCTCGACTACGTAGCGGGCCACAGCGGCGGGAACCTCGATCCGCACCACCTCCCAATGCTCGGAGGGTTCCCGGGCCACCACCTGGCCGGTGCCGTCCACGTGTCCCTGGACGATGTGCCCGCCGAGCCGGCTGTTGACGGCCGCGGCGCGCTCCAGATTGACCCGACTGCCGACCTGCAATCCACCCAGATTGGAGCGGTTAAGGGTCTCGGCCATCACGTCGGCGGTGAACTGTCCGTCCGGCAGCAGGTCGACGACCGTCAGGCACACGCCGTTGACGGCAATCGAGTCGCCGTGTCCGGCATCGCCGGTCACGACGGGTCCGCGAATGGTCAGCCGGGCGGCGTCGGGGAGGAGGTCCCGGCCGGTTATCTCCCCGAGTTCCTCGACAATTCCGGTGAACATTGCACCAGGTTAATCCGCGGATGGGGGGCGAAGCGGGCCCCGCGTTCGAAGGGCCAACCATCGGCACCCTTTACGATGCAGGGTATGCAGACCCGCCACCGTCTATGGGCCGTGCTCGCTTCCCTGAGCCTGGCTACCGCCGTGATCGCCGGATGTTCGTCCGACCCGAAGCCGAGCGGCGGCCCGCTACCCGACGCCACGACACTGGTCAAGCAATCCGCCGACGCCACCAAGAACGTTAAGAGTGGCCATCTCGTGTTAACGGTGAACGGAAAGATTTCGGGCATGCCGATCAAGGTGCTGACCGGTGACCTCACGGTCTCACCGGCCACCGCCGCGAAGGGAAACGCCACCATCACACTCGGGGGGTCCGACATTCAGGTCGACTTTGCGGTCGTCGACGGCGACCTGTACGCCACGCTCACGCCGAACAAGTGGAGTGATTTCGGCAAGGCCTCCGACATCTACGACGTCTCGGTGATCCTGAACCCGGACACCGGGCTGTCCAATGCGCTGTCTAACTTCAGCAACGCCAAGGCCGAGGGTCGCGAAACCATCAACGGGCAGACCACGATCAAGATCAGCGGAAACGTCTCGGCGGACGCGGTGAACAAGCTTGTCCCGCCCTTCAACGCGTCGCAGCCGGTGCCGGCCACGGTGTGGATCCAGGAGAGCGGCGACCACCAGCTCGTCCAGGCCAATCTGCAGAAGAGCTCGGGCAACTCGGTTCAGATGACCTTTTCCAATTGGGGCGCGACGGTCAACGTCACCAAGCCCCCGGTGAGCTCATGAGCACGCAGACGGGACGCCGGATCGCCATCGGCGCGGGCAGCCTCGCGGTGCTGCTGGGCGCCCTGGACACCTACGTCGTGGTCACGATCATGCGCGACATCATGAACGACGTCGGGATCCCGATTAACCAGCTGCAGCGGATCACCTGGATCGTCACGATGTACCTGCTGGGCTACATCGCCGCGATGCCGCTGCTGGGCAGGGCCTCCGACCGATTCGGCCGCAAGCTGCTGCTGCAGGCCAGCCTGACCCTGTTCATCGTCGGCTCGGTGATCACGGCGCTGGCCGGCGGTTTCGGCGATTTCCATCTGCTGATCGCCGGCCGAACCATCCAGGGCGTCGCCAGCGGCGCGTTGCTGCCGGTCACCCTCGCCCTGGGCGCCGACTTGTGGTCGCAGCGCAACCGCGCCGGTGTGCTGGGCGGTATCGGCGCCGCGCAGGAGCTCGGTAGTGTGCTCGGCCCGCTGTACGGCATCTTCATCGTCTGGCTGTTCCACGACTGGAAATACGTCTTCTGGATCAACGTCCCGCTGACGTTGATCGCCATGGCGATGATCCAGTTCAGCCTGCCGTCGCGGCAGCGCACCGACGAGCCGGAGAAGATCGACCTCGTGGGCGGCTTGCTGCTCGCCGTCGCGCTGGGTCTCGCGGTGATCGGGCTCTACAACCCCAACCCCGACGGCAAGCAGGTGCTGCCGAGCTACGGCTTGCCGTTGGTGATCGGGGCGGTGATCGCCGCGGTGGCCTTCATTGTGTGGGAACGCTTCTCGCGCACCCGGCTGATCGATCCGACTGGGGTGCACTTCCGGCCCTTCCTGGCCGCGCTGGGCGCATCGTTGACCGCGGGCGCGGCGCTCATGGTGACGCTGGTCGACGTGGAACTGTTCGGGCAGGGCGTGCTAAGAAAGAGCCAAAACGAAGCGGCCGGCATGCTGCTGTGGTTCCTCATCGCGCTTCCCGTCGGAGCGCTGCTCGGCGGATGGATCGCCACCCGGATCGGCGACCGGTTGATGACCTTCATCGGGCTGCTCATCGCCGCCTACGGGTACTGGCTGATTCACTTCTGGCGAGAAGACCTGCCAGACCACAAGCACCACATCTTCGGATTGTTCACCTTGCCCGCAATGAACACTGACCTGCTGGTGGCCGGCCTCGGGCTCGGCCTGGTGATCGGGCCGCTGTCGTCGGCCGCCCTGCGGGTGGTCCCGGCCGCACAACACGGCATCGCCTCGGCGGCGGTGGTCGTGGCCCGCATGACGGGCATGCTGATCGGTATCGCCGCGCTGACGGCCTGGGGCTTCTACCGGTTCAACCAGATCGTGGCCGGGCTGACGGCGGCGATCCCGCCCAATGCCAGCCTGATCGAGCGGGTGCTCGCCCAAGGGTCGATGTACATCAAGGCGTTCGCGACGATGTACGGCGACATTTTCCAGGTCACCGTCGGCATCTGCGTGGTGGGAGCGCTGCTGGGCCTGCTGGTCAGCGGGCGAAAGGAACACGCCGAGGAACCGGAAGTCCCCGAGCAAGAGCCTGCCGCAGTAAACCCAGCGCCCACCGGGTGAGAGCTAGCCGCTGTACGGCACCAGGCTGAGCACCAGATCGGGGCCTGCCCGGTCGACCCCGTCGAACTGCCAACGCAACGCCCGCGCAATGGTGGGCACCCCGACGTCGTCGACCGCAGTGACGGGACCGCCGAGCAGTATCGGCGCGAAGTAGGCCAGGATGCGATTGATCACTCCGGCCCGCAGGAACGCGCCGGCGAGGGTCGGTCCACCCTCGAGCAGCACATCCGTGCGGTCCGAAAGCGCCTTGATCACCTCCATCGGGTCGTGAGTGCGAATCACCATGGTGCGCGAATCGTCGTTGAGAACCTTTGCCTCCGGCGGTATCTCGCGCCTGCCCACCACCACTCGCAGGGGTTGCCGCTCCGCCAGCGAGCCGTCGGCCCGGCGTGCGGTCAACGCCGGATCGTCGGCCAGCACGGTGCCGGTGCCGACCACGATCGCGTCGGCGATGGCCCGGCGGCGATGCAGGTCCAACCTGGAGGCCTCGCTGGAGATCCACTGGCTGGTGCCGTCGCCGGCGGCGCTGCGGCCGTCGACGCTGCTGGCGTACTTCCATGTCACGTGCGGCAGCCCGGTGCGTTGCTTGTGCAGCCACTCCCGCAGCGGTCCGGCGGCCACCTGATCGGCCAGCAGGCCAGAACGAACTTGCACGCCCGCCGCCTGCAGCCGGCCCGCGCCGCCGCCCGCGATCGCGTTGGGGTCGGCGACGCCGTAGATCACGGCCCCCACCCTGGCTTCGATCAGTGCATTCACGCACGGCGGAGTCTTGCCGTAGTGGTTGCACGGCTCGAGGGTGACCACGGCGATGCCGCCGGCCGCCAGGCCGCCGGCCCGCCGCAGGGCCAAGACCTCGGCGTGGTCACCGCCCGCGGGCTGAGTGGCGCCGACGCCGACGACTCGGCCCTCCTGGTCCACGATGACCGCTCCGACCGGCGGATTCGGATAGGTGGCGCCCTTGACCAGGTAGGACTGCTCGATCGCGAGCCGCATCGCGGCGTCGACGCTCTCGACCGACTGGGGCTGGTTCATGCGCGCAGATGCGGTGACGCGGCGCCGGCCTGTCGGCGTAATGCCTCCAGCGCGGCCTCCGGGTCATCCGCTCCGTAAACCGCCGAACCGGCGACAAAGCAGTCGACGCCGGCCTCGGCGGCCTGTTCGATGGTGTCCTCGTTGATGCCGCCGTCGATCTCGACCAGGATCGTCAGCTCCCCCGCTTCGATCATCTTGCGCACGGTACGGACCTTTCCCAGCACCTCGGGGATGAAGCTCTGGCCGCCGAAGCCGGGCTCTACCGACATGACGAGGAAGGTGTCGAAGTGCGGCAGGATTTCCAGGTACGGCTCCAGCGGGGTGCCCGGCTTGACGCTGAGCCCCGCTTTCGCGCCGGCGGCGCGGATGTCGCGGGCGACCCCGATCGGATCGTCGGTGGCCTCGGCGTGGAAGGTGACGTTGTAGGCGCCCGCTTCGGCGTACGGCGGCGCCCATTTATCCGGATTCTCGATCATCAGATGGCAATCCATCGGGATGGTGGTGGTGGCCAGCATGGCCTCCACCACCGGCAGACCGATGGTCAGGTTCGGCACGAAGTGGTTGTCCATCACATCGACGTGCAACCAGTCGGCGCCGCGCACGGCGGCCGCTTCGTCGGCGAGCCGGGCGAAATCAGCGGCGAGGATCGACGGGGCGATCAGAGGCCCCTTCAACGGTCCCGTTCTGCGAGGCATGAGCGACAGACTACGCAGCCCGGTGGCCAACCTCACGTCAGGCGACGCAGCGCGGCGGTGAACATCGCGTCGGTGCCGTGCCGGTGCGGCCAGAGCTGTGCATACGGGCCGTCCTCCAGGCCTTCGTCGACGGGGTCGAACAGGGGCCGGGCGTCCAGCGCGCACACCGGATGACGGCGCAGCGCGTCGCCGACCACCCCAACGGTTTCGGCCAGGTGCGGCGAGCACGTCGCGTACAGCACCACACCGCCGGGCCGGGTCAGCGCGATCGCGGCGGCCAGCAGCTCGCGTTGCAGCTTGGCCAGCGCCGGCACGTCGGCGGGCTGGCGCCGCCAACGGGCCTCGGGCCGACGCCGCAACGCGCCCAGTCCGGTGCACGGCGCGTCGACCAGCACCCGGTCGAAGCCCGGCTCGAGTCCGGTCTCCCGCCCGTCGACGCGTAGCACGTCGACCGGCAGCCCGCGGGTGTTCTCCGCCACCAGGTCCGCGCGGCGCTCCGAAGGCTCCACCGCCGTGACCCGGGCCCCGGAATCGGCGCCCAGC
>Ga0318537_10000021_pt1 | contig 27249 bp, 25 predicted proteins | sample GRESIP117b4f29_FD_203657 | JGI IMG/M metagenome (GOLD analysis project Ga0318537, IMG submission 203657) | Tropical soil microbial communities from Luquillo Experimental Forest, Puerto Rico - GRE.SIPMG.117b4f29 | ecosystem: Environmental > Terrestrial > Soil > Tropical forest > Bulk soil... | reverse complement strand
AGATTCGCTCCGACGGCGGGCGGGTCTCCATCCATACCGCAGACATCCGCGACGAAGCCGCCGTCGGTGGCGTCATCGACGCGATCCTCACCGAGCACGGACGCATCGACGGGTTGTTCAACAATGCCGGTGGCCAATACCGGGCGCCCCTGGAGACCATCAGCACCAAGGGTTTTGAGGCGGTGGTGCGCAACAATCTGACCGGTGGCTTCGTCGTCATGCGCGAGGTCTATACCAGGTGGATGAAGGAGCACGGGGGCGCGATCGTGAATATGATCGCCGACATCTGGCATGGCTGGCCGCATTTCGCGCACTCGGCGGCCGCACGCGGCGGCATGCTGACACTGAGTGAATCGGCCGCCACCGAGTGGGCCGCCGCCGGTGTGCGGGTGAACACGATCGCCCCCGGGTCCATCGCATCGAGTGGGCTGGACACCTACGACAGCAAGGACACTGACTTCATCCGCAACCAGGTCGCCCACACGATCCCCTTGCAGCGCTTTGGAACTGAGGCGGAAGTCGCCGCGGCGGTGGTCTTCCTGCTGTCACCGGCTGCCAGCTTCATCACCGGAACCTGCATCCGGGTCGACGGTGGAGCGCCGAACGCCAAACCGGGATGGTGGGAACTGCAGCCCGTGCAACACAACATCCCGTTCGACGGGTTCCACCGTGCCGCGCTGCCCAACATCCTCGACACCAGTCAGACAAGCTAGAAAGGTTCTGTCATGTCAGCAAAGGTGCTCTACGACAAGCGCGGTGAGGTCGCTTACATCACCCTCAACCGCCCGGAGGTCAAGAACGCGATCGACATCGAAGCTCACGAGCTGCTGTGCGACATCTGGCGCGACTTCCGCGACGACCCGGGCTTGCGCGTTGCCGTGATCACCGGAACCGGCGACGCCTTCACCGCCGGCGCCGACCTGAAGACTCATGCGCCGGAGTGGCAGACGGTCGGGCCGATGGTCGGCCGCGAACGTATGGAGGACGGCCTGTGCGGGATCACCCGCGGTCCGCTGTCGCGCATCACCAAGCCGATCGTTGCCGCGATCAACGGCTGGTGCGTGGGGCACGGCGTCGAGCTGGCGATGGCGTGCGACATCCGCATCGCCTCGGAGCGCGCCCAGTTCGGCACGTTCGAGGTGCGCCGCGGCATGCATCCGGCCGACGGCGGCATCCCGCGCCTGGTCAACACCTGCGGTGTCGGGTTCGCGCTGGAGATGCTGCTGACCGGCGAGCCGATCTCCGCCGAGCGCGCTCTGACCGCGAACATGGTCGCGCGAGTGGTGCCCCACGAGAAGCTGATGGAGGAGACCGACGCGTTGGTGCAGCAAATCCTGCGCTGTGACCAGGCCGCGATCGAATCGGCCAAGGAGACGGTGCTCGAAATCATCGGCCGCACGCTGTACGACCAGCTGCGTGTCGAAGCGATGTGGGGGTACGCGCTGTGCGGCGGCAACACCACGGTGATGGAGCGCTCTCAACAGTTCTTCGACAAAGCCGATCGCGGCCGAGCCGGCGCGACAGCCACTCCCCTGTGACCGCGGACCCGCCCACGACATGACTGAACTGTTTCCCGACTACCGATCTCGGTGGGAAACCGATGACCAGCGGCTGCTTCGCAAGCACGCGGCAGACTTCTTCCGTAAAGAGGTCACACCTAATGAGGAACGCTGGGCCGAACAGCATCAGGTTGACCGTGAGTTTTGGAACAAGGCAGGATCGGCGGGGCTGCTCTGTCCGGAGCTACCAGACCAATACGGCGGTAGTGACGGTAATTTCGGACACGAGGCGGTAATTCAATACGAACTGAGTTTCTCCGGAGACTCGGCGTTCGGTTTCAACGCACATTCCACAATCTGCGCACACTACATCTACGGGTTCGGCACCGAGGAGCAGAAGTCGCGCTGGCTTCCGCGTGTGACGACGGGCGAGGCGGTGCTGGCCATCGCGATGACCGAGCCCGGGACCGGCTCGGATCTGCAGGCGGTGCGAACCACCGCCGTCCGTGACGGCGACGATTACGTGATCAACGGGTCGAAGACGTTCATCACCAACGGATCCCATTGCGATCTGTTGATCGTCGTGGCGAAGACCGACCCGAGTCAGGGAGCCAAGGGGATCTCGTTGTTCGTCGTCGAAACCAACGGTCAGGCCGGGTTCGAACGCGGCCGGATACTGCACAAGATCGGCCAGCATGGACAGGACACCCGCGAGCTAGCATTCACCGACATGCGCGTGCCGGCGCGAAATCTCCTCGGTGGGGTGGAGGGCCAGGGTTTCTACCAACTGATGAAGCAACTTCCCCGGGAGCGGCTGAGCATCGCGGTCGGCGGCGTTGCGATGGCTGAGGCCGCCGTGCTGGAAGGGGTCAAGTACGCGAAGGAACGCCGGGCGTTCGGCAGGCCACTCCTCGAATTCCAGAACACGAAATTCGTTCTGGCCGAATGCAAGGCCGATGTGCTCGCCGGTAAAGCGCTGATCGATCACTGCATTGAGCGATACCTGGAGAGCACCCTCGACGCGGCGACCGCGTCGATGGCCAAGATGTGGGCGAGTGACATGCAGTGCAAAGTCATCGACAAATGTCTGCAGATCTTCGGAGGCTATGGATACATCATGGAATACCCAATCGCGCGGATGTACGCAGACGCGCGAGTGCAAAAGATCTACGGCGGCACCAACGAGATCTTGAAAGAACTCGTCGCCAGAGGGCTCTGATTATCCATAGCGGGTCGTTGGGTAGTGAAGATCAGTGCTTTGGCGCGCCGGTGCGTAGAGCCGTGCCAGGTCACCCGGTGGCGTGGACCTGAGCAAACACGTCATACCCCTTTTGGGACACCAAGTCATCCCCTTCAGGGGCTAACCACCTCCGACATGCGGTGATTGGATCGAGAGACCGCTTGATGTAGCCGAAGCGCGTTAGCGCGACCGAATCCCGGGAGGACGTCATGATCGCCCCGCACTGGACGGGACACGCCTATGCCGCCGATGGTGACCTGTTACGAGTCGACCTGGTGAGCGGGCGATGGGTGGCAAGCAGATTCGGGCCCAACCGCGTGCTTAAGCAGGAGGTTTTCGGCACCAACGAGGCTGTGCACCAACAATTTACGCTATGGCTATCAGCGGAAGGGCTCAGCTGATGTCTGCCACGAATCCGTCGACACTAGAGGGCTTGCGCCGCACGTCGGTACGGCTGTTCGACGATTACCTGCTGCCCACTGAGACGCTCAAGATCCGAGAGGAAGCAAGACAGTTCGCGGAGCGCGTGCTGGCCCCACGCGCCGCAGAGCTGAACTCGGCTGAAGAATCATCGGCGGTCTTCCCCCGCGACGTCCTCCGGCAGATGGCCGATGCCGGACTGTACGCGATCCCGTTCGGCGCGGATGTTGGCGGCCGGGGCCTTCAATATCCGATGCTTGGCGCTGCGACGGTGCTCGAGGAATTGGCTTATTTCACGCCGGGAGTCGCCTCGGCGCTCTACGACGGACAGGCACTGCTGGTCGGGCGCACGCTCAATGGCGCCCCACCGTCTATTCGCGGCGAGTTTCTGCCGAGGCTGGTCCGCGGCGAGATCGTCGGCTCCTTCGCCACCAGCGAACCCGACGCCAGCACCGACCTGTCGGCCGCCGCAATGCGCACCACCGCCGTGCGGGTGTCCGGCGGATTTCGGCTGACCGGCCGCAAACGCTGGATCACCAACTCCTGTGCTGCGGACATCATGACGGTGCTCTGCGTTGTCGATGGCGCCCAGGCCATGCTGCTCGTCGACATGCACGCCGAAGGCGTCGCAGTCAGCGAGCCGGATCTCAAGATGGGCAACCGGCTACAGCTGACCTCTGACGTCGAATTCAGCGACGTTTTCGTTCCAGATGAACACGTCATCGCCGAACCCGGGCGGGGGCTGGCGGCCGCTCTGAAAAGCCTGTCGCTGGGGCGGATTGGAGTCGGCGCGATGGGCGTCGGGATGGGCCAGTGCGCCTTCGACCACGCCGTGGCTCACCTGCGTAGCCGCAGCGCCTTCGGGGCGAAGCTCGGCTCGTTTCAGCACTGGCAGTTCTGCTTCGCCGAGCACGCGATCGCGCTGGAGAATGCCCGGTCGCTCTATCAGAAGGCCGCCCGCAAGTCCGACGAGCGCGACGGACCGGAGCCAGAGGCCGCGATGGCCAAGGTGAGCGGTAGCAGGGTCGCTGTCGACATCGCGCGGGACGCAATCCAGGTCCACGGTGGCTACGGGTTTGTGCGTCAACTTACCGCCGATGGGCGAGTCAACCATCTCGAGTCCATTTGGCGTGACAGCAAGGTCGGTGAAATCTACGAAGGAGCCAACGAAGTGCAACTGTGGAGCATCGCGCGGGTCGCGCTGGGGCGCGATGTCACAGGCTAACGTTTGGGCAGATCGCCGGGGCCGATCCGCGCGGCCAAGTCGTCGGATCTGCCGATAATCACATCGGTGCGGGCGGATTGAGCCATGTTTCGGAGTGACAGGGTCGCCGCCCCGCGGCGGGAACGAGCGGAATTGATCCTCTTCTGCCGCGATCTCGACGACGTCCAGTGGCGAACACCAAGTAAGGCAGCGGGCCGGCGAGTGCAGGACGTCGCCGCGCATATGGGCTCGGCGTGTCACTCACTGTTCACGCTCGAATCGCTAAAAAATCCTGCGGAGCAGCAACATTGAACGCACCAACGATGCCTTCGCCGACGCCCGGCGCGCCTGGACGCCGACTCAGACGCTCGCCGAGTACGAACGGTGGAGCCGCATACTGATCACCGTGGCGGGGACGATCTCCCAGACACCCCTGGATGCGACGACGCGCCGGATCACGCCGCAGCGGTTTACGTCTCGCCGCCGTTCACGCACCATGGCAGTCGGAATCCGCCTTCGCTCAGGCCGTAACCGAGGGTGCCGTCGCCCAGCTTGAACTCCATCATCTGCTCGCACACCACAAACGTGTCCTGCGGGAAAACCCAGTTGAAGACCGGCTTCGCGGAGAATGTGAAGTGGCGGCCGAGTTGATCCTCGAAGGCCCACTGCATAGACGTCACCGGGAAGGTGTCCGACGAGTACTCGATCGATTCCGTTATGTGTTTGACCTTAAGCCACCGTGAGCCGTCGTAGAACATCCGCATGTATGAGCTGGCGCCGCTGGTCGACATACCGTGGATTCCCGAGAATGCCATGCCATTGTCGAAGACCGGCCAGGCCAACCGATAGTGCCGTAACCCATCCCAGTTGCGGGTACCGGCGGCGATATCCCGGAAGCCCCTGCCGGACAACGCGACACGTTTACCTCGAATGACGACGTGACCCGTCACTAAACACGGGCCCTCCAGGTGAATGTCGGCCATCTCGCGTGCGAACGTACCTTCGGCGTCTTGGGTCATCGCGATGCAGTCGGCCAGCGGCACAGTGGAACACCAGTCCAGTTCGAGACCGAAGTCCGCGTCGGCGAAGCTGATGTGCGTCAGCGTCAACGGTTCGACGGCGCACACCGTCATGCCCGCAATCTGTACTCCGCGATCGGGTCGGGCGTCGGTATAGGGCAGGTTGAGATTGGTCCTGGCGAACACGGGCAGGCCGTCGGCAAATACGATCAGCCAGCTGTTAGCCTGTTTCCGATTGGGCAGCAGACCGATTCGGATCAGACACCCCGTCCGCGTCGCCGGGTCATAGGCGTTGTAGTAATAGCTCTGGCTCCACAGATCTTGCTCGGGGTCGACGACGAGCCCTTCGTATTTCGCCCAGTCAGTCATTTGGTCACCAGCCCGGAAGTCAAAGGAAGAAGCAAAGATTCGATCGTGGGAAGATCCTCGGCGTCGGGTTCGAAGCCCTGGCTGCGGGTCCACACGCGGTCACGCAGGATCTCGCCGCGCGATTGGTCCAGGACGACGCGGAGCACATCGGCACGATAGGCCCGCGCGCACTCGTCGGTGAAAACCACGTCGACCAGATGGTCTGAGGCTGCTCGGATAGCACGTGCCACCGCGACGATCTCGGTGGGATCGGCTGTCGGCCGCGACAGCAGCGCGCGGCCGGCAGCGGCCGACGCGGTCAAGGCGAGCAATGCCTCGGTGACCGTCCCCGTGCAATCCTCGAGCTGGGCGCCGAGTTCGTCTGCCAGGATAATCATCCGGGTCAGTTCATCGCAGTCGAAGCGGAACTGCAGCGGCAGTTGTTCGGCCATGAGCATAAGGGTGCCGATGACCAATCGAGATTGTTCCTGTGCAAGTGCGTTGAGCGGATCGACCGCGGGTAGGACGGTGTCGACCATCGCCTTGATCATGGTTTGCAGCTGGATTTCGTAGCGTATCAGCACGTCACTGTCCCTTCTCGAACAATGTCTGAATTTCGTGCAGCATCGCGCCGCCAATGCCGATCAGCCACATGACGGTGATGTCCTGGTGTGTTTTCGCTCCCCGAGCGATGCGGTAACCGGTACCCAAAGTGAGAACCGCAATGCAGAACGCGTTGAAAACGCTGTAGTAGTGAACGCGTTTCGGGTCGACGCACAGCCCCGAGGTCCGCTCGTACTTTGCGTACAGCTCATCGGTCGGCAGGAGGCCACTGGCCAGAAATGTCGTGCCGTCCTCGGCGAGGTGACCGAACGCCGGCGCCGCAATCCATGCGAGATCTTGATGGCGGTCGCCGATCCGGCCCAGTTCCCAGTCCAAGATCGCGGTGACCTGCCGGTCGTGTTCGGTGAACAGATAGTTGCCGGTGCGAAAGTCGCCATGAACGACCGAGAGCCGTTCCACCGCGGGCATGTTGTCGCGAAGCCAATGCGAAGCGACGCGCATCAACGGGATGTCCTCCCCACAGTCCTCGTCCCACACCCGGGTCCACCAGTTGATGGCCCACTCGACGCTTTGCGTCCCAAGAGCCGGGATATCGAACGCGGCGAGGTCTGCCTTGGCGAAGTCGAAAGTGTGGATCGCCGCCAGGTGGCGGACCACCTGGCGCGCCAGTGGGCCGCGAAGCTCCGGACCCAGGTTGGTACCCAGCCCGGAGACCCCTACCGAGCCCGCTGACGGTCGCGTCGTCCCGGGGACGAGGCCGTATATCAGGCCGGGATACGGCAGGTAGTCGGCGTGTGCGTCGAGCCAGTAAACGGGCGGGACGGGCACGACGCCCTCGAAGGCCCTGATCAGCTGGTACTCGCGCAGCCGGCTGGTCTCGACAATCGACTCAGCTGGCTCCATCCGCAACACCATCGGGGTTTGGATCCGTCCGACGTGAGGCCGGACCCACTCGAGGGTAAAGGCCATTTGTAGTTTCGATGCACCGCCGCCCAGCCAACGAGTGTCGGAGATGATGAACGGCTCCTCGAGCCGATCGCCGAGCAGCGCGGTGACGCCGGCCTTGAGTGTGTCGAGAGACGGCGGCGAGTAGCGGCCGGTGGCGCGGTTGCGCAACCGTCGGGTCAGCACCCTGTCGATCTCCGATTCGGTGGGATAACGCCTGCGGAGATGGTCGATCCATTGCCCCGTGGGGGCGTTTTTGTCGACGGTGTGACGGTGTGCTGGTGCAGTGAGAAACGTGGCGGATGAACCCATGCGCCAATCGTGCGGCTCAGAGCACCTGGCAGCCATAGCCGCGGCGTGCAACGTTTCGGACAGTGATCCTCTGCTGCGTGCATCACCATCGACGACCACTGGTGGCGCAGGGCGCTCTTTGTCCAGTTCGACCAGTTCTCTACCCCTTACCGGATAGATTCTCGAGTGACCCGAGCGGAAACGACGTATGGTGTCGCCATGCGACGGGCCAGCCCGGGTGCCACCGAGCCGACCGCGGGTGAAGCGGCCATCGACGAGCCAGCCGCCGAGACGGCCGCCGAGACCACGCGGCGCTGTGCACACGAAATGATGCTGCGCTCCGCTGAAGTAAGCGCGGAGATTTCGGCCCAGATCTTGGCCAATGTGGCCGGACTTACGCCGAACGGATCGGCGCAAGCCGTCAAGGCGTTGCGCGAGAGTACCGAACAGAATATCGGGGCGATCTTCGCGACCATCGCATTCGGCGTCCCGGCCGACGCGGCCGAGCCGCCTTCCGGAACCCAGGATCTGCTGCGCCATACCGTGGCCGAGGGCGGCGAAATCACCGCGCTGTTGAGGGCCTACCGGTACGGCCACGCGCTGCTGTGGGAGATGTGGAGCGACCACGTCGCGCGCCAAGTCACCGATGCCGCCCGGCTGCGCGACGTGCTGGCGACCTCGTCCAAGCACATCTTCACGTTCATCGACCGCTCTTGCGAACGGCTGGTCAGCGATTACCACGACCGCTACGGCGCGCGGTCGCGACCTGGGCTGTCCGCCGCCGAAACCATCCGAGAACTCCTCCTGGACGACACCCCGGTGGACGAGACGGAGATTTCCACCGCGTTGCGGTGCGACATCCGGGGCTACCACGTCGCGCTGGTGCTGTCACCCCTTGCCGCGGGTGCCGATGTGCGGGCCGCCGCCGACACGCTGGCCAGCGCGGCTGGGCCGGCCTCCGTGGTGACGTTGCCGGTGGGTAATGGCACGTTGTGGTCCTGGCTGAGCTGGCCGCGTCCGCCGGGCGCGGACCGGCTCAGGCGCATGCGCGAAACGCCGACCAGGGACATCGTGGTCGGAATGGGCGAGATTGGCTTGGGCCGCATGGGATTTGCCCGATCTCATCAGCAGGCTCGCGACGCGGACCGGGTCGCTCGACTGAACCCCAATGTGCGCGGCGGTGTGGTGCGCCACCGGGATGTCGAACTGGCCACGGCGCTGTGCTTCGACCTCGGCCGCGCTCGGCAGTTCGCCGAGAACCGCCTCGCGACGCTGATCAACGATGATCCGACCACGGAGCGGCTGCGCGAGACGCTGCTCGTCTACCTCGACAACGGCTGCCGGCAGTCAAGGGCCGCGGAGATCCTGCACGTCCATCCCAAGACCGTGGGTTACCGGCTTACCCAAGCCGAGGAACTGCTGGGGCAGCCGCTCACCGACAATGTGCTCGAAGTCGGCGCCGCCCTGGTGATCGCGCAGACCACACAACATGGCCTGCCGAAACCGGGCCGGCCGTGACCCAAACGCCGTCGAGGGCTGCCGGATCTCGACGTGGGCTCCCGTTGCCGGGCAAACAGATTGCCCTGTTCAGCCCCGGCAAGCTCGTCGCTGCGCTGGCCGCCGAATGCCACGCAGAGTCCCCAAAACACTGGCCCTGCGCACCCGCCACGGCCTCGGCCGGCACCGTTTCGCGTCGGCCCATGCCGCCGCCGGTGGCCAGGATGCGCTTGCCGTCGAGAACCATGGGATCAAAGATGCGTGTCATAGCCCCAAGCTCTTTCCAATGATCTCGCGCTGAATTTCGTTGGCCCCGCCGTAAATTGGTGCCGCGAGTGCCTTGCGCACCTGCATCTCCATCCCAAATTCGACGGTATAGCCGGCGCCGCCCATCAGCTGCACACCCTCCAATGCGGCCCGCTTGGCGACCTCGGTGCACTTGAGTTTCGCGATCGAGCCTTCTCGCGCGAGCTGGTCTTCCAGGCCGGCGTCAATCTGTGCAGCCACCGCATAGACGTAGGCGCGACAGCATTCGATGTCAGCGGCCAGATCGGCCAGGCGATGGCGGACCGCCTGGAAACTACCGATCGACCGACCGAACTGTTCGCGTTGGCACACATACGTAATCGTGTCTTCGAGTGAGCGGCGCGCCGCACCCAACGACATCGCGGCGATGATCAGCCGCTCCACATTCAGCCCACGCATCAGCCTGTGCCACGCGTCGCCCACCCCACCGACGACGTTGGACGCCGGGACCGTCACGTCGGTGAAGAACACGTCGTTGACGGTGTGGCCGTCCATCGTCTGAATCGGCTGGATGTCCAGCCCGGGCGTAGAGGTCGGCAGGTACAGCAATGTGAGTCCCTGATGTTTCACGACATTAGTCGCGGTCCGCGTGAGCACCAGCACATGATCGGCCAGGTGTGCGGCCGTGATCCAGGTCTTCTGACCGTTCACCACGAAATGGTCGCCATCGCGAACCGCGCGGGTACGAACACCGGCGAGATCCGATCCCGCACCGGGTTCGGACAACGCGATCGCCTCAAACCGCCCGCCGCACAAGTTGCCGAGCACCTCCTTCTTCTGCGGCTCGGTGCCGTGCCGCAGGTAGGTCTGGCCCGCGGTCAGCCCGGTGCCGTAGGCGTGGATCGGCGCCAGGCCCCGCGACGTCTCCTCCAGGAAGATGCATTCCTCCACCATGCCGGCGCCGCCGCCGCCGTAAGCCTCGGGAAGCGATACTCCCAGCCATCCGAGTTCGGCGAACTGCCGTAACAACCTTGGGCTGTTCGAGAGCCGCCCGCCATCGGTCAACTCCGCGCGCTGCTCGGCGGTACCGCAGGTTTCCGCGCAGAATCTCTCGACGGCCTGCGCGAATTCGTGTTGTTCTTCGGTGAACATCTCAGTTTCCGCAGTAGGCGGCGAATTCGGGCGCGCGCTTCTCGCCGACCGCGCGCGCCAGATAGCCGGTGCCGAAGCCCGCGTCGAAGGATCCGACCCGCGGACTGTTCTGTCCGGACACCGCGCTGTCGGCGGCGATCGTATCCACCTCGAACAGACCGGTTTCCGACGGCCCGTAATCGCCAGTTTCGGCACGCTGCTTCTGCTCCCCGCCCCGGCAGAAGGCCTTGTTACCGGCCCCGGTAAGGCAAATCACTCCGACTCCCGAACTAGCCCGCGCCCATGTGAAGGCACGGATCACCTCTTCGAGGGTGCGTGCCCGAAACGCGTTGTACCGCTCGGGTCTGTGGATGGTGCTCCACGCCGGGCCCTTGTCAGTTTCGTAGGTGATGTCGGTGAACTCGGTCATGGCTACCCCTCTTCGTTGGAGGCCGCGGGCATTGCCTTGCGCCGGGCGTGGGCGCGGCTGTGCAGGTTTGGCTGATGGTGGGCCTCGTCGACCGTAATCACCCGCGGTGTCCTATCTGTCATCTCAAATTCCCACTCACGCGCAGACACCTACGCCGCGGCGGCGTTAGTCCACGATCTGGAGAGATTGGGTGGGACACCTCGCCACCGCGTCGCGGACGACCTCCAGGGCGTCGTCGTCCTCGAGGTCGTCCTCCAGCACGTGCGTCTTGCCGTCGGCTCGGACTTCGAATCGTTCGGGATCGATGCCCTCACAGATTCCTATCCCGGCGCACGTGGTGCGGTTCACTACGATTCTCACTTCGTCTCCCCGGTGTCCTTGGCGTAACGGACGCGTCGCCTGCTGGGCTGTGGGTACCGCACCGACATCAGCGCCGTTAGGGTGTCCAGGTCGCGGGAAGGCGCTTGACACCGTTCATGAAGCTCGAGAGCAGCGGCTCTGGTTCTGCCGCCTGGCACGACGCCGGACCACGCCACGACTCGCGCGATGGCGGTGTTAATCCGCACATCTTTCACCTGTTTGGCTCCTCTACGCTGCACTGCGCGTTAACCATTGAGGGCTCCAGTGGAGCCCGCCCCACCCCGCCGCCGACTATGAGACCGGCGTGCGCTTTTCTGGTGTCCAGGTCGCGGGCAGCCGCTTGACCCCGTTCATGAAGTTGGACAGCAGCATTTCGCGCTCGCCGACCTCGAGATTCTTCATGCGACTGTAGATCTCGCGCATCTGCGTCTTGAGCACTGCCCGTCCGAGCATGTGCCCGAGGCAGTAGTGCGGCCCGCCGCCACCGAAGGCCTGGTGCGGGTTGTGCTTGACGGTGCGGGAGATGTCAAAGACGTCGGGACGGTCGAATACGTCCTCGTCGCGGTTGGCCGAGATGTACCACATCGCCACCTTGTCGCCCTCTTTGATCGTGACCCCGCCGATTTCGTAGTCGCGCAGCGCGGTGCGACGGAAGTGCATAAGTGGTGGCTCCATCCGCAACGCTTCGTTGACGGCGTCGTCCACCCGGGCTTCGAAATCCCCCATCAGGTAGGCGAGCTGGTCCGGGTGCTGCTGGAACAGACTTAGGACGTGCGCCATGGCGTGCCGGGTGGTGTCGTTGGCACCCGCGGCCAACAGCGAGAAGAAGACTCCCACCTCCTCGGTGGACAACTTTTGGCCCTCATACTCAGCCTGGGCGACCCAGGTGAGCAGATCGTCGCCGGGATTCTTCTTGCGATCCTTGGCCAGTTCGAGTGCGAGCGTCGCCAGCTTCTGCGACGCATCGGCGAAAACGAACAGCGGAGAGCCGATGTGCGCGTAGTCGGGATCGTTCCAGCACGCGAACTGCTCGGCCGCGTCCATCACGTAGTGAATGTGGTCCTCGTCGGTGATGCCCAGCATGCTGGCGAAGACGCGGCCGGGGACCTCCTTGGTGACCAGCTGGCAAAGATCGCCGCCACCCAACGGGGCGACGTTGTCAATGATTCCCTTGACGATGCCGCCGATCCTGTCGGACATCTTCGCGATGTTCCGAGGCGTGAAGGCCACGCTGACGATGTTGCGCATCTCGGTGTGGCGGGGCGGGTCCGTCACGATGAAAGACAGCATCGTCTCCAGTTGCGGGAAATCGTCGATGAACACACCCTGGGCGGAGCTGAACACCTCGGGCTTGCGGGAGATCTCCGCGATGTGAGCATGTTTGACCGCCGACCAGAATCCCTTGGCGTTGTCAAGGGTCGGGTCCAGCGAGTCGGGCGCGTCGTTCCAGCTCACGGGCTTGTTCGCGCGTAGCCACCGGAACGTGTCGTGTTGTACGGACCGTGGCAGCGCCCAAAATTTCAACGAATTCAGGTCGGTTCTCACAACTTCTGAAGTAGTCATCGGCTGTACCTCAACTCTCGATGGTTCGGGCCGGCGAGGGCTTGTGCCGGCCGGATTGACACGACGGTAAGCCGCAATGACCGGCCGAACATCGCCTGATGGGATCAAAAATGCTGCGACAAAGGGGGTATGGCCCGGCTCACTATCCCGGACGGAATACGAGAAACACCACCTAAGGCTGATGCGCGAGCCGGCCGGTGCCGAGAGCATTGTGTGCGGTATCAACACGCGAAATGGAAGCACCGATGAAAACCAAAGCTGCGATTCTGTGGGGCCTGCACGAGAAATGGCAGGTCGAAGAGGTCGAACTCGATCCGCCGAAATCTGGTGAAGTTCTGGTCAAGTTGACGGCGAGCGGTCTGTGCCATTCGGACTATCACCTGGTCACCGGCGATATTCCGGTTCCGCTTCCCTTTGTCGGTGGTCACGAGGGTGCTGGTGTCGTGGCCGGCGTGGGCCCCGACGTCACCGACGTCGCGGAAGGCGATTCGGTCGTGTTGAGCTTTCTGCCGGCATGTGGCCGCTGCTCGTGCTGTTCGCGCGGGATGACGAATCTGTGCGATCTGGGAGCCGCCATCGCCCAAGGCCCACAGCTGGACGGGACCTACCGGTTCCACGCCCGCGGACAAGACGTCGGCCAGATGTGCGTTCTTGGCACCTTCACGGAATACACAGTGGTACCGACGGCGTCATTGGTGAAGGTGGATCACGGCACCAGGCTGGATCGGGCCGCTCTGGTTGGATGCTGTGTTCCCACCGGTTTCGGCAGCGTTGTCAACACTGCCAAGGTTCGTCCCGGCGACGCGGTGGTGGTGCTCGGTGTGGGCGGGATCGGCAGCAACGCCATCCAGGGCGCCCGGGCGGCGGGGGCCCGATACGTGGTGGCCGCGGATCCGGTGGAGTTCAAGCGTGAGAAGGCTCTTGAGTTCGGGGCGACCCACACGGTGGCCACGGCGGCCGAGGCGTTGCCGCTGGTTGCCGAGCTCACTCGAGGCCGCCTGGCAGATGCGTGTGTGATCACCACCGACGTGGCGGAGGGTGGCTACGTCGGTGAGGCGCTAAGCCTGGTCGGCAAACGCGGAAAGGTGATCGTCACGGCGATCGGACATCCCACCATGCTGGACGTCACGGCCTCTCTGTTCGAGTTGACCCTGTACGAGAAGTCCATCCACGGTTCGCTGTTCGGTTCGTCGAACCCACAGCATGACATCCCGAGATATCTGGAGATGTACAACCTGGGTCAACTCAAGCTCGACGAGCTCGTGACTAGGGAGTACACCCTCGATGAGATCAACGAGGGTTATCGAGACATGTTGGAAGGACGCAATATCCGGGGATTGATCAGATTCTGAATCGTGATCAGAACGCTTCCGCGTCCCACGATTGGTATTTGCGCACGGCGTCGGTGCGGTTGGTCGCGCCCAGCTTCTGCATAACGTGCTTCACATGGGACTTCACGGTGCCCTCGCTGATGAACAGCCGATCCGCGATCTGGGCATTGGTCTTGCCCGTCGCCAGCATGTGCAGCACCTGCCGCTCACGCGGCGTCAACTCCGCGGTGATATCGCCGGCCGGACCACACGAACCCCGCGCGCTGCCGTCCCTGTTTGCGTCGGCTCGCAGATTCAAGCTCTCCCATAGCTCGTCGTCGAAGGCATTAGCGAGCGCCCCGATTCTGTGGGTGTGCTCCTCTACGGCGCCACGCAGCCAGCGCAGGCGCGCCAGCGCCAGGTTGCGCTCGAAGATGGCCCCAATCCCTTCGGCGAACAGGCCAAGCAGGTCGCGCTCGGCCGCGCCGACGTCGCCGAACTCCGTCGGTGCGTCGGCGTGAAGCAAACCCACCGGTGTCTGCCACGCGTACACCGGTGCGGCGACATAGGCTTTCGGGTTGGTGACCGCGACCAGCTCGGAGTGAACCCTCGGGTCCGATTGCGGATCCTCGATGAGGATGGCTGATCCGTTACGCACCATTTCGCACTCGGGCAGCGGCAGGCGCAGCTTGCGAGGATGCGCGCGGCCCACTTGCAGCATCATGTCCGCCAGTTCGTCATCTTCGGCGGCATACGCGGAGCGAACGACCCAGGTGTTGTGCCGGATGTCCGAGAACAAGATGCGGGTGAAGCCCATCTGGTGCACTTCGCCTGGAATCCGTTCGGCGAGTTCGGAATTGTCGAATACCAGCCGCAGGCGCGCCAACGTTGCCTTCGCGACGCCGATGGCCACCGGCAACGGCGCAGGGATCACGTCATCGGGGCGAACCGAGCGACCGACAACATCGACAACAGCGCACGACGATGTCATGGCCGACCAGCCATCGGCAATGCGGTGGATATCTCACCGGAGCTGGACCTGGGGGAGGACCGGGAGAAAGACGTTGTGTCCCTCGGCGAGGAGCTGCGCACCCGGTGATGGATAGCGACGGCTTCCGTGCGATTGCTCGCGCCAAGCTTTCGCAGGATGTGCTTGACGTGCGACTTGACCGTACCCTCCGTAACGAACAGGCTGAGCGCAATCTGCGCATTGGTCTTGCCGGCGGCCAACCCGCGTAAGACCTCAGCTTCGCGAGCAGTCAGCGTGTCGTGTCGCTCGCAACTTCCCGCAGTCGATGCGGGCGGCTCCACCCCGAGTAGGTGTTCGACGGGCTGGGCCGCGGGCTCCGCGATGTCCATGACGTCCAGGGCGAACTCATCGGCGATTGTGTTCGCGGAGCGCAAATGCTCGTCTGCGGCTTGCCTCATCGCCTGGAGTCGGTCGACCATCAGATTGCGCTCGAAAGCCACACCGAGGCCTTCTGCGAACATCCCCAGCACGTCGCGGTCGAATGGTTGTACCCCGGATTCATCGGTGTCCCGGTCGGCGTGCACGAGCGCGATCGGCTTACCCCAGCTGAGCACCGGCGCCGCGACGTAGCTTCTGGTCTCCGTCAACGAAACCAATTCGGGATGCACATGCGGGTGCGATCGCGCGTCGCGTACCAAGATCGGGACCCCGCGACGCACCATCTCGCTCTCCGGCGAGAGAGCGCTCAGCCGTCTCGGGTTCGCGAGGCCAACCGCGACCATGCTCTGCGCGAGTTCTTCGTCCGCACCCGCGAAGGCTGAACACGCGAACCATATTCCGTGCCGTATCCACGAGAACAGCATGCGGGTGAAGCCCATCCAGGGCGCCTCGACCGGAGCGCGCTCGGCAAGGGCCGCTGCCGACACCGACGACCGCAAGGCGTTGACCGCCTCCCGCGCGCCGCGGAGTTTATCGTTGTGACTCGCGAGGATCGCGTCCTTGACTGACAGCTGGGTCAGCTGTAACCGCAACATCAACGCAGCGACGACAGGGTCGGGTTGGCGTTGCCCTGGCAGTGCCGCGAGTTCGAGGTGAGCCGTCAAGGCTTGCCGGGCTGTCGACAGCGCAGCGTCCGCGGCATGAATGTCGGCGTCGCAGGACGTGGGGTAGATCTCCTCGACGCCGAGAAACCTCGCGGTCGCGCGTATCAGTTCGCGTGCCTGCTCGGCGCATTCGCTCACCGTCGTTGGTGATTCGGCGAGTTCAGTCACAGCGGTCGTCGCCGGACGTCGGGTCGTCATCGACGACCCGGATGGACTGCGTCGGACAGCTCATTGCGGCTTCCTCGATCTCGGCGCGCCGAGAACCGTCGACCACCTGCGTCTGCACAGTCATCAGCCCGTCGTCGTCGATCTTGAACACGTCGGGCGAGTGCATCTCGCACAGCCCGATCCCAGCGCAGGTCGACCGGTTGAAGACGATCCGGGCGCGAGCGGTCATCGCTGTGCTCCGATGGTCACGCGGAGCACGACGCTGGTGGATCTGTGCATAACTTCAGACTCCTCTTCTGCAGGAACTCTTACCGAGTCAACCTCGGGACGGTCGGTGCGGATAAGTGCCCAATGTCGACGTTCCGAGGGCCGAACGACCCGCCCCTCAGGCAGGTCTGGCCGGCTCGATACGCGCCAAATGTCGATCCGTTCGTGACGGTGGAAAACAAACAAGGCGGCGGCCTCATCCGCTGTTGCGGCGGGTCGGGGCGTAAAGGGTGTTCCACACGATGCTGGCATACGCCTCTGCCAACCGCGCCTGACTGGATTCCGACTCTGCGCGCACCATCCGGTGCAGGCCGCGTTCGGCCATCCATTGCAGCCAATAAGCGGTTTCAGCGGCAGGCAACGAGGGGTCGATGGACCCCTCGGCCTGACCCGTTTCTATGTGCGCTCGCAGCCCGTCGATGTAGCGGCGCATCGCGTCGTCGACCGCCTCCCGCACACCGTGATCGGTGCCGATGGCTTCGTGAGTGGCGGCGATCAGTTCGGGGTGCGCGCGGTAGGCGTCCATGATCACCTCCAAGGCGGCGCGCACATCCGCCTTGGTTGCCGTGCCGTCCAGCGACCACCACGACTGCACCGCGTTGAGGATGACCTGCGTGAACTCGGCGTACCAGGTGCGCAGCAGGGTGCTCTTGTCCACGAAGTAGGCGTAGAACGTCGAGCGCGAGATTCCGGCCTCGGCGACCACGCTCGCGACGTTGATGTCGGCGTACGTCGCTCCGGACCGCAGCTGCTTTTCCACGATCGACAACACCTGCGCACGCAGTTCGTCGCGGCGCGCCTGGCCGTGTTTCTGGGCGGTTTCCGCGGTAGTCATGTCATAACGCTACGGTCAGAAGGAGGTGCTTCGCCGGGCCAGAATGTCCTTGGCGATCACGCGTTTCTGGATTTCCGCGGTGCCGTCGGCGACAAGGTAGGCCATGACGTCGCGGAAGCGTTGTTGCAGCGGGAATTCGGTGGCGTAGCCGAGGTTGCCGTGGATTCTCATCGAGGCTTCGATTGCGTCTTTGGCGACCGTGGGGGGCCACCACTTGCTCATCGAGGCGAGTGAAGTGTGGGGCTTGCCCTCTTCACGCAGCCACAGCGCGCGGTAGCACAGCCAACGGGCTGCTTCGAGGTAGGTGGCGTGCTCGGCGAGGGGGAAGGACACCCCTTGATTCTCGGCAATCGGTTTACCGAAGGCGTGCCGTTGTGTCGCATAAACGGCAGCTTCGTCGAGGCTGGCTTGAGCGGCGCCGAGGCACAGCAGCCCGAGCGCCGCGCGGCTGAAGTCGAAGTGGCTCATCACAGCGTGGAATCCTCTGCCCGGTTCGCCGATCAGATGTGAGGTCGGGACGAACGCGTCGTCAAGGTGGATCGAACCCCATCCCAGCGGCAGGCAGCCCATGCCGGGCATGTGGTGCACCGTGACCTTGTCCCCGTCGAGCGGTACCAGGTAGCAGCTGACTCCGGCCGAGCCCTTGGTGCCGGGCTCACGTGCGTAGACCAGCGCGGCGGAGGAATGCATGGCCCAGGAAATCGCGGTCTTCTCGCCCGTCAGCGTCCATCCGCCGTTGACCGGTCGCGCCACGGTTGCCAACCCGCCGGCGTCGGAGCCCGAACCTGGTTCGGTCAGGGCGATTGCGACGTTTTCCCGGCCTTCGATCATCGCCGGCAGATATCGCTGTTGGACCTCCTCAGTCCCGTGCATCAATTGCGATCCGATGAGTCCAATCTGCACGGGCGCGGAGGCGACGTTCACATCCCCGTAGGCGAGGGTTTCGGTGGCAAGCCCGAGCGTCACCGGGTCCTCGGCACCGGTGCCACCGTACTTCTCCGGCAGCCCGATCCCCAGGACACCGAGATCGCCGAGCTGGCGCAGGAGCTCGAACGGGAACTCGGTGGACGCCGCGCGGTCCCGGTAGCCCGGCAGCAGGACCTTGCGGGAGAAGTCGGCAAGGGTCTGCTGAAACGCAATCTGATCGGAAGTGAACTCGAACGAGACCAATTTGGTGCCTCTCTATGGTGTGGTGCGCGCGAAAGTGTCAGTGGCGATGAGGTATTCGTCGACGATCATCGACGCGACGACCCAGTACCCGTAGTGCCGGGTTCGCTTGCTCAGCCGACCGATTCGCGTTTCATGGTGAACTATACACATATGTCTGGACGTGTGTCCAGACATATGTGTAGCCTGGCGCAGGCGGCTCTGGCGCGGCAAAGGGACACTTGACTGTTTCGGTCTGACCATTTTAATGTTTATCTGTGATTCGACCGGAGGGAACACAGGTGATTCCTCCCGACAAGTTCTCCTACCAGTCCGCCGACGGCAGGCAGCTGGCCGGCTATCGCTGGGCCGCTCAAGACGAGCAGACCAGCGCGGGCGTCATAGTGCTGGTCCACGGCATGGGTGAGCACGTCCGCCGCTACGATCACGTCGCCGACAGGCTCACCTCCCACGGGTTTGTGGTGTACGGCCATGACCATCGCGGACACGGCGCCTCTCTCGCCACCACCGATGAACCTGGCCACTTGGGACCCAACGGGTGGTGCGCCCTGGTCGAAGACTTGAATCTGCTGACCGCCCGAGCGCGATCAGATCATCCCGACCTGCCGGTTGTCATGGTTGCTCACAGCATGGGTTCGTTTGCCGCTCAACAGTTTCTGCTCGACCACGGCAGCAGCGTGGATGCGGTCGCGCTCACCGGAACCGCGGCTGTCGATCTTCTGGAACCGGCTTTGGATCTCTCCAGCGATCTGGAGCTGTCCGCCTTCAATGCCGCATTCTGCCCTGCGCGAACGGATTTCGACTGGCTATCCCGCGATGAGTCGATCGTCGACGCCTATATTGCCGATCCGCTGTGCGGATTCGGTATCGACACCGCGTCGCTGAAAGACATGTTCGCCGGCGCCCGGCGACTCACCGACCCCGCCCAGGTGGCGCGCATCCCCCGCGACCTGCCGCTGTATGTAGCAGTGGGATCAAAGGACCCAGTCAACGCCGGGCTCATAATGCTCTGGGCACTGGTCGACCGTTTCCGCGCTGGCGGACTTGACGACGTCACCGTTCGGGTATACGACGAGGGCCGGCATGAGATCCTCAACGAAATCAACCGCGCGGAGGTGATCGACGACCTTTTGCAGTGGCTGCGGCGGTGCGTCGGCGTCATCCCTTCTGCTTCACACGAGACAACAACAAACCAAAGGACAAACCGATGACCGACACCCCCACGACCGACATTCCTGCACCCAAGGATCTCGACGCATCCACTGCGCTGATCGTCGGAGGCACCGCCGGCATCGGGTTGGCCACAGCCCGGGCACTCGCCGCGGCCGGCGTTCCGCGGATCGCGATCGTCGGCCGCAACGCCGAACGAGGTCAACTCGCCACCAAGTCGATCGCCGAACTCGGGGCGGCCGCACATTTCATCACCGGTGACGCCACCGATCCCGCCAGCGCAGCCACCGTTGCGGCAGAAGCCGATCAAATCCTGTCGGGTATCGACATCATGATGTGCAGCACCGCCGCGGACGTACGGCCCGAGCTGTTTATCAACATCCCGACAGCGGATATCGGTCGGATGCTCACCCAACTGGTGCTGCCGTCGATGCATATCGCCGGCGCGGTCCTGCCGGGCATGCGCAGTCGTCGCAGCGGCGTCGTCGTCAACGTGGCCTCCGACGCGGGCAAGACCGCGACGCCGGGCGAAGCGATTATCGGCGCGGCAAAGGCGGCGATCATGATGTTCACCCGAACGATCGCCATCGAGGAAAAGCGCTACGGCATCCGCGCCAACGTGCTGACACCCTCCCTCGTCTACGGCACCGCCTCGACCGAACGCATCACGGCCGACGGGTTCAGCGGCAAGCTCTTCGCCCGAGCGGCCCAGCAAGCACAGTTGGGTGTGCCGACGGCCGACGACATCGCTGCGCTCGCGGTGTTCTTGTGCAGCCCGGCGGCGGGGCGATTGACCGGGCAGGCAATCAGCGTAAACGGCGGCATCTCCGCCGCGTAACCGGCGTCAGCAGACGCAGAATCGCACGAAACCGCAACGCGGAGTGCGATTCTGCGTCTGCTCGCCAGCCTGTCAGAAGTAGCGCGGGAACCGGCCATAATCGGGGGCGCGCTTCTGGAGGAACGCGTCGCGACCCTCGACGGCCTCATCGGTCATGTACGCGAGCCGTGTCGCCTCCCCGGCGAACAGCTGCTGACCCACCAGCCCATCGTCGAGTAGGTTGAACGCGTACTTCAACATCCTTTGCGCCTGAGGAGATTTCGCGTTGATCTCCGCCGCCCACTGCAAGCCCACGATCTCCAGCTCGGCGTGGTCGACGACCTCATTGACGGCGCCCATTCGATGCATCTGCTCGGCCGTATAGGGCCGGCCCAGGAAGAAGATCTCGCGGGCGAACTTCTGGCCCACCTGACGGGCCAAATACGCGCTCCCGTAGCTGCCGTCGAAACTCCCGACGTCGGCGTCGGTCTGCTTGAAGCGGGCATGCTCGCGGCTGGCCAGGGTCAGGTCGCAGGTCGAGTGCAGGCTGTGCCCACCGCCGGCTGCCCACCCGTTAACCAGGCAGATGACGACCTTGGGCATGAACCGGATCAACCGCTGCACCTCCAGGATGTGCAGTCGCCCGGCGCGGGCTACGTCAACGGTGTCCGCGGTGTCTCCGCTTGCGTACTGGTAGCCGCTGCGGCCCCGGATGCGCTGATCTCCTCCGGCGCAGAACGCCCAACCACCGTCTTTCGGCGACGGTCCGTTGCCGGTCAGCAGCACCACCCCCACCTCGGGGGACATCCGGGCGTGATCCAGCGCGCGATAGAGCTCGTCGACGGTGTGCGGTCGAAACGCATTGCGCACCTCGGGCCGGTTGAAAGCCACCCGCACCGTTGGCTCGGTGGTGTGCCGGTGATAGGTGATATCGGTCAGATTTGCGAATCCGTCCACCGGACACCACGCCGAAGCGTGAAAAGGATTATCGCTCATGGGTACCGGCCACGCCGCCGAGGCCCGGTTCTGGTCTCCTCCATGTAGAGGGCGATCGCCTCCGACCGATTGATGGCGCCGATCTTGCGCAGGATCCTCTTCACGTGCGTCTTGACCGTTTCGATCGTGATGACGAGTTCGTCGGCGATCTCAGCGTTGGAGGCTCCCAGGACCAGCCGTTCGAAGACTTGACGTTCACGGTGCGAGAGGGTGGCCGCCAATGCGGAATCCGCCGCTATGGCCGGAGGCTCCACGCGATTGTCGTCTTCAACGTCAAAGCTGATGGCTGTTGCGGCGATGCGGTCTGCCTCCTCGGTCAGTCGCGCGGCCGCGCGAGCGATCGAGGTCCGTTGTTGCTGCACCCGTTCGGTATTCAGCATCCTCTCGTGCAGCAGCGAATATGCTGAGGCGAACGCATCCAGCACATCGACGTCATCGACGGTGACTCCGTCTTCGCCATGACGGCCGACGTGAATGAGTGCGACCACCCGCGATTTCGCGATGACAGGGGCGACGAGATAGTTCTCGGAACCTAGCAGCTCCTGATATCCGGGCGAGGGGGGCATGTCCGTATCATTCGTCCGCGCGGTGTCACGCAGGCGAATACACGCCCGCTCGGCTGCACATTCCCGCCGGCGGATCACGGTGGGGCCGCCGAGGCCGTGGTCGGATTCCTCGACGACGAATCCCTCGTCTTCGACGAACGACAGCAACGCGCTGTCGAAGCCGAGCACTTCGCAAAGTTCCGTACAGGCTTGACGCCCAAGCCCTTGCAGCGATCCGGCCTTCTTCATGCGACGGATGCCGGCAGTCAACGACCGCACCAGATCGACGCGGTCACGCGCTCTCATCTGACGAGCTTCGACCTGCGCCTGCAGAAAATCCGTGAGAGGGCTCTGTCGGATCGGTGACCCGGCGTCGTCCCGTACATTGCGTTCACGCGTTACCAGGCGCTCGGTGGTGGCGGCGGACATTGTGATGGCCTCGTCGAGAGTTGTCGCATCATCTGATCGGGGGACGCCGAACGCGTCACATAGCTGTTGATCGAGTGCGTTGAGCCGAGCCACCATCTCGCGTGGGTTCATCGGGGCATCCCGTCATCAAGCGCTGGCAAGGCCGCCGTAGGTCGCGACCGCCGCTGCCCGGCTCGACGTATTGAGCTTCTTCGCAATGTGTTTCAGGTGGGACTTCACGGTCCCTTCGGAAATCACCAGGCACCGAGCAATCTGGCCGTTGGTGGCTCCGGTCGCCACGTGCGACATGATCTCTCGTTCACGGGAGGTCAACGCGGGGGCACTAGGCTGATCGCGATGGTAAGCATCGTGTCGCGGTCCAGGCGCCGCGCCCGGCAACAACCACAACACCGAGCGGGCTGACCGGCTGAGCAGTTCGTCGACGTTGCCGCACAGGCTCTCGACGTTGACTCGTTGCTGCGCCGCCTTCTCTTCGAGCACCGCACTCTCGAACGCCACCGACAGACACTCGGCGAACGCCTCCAACTGTTCGAGATGGTCCATTGTCACGATTCCATGGGGTTCGGGGCGGTCGACATGCAGAATGCCGATAGCCCTGCCCTGAACGGTGATGGGGGCGGCGATATAGCCAAAGGAGCCGGAGACCTCGACGAGCTCCTTAAAAGTACGTTTGTCGTCCATTGGCGACGGCGCAAACGCGCCGCACCGCTTGCGGACGAGTTCCGTCTCCAGCGGAGCGTCCGCCAGCTGGATGTGGCGGTCAATTACATATTCGAGAAACCGTCGTCCATGGGGATCGGAATTTTCCTCTTCGATGTGCAGGTGCCGGGGCAGCCACAGCGAACCGCGCACAGTGGAGATCATGGTCCGCGCGAAATCGAACTCCCGGCACAATACCTCCGGGGCGGCATGGATCATTTTGTGCGGCGGCAGACCCCGTAGGTACCCCAGGGCCTGACGGATCTCCGACATGGACTTGACCCGGCGAGCCAGATCGTGGTCGAGCAGCTCGCACTGCAGCCTCAGGATCGAGATCAGAATTTCAGTGGTTGTCGCCGCGTCGTCTGTCGGATCGGATGGCAACAAAATCCGTTGCTCGAGGCGTTGTCTCAGGCTGTCCAACTGATGCGCTAACGCCGCCGGCGTCAACTCGGGAGGCGTCACTTTGAGGTGGTCGGCGGCCGCCGCGACGGCTGCCTCGGCGCGCGCGATCACCAATGGATCCTCCACGATGGAGGCCATAAGCACTCGGGAAACCATCGCCACTCCTCTCTTCTTGGGAGCCAGCCCCCAGCGTAATGGTCAGACCATTGGACCGAAGTATAGATAGGTGTTGCGCAGGACACAATGGGGCCGGCAAGTTACCTGCGCGTCAATATTTTGAGGGGAGGGACGCCCGCCCGCCCGCCTCAGTTGCGCTTGTGTGTCGCCGCCGGGCAATGGTCTAATGGTCAGGCCATAGGAGGTTGCCTTGCACGCTGTGATCATGGAAGAGTTCGGCACCGCCGGGGTGTTGCGTCCGGGCGAATTTCCCGACCCGGTCGCACGGCCGGGCTGGGCGACTGTGAAACTCCACGCCAGCGCGCTGAACTGGCATGACGTCCTGGTTCGGCAGGGCCGCTATCGTTCCCCGCTGCCGCACATCATCGGCGCCGACGGCGCCGGCGTGCGTACCGACACCGGAGAGCACGTGGTGGTGCTGCCGTCGCTCAACTGGGGCAACCGCGACGAGGCACCTGGCAGCGGCTGGGAGATTCTGGGCGACTACACGCCCGGCACCTACGCCGAACTGGTCAGCGTGCCCGCCGAGTGCCTGGCGCCCAAACCGCGCGGTCTGAGTTGGGCCGAGGCCGCGGCGCTGCCGCTCGTCGGCCTCACGACATACCGCGCCTTGTTTGTCCGCGGGCGGTTGCAAGAGGGTGAGTCGATGCTGGTGATCGGCGCCGGCGGCGGAATCGCCACCATGGCGATCGCGCTCGCGGTCGCCGCCGGAGCCAGCATCGCGGTGACCTCTTCCTCGACCGACACCCTCGAACGCGCGGTATCCGCGGGGGCTACCGGGGGCGTGCTGCACAGCGAACAGGAATGGCCGGAGCACGCCCGTGCCCTGTCGCCAGACAACGCCGGGTTCGATCTGATCCTCGACCCGGTCGGCCGCTGGAGCGAATCCGTTCGCGCGCTGAAGCCCGGTGGCCGGCTCGTGGTGCTCGGCGCCAACGCCGCACAGACCGCCCAGATGGACATCCGCAGCTTCTATTTCGGCCAATTCGATCTGCTCGGAACGACCATGGGCAGCAGTAGAGACTTCGCCGGCCTGCTCAACATGATCGATCGATGCTCGGTGCGCGCGCCGGTTATCGACCGCGAGTTCCCGCTGGATCGCGCCGCCGAGGCACACGAATACCTAGAACGTGGACGCACATTCGGCAAATGCGTACTGACGCACGACTAGGAGGCGCCCTGTGACCGAATCTCCCGAACTGGTCACCTATCGGCTCGAAGCGGCCGTTCCCGGCACAGACACCGTGGCCGCCTACCTGACGCTCAACGACCCCGACCGGCGCAACGCGCTATCCGACGCGTTGCTGGACCAGCTGACCGGGCTGCTAGAGCGCGCGGCATCTGATTCGCGGGTCAGGGTGATCGTGCTGACGTCGTCGCACCCGCGCGTCTTCTCTTCCGGCGGCAACCTCGACGCGTTCGCCGACGATCGCGCGACGATCGCCAAGTACGCCGGCCTGGCGCGTTTTCCGACGCTGTACCGCACCCTGAGCGCCATCGACAAACCGGTCGTCTGCGCCGCCAACGGCGATGTGCTGGCCGGTGCGCTGGGCATCGCCTTGGCGTGCGATCTGGTGATCGCCAAGGCGTCAATCCGGCTGGGCTGCCCGGAGATCAACGTCGGCGCATTTCCGTTCATGATCTCGGCATTGATCTTCCGCGCCACCGGACGGTTGGTCGCCAACGAGCTGATGATGACCGGCCGGCTGATGAGTGCCGCAGAGGCAGCAGCGGCGGGTTTGGTCAACAAGGTGGTGCCCGACGCCGAGTTCGACGACGCCCTGCACCAATGGGTTGCCGACATCGCTGGCAAGTCACCCTTGTTGATGGGCATGGGCAAGCGAGCGTTGGCGGCGACCCGGGACCTCCCGCTGGAATCGGCACTGGACTACCTGCAGGCCCAGCTCGCGTTGGCTTTCACCACCGAGGATCTGGCCGAAGGGGTGCGGGCCTTCAAGGAGAAGCGTTCGCCACAATGGCGCAACGCGTGAAGCCTCACGGATCCCCGTCAAGAGTCCTTGCCGTTTCGGTCTGACCATTCTACAATCCGAAGGATTAAGCCTCTTGACTCACAACCGTAGAGCGGATCCCCAAGCACCGAGGAACAGCGATGAAGCCGAGCCCGTACACCGCCCGCTACAGCCAGCAAGACATCGACGATTACTACCGTGAAGGGCTGTGGTCTACCGACACGTTTCACGACCTGCTTGTCCGGCACGCCGAAGAAAACCCCGACAAGGTGTTCGCGACCGACGGAACGCGGTCGCTGACCTTCCGGGAGCTCTTCGACGCAGGCCAACGGCTGGCCGTCGGTCTGCACCGGCACGGCTTGCGACGTGGTGACACGGCCGCCGTTCAGCTGCCCAACTGGGTGGAGTTCATCCAGGTGCTGACCGCGCTGTCGCGACTGGGCGTCGTCATGGTGCCGATCATGCCGATCTATCGGCGAGAAGACGTCGGCTACGTGATGTCCAACGCCGGGGTTAAGGCCGTGTTCACTCCGGCAAGCTTCAGCAAATTTGGCTATCTGGACATGTATCTCGGTCTGCGCCGCGAGCATCCGGAACTCACGATCGTCGTCGCCCGGCCCGACGACACCGCCAACGACGTCGCCGACGCCGACGCCGACGTGTTCACCCTCGACCAGCTTGAGGCCGACACCGACGACGACAGCGCGCGTGCGGAACTGGGCAGCGCGCCCCGCCCAGATGAGCCGTTCGTCATCGTCTACACCTCTGGAACCACATCACGGCCAAAGGGGTGCGTGCACACGTTCAACACCTACTGTGCCGGGGCGCGTGCGCTGACCGAGCCGTTCGGCTACACCGAGGCCGATGTCCAGTTCGGTCCCTCTCCGATCGCGCACACCACCGGGCTGGTCACCAGCGTGTTGGTGCCGATGTTGAGCGGGGCGGCGACACATGTCATGGCCAAGTGGGATCCGGCCCGCGCCATTGACGAAATCCAGCGCTTCGGTTGCACGGCGGCGGTCACCGCCCCGACTTTCCTGCACACCCTGATGTCCGACTACGACGCCAAGCGCCACGACCTGTCCACGTTGCGACTCTGGACATGCGCGGGCGCACCCATCCCCGCGGCGGTCGTCAAGCAGGCCGGCGTAACACTGCCCAACGTCAAGGTGCTCAGCCTCTACGGGCGCAGCGAAAACCTGGTCACCACAACGTGTTCAGTCACAGACGACGTGTCGCGCGCGCTGACCTCGGACGGCAGAGCCGTCCCCGGGTCAGAGGTCAGGATCGTCGATGACGGCGGGAGCGAAGTGCCGCGCGGCACCGAGGGCGACATCGCCTACCGCGGCCCCGCCCACATGATCGAATATCTCGCCAACCCGGAGGAAACCGCGGCCCTGTTCACCACGGACGGCTTTTCCAGGTCGGGCGATCTGGGGACGATGACCGAGGACGGATACGTGC
>Ga0318537_10000012_pt1 | contig 31724 bp, 28 predicted proteins | sample GRESIP117b4f29_FD_203657 | JGI IMG/M metagenome (GOLD analysis project Ga0318537, IMG submission 203657) | Tropical soil microbial communities from Luquillo Experimental Forest, Puerto Rico - GRE.SIPMG.117b4f29 | ecosystem: Environmental > Terrestrial > Soil > Tropical forest > Bulk soil... | reverse complement strand
GCATTCCCGGACGCGATTCCTCCACTGGCGCACTGGTCATCAGGTCGCTGTAGTAGCGCACCAGCAACGCCGGAAAGCCGGCCTCGAAATTCTGGGCGAGCCAGATCGGCATCCCATTCTGCATCGACACGCGTCGCGCCGTTTCGGCGCCACGGGCTTCCAGTTCCGCGGCGAACCGTTCCAGGACGTCGGCGCGCTCCTTGGGATCCCAGGTCGCCCAGCCGTCGGGGGCGTCGAATGCCGCTCTCGCCGCGGCGACGGCGGCGTCGATGTCAGCCTCGTTGCCCCTGGGCACCGAACCGATGCGGTCCTCGGTGGCCGCGGAATGCACCTCGATGGTGTCGTGGCCGGCGGGCGCGGTCCACGTACCGCCGATGTAGAGCTGCGGGTAATCGATTGTGGTCATTGGTGTTCCAGCCGATCAGGAGATTGTGACCTTGGCGGGCAAGTGCTTCAGCCCGCCGACGAAGTTGGTCTGCGTTACGCTGCCGGGTCCGGTGACCTCGATGGACTCCAGGCGGGGCAGCAATTCTTCGAACATCACGTTCAATTCCTGTTTGGCCAGGTGCTGGCCGACGCAGGTGTGGGCACCGAAGCCGAACGCGAGGTGTGGGTTGGGCTTGCGGTCGATGTCGAACTCGTCCGGGTGATCAAATACCTCCTCGTCGCGGCAGCCGGACTGGAACAGTGGCATCACCCTGTCACCGGCTTTGATGGTCTGCCCGCGCAACGTGTAGTCCTTCAGTGCGACGCGCATGAAGTGTTTGACCGGTGCCACGTAACGCAAACCCTCCTGGATGAGGTCGGGTATCAAGCTGGGGTCCGCTTTGACCCGCGCCAGAACCTCGGGGTGCAGGGCCAGCTGCTGAAGCGTGCCGGCCAGCGTTGCCGAGGTGGTGTCGTGACCGGCGGTGAAGATGGCCGTGTACCAGCCGTAGACGAAGGTCTTGGGCCAGTACTCGCCGTCGGGCAGCTTGGCGCAGGCGACTACCGTGGCCAGGTCGTCGCGAGGATTGGCCCGGCGGTCTTCGGCCAATGCATCGAAGTAGGCGAAGAAGTCTTGGATGGTGTTTGAGAACTGTTGAGCCATTGCTTCCGGGGTCAGCGCCTCCACGTCCTCGCGCTGATGCTCCGGATCGGCGGTGCCGAAGAACTCCTGGGTGAGCGCCATCATCCGCGGCTCATCCTCGGGCGGGACCCCCAGCAGCGTCATGATCACGTGCAGTGGGAAGCCCAGCGCCCAGTCGTCGAGGAGGTCGATGTCGCCGCGTGCCGAAAGCTTCTTGAGATGCTCGATCGACTCCGTGGCGAGGACGCGGATCTGGTCTGCCAATTTCCTGACCGACGGGGGCTTGAAATAGTTGAAAGCCATGTTCTTGGCGTGGGTGTGTTCGGGTGGGTCGATGTAGGGGATGGCATCGAGGATGCGCAGGCTCCCGCCGAGGAGTTGCTTGGTGAATTCATCGCCGGCGATGTTCTGCAGGATCGGGTTGTGCGAACCGGGGTTCTCCGTGCCGCCGCCGGCGGCAAAGACTTCGGACAGACTCTCGACCTCCTGGATGTCGGCGTGCTTGCTGACCAACCAGATCGGGTCGTAGCCCTCGACGAGCGCCTTCGCTACCGGCATGTTGTTCCGCAGCCATTTGTACGCCTCGTGCAGCGCGGTGAGATCGGAGTGGCCCTCGGGGAGCACGAGCCGACGTGCGATTTCGTCGGGAAGAACGGCTTCTTCGGTGGGTTGGGTGGTCGTCATCTCGGATGTCCTCTTCCTACTGCCTTTATGTGACCAACATGGTTCCGCCGGGCTGGTGAGTCAAGTCTCATCGTGGCGGCTTCCGTGTGCGTCACCATGACGGGGGGTCATCGCTCCCGCGTTGGGGGTAATCGAGCTCCCCAGTCGCTGCTCATGACGACTTTTGACTGCCATCAATCCGCGGGGCAGCCGTCGTTTATCCATTGCTCGATATCGCCGATTTCCTCCGGCGGCACGGGATCAAGATATGCGGGCATTTGTGGGGTCACGGCGCCCGCGGGCGGGTCGTCCAGGTCGGAGCCAAATGGTGCTTGGCCCTTCAACGACAACACCAGGTTTGAGTTGGCGCCGTCGCCGAGGGTCACGAGTTTCCGCCCGCCGACCTTCATTTCGATGAACGTGTCTCGGGTGACGTCTCGCCAGAAAGGACCGTGCGAGACCACATCGGCGTCCGGTCCGCCGACGGCTTTGTCAAGAATTGCGACTACGTCATCAAATTTCATGGTGTCCCTTCCTCATCCCGCTGGTGCGGTGCGCCGGGCAGTCGTCACCCACCCTCACTTTCTCGTGTGCCGCGTACGGCGCATAGACGATTCGGTAGGTGACGGAGTTGATGTTGTCAAGTCTCAGCATGAGGCCATCTTTTGCGCGTCACCATGACGGGGGGTCATCGCTCCCGCGTTGGGGGTAGACGTTCGACGAGGTCAGAGGGAGGAACGACGCTGATCCGTGCGGCCTCGTTAGTCGACGATCTGGAGGGATTGGGTGGGGCACCTTGCCACCGCGTCGCGGGCGACCTCGAGGGCCTCGTCGTCCTCGAGGTCGCCCTTCAGCACGTGCGTCTTGCCGTCGGCCTGAACTTCGAATCGTTCGGGATCGATGGCCTCGCAGATTCCGATCCCGGCGCACGTGCCGCGATTCACTACGATTCTCACTTCGTCGTCTCCCTGGTGTCGCCGCCATGACGGACGCCTCGTCCGCTGGGCTGTAGGTAGCGCACAAACATCAGCGCCGTTCGGGTTTCCATGTCGCGGGAAGGCGCTTGACACCGTTCATGAAGTTCGAAAGCAACAGCTCTGGTTCTGCCGCCTCCAAATTCTTCATCCGGGTATAGATCTGGCGCATCTGGGACTTGAGGACCGCCCTACCCAGCACATGGCCGAGGCAATAGTGGGGACCACCCCCACCGAAAGCCTGGTGCGGATTGTGCTTGACGGATCGGCTGATGTCGAAGGTGTCGGGGCGCTCGAAAACTTCTTCGTCCCGGTTGCCGGAGATGTACCACATGACCACCTTGTCGCCCTCCTTGATGGTCACCCCGTCTAATTCGTAGTCGCGCAGGGCGGTGCGGCGGAAATGCATCAGGGGCGGCTCCATGCGCAGGGCTTCGTTGACGGCGTCCTCGGCCCGACCCTCGAAATCCTCCATGAGATACGCGAGTTGGTCAGGATTCCGCTGGAACAGCGTGACAACATGTGCCATCGCGTGCCGGGTGGTGTCGTTGGCACCGGCGGCAAGTAGCGCGAAGAACACCCCGGCCTCGTCCGCGGTCAGTTTGTGGCCCTCGTACTCCGCCTGGGCCACCCACGTGAGCAAGTCCTCGCCGGGCTTCTGCTTGCGTTCCTTGAACAGCTCAAGCGCGAGGGTTTGCAGTTTTTTCGAGGCGTCGGCGAACACCATCAACGGTGACCCGATGTGCGCCCACTCGGGGTCCAGCCAGCCGGCGAACTGTTCGGCGGCATCCATCACGTACTCAATCTGGTCGTGATCTTTGATGCCCATGAAGTTGGCGAATACCCGCCCGGGCACCTCCTTGGTGATCAACTGGCAGAGGTCGCCCTCGCCCAGGGGCGCGACCTTGTCGATGATCTCCTCCACGATGCCGTTGATCTGGTCCACCATCAGGTTGATGTTGCGCGGGGTGAACGCGATGCTGACGATGTTGCGCAGCTCGGTGTGGCGCGGCGGATCGGTCACGATGAACGACAGCATCGTCTCCAGCTGTGGAAAGTCGTCGACGAACACGCCCTGGGCGGAACTGAAGACCTTCGGGTTGCGGGACACTTCTCCAATGTGGCGGTGTTTGACGACCGACCAGAACCCCTTGGCGTTGTCGAGACTGGGATCGAGTGCCTCGGGCGCGTCGTTCCAGCTGATCGGCCGGTTCGCCCGAAGCCAGGCAAAGGTCCGGTGATGTTCGGAGCGCGGCAGTGCCCAAAACGCCATCTTGTTCAGGTCGGTTCGGACGCTTTCGTCAGTTACAGTCATGATCGATCCCATTCATCGTCGTGATCACCGATACGCAGGATCGGCGGCTTACCGGGCCGACGTTAGGTTGCTGTGACTCGCGGCACATCTCCCATCCGAGATAAATTCTCTGCCTAGAGATCGGTATTTCCGGCAGGTGAATACGGACGGATTTGTACCGTCCGTCCCGTTTGGGACAGAAAAAACACTCCGTTAGGGAGATGTGCCCAAAGCCCGTTACGTGACGAGAATTGATCATCAGGTCGTACGGGTGAGGAAGGATCGGATTGCCTTGCCGTGTGGCCATTCTCAGGTGGAGGTTTGTCAGATGAGGACGAAAGCCGCGGTCTTGTGGGGTGCGGGCGAGAAGTGGCAAGTCGAAGACGTCACCCTTGACCCACCCAGACGCAACGAAGTCTTGGTGAAGTTGAGCGCGGCTGGGCTGTGTCACTCGGACTACCATCTGGTAACCGGCGACATACCCGTGCCGTTTCCGGTCATCGGCGGACATGAAGGCGCCGGTGTCGTGGCCGCTGTCGGCCCCGGGGTGACCGACGTGACCGAGGGTGACTCCGTTGTTTTGAGCTTCCTGCCCGCGTGTGGGACGTGCTCGTACTGCGCGCGCGGCATGACGAATCTGTGTGATCTCGGCGCCGCCATCGTCCAGGGTCCGCAGCTCGACGGGACGTATCGGTTTCATGCCCGCGGCACCGGAGTCGGCCAAATGTGTTTGCTGGGAACGTTTTCCGAATACACGGTCGTGCCCACCGCGTCGGTGGTAAAGATCGACGCCGGTAGTCGGCTCGATCGGGCCGCGCTGATCGGCTGCTGCGTGCCGACCGGCTTCGGCAGTGTCGTCAACACCGCTCAGGTTCGGGCAGGGGATACCGTCGTCGTGCTGGGTGTGGGCGGAATCGGCAGCAACGCGATCCAGGGCGCGAAAGCCGCCGGCGCGCGCCATGTTGTCGCGGTGGATCCCATTGATTACAAGCGGGACCGGGCGGCTGATTTCGGCGCCACCCACACCGGCGCTACCGTCGATGAGGCGCTCGGTATGGTCGTCGAACTGACCCGTGGTCAGCTTGCCGACGCGTGCATCATCACCACCGACGTGGCCGAGGCTGCCTATGTTGGCCAAGCCCTGAGCCTGGTGGGCAAGCGCGGCAAGGTTGTCGTCACCGCGATCGGACATCCGACCGAATTGTCAATCAGCGGATCGCTGTTCGAGTTAACCCTGTACGAGAAGTCGATTCACGGGTCGCTCTTCGGCTCGTCGAATCCACGCCACGATATTCCCCGCTACCTCGAGATGTACAACCTCGGCCAGCTGAAGCTCGACGAATTGGTGACCAAGGAGTACTCGCTGGACGACGTCAATGAGGGCTACGAGGACATGCTGGCGGGGCGCAATATACGCGGGGTGATCAGGTTCTGAGCACCGCTCGGCTCATCTACGGGATCAATTGACCATGCGATGATATTTGGCAACAGCGTCGGTTCGGTTGGCCGCTCCAAGCTTCCTCAACACGTGCTTGACGTGTGTTTTGACGGTCCCTTCGGCCACGAAGAGGCTGACGGCGATCTGCGCGTTCGTCTTTCCCTCCGCGAGGCCGCGCAGCACATCCCACTCACGGCGGGTCAGCGGCTCGCAGACGCCGCCGTCACGATCTCGTACGCCGACGGGCGCCTGCGTGCCGGCAGGCAGCGCGGGTAGGGGAGGCTCGAGTTTCTCCCCGAGGCCGGCGTTTTCCGCCACCGCACCCGTGAAGTCGTCAGCCAGCGCATTGACCCCCCGCGCGTAGTCGTTGCAGGCCTGCTGTACCGTCCTCAGCCTGTCCAGCAACAGGTTTCGTTCGAAGGCAATGCCAAGCCCTTCGGCGAACACGCCCAAGACGTCGCGGTCTGACTCATCGACCAGGAACGATTGCGGCTGTCGGTCGGCGTGGAGCAGACCGATCGGTTGGCCCCAGGCAAGCACGGGTGCCGCGACATAGGCTTTTGTTTCGGTGAGCGCGACCAATTCGGTATACACCCGGGGGTTGGACTGGGGATTGCGGACCACGATCGGCGCGCCGCGGCGCACCATCTCGCCTTCGAGGAGGGCCCCGGTCAGCTTCCGCGGGTGCGCCTGCCCCGCTTCCACCAGCGTATGAGCGAACCCGTCGTCCGTGCTGGCGTATGCCGACGACGGCAGCCACAACCCGTGACCGATGCGCGAGAACAAGATTCGATCGAACTGCAGGTATTGAGCGTCCGCCGCCGCCCGCTCGATCAGCTCTGCCGTGGACCCGGCTCCGCGCAGCCCCGCCACCGCGTGCCTGGCGCTGCGGACCTGGGCAGCCCGTCGCGCCAGGATGGCATCGAGCACCGTGGCCTGAGCGTGTTCTGATCGCATCAGTAAGGCAGCAATCCGCCTGGCTCGTGCGGGGTCCTTCTCGTCGGCTTCGGCGGCCAGGCACTCGCTGAGCGTTCGACTGACCGCGGACAACGCGGTCGCCGCCGAATCGAGGTCGTCATCGCCAAACCCGGGCACTATGGCGTCGGCGCCGAGAACCCCCTCGGCGGCGCTTAAGACTTCGCGCGCCTGCTCGACGCTTTCCACTTCAGCCGGTTTTCGCGAACGCGATCACCTCGTCGAAGCCTTCGCGGAGGCAAGTCGCGAATGCTGCGGGGTCGACGATGGCCTCGGGGTCGAAGTTGACGGATATGCAACAGGTTCCCTCGTAAGTCAGCATCGCCACCATGGCGGGGATGCCGGGTCGAGGACCCATCGGGTAGACGCGCGTCACCCGCGCACCCGCCAGATAGAGCGGACGGGCGATCGCACCGAGGTTGGAGGCCTGCAGGTCGGATAGGCCCGTCATCTCACCGACCATACGGCTGAGCACAATCCCCGGCAGGCGGCTCAGCACCGGCGCAAGAAGGTCGAGGAAACCGAGCGCGGGCTCCATGCGCGCCTCCGCGATGAAGTCGTGGATGGCGGCGATACGCGCTGCGGGATCCGGTTCACCGACCGGCGCCACGAACCGAGCACCGGCGAACTTGTTGGCGCCCATCGGGTCTGCGTCGGTCCGAAGGCTGACTGGTATCGCCACCGGCATGGAATCGACTGTGAGAGAAAGTTTTTCGTGATAACGTCGCACCCCGCCGAGCAGACCGGCCAAGAACGCGTCGTTGACCGAACCACCGGCAGCCCGTCCCGCTGCTTTCAGGTCGTCGAACGCCACGTCGAAGGTGTCAAACCGATAACCGGGCCCGCTGCCGCTCAGCGCGGGTGAGTGGGGTGTATCCGGCGGTGTCAGCACTCGCCGCAGCGACATTGCGAATTTAACGGCGTCTGTCGTTGTTCCGACTGGGTCGCCGGCGAAGCGGGCCGCGACGGAGACTGCTTCCCGCACCGCACCCGCGGGCGCGCGAACGGCTCTGGCGGCGAGCCTGTTTACGAGCAGACCCTCGGGCGACTCCCGGCGGCGGGGCTCGGGCATCGGCCTGTCGTCGGCGGGGCCTGGCTCCCGGCTGCGCCCGTGGGAGAGATCCAGCAATTGGAGCAGACCGATCCCATCACTCAGGCTGTGATGCGGTTTGAACAGGTAGGCGGCCTGACCGCCGGTGAGCCCGAGCACGAGCATTGCCTCCCAGGGGGGACGCTCGGGATCGAACGGGCGAGCGGTGAATTGGGCGGCCAGGGCGTGCAACTCGGCCATCGACCCCTCGCCTGGCAGCCGCACCCGCTGCAGGTGATACTCCATGTCGAAATGTGGGTCCGGGGACCATGCCGGCGGAACGAGGGGCAGTGGTGGCTCGACGATGCGTTCCCGCAGTCGAGGGACCCGCTGCGTGAATCGCTCGTGGGCGGCCACCAGCCGATCCCAGTCCGGCTCGGTGTCCAGCAACTCGATCATCACCCCAGTTGAGCGTGCGCGATGATCGTTGCTGGTGCGCCACATCAGCGCTTCCGCTGCGCTGAGGTCTTGCCCTCCGCCCCATGAAGCAAGCGCGTCAGCGTCGTTGCTGGACATGGCCATCACCTCTCTGTGCCGACGCCGCCGCGCTGTCAACGGCGCGGGTCACTTCCAGGATGAGTTCGGCGACGCGGGCCGGGTTGTCGGACATCGGAACGTGCCCCACCCCGCTGAGGTGTATCAATTCTGCCCCCGGTAAACGTTCGAGCATCGGCGAGCCGAAATGCTTGAACGGCAATACGAGATCGCGGTCGCCCCACACCAGCCTGACGGGGTAGTCCCGGTCGGCGGGGAGGGGGTCGACGGGGTTTAGGTGAAGTACCCGCAGCAGCGGTTCGACGACCGGCGACTGACCGCTGGCGTGGATGTAGGTCACCACCGATTCATGGGGCACGTGGCGGGGATGAGCTACCTGGCCCGCCAGCATCGCCCACCGCAGTAGGCGGTGCCTGGCGATCGCGTCGGCCCGATGCGAGTATCGAGCGAGCGCACCGAGGGAGAACCTGACGCCGTGCGAGGTCATTCTGATACGGCGGGGCGACCGCCAGGCTCCGGCCGGGCTGAGGAGGACGAGCGATTGCGCCCGTCCGCGGCGGGCGAGCTCGATGCCGATCCACCCACCGAGCGAGTTTCCGGCGATATGCACTTTCTGCAGGCCCAGGCGGTCCAGTTCCCCTTCGATTCCGTCGACCAGAGCCTGAACCGACGGCGCAACCTCCGGGTCAAGGTCCGGCCCACCAGCGTGCCCGTGCAGCGTCGGCACGATCACTTGGTGGTGTGGCTCGAGATAGGGCAGCACCGGGGACCACGACCGCCAGATAGCCCCGATCCCGTGCAACAGCAATAACGGTTGCCCGGTTCCCCCCCGGTGAACTGGAGTCAGCTCCAGCGGGGGCACTACAGCAGGCGACCCGTGTGGGTCGCGCCGAGCCCGCGTCGCCACCACGGCCACGGCGCTGCCGGCCAGGAGCGCCGTGGCCGCGGTGGTTGCCCATCGTCTCCGCTTGTTCGCCATTGATATCTTCCGAATTCGTATCAGGGGGTCAGTACGACCTTGAGAACATCGCCGCGGTGCAGGGCGTCGACCGCCTCGTTGATCTGGGCGAGGGGCATCGTGGTGATCAGCTTGTCGAACGGGAACTTGCCCTGACGATGCAGATCGAGCAGGTACGGGATAAACGTCTGCGGGTCGGCGTCGCCTTCCACGATGCCCCGAATGGTCAGCCCGAGCAGGGGCGGCTGGAATAGGCCTATCGAAAAGACGGCCTGCGGATCGGCCGGGACACCGATCAACCCGAGCATGCCCCGCACTCCAAGGGAGGCCAGCAGCTGTTCCACGACGGGAGTCACCGCGGTGGTGTCGACGGCGTAATTGGCGCCCGTCGGAACGATCTCCCGGATCTGCTCGGCCAGCGGGCCGGCCTGCGGGTCAATGGTGTGGGTGGCACCGAACTGGGTGGCCAGCGCGCGCCTGCTTTCGTGTAGGTCGACCGCGATGATCGACGCGGCCTCGCGTACCACCGCGGCCATTACGGCGGACAGGCCCACCGCTCCCGCGCCGGCGACGACCACCGTCGACCCGGGCTGGACGTCAAGCGAGTTGAACACCGCGCCGGCACCCGTTTGGACGCCGCAGCCAAGCGGCCCGACGAGCTCGACCGCCACGTCCGGCGGTAACTTGACCACGTTGCGCTCATGGGCCAGCGCGTGGCTGGCCAAAGATGACTGGCCGAAGAAGTTCGCCCCCAGTTTGGTGCCGGCTGAGGCCAGCCCGGAGGACCCGTCGGGGCGTACCCCGCCGAAGTTGTATTCGAGGAAGTTGTGGCAGTAGGCCGGTTCGCCCTTGGCGCAATGGGGGCACTGGCCGCAGCTGTTGAAGCTGATCGCCACGTGATCACCGACGGTGACCGATTTGACGTCAGCGCCGACCGACACCACGGTCCCGCTGCCCTCGTGGCCCATGACACCGGGTAATGGAAACGGCATGTGCCCTTCCTTGACCGCGATATCGGTGTGGCAGAGGCCGGATCCGGCGATCTGCACTACGACTTCATCGGGTGCCGGCCCTTGAAGGTCGACCTCGGCTAGTGTGAACGGCGCGCCCACTTCCTGCACCATCGCGGCTGAGATCTGCATCCCCTGCCCCTTTTCTATTGGCGTTTGGCTCGATACAACGGGACGGATTTGCCGCCGCTGATCGGCGCTTCCGGCGCTTCCCGAGTGGACCCGACAAATGTAGTGCGGATCGGCTGCGCCGGACCCGCTGCTGTGAGTCTGGCCGAATGACCGGCGCCGTCGCGTCACCACATCGGGCAGTTCTCTACCCCGCAGAAGGGGTATTTCGCGTCGTCACTCTTGGCCGCGCCGGATCGACTCTTCATAGTGGGATGGTCGCAGCATTGTTGGCAGCCGCAAGCCACCTGCCCCGGCACCCCTGGGGGCGTGCCCTCCCTTCCCGACGACTGCGGCACGCGATGCGTGGTGTCGGGGCCGGGCTTGTGGTCACCGAGACAAACGTGGGCCCGCGACAAAGGAAGAAGTGAGAATGAGATGAGCGGGACGACACCGCCGGTGATCACGGTCGATGAGCTCATCGAGCGCATCAAGATGGGACCCGGCGGTCCGAAAGTCACCGCCTTCTTCGACTTCGACGGAACCCTGATCCAGGGCTACTCAGCCGGCGCGCTCCTTGCGCACCGCGCGCGCAACTTCGAATTGGGACCCGACGAGTTTGTCCGCACGATGCTCGCTGCGCTCGGCGGCCCCCTCGACGAGGCCGGGTTCAAAGACCTGCTATCGCAGGGAATCCGGAGCTGGGTGGGCCGTACCGACGACGAGCTGATGGAGCTCGGGGAACAATTGTTCGCCCAGGAGATCGCCGGTGCGCTCTTCCACGGCGCGTGGCGGTTGGTGCGTGCTCATCAAAACCAAGGCCACACCGTCGTGATCGCGACTTCGGCGACACGGATGCAGGTGCAGCCCATGGCCCGCGAATTGGGTATCGAGCACGTCTTGTGCACAGAGCTCGAGACCGAGCACGGTGTGCTCACCGGCGGCGTAGCAGGACGCCCACCGTGGGGAGAAGGCAAGCTGGCTGCGGTCAAAGAATTTGCCAGCAGCAAACGAATCCCGCTTAAGAACTGCCACGCCTACGCGAACGGCGATGAGGATGTGCCCTTCCTGGACTCGGTCGGCTTTCCGCATCCGGTCAACCCGGGGTCGGCTCTGGCCCGCCACGCCGGTGAGCGCGGATGGCAGGTCGTGCGGTTCCGGACTAGGCGGAGCCAGTTCCATCCGATGGCGCTGGTCCGGACGTCGGCGCTGTTCGGCAGCTTCGCCGCGGCAGTCGGCGCGGGCACGGCCGTCGGGCTGTTGACGAACGATAGCCGGGGCGGCATGGACCTGGGCACGTCCCTGTTCGGCCGGGTTGCAGGGCCATTCGCGAATATCAAGTTCGACGTCATCGGCGAGCAGCACACAACCCACCGTCCCGCGGTGTTCTTCATCAATCACCAGAGCACGCTGATCGACGCGCTGGTCACCTCGAAGGTTGTGCAACGGGGGTTCACCGTGGTGGCCAAGGCCGAGGTCAAGCAGATACCGGTGCTCGGGCAGCTGCTCAGCATGGCCGACGTCGCCTTCGTGGACCGCTCCAGCACGTCCAAGGCCATCTCGGCGATGCAGCCCGCGGTGGACAAATTGGTTAAGGGCGTTTCGATCGTACTGTCGCCCGAAGGCACCAGGTCGCTGAGTCCGCGGGTTGGGGTGTTCAAGAAAGGCGGCTTTCACCTTGCCCGCGACGCGGGGGTGCCGATCGTTCCGATTGTCATCCGCAACGCTGGCGAAATCATGTGGCGCAACGCGCGGGTGGTCCAGGAAGGCACGATCGAAGTCGTTGTCCACGAACCACTTCCGACCACGAACTGGACGAAAGCCGATCTCGATGAGTGGGTACCGCGAATGCGCGATCTCTACATCGACACGCTCGACGATTGGCCGGGTACCGACGCCGGTAAACAGTGGTCAGAGATGATCGCGAAGGCATCAGCGGCGGCGAAATGATGACGCTGCCGGATCGCCTCGCGCGGCTGCTGCGAAACGGGTCCGCCGCGAGCCAGTCGTCCGACGATGCTGAGGCGCTGCTGAATTCCGACGGATTCCTCAAGGCTACAGCGCAATTGGCGTCGCAGCTGGACCGCGGTGTGGACGACGTGCGGGCCGAGGCTGCGGCTTATGTGCGCGAGATGGCGGCCACCCACGTGCCTTCCGTCGTGCGCGCCTGGCATGCGTTGTCAGCGTGGATGGTGCGCGGATTCCAGGTCGTCATCGACGACGACGACCTTGCCAAGCTGCGGGCACTCGACCGCGACCACGCGCTGATCTTTTTGATCTCGCACCGCTCCTACCTGGATCAGTTCTCGTTCCCGCCCCGCCTTACGCGGGGAGGCATTTCGCCGACGTTCGGGCTGGCCGGCGCCAATCTCAACTTTTTTCCGCTGGGAACATTGGCCCGCCGTAACGGCTTCATTCCCGTGCGGCGCGCGACCGGGGACATCCCGGTGTACCGGCTGGCCCTGCGCGCGCTCGTCGGCCAGATGGTCGCCACCGGCCGCAACCTGGTGTGGTCGATCGAAGGAGGCCGGACACGCACCGGCAAACTGCGGCCTCCGCGATACGGGTTGCTGCGATATGTGACCGACGCGGTCGATTCCGTGCAGTCGGAGCGGACCCTCGCCGTCCCGGTCTCCATCCTCTTCGACCAGTTGCCGCTGCACGAAGTCAAACTGATGACCGAGGAGTCGCGTGGACTCCCCAAGAAGCCCGAGAACGCGCGCTGGCTGCTGAGTTATGCACGCGGCCTGCGACATCGGCTCGGACGCATCTACATCAACTTCGGGTCGACGGTGCCCCTGTATGAGCGAATGGGCGAGTTGCGCGCCGAAGGGCTGAGCGACCGGCAGGTGGTCGAACGCATTGCGCTGGAGATCTGCCACCGCCTCAACCAGGCCACGCCGGTAACTGCGACGGCTGCCGTGTGCGTGGCGATGCTCGGCGAAGACCGTGCCCTGACCCTCGACGAAGTGTGCGCGACCGTTGCACCGCTGGCCCACTACTTGAGCGCCCGCGGCTGGCCCGTTGCCGGGGGCGCCGACCTCACCGACCGTGCCACGGTGGCGCAAACGCTGCACGACCTGGTCGGCTCCGGGGTGTTGACCAGCTACGCCGAGGGGCCGACGACGGTGTGGGGGATCGGCGACGACCAGCACCTGATCGTTGCCGTCTACCGCAACAGCGCGATCCACGTCCTGGTGATGAGGGCGATCGCCGAACTGACCTTACTGGCTATCGTGCGCACACCGGGGGCCACCAAGCGCACTGGGTGGGAGAAGGCGCTGGCGGTTCGCGAACTCCTCAAGTTCGATTTTTTCTTCGCCGGACGCGCTGAATTCGCGGACGAATTGTGGAACGAGTTCGAGATCATGACCGGACGCAGCCATGACCGTGACGCGCCGGTGGACGCCGCAGAGGCCGCGCGGAGCCTGCATGAAAGTGACCTGCTGGTGGCTCATCTCGTGCTCAGGCCATTCATTGACGCCTACCGGGTGGTGGCCGAGGAGTTGCTCAACCTCGGTGCCGCTAGCGACGTCGACGAGCAGACGTTGCTGGAGAGGTCTCTTCGCCTTGGCCGGCAGTGGTCACTGCAGCACCGCATCACCGAGGAATCGGTATCCGGGGACATGTTTGCCACCGCATTGAAGATGGCCCGGCACCGCGGGCTTCTCGATTCAGAGGCGGCGGAGGGCCGGGCCGCCCTCGTCGCTGAGCTCGACGACCTGCAACGGTCGATCAGTGAACTGGCTCAAATGCACAGGCACTTCGCGCCGGTGTGAGAAGACCGGGTATGGCGGCACCCGCTGGCACTTTGGTACAATGGTAAGACCATAATCGCTGAGGCTTTCAATGAGGAGAGACAACCGATGAGCGAGTTCACTGACATTTCTTACGAGGTCGACAGTGGCCTGGCGTGGATCACTATCAATCGGCCTGATCGGTACAACGCATTTCGGGCACGCACCCTCGACGAGCTGATCCGCGCTTTCAAATTGGCTTGGGGGAGTTCGGAAGTCGGGGTGATCTGCCTGACCGGGGCCGGCGAAAAGGCCTTCTGTACCGGAGGCGACCAGAAGCAGCGCGCCGAAACCGGCGATTACGGACCGTCCGAAACCGGCCTGTTCGAGGTGGATACGCTGCATCGGGTCATCCGTGACGTGCCGAAGCCGGTCATCGCGGCGGTCAACGGGTTCGCGATCGGCGGCGGCCACGTTCTGCACGTCCTGTGCGACCTGACGATCGCCGCCGACACCGCGGTGTTCGGCCAGAACGGTCCGCGCGTCGGCTCTTTCGACGCGGGCTTCGGCACCGGCTATCTGGCGCGCATTGTCGGTGAGAAGCGTGCGCGCGAGATCTGGTTCTTGTGCCGCAGGTATTCCGCGCAGCAGGCATACGACTGGGGGCTGGTCAACAAGGTGGTGCCCGCCGACCAGCTCAAGTCAGAGGTACGTGCATGGGCCGACGAAATCTTGATGCTTTCGCCGACCGCGTTGAAGGTCCTCAAGCAGTCGTTCAACACCGACACCGAACAATTCGCGTCGGTCGGGCAGATGGCGTACTCGACTCTGAAGATGTTCGGCGATACTTCCGAAGCCAAGGAAGGCGTCACCGCGTTCAACGAGAAACGCAGCCCCGAATTCGCCGCCTACCGCGGTAACTGAACATGTTCACGGCCGAACAGCTCGAGTTCGCCGCCGCGGTCGAGCGATTCTGCGCCGACAGCTGCGGCACCGTCGAGCAGCGCGCGCAGCTGACGCAGGGATTGTCCAACAGCCCCGGGCTGCTGCAACGGCTGGCCGAACTCGGCTGGCTGGGCGTGTCGATACCCACGCAGTATGGCGGCGGTGGTGCAGGCATGGTCGAGGAGTGCATCTTCCTCGAGGAGACCGCGCGTGGTCAGGCACCGATCCATGCCTACGGCACCGGATTGACCGCGGCGCAAACGTATTTGCGGCACGGCACCGAATCGCAGAAGAAAGAGGTCGTCGCCAACCTGTGCGCCGGCCATTTCGAGGCGATCGCGCTGTCCGAGCCCGGCGCTGGATCCGACCTGGGTGCGGTGCGAACCCAGGCAGTGCGCAGCGGTGACAGCTTCGTCATCAACGGCCAGAAGACCTGGATCACCGCCGCTCACCTGGCCGATCACCTGCTGGTGCTCACCCGTACCGAACTCGGCGTCGGAAAGCACCGCGGCCTGACGTTGTTGTACCTGTCCACCTCGACGCCCGGACTAGACATCAAGGCTATCGAGACCATGGACGGCCACACCGTCAACGACGTTTTCTTCACCGACGTCGTCGTTCCCGCCGACAATGTGGTCGGCGGCATCGGCGATGCCTGGCACCGGTTGATGCGCGGGCTGAACGTCGAACGGCTCATCATCGCGGCGATGTCGCTTGGCGCCGCGCGCCGCTCGCTGCAAGACACCATCGTTTACGTGCGCACCCGCGAACAGTTCGGCAAGCCGATCGGCGCCTTTCAGGCCGTCCGTCATCGACTTGCGGATCTGACCGCCGAGATCGAATGCTGTCGTGCGTACGTCTACCAGGTGGCCGCGCAGATCGACGCCGGCCTGGAAGACCAGCTCGCGCGGGAGGGTTCGATCGCCAAACTCAAGTGCACCGAGGTGGCGAAGCGGGCCGCGCTAGAGGGTGTGCAGTTGATGGGCGGCAACGGCTACGCCGTCGAATTCGGCATGGAATCACAGGTGCGCAAGGCGTTGGCACCGCCAATCTATGGCGGCGCCAACGAGATTCAGCGCGAGATCATTGGGAAGAGCTTGGGACTATGACGCGCATCTTCGATCCGACCGTGCTGGCCGGCAAACGCATCCTTATCACCGGCGGCGGCACCGGGCTGGGCCGCGGAGTGGCCGCCAAGCTGGTCGCCCACGGCGCCGAAGTGCATCTGTGGGGGCGACGCGAGCCGGTGCTGGCCGAGGCCGCCACGGAGATTGCGGCCGGACATCCCGGCACAGTCCACTACCAGACGGTCAACGTTCGAGACTTCGACCTGGTCGCCGCCGCGGTTGACGAGATATGGGATAGGCACGGCCCGTTGACCGGTGTGCTGAATAATGCCGCCGCGAATTTCATTGCGCCCACGGTCAGTTTGAGCCCGCGTGCTTTCGATGCGGTGACCTCGACGGTGATGACGGGTTCGTTCAACACGACGTTGGCCGTCGGCAAGCGCTGGATAGCCGAGGGCCTGCCCGGATCGGTGTTGTCGAACCTGACGACCTGGGTGTGGAGCGGTTCGGCCTTCGTCGTCCCTTCGGCCATGGCAAAGGCCGCCGTCCATGCGATGACGATGTCGTTGGCCGTCGAGTGGGGCCGCTACGGCATCCGGCTCAATGCCCTTGCGCCCGGACCGATTCCGACCGATTACGCCTGGGAGATGCTGAATCCGACGGATAAGAGTTCCGTCGGCGCCACCCAATCCGAGCAGATTCCGCTAGGTCGCCCGGGAACCATCGAGGAACTGGCGAACTTGACGATCTTCGCGTTTTCCGACGCCTGCGACTACCTCACCGGTGAGACGATCGCGATGGACGGGGCCCAGCGGCTCGCCGGACCCAACACGTTCGCCGGGCTGTCGGCGATGACCGACGAGGACTGGGCGCAGGCGCGCGAACGCAGTAAAGCGGCTTCGGCGGCCTCCAAGTCCGCCCGTTCGGTGTAGCCGGTCGAGGCTGCGATGCGAATCATCTCGTCCATCGAGGAGGCCCTTGACGCCGTGGGTCAAGACTTCGGCGCCTCCGAGTGGGTCACGGTCGACCAAGACCGCATCGAAGCGTTCGCCGATGCCACCGGCGATCATCAGTGGATCCACGTCGACGTCGAGCGGGCCCGGACCGAAAGCCCTTATCGCTCGACCATCGCCCACGGCTTCTTGACGCTGTCCCTGATTCCGGGATTGAGCAAGGCCAATTACCGCGTCGACAACGCCAAGATGGGGATCAACTACGGGCTCAACAAGGTGCGGTTCCTGGCGCCGGTCCCGGCGGGCAGCCGCGTCCGAGTGCGCTCCGAGCTCATCGACGCCGCCAAGGTCGACGACAGCACGGTTGACCTCACCGTGCGGCACACGGTCGAACTTGACGGCTCGGCCAAACCGGCGGCGGTGGCGGAGCTGATCGCGCGGATGGTGTTTTAGGCGTCGGCGCGACTTGTGCGACGCCTATGTGACCTGTGCGTAATAGACTGACCCTACAAGTAATAGACTGACCTTATAATGGGTCTTACCTTTATGCCTTTACCCTTACGGGCCAAAGTCTCGACGGACGGAGCACCGATGGAACCAGACGAGACAGACTCGGCCCCAACGCGTTCGAATGTCCTGCTCAAGCCGGTGGACGTCCCCAAGGCGTCCGACGTGTTGGCGCGTGAGCTGCGCGAACGAATCCTCAGCGGTGAGCTGGCCGAGGGTATCGCGCTTCCGGCGGAGCGTGAACTCGTCAAGCAGACGCAGATGAGCCGGGCCACAGTGCGTGAGGCGCTGCGGATCCTAGAGGTTCAGAACCTGGTTCGGGTCAGGGCCGGTCGGGCCGGCGGTGCATTCGTCCAGCGACCGACGACCAAATCGATGGCAAGTTCGGTGAGCATGCTGATCAGGGGCCGGCAGATCAAACTGGCTGATCTGATGGAGACACGCGAGGCGTTGGAGCCTTTCTGCGCCGAATTGGCCGCCCGCAAACGCACTGACGAGGATTTGGCGGTGCTGGACCGGGCCAACGACGAGATCGCCGATCCCGATGCCGACCTGTCAGCGTTTCTGCAGGCCAATCTCGACTGGCATGTAGGTGTGGCGATGGCCAGTCACAACGAATTGCTGATCGGATTCATGACCGCGTTGTCGCATGCCATCTACACCGGAACCGAGAATGCGGCGTTCGTCGACGACGATGTGCGTGCGGTCACTGCGCGCGCGCACCGGTCGATCACCGCCGCGATCCGCAGCCGCGATGCCGATGCGGCCAGCCGGCGCATGCAGCGCCATGTGCACAGCTACGCCAAGGCAGTGTTGGCCGTGGACAAGCGTCAAGCGATCAGCGTCGACGAGTGAGCGGATAGCCGACGGGCTTTTAGAAGTGGCGTCACGCCACGGCGGGAAGCTTAAGGGGCGGTTCGGTTTTCGCAACAACCTCGTCAATGCTCACGCCGGGCGCGGTTTCGATCAGGTGCAGGCCGTCCTCGGCGACGTCGATCACGGCGAGATCTGTGAAGATACGGTTCACGCAGCGCTTACCTGTCAGCGGCAGAGTGCAGTGCTCGACGATCTTCGCGCTGCCGTCCTTGGCGGTGTGCTCCATCATCACGAAAACCTTTTCCACACCGTGTATTAGGTCCATCGCCCCACCCATGCCCTTGATCATCTTGCCGGGGATGGTCCAGTTGGCCAGGTCGCCGGCGGCCGAGACCTGCATGGCGCCGAGCACCGCGACGTCGAGGTGTCCGCCGCGGATGATCCCGAACGAAGACGACGAGCAGAAGAACGCCGCACCCGGCAACGTGGTGACCGTCTCCTTGCCGGCGTTGATCAGGTCGGCGTCGAGGTCCTCGCGCCGCGGGTACGGCCCGACACCGAGAATCCCGTTTTCCGAATGCAGCACGACGGTGATGCCGGCGGGGATGTGGCCCGGGATCAGGGTCGGCAGGCCCACGCCGAGGTTGACATACTGCCCGTCGTGCAGTTCGGCGGCGACCCGCGCCGCCAGCTCATCTCGGCTCCAGCTCATGGCCGCACCGTCTCCTTTTCGATCTGCTTCGCAGGGTTGGGCACATGCACCACCCGGTTCACGTAGATCCCAGGGGTGTGCACCTGGGCGGGGTCGATCTCGCCCGGTTCGACCAGGTGCTCGACCTGCGCGATGGTGATCCGGCCCGCTATCGCACAGTCCGGGTTGAAGTTCGCGGCCGCTGCATGGTAGACCAGGTTGCCGTGGCGGTCGCCTTTGAAGGCGTGCACCAGCGCGAAGTCCGGGCGGATGGCTCGTTCCAGAACGTAAGTGGCCCCGTCGAATTCGCGGGTTTCCTTCGGTGGCGAGGCGACCGCCACCGTCCCGTCCGGGTGGTACCGCCATGCCAGACCGCCGTCGGCCACCTGCGTCCCGACCCCCGCGGGTGTGTAGAAGGCGGGAATCCCGGCACCGCCGGCACGCAGCCGCTCGGCCAGCGTGCCCTGCGGGGTCAGCTCCAGCTCGAGCTCACCCGCCATGTACTGGCGGGCGAATTCCTTGTTCTCCCCGACGTAGGAGTTGACAGTGCGTCGGATCCGCTTGTGTTCCAACAACACTCCCAAGCCGATCCCATCCACGCCCAAGTTGTTCGAGATCGTCTCCAGATCGCGGACCCCGAGCTCCAGCAGCGCCGCGATCAACGCCTGCGGGATGCCGCACAGCCCGAACCCGCCGACGGCCAGCGACGACCCGTCCGTCACGTCGGCAACGGCGTCCGCCGTCGTTGCCACGACCTTGTCCATCGTCACACGCCTCCTCGCCGCGTCACTTGGGCTATCGGATAAACCGCCAGTGCGCATCCCGCAACCAGCGGTATTTTTTCGTCCGCCAGAGTGACGGCAAGTCTGTTGCGCCGAGATTGACATTCTGCAGATAAATAGCGAGATGAGAGCCGCAAAACGTCAATCTCGGTGACAGCCAAAACGACTGAGGGCGTCATAGCACGCTCGATGCAGTTATCGGGTAGATTCCATTGGTAGCTAGACACTTTGATCTCAGCTCTTAGGCATGCCGAGAATGCGCTCGGCGACGATGTTGCGCTGGATGAACGTTGAGCCGCCCGCGATCGCAGTGCCTCGGGCCTGATACGCCAGCCGCAGCCATCGCTGATCGGACGCGGGTGACGATTCTGCTGAGCTTTTCTCGGCGAGCGCGAACTGTCCGCCCATCTCGTCAAGCTCAAGTCCGAAATCGGCGATGTCCTCCACCAGCGGGCAAAAGAACAGCTTCCCGATCGACGTGACCGGGCCCGGCGGTCCGCCGCCCGCGGCACCGGCGATGACCCGCTGTCCGATCAGGTAGTGGACCAGAGCCCGCCCGTACAAGTCGGCAATCCGTTGCCGCACCACCGGATCGGCCCCCAGGGGGGTGCCGTCATCCTTTGTGCTGCTGGCGATTTCGCGGATCAGATCATTGACCGCGCCCGTTGTGTTCACCCGGCCGGTGGCGATCGCGACGCGCTCGAAGGCCAGCGTGCCCATCGCCACCTGCCAGCCGCCGTCAACCTCGCCGACAACATCGTCGTCGGGGACGAAGACGTTGTCGAGGAACACCTCGTTGAATTCGGACTCGCCGAGCATGTGTGCCAGCGGCCTGACCTCAACGCCGGGGCTGTCCATCGCGAGGAGAAAATACGTGATTCCGCGGTGCCGTGGTCCGCCGCCTGTGCGGGCGAGCAGGATCGCGTGCGCTGCCAGCTGGGCTCGGCTGGTCCAGATCTTCTGGCCCTGGATCTGCCACCCGCCGTCCACCTTGGTGGCGGTGGTACGCAACGAGGCCAGGTCCGAGCCCGCCTCCGGCTCGGAGAACAACTGGCACCAGATCTCCTCGCCCGTGAGGATCGGTCGGAGGTAGCGCTGCTGCTGGGCAGGCGTGCCGAACCCGATGATCGTGGGCCCGGCGAGGTCCTCGCCAAGGATGTTGAGCCGCTCGGGGGCACCCGCCCGGTCGAGTTCCTCGTTGAACACCGCGCGCACCTTGGCGTCCGCACTGCCCCCGCCGTACTCCTTCGGCCAGGACAGCCCGGCATACCCCGCGTCGTACAGCAGCCGCTGCCAGGTGCGCCAATAGTCGAGCTTGTCTTCCAGGCGTGCGGGCTCGGGTCCACCCAGACGCGGCAACGTGTCCTGCAGCCACGCGCGCGCCTGGGCCCGGAACTCCGCTTCGGCGGGACTGTCTTTCAGCTCCATCAGGTGGTGCTCGCAACTTCTTTGGTTTGCGCGGCTTCCTGTCCGAGGCGTCGCTCGATGTCTTTGCGCAACTCGTGTTTGAGGACCTTGCCGGTTGCCGTCATCGGGAGGGAATCGACGACGACGACGCGCTCGGGTGTCTTCTGTATCGGCATGCCAAGCTCGAGCAGATACTCCCGCATGTCGTCGACGGTCGGGGCGGTGTGGCCCGTCGCGGCGACCACATAGCAGCACACCTTCTCACCGAGCCGCTCGTCGGGCATGCCCACCACCGAGAACGCCTTCAGCGCCGGATGATGGGCCAGATGCTCCTCGATCTCGCGGACGCTGATGTTCATCCCGCCGCGGATGACGATGTCTTTGGTCCTGCCGGTTACCCGCACATATCCGTCCTCGGTCATCGTCCCTATATCGCCCGACTTGGAAAAGCCGTCCTGGGTGAACAGGGCCGCGGTCTCCTCGGGGTTGGCCAGATACTCGATCATGTGCGCGGGCCCGCGGTAGGCGATGTCGCCCTCGGCACCGCGAGGCACCTCGCTTCCGTCGGCGTCGATGATCTTGACCTCTGAGCCGGGCACCGCCCTGCCGTCCGAGTTGAGCGCGCGCGACACATCGTCGGTGACTGCGCATGTTGTGGTGACAAGGTTTTCGCTGCGCCCATAGAGGCTGAGCACCTTGACGTTCGGCAGCGTCGCGCCGGCCTGCTTGACAACCGCGGCGGGGATGGGTGCGCCCGCGCATGTCCAGAGTCGCAATGAGGACAGGTCGTGGCTTTTGGCGTCGTACTCGGACATCAGGGTGTGCAGGAAAGTCGGGGCGGTGACCGCCGCCGTGCAACCGAAGCGCTCGATTTCGTCAATGGCGCGGGCCGGATCCCACTTCGCCATGACATGTGTCGCCGCCCCGGTCAACATCGGCAGCAACACGCTGGTGACCAGCCCTGTGGTGTGGGCGATGGGGGAGGGACCGAACTGGACATCGGCCTCGGTATAGCCGAACGGCTCGACCAGCGCCCGCGAGCCCGCACAGTAGGTGTTGAACGTGTGCACGCACCCTTTCGACCGTGATGTGGTCCCAGAGGTGTAGACGATGACGAACGGCTCATCTGGGCGGGGCGCGCTGCCCAGTTCCGCACGCGCGCTGGCGTCGTCGGTGTCGGCCTCGAGCTGGTCGAGGGTGAACACGTCGGCGTCGGCATCGGCGACGTCTTCGGCGGTGCTGTCGGGCCGGGCGACGACGATCGTGAGTTCGGGATGCTCGCGGCGCAGACCGAGATACATGTCCAGGTAACCAAATTTGCTGAAGTGTGCGGGCGTGAACACCGCCTTTATCCCGGCGTTGGACATCACGTAGCCGACGTCTTCGCGCCGATAGATCGGCATGATCGGCACCAGGACGACGCCCAGTCGCGACAACGCGGTCAGCACCTGGATGAACTCCACCCAGTTGGGCAACTGCACCGCGGCCGTGTCACCGCGTCGCAGGCCACGCCGGTGCAGGCCGACAGCCAGCCGTTGGCCCGCATCGAAGAGCTCCCGGAAGGTCAGCGATCGCGTTCCGTCGGTCGCGAACACCTTGTCGGGGTTTTCTTCCACGTGCCGCTCGAGCAGGTCGTGAAACGTGTCGGTGGACCACAGCCCCTCGCGGTAGTAATGGTCGATTTCTTGAGGGCTGTAGCGGGCGGTGTACGGGCTCGGCTTCATCGCGCTGTTCCTCGGTGCTTGGGGATCCACTCCACGGTTGTGAGTCAAGAGCTTAATCCTTCGGATTGTAGAATGGTCAGACCGAAACGGCAAGGAGCTCTGAGGCGAAAATTGTCGACGTCTACGCGTTGCGCCACCGCGGCGAACGCTTCTCTTTGAAGGCCCGCACCCCTTCGGCCAGATCCTCGGTGGTGAAGGCCAGGGCGAGCTGGGCCTGCAGGTAGTCCAGTGCCGATTCCAGCGGCAGGTCCCGGGTCGCCGCCAACGCCCGCTTGCCCATGCCCATCAACAACGGTGACTTGGCGGCGATGTCGGCAACCCACTGGCGCAGCGCGTCGTCGAACTCCGCGTCGGGCACGACCTTGTTGACCAGCCCCGCCGCTGCTGCCTCTGCGGCGCTCATCAGCCGGCCGGTCATCATCAGCTCGTTGGCGACCAGCCGTCCGGTGGCACGAAAGATCAATGCCGAGATCATGAACGGAAAGGCGCCGACGTTGATTTCAGGGCAGCCCAGCCGGATTGATGCCTTGGCGATGACGAGGTCGCAGGCCAAGGCGATGCCCAGCGCGCCGGCCAGCACGTCGCCGTTGGCGGCGCAGACGACCGGCTTATCGATGGCGGTCAGGGTGCGATACAGGGTGGGAAAACGCGCCAGGCCGGCGTACTTGGCGATCGTCGCGCGATCGTCGGCGAACGCGTCGAGGTTGCCGCCAGAAGAGAAGACCCGCGGGTGCGATGACGTCAGCACGATTACCCTGACCCGCGAGTCAGCTGCCGCGCGTTGAAGCAGCGAGGTCAGCTGATCCAGCAGCGCGTCGGACAGTGCGTTACGCCGGTCGGGGTCGTTCAGCGTCAGGTAGGCGGCCAAAGAATCAGTGTCCGGGACGGCGGCTTCGAGCCGGTAAGTGACCAGTTCGGGGGATTCGGACACAGTGCGCCTCCTAGTCGTGCGTCAGCACGCATTTACCGAATGTGCGTCCACGTTCTAGGTAATCGTGTGCTTCGGCAGCGCGGTCCAGCGGGAACTCGCGGTCGATCACGGGCGCGCGCACCGGGCACCGATCGATCATGTCGAGCAGGCCGGCAAAGTCCCTGCCGCTGCCCATGGTCGTTCCAAGCAGATCGAACTGACCGAAATAGAAGCTGCGGATGTCCATTTCGGCGGTCTGCGCGGCGTTGGCGCCGAGCACCACAAGCCGGCCGCCCGGGCGCAGCGCCCGCACCGACTCGCTCCAGCGTCCGACGGGGTCGAGGACCAGATCGAACCCGGCGTTGCCTGGTGACAGGGCACGGGCGTGCTCGGGCCATCCCTCTTCGCTGTGCAGCACGCCCCCGGTAGCCCCCGTGGACACCGCGCGCTCGATGGTGTCGGTCGAGGAAGAGGTCACGGCGATGCTGGCGCCGGCGGCGACCGCGAGCGCGATCGCCATGGTGGCGATTCCGCCGCCGGCGCCGACCACCAACATCGACTCTCCCGCCCTTAACCGTCCGCGGGCGAACAGGGCGCGGTAGGTCGTTACGCCGACAAGCGGCAGCGCCGCCGCCTCGGACCAGCTCAGCCGCGCGGGCTTGGGAGCCAGGCAGTCGGTGGGCACGCTGACCAATTCGGCGTAGGTGCCAGGGCTGTAGTCGCCCAGAATCTCCCAACCGCTGCTAGGCGCTTCGTCGCGGTCGCCCCAGTTCAGCGACGGCAATACGACCACGTGCTCTCCGGTGTCGGTGCGCACGCCGGCGCCGTCGGCGCCGATGATGTGCGGCAGCGGCGAACGGTAGCGGCCCTGTCTAACTAAGACGTCATGCCAGTTCAGCGCGCTTGCGCGGAGCGCCACGGTTACCCAGCCCGGGCGTGCGGGCGGGTCTGGAAATTCGCCGGGCCGCAATACCCCGGCCGTGCCGAACTCATGCATGATCACAGCGTGCACGACCGACCTCCTATGGCCTGACCATTAGACCATTGTGTACCGTGCCGCACAAGCGCGCCGCAGACGGACGAGATTCGCGAGTTGGACCGCAGATATTGACGCTAATGAAAACGCTCGCGAACCCATTGTGTCCTGCGCAACACCTCTCTATACTTCGGTCCAATGGTCTGACCATTATAAAATTTGGGGGTGGCTCCCCATGGGGAGAGGAGTGGCGATGGTTTCGCAACTGGCTATGGCCTCCATTGCGGAGGATCCCACGGTGATTGCGCACGCCGAGTCAGCCGTGGCGGCCGCCGCCGACCACCTCAAGGTGCCGCCTCCTGAGCTGACACCGGCCGCGTTGGCACACCAATTGGACAGCCTGAGGCAACGTCTCGAGCAACGGATCGCCCTGCGATCCGATCCGACATCCGACCCGGCGACGACCGCGGAAATCTTGGTCTCGATCCTGAGGTTGCAGTGTGAGTTGCTCGACCACGATCTGGCGCGCCGGCTCAAATCCATGTCGGAGATCCGTCAAGCGCTGGGGTACCTACGGGGCCTGTCGCCGTGCAAAATGATCCACGCCGCTCCAGAGGTATTGAGCCGGGAGTTGGCGTTCGCGCGGACCCTGATCTCCACCGTGCGGGGTTCGCTGTGGCTGCCCCAGCACCTGCACATCGAAGAGGAAAATGCTGATCCCCACGGGCGACAGTTCCTCGAGTATGTACATGACCGCTACATCCAGCTGGCGGACGCTCCGCTGGAGACGGAGATTGTTCGCAAGCGGTGCGGCGCATTTGCGCCGTCGCCGATGGATGACAAGCGCGTGTTCAAGGAGCTCGTCGAGGTCTCCGGCTCCTTTGGCTATATCGCCGCCCCGATCACCGTTCAGGGCAGGGCAATCGGGATTCTGCATGCCGACCGGCCCGAACCCCATGGAATAGTCACGATGGACCACCTCGAGCAGTTGGAGGCCTTCGCCGAGTGTCTGTCTGTGGCGTTCGAGAGTGCGGCATTAGAAGAGAAGGCCGGACAACAGCGCAGCGAAGTCGAGAATCTGTGCGGCAATGTCGACGAACTGCTCAGCCGGTCAGGCCGGTCGGTGTTGTGGTCGTTGCCTGGCGTGGTCCCGGGACTGCGACAGGATGCCTTCTACCGGCGTGGTCAACCCGACTTGCCCGTGTTGACCTCACGCGAGCGGGAGATCATGTCGCATGTGGCAACCGGGGCCACCAATGGTCAGATCGCCCGGTGCCTGGTAATTTCCGAAGGGACCGTGAAGTCCCACCTGAAACACATTGCGAAGAAGCTCAATACGTCGAGCAGGGCAGCGGCGGTGGCGACCTACGGCGGCCTCGCCAGCGCTTGACGACGGGATGCCACGATGAACACCCGCGCAATGGTGGCTCGGCTCAACGAACTCGATGAACAGCTGTGCAGCGCGTTCGGGATCTCGCGGTCTGCTGACGCGACGACTCTCGACGAGGCCATCACCATGTCGGCCGTCACGACCCAGCGACTGGAAGTCCGCGACCGCAGCGCCCGTGACGACGCCGGGTCAGCGATCGCGCAGAGCCTCCTGACAGATTTCCTGCAAGCGCAGGTCGAAGCGCGTCAGATGAGAGCCGGTGACCGCGTCGATGTGGTGCGGTCGTTGACCGCCGGCATCCGCCGCATGAAGAAGGCCGGATCGCTGCAAGGGCTCGGCCGCCAAGCCTGTACCGAACTTTGCGATGTGCTCGGCTTCGACAGCGCGTTGCTGTCATTCGTCGAAGACGACGGGTTCGTCGTCGAGGAATCGGTCCGTGGCCTTGGCGGCCCCACCGTGATGCGGCGTCGGGACTGTGCCGCCGAGCGAGCCTGTATTCGCCAGCGCGACACCACCCGGACGAACGCGGCGGACATGCCCGCCTCGCCTGGATATCAGGAGCTCCTCGGTTCGGAGAACTATCTCGTCGCGCCTGTCATCGCGAAATCGCGGGTGGTCGCACTCATTCACGTCGGCCGTCACAGTGACGACGGAGTCAGTGCCGATGACGTGGATGTGCTGGATGCGTTCGCCTCGGCGTATTCGCTGCTCCACGAGCGCATGCTGAATACCGAACGGGTGCAACAACAGCGGACCTCGATCGCGCGCGCGGCGGCGCGGCTGACAGAGGAAGCGGACCGCATTGCCGCAGCGGCCATCAGCTTGGAAGAAGAATACGACACTCGCGTGGAGCCCCCGAAGATCGCGGCCGATTCGGCGCTTGCAGCCACGCTGTCACACCGCGAACGCCAAGTCTTCGAACGGCTGGTCCTGGGAGCCTCCAACGCCGAGATCGCCGACGAACTCGTGATCACGATCGAAACGGTCAAGACGCATGTGAAGCGGATCCTTCGCAAGATCGGCGCCATCAATCGGTCGGAGGCGATCGCCCTCTACATGGAGGAGGCCAGAACCGTGCCTCGGCGACGCGGCCGGCAGCCATGAGCGGAAATCCTTTTCACGCTTCGGCGTGGTGTCCGGTGGACGGATTCGCCGATCTGACCGATATCACCTATCACCGCCACATCACCGAGCCCACGGTGCGGGTAGCGTTCAATCGGCCGGAGGTGCGCAATGCGTTTCGGCCGCACAGCGTCGACGAGCTGTATCGCGCACTGGATCACGCCCGGATGTCCCCCGATGTGGGGGTGGTGCTGCTGACCGGCAATGGGCCGTCGCCGAAAGACGGTGTTTGGGCGTTCTGCGCCGGAGGAGATCAGCGCATCCGGGGCCGCAGCGGCTACCAGTACGCAAGCGGAGACACCGCGGACACTGTTGACGTCGCCCGCGCCGGGCGACTGCACATCCTGGAGGTGCAGCGGTTGATCCGGTTCATGCCCAAGGTCGTCATCTGCCTGGTCAACGGGTGGGCCGCAGGCGGCGGGCACAGCCTGCACTCCACCTGCGACCTGACCCTGGCCAGCCGCGAGCATGCGCGCTTCAAGCAGACCGACGCCGATGTCGGCAGTTTCGATGGCAGTTACGGCAGCGCGTATTTGGCTCGCCAGGTCGGCCAGAAGTTCGCCCGTGAGATCTTCTTCCTGGGCCGGCCCTACACGGCCGAGCAGATGCATCGCATGGGCGCGGTGAACGAGGTCGTCGACCACGCCGAGCTGGAGACCGTGGGATTGCAGTGGGCAACCGAGATAAACGCGAAATCGCCGCAGGCGCAACGGATGTTGAAGTACGCGTTCAACCTGCTCGATGACGGGCTGGTGGGGCAGCAGCTCTTCGCCGGGGAGGCAACCCGGCTCGCGTACATGACCGATGAGGCGGTCGAGGGCCGCGACGCGTTCCTCCAGAAGCGGGATCCCGACTGGAGCCGATTCCCGCGCTACTTCTAGCGCCGACACGCGCAACGCGTGAGGAGACGCAGAATCGCACTCCGCGTTGCGGTTTCGTGCGATTCTGCGTCTGCTGGCGCTGACTATGCCGCGGAGATGCCGCCGTTGACGCTGATGGCCTGCCCCGTCAACCGCGCCGCCGCTGGGCCGCACAAGAACACCGCGAGCGCGGCGATGTCGTCGGCCGTCGGCACACCTAACTGTGCTTGCTGGGCCGCTCGCGCGAAAAGCTTGCCGCTGAACCCGTCGGCCGTGATGCGTTCGGTCGAGGCGGTGCCGTACACCAGGGACGGCGTGAGCACATTGGCGCGGATGCCGTACCGCTTCTCCTCGATGGCGATGGTTCGGGTGAACATCACGATGGCCGCCTTTGCCGCGCCGATAACCGTCTCGCCCGGCGTGGCGGTCTTGGCCGCGTCGGACGCCACGTTCACGATGACGCCGCTTCGGCGATTGCGCATGCCCGGCAGGACCGCGCCGGCCATATGCATCGATGGCAGCGCCAGTTGGGTGAGCATCCGACCGATCTCGGCTGTGGGGATGTTGATGAACAGCTCGGGCCGCACGTCCGCGGCGGTGCTGCACATCATGATGTCGATGCCCGACAGGATTTGATCGGCCTCTGCCGCAATGGCGGCCGCGGCGCTGGGATCGGTGGCGTCGCCGACGACGAAGTGCGCGGTTGCGCCGAGTTCGGCGATCGACTTTGCGGCGAGTTGGCCCCGCTCGGCATTGCGGCCGGCGATCACGATGCGTGGGACGCCGGCCGCGGCGAGTGCCCGAGCCGAGGCCAACCCAATGCCGGCGGTGCCTCCGACGATCAGCGCAGTAGACGTGTCGAGACCCTTGGGTGGTGGAATGTCGGTCGCACGGTCGTCGGTCATCGGTTCATCCTCGTGGTTGTTGATTTTTCCTGTGAAGCCCGGCGCAGCCAGTGCACAAGGTCGTCGATCACTGCCGCCCGGTTGGTCTCGTTGAGGATTTCATGCCGGCCCTCGTCGTAGACGCGAACTGTAACATCGTCGAGTCCGGCGGCGCGGTAACGGTCCACCAGCGCCCACAGCAGGGTGAGCCCGGCGTTGACTGGGTCCTTTGATCCCACCGCCACATACAGCGGCAGGTCCCGGGGAATGCGTGCCACCTCGGCGGGGTCGGCCAGTCGTCGGGCGCCGGCGAACATGTCTTTCAGCGACGCGGTGTCGATTCCGAATCCGCACAGTGGATCGGCAATATAGGCGTCGACGATCGACTCGTCGCGGGAGAGCCAGTCGAAATCCGTTCGCGCGGGGTGGAATGCGGCGTTGAAGGCGGACAGCTCCAGGTCTCCGGAGAGGTCTAAGGCCGGTTCCAGAAGATCCACGGCCGCGGTTCCGGTGAGCGCGACCGCATCCACGCTGCTGCCGTGGTCGAGCAGAAACTGTTGAGCGGCAAACGAACCCATGCTGTGAGCGACCATCACAACCGGCAGGCCGGGATGATCTGATCGCGCTCGAGCGATCAGCAGATTCAGGTCGTCGACCAGTGCCCACCACCCGTTGGGTCCCAGGTGACCCGGTGGATCGGTGGCAGCCACGGAGGCGCCATGTCCCCGATGGTCATGTCCGTACACGACAAACCCGTACGAGGTGAGCGCGTCGGCAACGTGATCGTAGCGGCGGACGTGCTCACCCATGCCGTGGACCAGCACGACGACCCCCGCGCTCGACTGGCCACCCTGAGGGGCCCAGCGATAGCCGGCGAGCCGCCTGCCGTCGGCGGACTCGTAGGAGAACTTGCCGGGAGCGATCACCTGTGTTCCCTCCGGTCGGATCACACACAAACATTAAAATGGTCAGACCGAAACAGTCAAGTATCGCTTTGCCAGTTAGGAGCCGCCTGGAGAATAGGCTACACAGATGTCTGGACACACGTCCAGACATCTGTGTATACTTTGCTGTGAAACGCGAATTGGTCGGCTCAGCAAGCAAACCCGGGACACCACGGGCACTGCCGATCGTCGCGCCGATGATCGTCGACGAATACGTCGCCGCCAGCGACACTTTCGCGCCCGCGACACCAAAGAGAGGCACCAAATTGATCTCGTTCGAGTTCACTTCCGATCAGATTGCGTTTCAGCAGACGCTTGCCGACTTCTCTCGCAAGGTTCTGCTCCCGGGCTACCGGGACCGCGCGGCGTCGACCGAGTTTCCGTTCGAACTCCTGCGCCAGCTCGGCGATCTCGGTGTCCTGGGAATCGGGCTGCCGGAGAAGTACGGCGGCACCGGTGCCGAGGACCCGGTGACGCTCGGGCTTGCCACCGAAACCCTTGCCTACGGAGACGTGAACGTCGCCTCCGCGCCCGTGCAGATTGGACTCATCGGCTCGCAATTGATGCACGGAACAGAAGAGGTCCAACAGCGCTATCTGCCGGCGATGATCGAAGGCCGGGAAAACGTCGCGATCGCCCTCACCGAACCGGGTTCGGGCTCCGACGCCGGAGGGCTGGCAACCGTGGCGCGTCCGGTCGAGGGCGGATGGACGCTGACGGGCGAGAAGACCGCGATCTCCTGGGCCATGCATTCTTCCGCCGCGCTGGTCTACGCACGTGAGCCCGGCACCAAGGGCTCGGCCGGAGTCAGCTGCTACCTGGTACCGCTCGATGAGGACAAGGTCACGGTGCACCACATGCCCGGCATGGGCTGCCTGCCGCTGGGATGGGGTTCGATCCACCTTGACGACGTGTTCGTCCCGACCTCACATCTGATCGGCGAACCGGGCAGAGGATTCCACGCGGTGATGAGTCACTTCGACTTCAGCCGCGCCGCATTGGGTCTTATGTGCCTCGGAGCCGCTCAGGCCAGCCTCGACGAAGCCGCCGTCTACGCGACACAGCGGCACGCCTTCGGTAAACCGATCGCCGAGAATCAAGGGGTCTCCTTCCCGCTCGCCGAGCACGCCACCTACCTGGAAGCGGCACGCTGGCTCTGCTACCGCGCGCTGTGGCTGCGTGAACAAGGCAAGCCCCACACTTCACTCGCCTCGATGAGCAAATGGTGGCCACCCACGATCGCCAAAGACGCGATCGAAGCCTCGATGAAAATCCACGGCAACCTCGGCTACGCCACCGAATTCCCGCTGCAACAACGCTTCCGCGACGTCATGGCCTACCTTGTCGCCGACGGAACAGCGGAGATCCAGAAACGCGTGATCGCCAAGGACATCCTCGCCCGCCAAAGCACCGCCTTCTAGTGTGAGGGAATGACAGCCGCGGGAACCGCCCAGAAACACGGTCAGGCGCGCCGCGATGCGCTGCGCGCGCAGGTGTTGTCGATCGTGGAACAGCAGCTGCGTTCTGGAGCCACCTACTCGGACATCAATGTCGCCACCGTGGTTGCCGAGGCGGGAATCTCACGCTCGACGTTCTACGCCTATTTCGTTGACAAAACCAACCTGCTGCGCATCTGGTACGCCGAGTTCACCCAAGTCATCCTCGCGGCGGCGCAAGCGTGGTGGTCGCTGGACGACACCGCAACCAAGGGAGAGGTGCGTGCCGCGTTGGAACGAATCATGGACGCCTACCGTGCGCACCCTGAGCTGATGGCTGCCACTCACGAAGCGATCGGCACCGACCAGGGTGTGCGCGAGGCCGTCGATGACGCGATGCGCCGCTACATCGACGGACTGCGGACGCACATAGAAGCCGGGCAAGCCGACGGGTTCATCGACCCCTCGTTGCCGGCCGCCGAAACCGCGTACTGGCTGC
>Ga0318537_10000007_pt1 | contig 36970 bp, 34 predicted proteins | sample GRESIP117b4f29_FD_203657 | JGI IMG/M metagenome (GOLD analysis project Ga0318537, IMG submission 203657) | Tropical soil microbial communities from Luquillo Experimental Forest, Puerto Rico - GRE.SIPMG.117b4f29 | ecosystem: Environmental > Terrestrial > Soil > Tropical forest > Bulk soil... | reverse complement strand
AGCACCGACCCCGGGGCCGGCGCGCCGGCGGGTGCGGGCGCGAGCCCCGGATGCAGTGCGGCCGCCGCCTCGCCGAATGCCCCCGCGCACCTGGTCAAGTCCAGGTGGTAGTAGCTGTCGCGACCATCGAAACTGCTGCGCCGCGCGTCGATGAGCCCGGCCGAGCGCAGCAGCCGGAGATGATAGGAGACCAGGTTTTGCGGCTCGTCGAGCGCGGCCGCCAATTCCCGCACCCGCTGGTCGCCGGCCGCCAGTTCCGTCAGTAGGGCCCAGCGCAGCGGGTGCGCCGCCATCCGCATCAGCGGCGGAACCGCCGCCCGATTGGTCGCCGCCACCCATCGGACGATACATCAAATTGATTTGATAGGTTAGCCCGGCAAGCTGAGGAGACCGAGTGTCCGAGACGAACGACGACCTTCGTCGAAGCCTGGGGGTGTTCGACGCGGTCGTGATCGGGCTGGGCTCGATGATCGGCGCCGGGATTTTCGCCGCGCTTGGCCCCGCGGCGCATGCCGCCGGCTCGGGGCTGCTGCTGGGCCTGGCCCTGGCAGCCGTGGTGGCCTACTGCAACGCGACCTCCTCCGCGCGGTTGGCAGCCCTCTACCCCGCCTCTGGCGGCACCTACGTGTACGGCCGAAAGAGGCTGGGCGATTTCTGGGGGTATTTGGCCGGGTGGGGGTTTGTCGTCGGCAAGACCGCGTCGTGCGCGGCGATGGCCTTGACCGTCGGCTCATACGCATGGCCGTCACAGGAGCACCCGGTGGCCGTGGCGGCGGTGGTAGCGCTGACCGCGGTGAACTATGCCGGGGTCCAGAAGTCGGCCTGGCTCACCCGGATCGTCGTCGCGGTGGTGCTGGCCGTGCTGGCCGCGGTGGTCGTCGCGATCTTCACCTCCGAAACCTCCACCGCCGATCGGCTGCACCTGGACGGCGTCACGGTCGGCGGCGTTATACAAGCCGCGGGCCTGCTGTTTTTCGCCTTCGCCGGATATGCGCGCATCGCCACCCTGGGAGAGGAGGTGCGTGACCCGGCGCGCACCATCCCGCGGGCGATCCCACTGGCACTCGCTATTGCGCTGGCCGTCTACGCACTGGTGGCCGTGGCTGCGCTGTCCGCGCTGGGGCCACAACGTCTCGCCGAGGCTACCGCGCCGCTGTCTGAAGCGGTGCGGGTGGCGGGGATAGGTTGGCTGGTGCCCGTCGTGCGGGTGGGCGCAGTCGTCGCGGCATTGGGCTCGCTGCTGGCATTGATCCTCGGAGTCTCGCGCACCACCTTGGCCATGGCTCGCGACCAACACCTGCCCCACGCCTTGGCCGCCGTGCACCCCCGGTTCCGGGTACCCCACCGCGCCGAGCTGCTGATCGGTGTCATCGTGGGCGCGTTGGCAGCGACCGCCGACCTTCGTGGCGCCATTGGTTTTTCGTCGTTTGCGGTGCTGATCTACTATGCGATCGCCAACGCCTCGGCGTTCACCCTCGGTCGCGACGAGGGCCGCCCGCACCAGGTGATCCCGCTGGTCGGACTAGTCGGATGCGTGGTATTGGCGTTCGCGATGCCGCTTTCGTCAGTGCTGTCCGGCGTGGCGGTGCTGGGCATCGGTGTGGCGGCCTACGCAATTCGGCGCATCTCGCGATCGACTGGGTTGCCGCGGATTCCCGCCCGATCCGAAAAGGAAAACTGAGCGAGTGGCCGAGTCGGGAACCGAAAGGTTCGAACAACTGGTGGCGTTGCTGAACTATCCGATGACCTGATCGACAAGTTCGACCACTGCTCCCGGCACCGTGGCCCGGCGCAGATGCCCATCCTCGACGACGCGGCCGCCTGGTTCGTCGGCAAGATCCTCGATCGCTTCGGCCTTGGCGACCACGTCGGGCACCTGCTGGAACCCGTGGACGGAAACCCGCCGCATGCACTTCAGCATTGGGTGTCCTTCGGCGACGTCCGCCACCTGCGACCCGGCCACGACGCCTGTGCCGGGGTCAGCGACGGGGATAACCGCGCCGGACTGTGCGGTCGAGAATGCCCAGAGTCGCCCTCAACGCGCCCTCGGACAGCACCGGAAAAATTCCGGCGTCCCGCCACTTCGGGTCGATGTTCGACCAGTCGTAGAACGAGGTGACCACGGTGGCCGCGCCATCGTCGGTCGGCTCCAGCCGGTAGCCGTAGACGTGGCCGATCTGCGGGCGAATCTGGCCGAGAACCGTCCACGAGATCAGCCGATCCTGTTCGAAGTCCTTGATGTTCACGGTGATGTCGTACTTGCCCAACTGCGGAAAGTCGTTTAAGGACTCCCGGTCCATGTGCACCACGAAGCTGTCCCCGACACCCCGCACCGGATCGCCTTCGGCGTCCTGAAGCATCCCCGTGGAGTCGATCGCGACGTGGCCCTGCGGGTCGCACAGGACGGCGAAGATATCGGGCGCCGGCGCGGGGATAGCGCGCTGGGTCTCAATGCGTTCCGTCATGAGTCCTCGCAGCCAGCGGAGATAGCCGTATACAGCATTGTCGCTTACTCTACGACGCCTCAATCGCCGACGTCAGTGCCGTCTCACGTTTCTGGATGATCGCTCGGCATGCAGCAAGGGAAACTGCTTCCTATGATGGGTGTCTTGGGGAAAGTTTCATCGAATGGCCTGCGCGACATTACCTTCACTCCACCGTCGTCGATTTTCCCGCGGGCATACATAGGAGGACCGTCGGCCACGTGAGCGATTCAAACGGCGAGGACGAATACCGCAATCTGGCGGTGAACCGATTGCGGCCAAGCGAAGTACAGTGGGCGCTGAATCACGATGCCGTACACGGGATCGCGTACGCGTTCAGAAACCCCGTCGCCGTCGCCGAATCGATTGACGATCCCCAAGACGATCGAAAGACCTACCTGATCCGGGTCAGGCGCGATGACTTGGCAAATGCGCTGGGAAAGATCAACGATTGGATCGTGAAGAATCCCGGCCCAGCGGGGATGCAGGCTTACGGCTTCGTCAGGGCGCTGTCGCGGGAGGGGCTCAGCGAACGCAAAACAGGTGACGAGTAAGGCCGCAAATCCGGTGGTCAGCGGCAGCGCGATGACAATGGGGGTGCCGGCCGCGGGGTTTGGCACAAAGCCGCCATTAGCGGCGGAGCGGGAATTGGCTGGCATTCTCGCTATTCACCGTGCCTCCCCGTCGCCGAAACCATTAGCCTTATGCCTGGCACGCGACCGCGCACTCGTGTCCGGCGCGGACAATGGCGGGGGGCGCGCAGGCGCTTCCAGTCGGGTTGCGGCGCGCGGTGGCGGGTGAGGAGGTGGCGATGGATGAGACGACCGCGGATTCGCGGGAGGGTACGGACTTCGGGCCGTATCGGCTGCGCCGGCTGGTGGGTCGCGGCGGCATGGGCGACGTCTATGAGGCCGAGGACACGGTTCGTGAACGGATCGTGGCGCTCAAGCTGATGTCGCAGACGCTCTCCAACGACCCCGTTTTCCGCTCGCGCATGCAGCGCGAGGCCCGCACCGCCGGACGCCTGCAGGAGCCGCACGTCGTGCCGATTCACGACTTTGGCGAGATCGAGGGGCAGCTCTATGTGGACATGCGCCTGATCGACGGCAAGGACCTGGCCACCACGCTGAGCCGCTATGGGCCGCTGACGCCGCCGCGCGCGGTGGCGATTGTGCGCCAGATCGGCTCTGCGCTCGACGCCGCGCACGCCGCCGGTGTGCTGCACCGCGACGTAAAACCGGAGAACATCCTGATCAGTGCCGATGACTTCGCCTACCTCGTCGATTTCGGCATCGCCAGCGCCACCTCCGACGAAAAGCTCACGCAGTTCGGCACGACCGTCGGCACCGTCAAGTACATGGCCCCGGAGCGGTTTACCGATACCGAAGTGGGCTATCGGGCCGACATCTACGCACTGGCGTGCGTGTTGTATGAGTGCCTGACCGGATCCCCGCCGTTCGGGGGCGACACGTTCAGCGTGATGGGGGCACACCTCAACCAGGCGATCCCGCGGCCCAGCGCCGCGCGACCCGGCATCCCGGTGGCCTTCGACGCCGTGATCGCCCGCGGTATGGCCAAGGATCCCGCAGCCCGCTATGCCACCTGCGGGGATATGTCAGCGGCCGCGTATGCGGCGCTGGCCACACCCGACCAGGATCGGGCCACCGACATCTTGCAGCGCAGTCAGGTGGCCCAGATACCGGCCGCGTTCACCGGGCCGCCGCCGGGCGGTTTTACGCCCGTGCCGCGGCCCGCGATGGCCAACCACGCTGCGCCCCCGGCCCAGATGTATCCCGCAACATCACCGCACGGTTCGGCGGTCGGCCCAGGGGGGCCGCCGCAGCAGACGGGATGGCCTGGCGCCCCCGCTTGGGGCACAGGGGATGCGGGCACCACCGGGCCGCCGCACTGGGGCCACCCGCCCCAGGCCAGCCGGAAGCCCTGGTTGTGGGTGGGCGCCGGCGCCGCCGTCGTGCTGGCCGTCGTGGTTGGCGTGGTCCTGGTCGTTGCCCATCCATGGGCGACGTCGCCCAAGTCCCCCTCCACGACGGCCGCGCCGCCGCCGCCGGATGCGGTTGAGTTGAAGGTCCTCGATGATGGTGTGTACATCGGCAGCTCTGCGGCGCCGACGACCATCGACATTTTCAACGAACCCATCTGCCCGCCCTGCGGCAGCTTCATCAGGTCGAATGCGGGCGATATCGACTCCGCGGTGAACAACAAGAAGCTTGCGGTGCGCTATCACCTGCTCAACTTCCTCGACGACAAGTCGCACAGCAAGAACTATTCGACCCGCGCGGTGGCGGCCACGTACTGCGTCGCGGCGCAGGACAGCCCGAAGCTCTACACCGACTTCTACTCCGGCCTGTTCGGCAGCACCTTTCAGCCCGCGGAGAACGCCCCGGAGGATCGCGCCGACGGCGAGCTGGCGCAGCTGGCTAAAACCGTCGGCGCAGACGCCAGCGTCCTCGATTGCATCAAGGCTGGAGATGACGTCGCCACCGCCAAAGCTAAGGCCGCGGCCGCTGCCGCGACACTGGCCGGGTTCAACGCCAGCGGCACACCGTTCGTGTGGGACGGCACCAAGGCCATCAACTATCAGGATGCGACCTGGCTCACCAAGCTGCTCGGGTAGCCGGCGGACGCCGGCCGCTAGTCGCCGAGCCGCGTGAACTTGACCTCGACGTCAGTGCTCTTGCACTTGGTCCCCGGTCCATTGTCCTCGCGGCCGTGCCCGGTGAGCAGCGTGATCGGGTCCTGCGGTGGTTGCGGCAACGGGAACGTGACGACAACCTTCGTGTGCGACGTGCCGCCCAATGAACACGGCGAGTCCTGCTCGGCGCTATAAGTCCAAGTCCCCCGGTCGAATATCAGCGGCCAGGCGTGGGTGGGTGGCATGTGGAACAGGCTCATGCACCGGTCGCCGGTGCGAAGGCATACCGTAGCGACGGCCCAGTCGACGTGGTACTTGTAACCGTTGGGCTGAGCAACCGTTTGGCGGTACTGGCCGTGCAGTGCCTCGGCCGGTGACGCGACCCGCGGCGGCACGGTGTTGGGATCGGCCAGGGTTTTGACGTCAACGTCACCGGTGCGGGTGAATGTCACGCCTCGTTTGTTGGCGCAACCCTTCTCCATCTCCTCGGTGGCGTCGCCGGCGAGGCTGCCGTCGGGACGCGGCTGCAGCGTGAACGTTTCCCAGAGTTCGCCTTCGGCGTTGTTGCACGTACTCGTGCCGGCGCTGACTGCCAGCCAACCTCCGTTGCCTACCTGATCGAGCACGATCGTCGGAATCTGCATGGTTTCGCCGGTAAGGCGTGTCGCGGTCGCCACGCAACCGGTGGGGCGACACACCGAGCTGATGCCCCACGTTTCGGATGTCGGCGCGGCGCCGGGAGGCGGGTCGCCTTCCATGCTGGCGATCCGCGCGAAGTCGACCCGGTAGACGCCCGTGAGGGGGCCCGTGTTGGGCGGCGGGGCCGCCTTGGTCGGCGGCGCGGTGGCGGTCGGCGCCGCGGCTTTGCCCGGCGTGTGGGACTCGGTGAGCTTCCCGCCCACGAAAACCCCACCGGCGACCAGCAACACGACGCCCGCCACGGCAGGGATCAGGACTCCCGGCCGGGCGAGGCGTTTCCGCGGTTTCGGCCCCAACGGCACGGTGGGGGCGGTTACGCCAAACCTGGGTTGGGTGATTTCGGTATCCGGGCGGAGTGGGATCTCACCGGCGTATGCGAAACCCGGACTCATCTCCCCGCCCAGTTGCGCGGCGAACTCCCCGCAGCTGTTAAACCGGCCGGATGGGTCTTTGGCCATCGCGCGGGCGAACACCGGATCCAGCGCGGCCAACTCCGGCCGGCGGGCCCCGATTGACGGCGGCGGGGCATTGACGTGCTGACTGATCACCACCGCGGGATTGGAATCGACATACGGTTGCGCGCCGGTCAACAGGTGAAACGCGGTGCAGGCCAACGCATACTGATCGGCGCGCCCATCGACCGGCTCACCCTTCAACTGTTCGGGCGCCGCGTAGGCCGCGGTGCCCACCGTCATGTTGGTCGCGGTCAGTCCCGTTGCATCGTCGATGCGCCGCGCGATGCCGAAATCGGCGAGAAAGACGCGCCGCGCCTGCCCGTCGGGATCGGTCAACAAGATGTTGGCCGGCTTGACGTCGCGGTGCAACAGGCCCCGATGATGCGCGTAGTCCAGCGCCGAGGCGACCGCAGCAATGATCGGCACCACCTCATCGAGCGGCATCCCGCCCGGGTAGTTTTGCCGCAACAGTCGGCCCACATCCGTGCCAGGCACGTAGGCCATCGAGATCCAGAACTGGCCGTCCTCTTCACCGCGGTCATGGACTCGCACGATGTGCGGGTGGGACAACCCCGCCGCCAGGTCGGCCTCGCGCAGAAACCGCGCCCGAAATTCCGCATCGGCGGTCAATTCGGGCGGCAGCACCTTCAGCGCGTCCTCGCGGGGCAATCGCGGATGCGACGCCAAATAGACCTGGCCCATACCGCCCGACCCCAGCACTCGCAATATCGTGTATCCGGCAAACACCTGACCGGCCTCGAGCGACATGGCTAAATCGTAAGTCCGGTTTTCGGGGCTGTTAGGCACTTCGCATCCTTTCCGCGGAAAAGGGTGAGGCCCGCTGCATTGACGCGGCACCCCTGACCGATTGAGGAAAGGTTGCGGCACACCGCTTGCCAGATCGTGGTGAAGTCCTTGCGGAATTCTTGCGATTGCGCACCAGCGGCTGCGGAGCCGAAACGGCTATGGGAGCCTCGGAGTGCCGCGCGGATCGCCGGGCGCGGGGGTGCGGATCACCACCGCTCGCGCGGGCGGCCTGCGCGCCCGACGACGTCCGTCACAGGATGTAAAGCATCTCCTGATAGGTTGGCAGCGGCCACAAGTCATCGGCCACAACGCTTTCCAGCGTGTCGACGGACGTGCGCACCGCCGCCATCGCCGGCAGCAGCACATGCTGGGCATGCTTACCCTCGTTCAGTGCCGACTCCGCCGAGCGATCCGAGAGTGCCGCCTTAAGCGTCACCAGCGCCGCGGTGAGGTCGGCAAGCGGGGCCGTAACCGCTTCCAGCGCAGTCATGCTCGGCTCCACACCGGCGGCCTTCAGCGCCGCGACATTCTGCGCCAGCTCGGTCTGGTAGCGGATCGCCGCCGGCAGGATGACCGTCGTCCCGATCTCCAGCGCCAACCTGGCCTCGACCGCGATGGTCAGGACGTACTGCTCAAGGCGAACCTCGTAGCGGCTGTGCAGCTCGCGTTCGCTGAAAACCCCGTATTTCTCGAAGACCTCGACCGCCGCCGGCTTGATCAGCTCCCCAATCGCGTCCAGCGTCGTCTTGAGATTGGGCAAGCCCCGTTCGGCCGCCTCGATCTGCCAGTTCTCCGAATACCCGTCCCCGTTGAATACCACCGCACCGTGTTCGGTGATCACATCGGTGAGCAGCTTCTGCACTGCCACGTCGAAGTTTTCACCGCCTTCGACGGCCTTCTCCAGGGTCGTTGCCAGGTAGTCGAACGAGTCCGCCATGATCGTGTTCAGCACGATCATCGGCACCGCGACCGTCTGCCCCGAGCCGGGCGCCCGGAACTCGAACCTGTTGCCGGTGAACGCGAACGGGCTGGTCCGGTTGCGGTCACCCGGATCGGTCGGCAGCGGGGGCAGCGTGTCCACACCAATGATCATGGTGCCCTTGCCCTTTGACGACGTCGCCGCACCTTTGGCGATCTGCTCGAACACATCGGCGAGCTGTTCGCCGAGGAATATCGAGATTATCGCCGGCGGCGCCTCGTTGGCGCCCAAGCGGTGGTCGTTGGTGGCCGACGCGACCGATACGCGAAGCAGCCCGGCGAACTTGTGCACGGCGCGGATCACCGCCGCGCAGAACACCAGGAACTGGGCGTTCTCGTGCGGGGTGTCACCCGGCACCAGCAGCGAGCCCAGCTCGGCGTTGCCCACTGAGAAATTGACGTGTTTACCCGATCCGTTGACACCGGCGAAGGGCTTCTCGTGAAACAGGCATTCCATACCGTGCTTTCTGGCCAGCGTCTTGAAGACCGTCATCAGCAGCTGCTGGTGGTCGGAGGCGATGTTGGCCCGCTCGAACATCGGCGCCACCTCGAACTGACCGGGGGCCACCTCGTTGTGCCGCGTCTTGGCGGGGATCCCGAGTTTGAACAGCTCCCGCTCGGTGTCCATCATGAAGCCGAGGACACGTTCGGGCACCGCGCCGAAGTAATGGTCATCGAATTCCTGGCCTTTGGGCGGCTTGGCGCCGAACACGGTGCGACCGGCGTTGACCAGGTCCGGCCGCGCCAAGAAGAAGTGCCGATCGACCAGGAAGTACTCCTGCTCCGGACCGCAGAACGACACGACCTTGTTGAGGTCCTTGTGGCCGAACAGCTTCAGGATGCGTTCGGCGTGGATGCCCATGGCCTGCTGGCTACGCAGCAGGGGCGTCTTGTAGTCCAGCGCCTCGCCGGTCATCGACACGAACACCGTTGGGATGCACAAGGTATTGCCGTTCGGGTTCTCTAGCACGTACGCCGGGCTGGTCACGTCCCAGCCGGTGTAGCCCCGCGCCTCGAAGGTGCTCCGCAGACCACCGGAGGGGAAGCTGGAGGCATCGGGCTCGCCCTGAATGAGTGTCTTGCCGGCGAACTCGGCGAGCGTCTGCCCGTCGGAGATGGGTTCCAAGAAGCTGTCGTGCTTTTCAGCGGTCAGGCCCGTCATCGGGTAGAACACGTGGGCGTAATGGGTGGCGCCCTTCTCCAGAGCCCAATCTTTCATCGCCACCGCGACCGCATCGGCGACCGCCGGGTCGAGCTTGGCGCCCTTCTCGATCGTCGCCGTCACCGACTTGTACACCGACTTGGGCAGCCGCGCCTGCATCTCGGCCTTGGTGAAAACGTTGGAGCCAAATATCTCGCCGGGGGCTTCACCGGTTACGAAGCTGATGGCCGGGGGGATGTATCCCTCGACATTGTTGATCGCCTGCAGGCGGACCGCGTTGCCACTCAATTGAATTCCTATCGCTGAGGGGGTCCACGAATTTCATTGGAAAGTGGACCGCCTCACCTTAGGGACGTTCGATGGCAAATTTGTTACGCCGCTGTCAACGGTAGGTCCGCAATGGTTGCGGTCGTGAGACCACCTCGTCGCCGAGCCTGCGTCCAGCGCGGGCAATTCAGCTTTTTGGCGCTGAGGCCGCAGAATCGGCGCCGGCATCGCGGACTCGCTGCGGCAAGGCGGTGAGCCTGCGCCGACGCGTACGTCGTGCGGAGCGCCGGAACGGCCGCGGCGCCCGACTGAACGGTGCCCTCTGCAGGCGCGCGATGCGCAACGCGCCAACGATCAGCACGGCCGCGAGCGGCAACTCCCCCAGCGCGGCGATGAGGGCCGACACCACCAGGTCGCCACGCCTGGCGGTCAGCACGTCGAACCACGCGTCGCACAGCAGCAGAACGCCCGTCGTAAACGCGAACAGCGTCAGCAAGTGATGGCGGGTGAAGCCGAGCACCGCGGTGGCGATCATGAACATCAGCAGCAAGACATCGAAGCCGACCCAGACCGCCTGCCAATGCTGAGCGGTGTAGTTCTCTGGCAGGGTCAACGCCAAATAGATGGTCCACGGGATCAGCCCGATCGCGGCGCAGAGTGTCAGCCACTCGCGGATCCGGCGGATCTGGATCAAACGCCGGGACCGCATCATCGATCAGCCTGTCGCTAAGAGGGTTTGGGACGGTCGGGATCGGTCGATTATTCCTCGCGCTCGGCGTCGGCCACCGTCAGGGGCAACGCCAACTCTTCCAGCGGGCGTTGTTCGGCCGCGACGCCGAGCCACAATTCGATGAGGCCCGCGACTGCCATCACGGCCGCTCCGATCAGGAACGACCAGACCACCTGACCGCGTTGCCCGGAATTGATCAACTCACCGAACAGCAACGGACCCGTGATGCCGCCGATCGCCGTGCCCACGGCGTAGAAAAATGCAATCGCCAGCGCCCGAGTCTCCATCGGGAAGATCTCGCTGACGGTCAGGTAGGCCGCGCTGGCACCCGCCGAGGCCAAAAAGAACGCCACCGCGAGGACAGCGATGAACGTCCAGACACCGCCGGTCTGGGTCACGAACAGCACCGCGAGGATAACGGCGACGACAGCGGAACCGATGTAGGTCAGCGAGATCATCGGCTTGCGGCCGACGGTGTCGAACAACCGCCCGAGCAGCAGGGGGCCGCCGAAATTGCTTAGCGCCCAAAGGATGAAGAACAGCGGCACCTTTGCGGATGGCACTCCGTAGAACCCGCTCAGCAGCGTGCCCAAATTGAACGTCACGCCGTTGTAGAGGAACGCCTGCCCGATGAACAGCGCCAGTCCCAGGACCGCGCGCCGCGGGTACAGCGTGAATGCCACCCTGGCGATCTCCCGGAATGAAATGCTCTGGCGCTGACGGATTTTGAGCGGGCTTCCTTGCGGCTCCGGCAGTGGTTGCCCGGTTTCTCGCTGTACGTCGGCTTCGATTTCGCCGACGATCCGCTCGGCCTCCTGATCGCGCCCGTGGATGAATAACCACCGTGGGCTTTCCGGAACGTTGCGCCGGACGAGAAGGACGAAGATGCCGAAAATGGCACCGAGGCCGAACGCCAGCCGCCACCCGATGTTCGCCGGGAAATTCGACGTGTCGAGAAGCACCAGTGCCCCGGCCGCTCCGGCGGCGGAACCCAGCCAGTATGTCCCGTTGATTATCAGGTCCACGCGACCGCGCACGCGCGCGGGGATCAACTCGTCGATCGCCGAATTGATCGCGGCGTATTCGCCGCCGATGCCGGAGCCGGTGAAGAAACGCGCGACGAAGAAATACCAAGGCGCGAACGCGAATGCGGTCGCGACGGTGGCGGCCAAGTACACGACGAGGGTCAGCATGAACAGATTGCGCCGCCCGAAGCGGTCCGTCAGGTGACCGAAGAACAACGCGCCCAAGCAGGCCCCGGCGATGTAGAAGGCCGCCGCAACGCCGATCTGTGCGGCGCTGAGTTCGATGCCGCTGCCCTTCTCCGTGAGCCGAGACGACACGTTGCCGACCATCGTGACCTCGAGCCCGTCGAGGACCCAAACCCCGCCGAGACCGATGACAACGCGCCAGTGAAACCGCGCCCAGGGCAGCCGGTCGAGCCGTGCGGGCACATGAGTCGTGATGGTTCGGGTCTGCCCGCTTGCGCTCATGCGGCTCCTATCTGGTGCGGCGAGAAGTACCCGAGCACGGCGGACCGCAAGCCCTAGTCACGGTCGGGGCGTGACTCCTCAGGAGTCCAGGCCGGCGGCTGGCCGGGCTGACCGGGAAAAAGATAGTCAATGAAGGCCGCGGCCGTGGGTTGAGGTTCGTGGTTGGCGAGTCCGGGTCGCTCGTTGGCCTCAATGAAGACGTACTCGGCGCCGGTGACGTCGGGCACCAGTAGGTCGATGCCCGTCACCGGGATGCCAATCGCTTCGGCCGCCGCCACCGCGACCCGACAGAGTTCCGGGTTCACCTCAGCGGTGACGTCGTGGATCGTCCCGCCCTGATGCAGGTTGGCGGTGCGGCGAACTCGGAGCCGGGTCCCCTGGGGCAGCACATCGTCCAGCAGCCAACCGGCTTCGGCAACCGTCGCCTCGGTGATGTCGTCGATCGGGATGCGGGACTCGCCGCCGGTGGCCGCCGAGCGCCGTCGGCTCTCGGCCGCGATCAAGTCCCGCACCGTGTGGTCGCCCGTGCCGAGGATCTCGGGGGGCATCCGCAGCGCGGCGGCGACCACCCGGCCCGCGATCACCACCAACCGGAGGTCGTCGCCCGCCACCCGCTCCTCAATCAGGACCTCCGGGTAGTGCTGCCGCGCCCGCGCGAGGGCGGCGGCAAGGTCGTCGGCACCGTTGTGGGCGACCACGCCCACGGTGATGCCCTTGCCCTGCTCTCCGCGGGTCGGTTTGACGACGACCTCCCCGACCTCCTTCACGAACGCGTAGTCGCCGTCATCGAAGGTGGCCAGGCGGGCACGAGGCACGGTGATGCCCGCCTCTGAGACGAGGCGCCGTGTCAAACGTTTGTCGTCGCAACGGCACATCGCGATCGCCGAGGTGAACTCGGACAGCGATTCACGGGTGATGACGCTGCGGCCACCGTGGATGAGCCGCATCTCGCCGGTCTCGGCATCAAGGACTTCGACCCAGATTCCGCGCCGCATCGCCTCGTCGGCGATGATCCGCGCGTAGGGGTTGAGGTCCTCGACCGTCTCCGGCGGCAAGGTGAACAGCGGCTCGTTGATCGCGTTCTTCCGCTTGATCGCCAGCACCGGAACGCGGCGGAAACCGAGCTTTTCGTAGAGGGCCATCGCGGCGGCATTGTCGTGCACCACCGACAGGTCCAAGTACGCACGGCCGGCGGTGCGGAAGTGCTCGGCCAAGGTCTGGGTCAGTGCCGCACCCACCCCGGGAAGCGCCGCGGCGGGATCGACCGCCAGGGTCCAGAGGCTGGACCCGTGCTCGGGGTCGGAGAAAAGCAACTCATGGTCGACACCGGTCACGGTGCCGACCACAGCACCGTCGTCGTCACGGACCGCAACCAGGTATGTCACCGCTTCCGCGTCCAGATGGTTGTCCCAGATTGTCTCGATCGGTGCGGGGACCATTCCGCACCGCACGAAGACGCGATTCATGGCATCGGCATCTTCCGGGTCGTTCAGCGTGCGCACCGTGACTCCGAGCGGTGACGGTGCGAAGCCCTCCTGCTCAGAGTCACCGGTGAAGCGCAGCCGGTACGTGTGGCTTGGGTCGATGAAGAGTTCGGTCGGCGCCCCGGCGACCACCACGTGGGACTCGCGCGCGTAGATGCAGATGTCGCGCCGCCCGGGTGTTTCGTGTCGCAGCGTCTCGGCCAGGGTGCCCGCATCGGCGAAGGTCTGGCCGAAGATGAGTCGGCCCCAACCCATTTCGAGCTCGACGTCCTTGGCCATCGCGTCCACCAACTCCGGTGGCGACGCGTCGTGCAGGCCCAGCGTGATGGCCTCGGTGTGGTCCGCCGAAGGATCGGTGGCGCTCACGCCGCGGCTCCCGCCACACCGTGACGCTGCAACCAGAGCTCGAGCAGGGCGATCTGCCAGAGCTCATTGCCGCGCAGGGGGGTCAGCCTGCCGTTGGGGTCGGCCAGCAGCGCGTCGACCGCACCGGTGTCAAACAGCCCGCGCTCCTTGGCAACCGGCGCATACAGGGCGTCGCGAACCAGATCGAGGTAGGGCCCTTCGAGGTGTGTCAGCGCGGGAACCGGGAAATACCCCTTCGGCCGGTCGATGACCTCCGACGGGATCACCCGTCGCGCAGCCTCTTTGAGGACGCCTTTCCCGCCTTGGGCGATTTTCAGCTCGGGGGGGCACGTCGCCGCCAGTTCGACCAACTCGTGGTCGAGGAACGGAACCCGGCCCTCCAGTCCCCACGCCATGGTCATGTTGTCTACCCGTTTTACCGGATCGTCGACCAGCATCACCGTCGTATCGAGCCGCAGCGCGCGGTCGATGCCGGTCTCGGCGCAGGCGCGCGCGAAGTGTTCCGTGACGAAGCGCTCACTGGGATCGCCCTGCGCGAGGTAACCCGACCCCACAACGGCCTTGACCCCCGAGGCGTCGCGATCGAAGAAGGCAGCGCGGTACTGGGCGACCGAACCCTCGCACGTGGCGGCGGCAGGCGAACCCATGGGCGGGTACCAGTGATAGCCGGCGAACACCTCGTCGGCGCCCTGACCCGACTGCACGACCTTCACATGGCGCGACACTTCCTGGCTGAGCAGGTAGAAGGCGACGCAGTCGTGGCTGACCATCGGCTCGCTCATCGCGCCGATCGCCTCGTCGAGCGCGGGCAGCATCCGTTCCGTTCCGATGCGGATCTGATGATGGTCGGTGCCAAAGCGTTCCGCCACGATGTCCGACCACCGAAACTCGTCGCCCTCGACGCCACCCGCCGACTCGAAGCCGATGGAGAAGGTCGACAGCCCGTGCTGACCGGCCTCGGCGAGCAGGCCGACGATCAGGCTTGAGTCGACGCCGCCGGACAGCAGACAGCCGACCGGGACGTCGGCGACGAGTCGGCGCTCGACCGCGACCCGCAGGGTCGACAGCACGGCGTCCTCCCAGTCCCGTTCGGACCAGTCGGAACGGTCGTCGTGCCTGGTGAAGTCGGGCGTCCAGTAGGTGGTGGTGGTGCGCCGGCCGTCGGGCTCGAGGGCGACGAGCGAGGCGGGAGGAACCTTGCGCACTCCCCGGAGGATGGTCAGCGGCGCCGGCACCACGGAGTGAAAGGTCATGTAGTGGTGCAGTGCGTCGCGGTCGATCCGGGTATCCACGCCGCCGCCGGCCAGCAGCGCCGGCAGCGTCGACGCGAACCGGATCCGGTGACTGTCTTCGGTCAGGTACAAGGGTTTGATACCGAGCCGGTCGCGGCCGAGCAACACCCGGCCGCTGTCTCGTTCGGCGATGGCGAAGGCGAACATTCCTTTGAGGCGGCTGACGAAGTCGTCGCCCCAGCGGTGGTAGGCCTTGAGCAAAACCTCGGTGTCGCTGTGCGAGAAAAACCGGTAGCCCTGCCCCGCGAGCTCGCGCCGCAGTTCCTTGTAGTTGTAGATGCAGCCGTTCCAGGCGATCGTCAGGCCCAGGTCGGAATCGACCATCGGCTGGGCGCCGGCCTCGGTCAGGTCAATGATTTTGAGGCGACGATGCCCGAGGGCAATCCGGCCGTGTGACCAGGTGCCCGCCGCATCCGGCCCCCTCCGTGCCATCACGGAGGTCATCGCTGACACCGCCGCTACATCGGGGACGCGGCCGTCGAGTCGCACCTCACCGGTGGCTCCGCACATCTCCTCGACCCTACCGCCAGCCGTTCCGGCGTGCGCAATGCGGCGCGTGGCGAACGCCGATCTGGTTGACTCGCTTTCGTTTCACCGATGGGGTCGGCACGGCTTATCGCTTCTGAGCCGCAATTTGCTGGGAGGCTTTGTGGACGAGACCTGGCCACTGGTCGACTACTACCTGCGGATCCTGCACTTCAATCGGCGGTTGCCGCTCAACTTCGACCTGGGCCCGCTGCACATCCACCTGTACGCCCGGTCCGTGTTTTTCATGTGGGTCACGGTGGTGATCCTGGTGATCGCCGGTATCGCGGTGCTTGCATCGCGGAGGCGGGAGCTGATCCGGAGGTGGACCACATGGGTGATGATCGCACCGGTGGTCGGCATCCCGATCTGGATCGGCCGGGGCACGACCGCCGTGCTGGCGGCTGCGCTGGCCGTGGTTGCGGTGTTCGAATACGCGCGCCTGGTCAAACTCGGCAAGGCCGACACCTATCTGCTGCTGGGGCTGGCCGTGGCGTATCCGCTCGCGGCCTGGCTGCACCCGCCACTGTTGCGGCTGGCGCCGGTCGTCGTGCTGGCGTGTGCGCTGCCGTCGGTGTTCAGCGGTGATGTCGAACATGGCGGCAGGCGCACGACGTTCACCGCATTCGGTTCGGTGTGGATTTGCTGGTCGTTGGCCCACCTGGTGATGTTGTGGTCAGACGCGTATCTGGTGTGCTTCGCCGCCGCGGCCACCGACGTCGCCGCCTGGTGCGGCGGAAAGGGTTTACGCCATTTCCGCTGGGCGCGCCGGCCGCTGTCCCCGTTGAGCCCCAACAAGACGGTCGGCGGGTTGGTCGGCGCGGTCATCGGGGCGTTTCTCGTGCTCACGTTGCTGGGCACGGTCACCATCGGTCTGCTCGTCGCGGTCGCGTTCGGCGGCGTGCTCGGCGACCTTGTCGAATCGATGGTGAAGCGACAGGCCCAGGTCAAGGACGCCGGCACGTGGCTGCCGGGCTTCGGGGGTCTGCTCGACCGGATCGACTCGCTATTGCTGGTTCTCCCGCTGGCATATCTCCTGGGATGAGCGGCGGAACGCTCAGCAGGCCGCCAGCAATTTCATGCGGCGCGTGCCGGCTCGACAAGGCCCGGGAGGGAGTCCGCCCGCAACGCCATGACCTGCTCCCGCAGCCCCGGCGTCGAGGTGCCGTTCGGGTCGACGGGTTCACCGATGCGCACCCGCATCGGCGCGGGGGAGATAAAACTGGCGCCCTTGGGCAGGACCGCGGCCGTGCCGAACACGGCGACCGGAACTATTGGCACACCGCAGTCCCGCGCCAATCGCAATGCACCGGAACGGAATTCGCCTACTTTACCGTCCGTCGAACGTGTTCCCTCGGGGTAGATGACGACGGTGCGTCCGGCCTTCAGCGCCGGGCGGACCGCCGCCAGCAATTGGGCATAGGTGTCGTCACCGGACCGCCGCACCGGCAGGATGCCGGCCAGCGAGGAGGCCGCGAAACGGCGCACCGGCACGGCGAACCAGTAGTCCGCGGCCGCGGCGAACACGGGCTGGGCCTTGGCGGGCAGCGCGGCCAGCAGCACCGCGGTGTCGGCGTGCGAGGCGTGGTTGGCCACCACCAAGCAGCCACCCGACACCTGCCAGCGGCCGGCCACGGTCAGACCGCCCGAAACTGCGCACACCACGCGCCACAGCCAGTGCCGCAGCGCACTCGTGACTCGGGTCGCGGTCATGACGCCAACACCGCCGCCAATTTCTGGGTGGCCTCCGCGGGCCGCTCGGCCTGGCGCTTGGCCACCAGCTCGCGATGCGCCGCCCGCAGCCGAAGCGCGGCGGTGATCAGCGAACCGTTGACGATCTGTGTGCAAACCACCGGCAGGATGACCGGGAACGCGGTGGCCAGCAGCACGAACAGGCACCGTTCGGTCTTGCCCAGCGGACCCCCGTTGCGCCGCGGCGCGCCGGCGCCCGCGGCGGCCAGCGAGGCGAAGGTGGGCAGCGTCGCGGCCAGCGCGGCCACCAGGACCATGATCACCGGCCAGGACAAGAAATGCAGCCCCGGGCCACGCTGCCGCGCCGCCCAGACCGCCAGCCCGGCGAAGGTCAGCAGATCCGAGGCGCGGTCGCCGACTTCGTTGACGACAAATCCCCACGGCCGGCTCACGCCACGCGCGCGCGCAACGGCGCCGTCGAGATTCGCGCCGGCCAGCCGCAGTGCGAGGAACAGCGCCGCCAGCGGCCACCATCCCAGCGCGACGACCACCCCGGCCGCTCCCGCCGCGGCCACCCCGGCAACGGTGAACACATCCGGTGAAATCCGGTGTGCCACGGAGATATTCACGATCGGCGTCAGTCGGCGGGTGTACCACGGCTTCAGCGCGTACAGGCCCTGCCATTTTCGCGAAGCCGCCGGTGTGCGATTGGATGCCGTAGGCAACGGCGTCACGGCGGCGGTAACGAGCTTGACCCGGGGAAGCGTGGTGGTTGTGGTGTCGGATGCCGTGAGCACCCGCGACCCCGACGTGTAGCACCCGCGGTGGGCGATGCGTGGCTCGCTCATCGCGGTGATCGCGCTGATGCTCCGCCCGCGCATCGTCGGCGCGTTGTCGAGGTCGGTCCTCACGGTGCGTTTTCCTCTCGGTGGGTGCTCTGTAGTTGTGTGCGAGTCCACAAGGGCCTCGCCGCTACCGGTCCCAAGATCGGGTCGTTGTGACCGATCGCCCATAGATTGCTGCGTCGCGCTTGCCGCTTCCTCGCGAAGTTCTTGCGGAATTCTTGCGTTCGCTCGATGACGGCTGCGACGGTCAAAACCGCAGTTCACGGCCCGGAATGCCGCCCTCGCGGATGCCGGCGCAAGTGCGGGAACCGCGGGCATAGCCGTGGCGAGAAGGATGCCGCGATTTCGGCTAATGTTCAGTCAAGTCGTTCTTGACTCGAAGCCGATTCGCCCGCCCAGAGGGGAGGCCGAAACGCCTATGAACGTGGGTCGTGGGAAGTGGTCGGCAAGCTGCGCGGCCGTGCTGTCCGGCGCCGCACTGCTCTGCGCCGCGCCCGCAGCAGCGGATTCAATGGATGATGCGTTCGTCGGGGCCCTTGCGAAGAATGGGATTGCCTTTCCTGACCGCGGCAACGAGATTGCGATGGGCCATTCGGTGTGCGCCGGATTCGATAGAGGCGAAGCGTCAACCGCACTGGCGATGCGGCTGGTGAAGGACGCCGATCTTTCGCCGAAGCAAGCCGGTTACTTCGTCCGCGTCTCGGTGTCCGCCTACTGCGCGCAATACCCGGGGAAGACCGACAATTCGTTCAACTGGATGGTGCCGTTTCCCCCGATGATGTGAGCGTGCCACGGTGACAGCCCCGACGTCGATGACCCATACGAGCGCAGGTCCGGCGAAATGGGCGGCATTCATTGCCGTCCCGCTGTCCGCCGCGGCGATGCTCGGCGCGGCGCCGGCATCCGCGGACCAAGTCGATGATGCTTTTATCGCGGCGCTTCAGAACCAGGGGATCTCAATTCCGGACACCGGCGCCGCGATTCAGCTGGCCCGTACGATGTGTGCCCTACTCGACCAAGGCGCAACGCGGCCCGTTCTGGCGCTGAAGCTGATGAATGACGCGAATCTTTCGGCAAGACAGGCCGGCTTCTTTCTAGGGGCTTCGGCGTCCGCCTACTGCCCCCAATACAGGAGTACTACCGACAATTCGGCGCCCTAGCCTGCTGATTTACGCCAAAGGTCAGGCGCTGGAATGACTTTCGAGCCGGACCCCGTGTCGACGACTTCCGGGCTCGACTTGGTGAACAACGTTTGACTTCGGTGTGAACGCGTGCGAACCTGTGGCGGTGATCGAGTTGAACGAGCAGACGATCATCGACCAGGTGGCCGATCGATTGACGAGGAAGTATCCGACCATTCCACCCGACACCCTGAGCGCCGTCGTGCAGGGCGTTCATGCCCGGTTCGACGGCCGACCGGTGCGGGAGTACGTTCCTCCACCACCGCCGCCGGACAGGCCTCACCGGCCACCACCAACGCCGCCGATTGCAAGACGAAAAAGCCGCCGTTGTAATCGTCGAACGGATTGATACTCACTCGTTCTCCTAATCGCCCACTTGAGGCGGGTCGAGGGCCAAACCGCGGACGAAACGGTCCACCCTTGCAGAAGCTTGCTTGCCTGCAAATCGTGGACCGCGGAGGCAAACATAACACCGGAAACCTTCGATGCGGGCTAATCCCGCTGCCACGTGTCCCACATCAGGACCGCCCAGACGCGGTGGGAAGCTGGCGTCGCTGACAGCCTTCGCTCGGTTGCGGTCGTACATGTTTCACGAACTTTCTCGCAGGCCGGCCCTGGCGGCCGTGAACACAGGCTGCCGCACACCACTTGTGACATTTTGACGAAGTACTTGCCGAATTCTTGCGTTCGCTGGACGACGGGATATGCAGCGCTTCGCAACAGCCGCGCAACGAGATGCGCGGTAGTAGCGTTATCACCGGTTCGGGGAGGGATAGAAGTGTTTCAGGCGCGTCAAACCACCGCAGCTTTCACCGACCCGGCTCAGCGCGATGACGCGGAACGGCGGGCGGTGTGGTGCAGCTTCGCTACATAAGCATCCCGGCGCTGATCGCCGAAGCCGGCGGTGATCCCTGGGCGATCAATCAAAGCCTGCAAGTTGGCCGACCAGCACAGATTTCTGATCTGGCGGAGGCGTTTCACACCGCGGGCCGGTGCACCACCGAGCGCGACAACGCATTCGAGGCGGCCCGTCGTCGCTTTGAGTCAGCCTGGACTCACGAGAATGGTGAGAACCCGATCAACGACTCCGCTGAAGTGCAGCGGATGACCACGGCATTGGGTGCGCAGTCCGCACAATTGCCCAAGATCGGGCTGGACCTGGAAAACATCGCCGCCGCCCTGGCCGAGGCACAACGCGCCGCCGGTACGCAGATCGCTACTCTCGAAGCCGAGTTGCAGCAGCTCGACGACTTAATCGGCCAAGCGGTGGAACTGGAGAAAAACAGCCACCTCAGCGCGGACGATAGATCAGCACTCGATGCGTTCATCCGTGTTTCCGAAGATGACGCCGTTCGCGACACCAAGGCGGTCCTGGGCCAGCTGCAATCGATACGTAACGGCTACTCCGACTTCCTGGACACGGCACTGACCACACTGCGCACCGACGGCTACGACCCGTCGGTCATCCAGGGGGCCGATGCGCAGAAACTCCACCAGCCGATACCGCTTCCGCCGCCGGGAACGGGCGCCGAGGACGTGAACCGGTGGTGGAAATCGCTGAGCCCCGAGCAACAAAAACACCTGATTGCCGACCATGTCCCGGAGCTGGGGAATCTCAACGGCATTCCCGTCGACGTCCGCGGCGCGGTCAATACGTCCGTGATGAACGACGACCTTCATCGCGTGGAGGACCTCGCCAAGAACGGCGTCTCCGTCAACGACGTGCTCGGCGATCCCGGCAGGTACGGGCTGTCGCCATCGGCGGTGGTTCGCTACAACAACGCCTGTCGCGCCCGGGAGGGCTTGGCCAAGTCGGCGGAAGCCGTGGACAAGTGGCCCGGCAACCACCCGCCCGTGTTTTTGCTGAGGTACGAGCCCGAAGCGTTCGGCGGGGAGGGAGCCGCGGCCATCGCGATCGGTAACCCCGACACAGCGGCCAACACCGCGGTCCTGGTCAAGGGGTTGGGGTCCGGCATGCGAGAGGGCACGCTGGCCAACCCTGACGGCGTGCGTCTGTACGAGGAGTCCGCCCGCGCCGATTGGGGCAAGGAGACCGCGGTGGTGATGTGGGTGGGCTACGACGCCCCCAACACCTGGCACGACCCGGGCCTGTATGAGCCGAACATGGCGCGAACCGGTGGCCAGTTATTGGCGGCCGACGTGAACGTTTTGGCGGTCACCCACCAGGGTGCGCCGACGCATATGACCGTGGTCGGGCACTCCTACGGATCGACTCTCGTCTCGGATGCGGCGGCGTACGGGATGCATACCAACGATGTGGTCCTGGTCGGCTCCCCCGGCACCCACTTGGCGCATTCGGCGGCCGACTTGCATCTGTCGCCCGGCGGGCATCTCTTCGTCGGGGCGGCTTCGGGAGATCCGGTGACCTGGTCCCCGGGTCATGTGAGGGGGCCGGGCGTCTTCGGTCCGACGTTGGGAGGACTCGGGGACGACCCGGCCGTCGACGGCTACGGCTCCACGCGGTTCGAAGCCGAAAATCCGCCCTACACGACCAACCCGATCTACGACCATTCGCACTACTTCGATAACGGTTCGGAGTCGTTGTTCAGCATGGCCGATGTCGTCTCGGGCCATGGCGATGCCCTGGAACATGATGGCCTGACCGCACCCCATCGTGGCGAGTACGGCATGGGCGGCTGGTTCGACCCCGAAGCCTTCCGTTCGGCGACCACCGGCCACCGGCATAGTGGGCCTGCGGGCTGAGCGGCACTGCCAAGACACCCCGACCGCGAAAGGAAGTGACGAGTGTGGAGCCTGTCATTGCGGATCGCCGCCGCGGCCACGGGCATCGGCCTGGCGCTGTCCGGGTGTGCTGAGGTGCACCACCCGATCTCGCCCCAACAGGCGCGCGCCCAGGTCGTCGATGCCGCCCGCGACATCGTGAACGCCGTGCATGGCCAGGTGACCGAGGCGACTTTCAGTTACGAATCGTGTAACGACCAGGGAGAGCCGCCGTTTCGCGGAGTTGCGAAGGTGTCGTTCTGGGTACCTGGTGTCGCGCACGACGAGCCCGCCGATCCGCAGACGGTGATCAAAGCGCTGGTCGCCGATGGCTGGAGCACCGACTCCGATTTCAAATCCCATTCGCCGACGCTGCGGAAAAACAACGTGAACATCATCCTGACGGTGCCGCCGCGTCCACCCGCGGGAATCCAACTCAAGGGCCATGCGTGGGTCGATGTCGACGGCGAGTGCCGTGACACCTCCGACCACCGCACCGACGGCTCGGTAGTGCCGGTCAACATCACCAACGAAATCCAACGTCCATGACGGGGGCCGACCGAACCCCCGCGATGTCAAAGATTGCCACACGCGTAACACAGGGCGCTAAGCTGCTGTTCGTGCGCAGGAAGGCATTAGCCAACGGCTGGAGGGGCTGGTCGGCACTCGCGGCCTCCCTCGTCGTTTCTGCCGCCATGCTCTACGCCCAGACCACAAAGCATCCGCCGTGCTGCGTTGGGAGTCCGGCAACAACGACGAATGGCCCGGCAGCCGCGGCAGCTCCGCCCACCGCCGGCGTCCCGGCTCCTGCCCCCGCCGGCGCACCCGCCGGTGGACCACACATCGCCACTCCCGAGGAGGTGAACGCGTTGGCGGCATTGGCGCCTGCCGTTGCCGCCGCCCAGCCATTCCGGTTCCCGCTACCTCGTGGCGTCGCTTCCGAGGACAGGTTGCAGGTCAAGACCATCTGGGCGGCCCGTGCCATCGGCGTGCTGTTTCCGCAGATCACCAAGATCTTCGGGTACCGGGAGGATCCCTTGCCGTGGCACCCCAACGGGTTGGCGATCGACGTGATGATCCCGAACCACGACTCCCCACAAGGTATCGAGCTCGGCAACCAGATCGCCGGGTACGCCTTGGCGAACGCGAAACGGTGGGGGATCAACCACGTGATCTGGCGGCAGAAAATCTACCCGGGCGTCGGCGCGCCGAGCTGGATGTCAAACCTAGGCAACGAAACCCTCAACCACTACGACCACGTTCACATCGCCACCGGCGGTGGCGGATACCCAACCGGGCACGAGATCTACTACATCGATTCCATGACCTCCGGGCCGTCAGAATAACGTCGACGCGTTCGACGACATCGCGAAATCCTCGCCCGGCGTGCCGAAGTCGTCGGTCCGTGGCGGCGGCGGCTACGATCCGCATACGGTCACTCACCACCCCCCATGCCATCTTCTGCTGACTCCGCGGGTCGGTAACAAGGCCCCGGAGCCGCTGCGTCGCGCGCGGTCTGACTCTGCGCGAACGGCCGGCCATCGCCTCACGCACCCTCGACGTCCTGCTACAAACCCACACATCCGGAAGGTGCCCGCATGTATCGCCAGATCCTTGATCCCGTCGCGCACTCGCTGGCTTGGAGCTCGCTTGTGGCCGCCCTGCCGCTGGCGGCGCTATTCGTGATGCTCGGCGGGTTGCGTGTGCGGGCCTGGATCGCGTCGGTGGTGTCGCTGGCCATTGCGATAGCGATCGCCGTCGCCATCTACGGCATGCCGATCGGCCAGGCGGCGCTCGCAGGCAGCGAAGGCGCCGTCTTCGGGTTCTTCCCGATCCTCTGGATCGTGATCAACGCGATCTGGGTGTACCAGATGACAGTCGAGACAGGCCATTTCGACGTGCTCCGACGCAGTTTTGCGACGGTCAGTGACGATCACCGCATCCAGGCAATCATCATTGCGTTTGCCTTCGGCGCGTTGCTCGAAGCGTTGGCCGGCTTCGGCACGCCTGTGGCGGTCACCTCGGTGATGTTGCTTGCCCTCGGCTTCAAACCACTCAAGGCGGCTGTCCTGGCGCTGGTCGCCAATACCGCTCCGGTCGCGTTCGGTGCGATGGCCACACCCATCATCACCCTCGCTAAGACATCCGGGTTGCCGACCGACACGCTCGGCGCCATGGTCGGGCGCCAGACGCCGATCCTGGCCGTCTTCGTCCCCCTGGCGCTGGTCGCCATCGTCGACGGCCGGCGCGGCCTCCGCGAAACATGGCTGCCCGCCATCGGGGGCGGTGTGGTTTTCGGCCTCGGCCAATACGCCACCTCGAACTTCGTGTCCGTGCCGCTGGCCGATGTGATCGCCTCCCTGCTGTCCGCGGGCGCCGTCGTGTCGTTGGTGCGCATCAGGCCTCCGCGGGCCGAACACGCGCGCACCGCGGTCACTGCCGGCGGCGCACCCGACACAGCCACCCCCGAGTTCGCCGAGCACCACGCAAATCCCGACTCACGCGCCCAGGTGCTCCGCGCATACGCGCCCTACGCGATCGTCATCGCCGTCTTCGTGATTTGCCAGATCTCGGCGGTGAAAAAGGTTCTCGACAAGGCCACCCGCATCGTGCATTGGCCCGGACTGCATCTATACACCGCTAAGGGCACCCCGTCGTCGCTTCCGAACTTCACCCTGAACCTGCTGACAACGCCGGGTACCCAGATGCTGGTCGCGGGCATCCTCACCATGTTGGTGCTGCGGCTGTCGGTGGTCAGGGCGCTCAAGGCCTACGGGACGACGCTGTATCAGCTGCGATGGGCCATCGTCACCGTAATGGCGGTGCTGGCACTGGCATTCGTGATGAACGCGTCCGGGCAGACCATCACCCTGGGCACGTGGATGGCCGGGACCGGAGGCGCGTTCGCGCTGATCTCCCCCATCCTGGGCTGGCTGGGCGTGGCGGTGACCGGTTCCGACACCTCCTCGAATTCACTGTTCGGCGCCCTGCAGGTGACCGCGGCGGCCAAGGCGGGGCTGTCCCCGGTGCTAATGGCCGCAGGTAACAGCTCCGGCGGTGTGCTTGGCAAGATGATCTCGCCGCAGAACCTCGCCATCGGGGCCGCGGCCGTTGGGGTGCACGGCAAGGAAGGCGACATCTTCCGCCGGGTGTTCATCTGGAGCCTGGTGTTCCTGGCGTTCATTTGCGTCTTGTCGGGATTGCAGGCCTCGGTGCTGTCCTGGATGGTGCCGTGACTCTGGGTATCGAGAGCGGCCTGGGTTCCCTTGCGCTACAGCCTCATTGGGCGGTCCAGCCCCCGTCGATCGGATAACAGGCGCCGGTGATGGTGGCGGCCGCATCGCCCGCCAGGAACACCGCGAGCGCGCCGATGTCCTCCGGGCGGGTATAGCGGGCCATCGGCTGCTTTTCGGCAACAAATTCCTGCTTGGCCTCTTCAAAGGACTTTCCCGCCGCGTTGGCGCGCGCTTCGACTTGCTGCGCTACCAGGGGCGTCATCACCCAGCCGGGGCAGATCGCGTTGCACGTGATTCCATGGTCGGCGGTTTCGATTGCCACCACCTTGGTCAGCCCCACGACGCCGTGCTTGGCAGCGACGTATGCCGCCTTCTGGGCGCTGGCAACGAGGCCGTGCGCGGAGGCGATGTTGATTATTCGACCCCAGCCTCGGCGTTTCATCCCGGGCACTGCGCAGCGACAAGTGTGGAAAACGGCCGACAAATTGGTGGCGATCACGGCGTCCCACTTCTCGACCGGGAAATCCTCGACGTTCGCAACGAACTGGATGCCCGCATTGTTCACGAGAATATCGATTGCGCCGAAGGTCTTTTCGCCGTCGCTGATCATGTCAGCGATCTCCTGCGGCTTCGTCACATCGGCGCACGAATACGCCGCCGTTACCCCGAACGTCTCCTCGAGGCCGCGCCGCTGTTGCTCAACAGCCTCTGGGTCTCCGAAACCGTTGAGCGTCACGTTTGCGCCCTCGGCGGCGAAGGCCTGGGCGACGGCAAGCCCGATACCGGACGTGGAACCCGTTACGACGACGGACTTTCCGCGGATCATCAGAAGCTCATCCTTTCTCCCATCTCGGCTTGTCCGAACCGAGTATGCCCCGTCCCACCAGACCTGGATCGACGCGTCGCCTGGGACCGGGCGAGACGATCTACGGCACACCGCCATGTCCGGTGTCTCGGCTGACTGTTGATCTTGCTCGGGGCCGACAGCCTTGTCGACCTTGCAAGTCAGGACTAAAAGTCGTTTTCCTACTTGATAATCGATTCTTGCTATGATAGCGTCCTGGCAGGCCTCGGGAGGGGCAATCTTCGGTGATGAGAGGAGCTGGCGGTGCCCGGCAATGACGCAAGTTTGGAAGAGGTGCTGGCACGTCTGGCCAACATCGAGCTGTTCGCGGTGTTCATGAGGCCGAACGAGGCATTCCAAGGCCCGTTGGCGTCCGCGGAGGGCCGCCGGATGTTGACCAAGCACCTGGAGTATCTGTTTGAGGTCCAGCGCGGCGGTCAGCTGTTAGCCGCGGGCCCACTTGACTTAGATGTGGAACACATTTCCGGGATGTGCATCCTGCACGCCCCATCGCGCGAAGATGCCGAGCGCATCGCTTGCGAAGAGCCCTATCACAGAGCGGGCTGGCGCACAAACACCGTGCAGTCCTGGCAGCTCAACGAGGGCTTGCTCATCGACGCCGTGGTAAACGCGGTCTAACAGCCGGACGCGCTCGCAAATGCCCAGCACCACAACCCCATCCCGGCAGGTCACGTCGAGCCCCGCCGCCGGAATCCCCAACACTCAAAGCAGCTAAGGACTGCCGTCATGCCAGTAACCCTCACCTACACAGAGCCCCCCGCACGCCTGCGCGACGAGACGGGTAGCTTCGAACACATCGGGCCAAGAGCTGACCGCCTTGCGGAGGCCGCCGAGCTCACCGAGAAGCTGAAATCGGTTGAGCCGCCAACACCTAACAATGACGGCGACATCGAATTGCTGGGAACGGTCCCCGTAGTGCACCGCTTCGTGGATGCGCCAGGCGATAGCGAAACAGTGCGGTGGCACTTCGTCGAGTCCGGACCAACATACGCCGACACGGTCATCTTCCTGCACGGCGTTCCCGACTCGTGGTGGCAGTGGCACCACGTCATGGAGGCATTGGGGGAAAGTCGCCACTGCATCGCCGTCGACCTTAAGGGCTACGGGCAATCCGACAAGCGCACCGGAGACTACCGACAAGCGGGCGTCGCCACGCAATTGATCGCATTGTTCGACGAGCTCGGCGTCGACCAATTCAGCCTCGTCGCTCACGATCGTGGCACCCCACCCGCCGACCACATCGTGGCCAGGCTCGGTGAGCGCATCACGGGTTACGGCCGTGGGCAGCAACACTTGTCGCATCTAAACCCCGTTCTTCACCCCCAAGAATCCATGTTCACCTCACCGGACGTATACAACTTGCTGGCCAACGCGCCCGCATTCGTGGCCACCGCGTACTCAGTGCTGACCGAGCGCAGCGTCGCCTTCGACGATCTGCACCGCACCGTAGAGGAATTCAGCCATCCCGGTATCGCCTCCGCAGTCCCGCGCTATTTCCACTCCTCGTCGTTCCGTCAGGAATGAGTCGACCGCCGCACAGAGCTGATTCAACGCTGGCGGTCTCCAGTGCTGCTGTTGCAAGGCGCTCACGACGCGCTACAGCCACGCGAGTTCTACGACGACCCCGACGTCCTCAAGCGATTGCCCAGCGGCAGCGACGTGCATTTCTTCGACGCCGGCCATTTCTGGCCGTTTGAAGCCGTCAAGGAAACCGTCGACGTCATCACCGAGTTCGTCTAACAGCAGTTCGGCATGCCCCAACAAGCTTCAATGGCAACGGATATCACTACGGAAGGCAATACACGATGAAAGCAGCAGTTCTCAATCAGTATGGCGCGCCGAGCTACGGCGACTTCGACGAACCATCGCCACAGAATGGGCAATCGCTCGTCGCGGTACGCGCGGCGTCGCTCAACGCGATCGACGTCGCAATGGCCTCGGGCCGGCACCCGTTCTCGCCCAAAGTGTTACCCATCGTCGCCGGTATCGAGGGCGTCGGCATCACGCAAGGCCGGCGAGTGTACTTCTTCGGCTCCACGCCCCCATACGGTTCGATGGCGCAGACGACCCTCGTGCCAGACACGAACATGTTCGACGTGCCCGATGGGCTCGATGACGCCCGCGCCGCGGCGTTAGGCAATGGGGGTCTTGCGGCCCTCATGCCGTTGCGCGACGGCGCGGCGATGCGGCCGGGCGAACGAGTCCTGATCCTGGGAGCTACCGGAACGGTGGGGCGGCTGGCCATCCAGTGCGCCGCAGCGCTTGGCGCGGGACAGATCGTTGCGGCCGGCCGCGACCGAGACGCCCTGGACCGCGCCGCCGAACTCGGTGCTAGCTCGACAATCTCGCTGACAGACGGCCGTCCGCTTCGCGACATCATGCGCGCGGCGGCACCCGGTGGCTTCGACATCGTCCTGGACTACCTCGGTGGTGAACCGGCCAGCGCCGCGAGTGGCGTCCTGGCCCCGCGCGGCCGGCTCATTCAAATCGGCGATCGGGCCGGCGACAATATGACCGTGGCTGTGGCGCCGCTACGGGCCGTCGGCGCATCGATCATCGGGTTCGTGCCCGCCTTCTATGGCCTGGGCGCGATGCGCTCGGCGTACGCCACACTTACGCAGCTAACACTGGAGGGCAACCTGGTCGTTGAGACAACCACGGCTCCCCTGCGCACCGTGGAAGATGTGTGGCGGGCTCACCGGGATGCGCGGGCCAAGGTCGTACTGTCCATCGGCGAAGCCGACGCTCGTGGCTGAAATGCGAGACCGCCTTAATCGTCTATTCTGATTAGAATCGATAGTTGTGCTACACTACCGAGGTTACCTGTCGTCGCGCATTTGGTGACATCAACATTCAGTGTCGCGGCAGCACACACCAGGACCCGGGAGAAGACTCGATGGCGCGCACAGTGACGGCGCACACGCGCGGAGGGCATGTTTATGAAGCCATCCGTACAGGGATTCTCACGGGTGAGTTTCAACCCGGCCAAAAGTTGAAGCCCAACGATCTGAGGATCCAATACGGCGTCAGCCTAAGCGTTGTGCGGGAGGCCCTTTCGCGCCTTGCTGAGCAGCGACTCGTTCAAAGCCAACCCAACCAAGGTTTCCAGGTTGTGCCCTTAAGTGAAAAGGCTCTGCGCGATCTCACCGATCTTCGTGTGATGGTTGAATGTTTCGCGCTACGGCGCGCCGTCGAGCGCGGCGACGTGACGTGGGAGGCTGAGATCGTCGCTGCCCACCACACCTTGACGGTGACTCCGCCGTACGAAGATGACGACTCGTCGCAGATCAGCGAATCATGGGAGCAGGCTCATCGGCGTTTCCACTACGCACTGATCGCCGGCTGCGACATGCCGATCGTTTTGGAGCTGTGCTCGTCATTGTTCGACGCCACCCAGCTATACCGGCGACTGGCCGCCCCACTAACCCAAGGTGGGCGAGACTTCGCCACCGAGCACGCACAAATCATGGAGGCGGTGCTGGCTCGCGATGTCGACGTCAGTGTGGCGCGGCTCGAGCTGCATTTCCGGGCCACCACCAAACTCCTTCTTACGCAGCTTCTTCAAGTAAAGAGCGACACCTAGCTGGTCGATAGCACGCGTCGACGCCACGGCCTGGGGTCATGGATTGATGGGCGCGAAACGGTCGGCCTACATGATGTTGTAGAACGACTCGACGTTCTCGTGCAGGCTGTCGAAAGTAAAGCTCCTCGGCGATAAGCCATTCGGTCTCCGAAGTCGCGTTCTGTGGAGTCATGCTCGCGCTGGCGCACACAATGAGCCCGGCCATCATGTGGAACAGCTTGAAGTCCCCGTTGCCCATCGTGTGGTGCACGAGCGCGCATCCCTGCTGCGTTGCCAAATTGGGTGTCCTTATGCTCGCTCGACCGAAAGTCAAAGGGATACCGCCAGTTAGCGCCCCTGACCGCGTCGCCGTAGACCCCAGCTGAAAGCGGCCAAGATAACTGGACATTGGTTGTGCCTAGGTGCAACGGTCATCAGTGATGTTGCGGCGCTTAGCATCCCATGACGGTTGCGAGCTCCAGGAGATCGCCAACCAGCACATCGACGTCTCCTTTGGCGGGCGGCTGCTCCACCACGAGGCCGGCGCCGTATTCCAAGGGCCTGGAAACGAAGCAGGTGCGCAGTCCGCAGGCCGCCGCCGCCGCAAGATCCGAGGGGTGAGATGCCACAAACAGGACTTCGTCCGGTGCGCATCCGAGCAGGCTGACCGCACCAAGATAGGTTTGCGGATCGGGCTTGTATCGCCGGAAGACGTCGGCGCCAAACACGGCGTCGAACGTGATGCCCGCAACTCGGGCCAGCCGCATCAGCAGGGCGACATGGCCGTTGGACAGCGGCGCGACAACGTATTTTGTGCGCAGCCGTGCCATGCCTTCGGCCGTGTCGGGCCAGCCGGGTAGCTCGTGCCACATTCGGGCCAGGTGGTCGAGAGTCTCGTCGCTGAGTGTGGGCAGCCCGAATTGGGGGGACAGTTCGCGCATGGTTTCGGCTTGCAGCTCATCGAGGTTGGCCCATTCACGTTGGCCGGTACGCACTTTGGCCAATGCCGGAACGTATTCGCCCCGCCAGGCCAGAACCAGGCCGGGCCAGTCGGCGGCGATGCCTTGCGCGGCGCCCCACCGCTCTAGTTGAGCAATCAGGCCTGAGCGCCAATCCACCAGGGTTCCAAAGGTATCGAACAACAACGACCGAACCTCGCTCATCGTCGTGTCTCCTTTTGGGCATATACGTCGATGGGATCAGGCGGAGGCCGCCGTCAGGTGGCCACTGGTGATTGTGCCTCCCGCGTGTTAACCGGTCCACGTCGCGACCAAATCACGGCAGCGACTGGTCTCTGGCCGCGCCTCGACCACGCCAAAACGAAGGGCTGCGGACGCCGCGAACCCGCGCCGCACACGGCGGATAATGGACGTGTCGAGCCCGCCAAAGCCCAAGGCGAGCGAAGACCGCAGCAGGATTCGATATGGACGGTGGTGTAGTGCTGTTTCTGGTGGTGTTGGCGACCTGGATGTTCGCCATCTGGTGTGACTACAACACACGCCACACCCACCACAAGAGTTAGCGCCTGAAAAAGGTTCTGACCATTCCAGGAGGGTGAGGGATGCCCCTCCCCGCTTCGGCGTTGCCGTGCTGGAGCGGTCCACCATCCAGTTGTCTTCATGCTGGTGAGCGATTTGCGAGGTGAAGCCGGGTTGCAAGGTGAAGTGCCGGTACAGCGATCCCAATCTAGGCTCCGCCCATGCGCAACGTACGGGTCATCGACGCCGAATTGCGGCTACTGGCCGCGATACGTCGCCTCGTCTGGGAGGTGGACGGTCGGGTGTCGTGCACCGCGCAAATAGACCAACTGCTGGAGGAACGAGGACGCCTACTGCAGCCACAGGCGACAGTCGGGGAACCGTTGCCAATCTGGTGCCCAAGGTTGGAAAGCGAGTCGAGCATGAACACGACGACCAAGACGGGGCTGCTGGGCTGAGGCAAGCTCTCGATGTTGAGTTATGGGAGTGCCTGCGGAGTTACGAGGAACTTCTCCCCGGTCGCTCGCTTGACGTAGCCGTTGAAGGCATCGGGCCTGAGCATGCCGGCCAGTGAAACTTCCCCGGTGTAGGTACTGGCGAACGTCGTGGTCAGTTCCGCGGCCACCCGCGCCCTGAGCCGCCCGATGGTCTCGGCCCCGGCGTTCTGAAGGAATGGGGTGAGCAGCCAACCTCCGACACCCCACGCCATGCCGAAGTTCCGGTTGAGGATCGTCGGACCGGTGTCGAGTGCGCCGTAGATGTACACCTGCTTGTGGACGGTCGACCCATAGCGCGAATACTCCACCGCGGTCGAGTTCGCCGCTTGCTCCATGCCATTGAGAATCTGACTTGCCAGCGTTCCCCCACCCGTGGCGTCGAACGCCAGCGTTGCCGACGTCGCTTTGAGAGCCTCGGTGAGATCTGTCGCGAACGACGGCGACGTCGAGTTGCAGACGTGGACTGCGCCGAGCGACCTCAGCAGCTCTTCCTGGTCGGTCTTGCGGACGACATTGACCAGCGGCACCCCATCGCTGATGCAGAGCTTGACAAGCATCTGGCCAAGATTCGACGCCGCGGCCGTGTGCACCAGACCGGAATGACCCTCGCGCCGCATGGTTTCCAGCATTCCCAGGGCCGTCAACGGATTGACGAACGACGACGCCCCGTCCCTCGCCGATACCCCCTCGGGCAAGACCAGGCAGGCGGAAGCGTCAACCACTCGGTACTGGGTGTACATCGCGCCCCCAGCGATCCCCACCCGTTTTCCTAAAAGGGCCTGCGCCGCTGACGACGAGCCCGCGGCCACGACGGTGCCGGCACCCTCATTACCCACCGGCAGCGATTTGTCGACTCGCGCCGAGAGCCGTCCCACGGCCCCCGCTCCCAACGATGCTGTGACGATGGGGCGCTCGGGTGTGCCCGCCACCGTCGCAGTGGTCATGTCGGCGCCGGCGACGAGAAGAGCCAGGTCTGACGGGTTGATCGGCGAGGCTTCCACGCGTACCAACACCTCACTGGCGGCGGGGGTTGGAACTGGGACGTCGTGCAGTGAGAGCTCAAGCGTGCCCTCCGACGTCACCAACGAACGCAGTTCCAATGCGTTATCAGGCAAATCTGCGGTCATGGCCGGTGCCTCGTTCCTGTTGCGGATGTGTCTTTGACGGGATGAAACGCAATACAGTCAGAGATCTTCCCTGGCTTCGGCGCTGTCGTCATCAGCCTGACGGGCCGGGCGTGACGCTATTTGGCGATGCCGTCGAACATGAGTTGGACTGCGGCGTGGCTGGTCTCGGTGCGCTCGTCTGCGTCGATGGTGGGGTTGAGTCCGAGGATGGCGGTGCCGAAGATCATGCCTACGACGGCCCGCGCGGTCGCGGCGGTGTCGATGTCGGCACGCAGATAGCCGCGCTGCAGGCCGTTGTCGAGGTATCCGGCCTCGAACGCGACGGCCAGGTCGAACATGGCAAAGACTTTCTGCTCGAATTCCCGGTCTATGCCGGTGATCTGGCCGAGCAGGATGCGGATGATTCGAAGGTCGCTGGCGATGTCGTTGAGCGCGGTGGCGATGCGTAGTGATTGGGCCCGGTAGTCGCCCAGGGTGGCCGCAGCGTCGGCAGCGTTTTCGGCGGCCAGAACGGCGACCCATCGATCGATGACGGTGGTGATGACCGCGTCGAGCAGGTCTCGTTTGTTGTCGAAGTGCCGGTAGAAGGTACTGCTGCCGATGCCCACGCGCTCGGTGATGTCGGTGACGCCGGCGTCGTGGTAGCCCCGTTCGGCGAAGACGTCGAAGGCGGCCTCGATGATTTCGTCGCGCAGCTGCAGCTTGCGGCGTTCGGCATAGGACAGCGCCCGGCTCACACCGAAAGGATACTTGATTCCGAATGGGAATCATGATTCCCTAACGGAAGTGATCGTCCCATCATTAAGCAAAGGAGCAGCTCATGACCTCATCGACTGCTGCCGAGACCGCAGTCGCCGACCGGATGGCGCGGCTGCAGAAGCTCGCCAAAACCGATCCGCCGACGGCTCAAGACGCGGCGTGGGCGTGGATCCAACGCCTCGGCGAGCACCTGCCCGACGATGCGGCCGAGATCGACCTGGCCCAGCTGTTCGCCGCCGGTGTCCCGGCCGACGTGGACGGACAGACCGACGGCATCCTGGTCGGCTGGACGACCGCCGACCCGGACCTGGACCGGACCGGCCGTGTGCTGCGCGCGGTATTCCGCACCGTGACCGGGCTTGGTGTCATGCCCTGGTTGGGCAAGAAGTTCGACGACCGTGCCCAGCGCGGCACCAACTCGGTGAGCCTGCTCGCGGTGCTGCTGGCCGCCGTGCTCGCGCCGAGGTACCGGCTGCGTAGGGCCGGTGACCACTGGGAGGGCTTCGACATGCTCAACCGGGTCGAAACCAGCGTGGTGTCACCCGGCACGCAGACCTTGGTCCTCGACTACGAGACCATCGGCACCAACCCGTGGCCGATCAACAAGGTGCGCGACGAAGCGGTGCAGATCGTGCCCGGCATCTACCTGGGCGCGAAGCTGTGGCATCAGGCCAACGGGTACCGGCAGCTGGCCTACTGGGCCGCCCGCAGCACCGATATTGGGCGGGCATGAGCGCCATCAGCCTCGACGGCGCCGCCGTCGCCATCACCGGCGGCGCCCGCGGCATCGGCTACGCAACCGCGAAAGCCTTTGCCGCCCACGGAGCATCGGTGTACATCGGTGACCTCGACGCCGGCGTCGCCCTGCAAGCGGCCACCGAACTGGGCGGGCGCGGGTTCGGCCTCGACGTCCGATCCCGCGAATCGTTCGCGCAATTCCTCAATGCGATCGACCTACCCCTTGCGGTGCTGGTGAATAACGCGGGCATCATGCCCGCCGGGCCGTTCATCGACGAGGACGACGCGATCACCGACACCATCGTCGACGTCAACCTCAAAGGCGTCATGTACGGGACGAAGCTGGCGCTGCCGGCCATGCTCGAGCGCGGCAGCGGGCACATCGTCAACATCGGCTCCTACCTCGGCGAGGTGCCCGCGGCCGGGCTGGCCAGCTACTGCGCCAGCAAGTACGCGGTGATCGGATTCAGCGAAGCCCTTCGTGACGAACTCGCCGGCACAGGCGTCACAGTCACCGCCGTGCTGCCGTCAGCCGTGCGCACCGAACTGGCCTCGGGCATCCGGCTCGGGGGGATTTTGCCGACCGTTGAACCCGAGGACATCGCCAATGCAGTGATCCGATCGTGTCGCAACCGCCCGGCGATTATCGCCGTCCCCCGCTGGATGCGCGCCTACGAAATTGCGGCCGCGGCCTCACCGGACCGACTGCTCGCCACCATCCGCGGCCGCCTCACCCGCGACCGCGTCCTGCACACCCTCGACGCAGCCTCGCGCGCCGCCTACGAGCAACGCGTCGCCCGCAACGCCACACCGTCCGCCGAAGGAACAGAGCTCCCGTGCGCGCGGTTCTCGCTCCCGCACAGTTCGACCGATTGAAGCGCGGGCGGTCGACGCAGGTTCCCCAGCCGTGCACAGTAGAGGCGCGGCGCAATAACACCGGCGGACGGCAAGCCTAGAAAGTCCGGAGGTTAATCCCTTGGGGCGGCGCGCTCTGCTAAAGAAGTAGCTATGAGCGAAGGCGACTTGTACTCGATCGGTATTGATGTGCGCCGCGAGGTGCTAGGGCGTGAATACGTCGACGGTGGACTCGCCGAATCTGACGACTTCATGATGGCGTTCCAGGAGGCCGTGACCGAGCTTGCTTGGGGCTATTCATGGAGTCGTCCTGGCCTAGACCGGCGAAGTCGCCTCATTCTCACGTTGGGCATCCTGGCCGGGCTCGGGCGGTACGAGGAACTCGGCATCTATGCGCAGGGAGCTGTGAGAAATGGCGTGAGTGTCGATGAAATCAAGGAAGTTCTGGTCCATGTGACGTCCTACTGCGGCACACCCGCGGGGCGCCAGTCATTTCTGGCCGTCCATGCTGCGCTTTTCAATGGCCCGAGCTAGACGTGCACGCCGCCGATGGCCGCGGCGCCGCGACCCTGCCGGGTCCTCCATTTGAGTTGCCTTCCTGCTGTCGACCCTTCCCCGACCGCCAACATGGGCGAGGTCGTCCTTGTGGCGATATGCCCGACGTTGAACTTCACCCGAACTGAGTCGAACGGTCCGCACTTTCGGCAACCTACGATTTCCTGCCCGCCGTGGCGTTCGCGTGCGACCATCTGCTCATGGCCCACGACGACCCCCAGAAACGAATCGTCGATCTGGAACGTCAACCTGCCGAGCAGAACCGGGGTGCCGGGCGGCGCAAGCGCAACCGTATCCTGCTGTCGGCCAACGTCACTGCCGTGGTCATCGCGCTGGCTGCGGCCATGTTGGTCATCGTCATCTCGGCGTGCGGTGCCAACTCCCTCAGCGGTTCGAGGCACTCCGTTCGGGTCGCCGCCGTTAAAGGTCAGCCGTCGGCCGACGCGATGGCGACTCTAATGAACCAGGGCTTCAAGGTTCGCAGGCTGCCGAAGCCCGACTCCACCGTCGCACCGGACTACGTCATCGACACCCAGCCTGCCGCGGGCGAGACCGCCGAGCAGGGCTCCGAGGTCGTGGTCAACGTCTCCACCGGTCCGGAGCAGCGAACGATCCCCGATGTGTCCAATCACAGTTTTGCCGAAGCCCGAAACATCCTGACAGCGGCCGGCTTCGGCACAGTCAAGCAAGTCCCCACACCATCGCTCCCGAGCAGAAGGATCGGGTCCTGGGCACCAACCCCGCGGCCAACCAGACCGCGCCGGTGACGGTCGAGATCTCGGTTTTCGTCGGTTCCGGGCCGATGCGGTGATAGCCACCAATCCGCCGGCGGGACAGTCGGTTCCGAAGGACACTGTGATCCAGGTGCGGATGTCGAAGGACTCCTGAGCGAGGGCGCCTCACGAGTCAGCCGGACATCTTTCGCGCGGATGAGCACGTCAGGTGCGCTACACGTTTTGAGGCCTACCGCCTCATAACCGACGTCGAATCGGTTATGAGGCGGTGGTTTTCGTCAAGACATTTGCCGGTTCAGAAATTCTTCTGGCGCGGCGGCGCCGGCAGCTGCTGGTGACTCGTAGGTGTTTATTCCGCCGGTAGTTTGAGCACCCGGTAATTGCCGTAGTCGGAGATGTAGACGTTGCCGGCGGCGTCCACCGCCACACCCTCGGGATGGATCAGACCAGTGAACGGCAGCTCGACCGGCGTGTTCGACCCCGCCGGCAGCTTGAGCACCCGGTTGTTCCAGTAGTCGGTGATGTAGACGTTGCCAGCAGTGTCCACCGCCACACCTTCGGGAAGGTTCAGGCCGGTGAACGGGAGCTCGACCGGGGTGACCGACCCCGCCGGCAGTTTGAGCACCCGGTTGTTGCCGTAGTCGGCGATGTAGACGATGCCGGCGGTGTCCACCGCCACGCCCGAGGGATTTTTCAGGCCGGTGAACGGC
>Ga0318537_10000006_pt1 | contig 36999 bp, 32 predicted proteins | sample GRESIP117b4f29_FD_203657 | JGI IMG/M metagenome (GOLD analysis project Ga0318537, IMG submission 203657) | Tropical soil microbial communities from Luquillo Experimental Forest, Puerto Rico - GRE.SIPMG.117b4f29 | ecosystem: Environmental > Terrestrial > Soil > Tropical forest > Bulk soil... | reverse complement strand
GGAACCTACATCCTGTTCGCGGTGCTCTGCGGTGCGGCGTCTTACATCGCCGTGCCGGCCGTCCAGCGGCTCGCCATCCCCGAGGCCAGCCCAACTCTGCCGCTGGCCGCATCACTGGGTCTCACGTTTTCGTACAACGTCACCGTCGGAATCCCGCTCTATATCGAGATCAACCGCCTGGTCTCGCACTGGTTCTAGCTGCTGGGGCCTAAAAATCCCCGGCCGAAGGGGTTAGCCCAGCAGCGTGCGCACCGCCGCGTCGGCCCGCGGGTGCGCACCAGTCGATCGCCCTGACGTATAACCGCTGTTGCGGCGATCGGCCGATGCTCCACGAAACATGCTGGGCCACAGGGTTATTGCCGCGCCTGTCGCGCAGGTGGGCATCGCCAAAAGAGGGACAAAAGACGGATGCTCGTTGTGAGATGTTCGTAATGTGTTAATTGTTCGTAAAGACGGTCTCGCCAAGTTGACTCGGCTCCTGTGAGTCCGCAAGGTTTCTCGTGTGCGTTCGCGATGTGTGCGGACGCTGCACCGACACCTGCTTTCCTCCTCATCGCGCCGGACGAAATCACGAGGCACCAATGGTTTCAGAACTTCGCCCACATCCTGTTCCAGCCGATGTTGAGGGGGAGGCGCCCACACAAGAGGGTCTAACCGTTCGGACCGAAAAGCCCCGCAACGGCTTGGCCGGCCTCAAACACTGGCGCTACGACCTTCGCTCGGGTTTTGCGGTGGCCATGATCTCGCTGCCGTTCTCAATGGGAATCGCGATCACCTCGGGCGCGCCGCCGATCTGCGGGATCATTTCGGCGATCATCGCCGGTTTCGTCCTGCCGTTCCTGGGCGGCTCGTATGTGACCATCAGCGGCCCGGCCGCGGGACTGGCGCCGGCCCTGTTCGCCGGCATGGTTGCACTGGGACAAGTCCGCTTGGGCCATGGCGGCTCGCAATCCGAGGTGCTCGCAGTGGGATACCCCCTGGTCCTGGTTGCCATCGCCATCGCAGGTGTATTGCAAGTGATCCTTGCCAAGTTGAAGGTGGCCCGCTTCAGCGCCATCTTCCCGGCCGCGGCCATCCAGGGGATGCTGGCGGCGATCGGCCTGATGATCATCGCCAAGCAGCTCCCGCTCTTCATGGGCGTGAAGTTCGAGGCCCACGAATTCTGGGCGATCCTCGGCGAAGTGCCCCGGCACGTCGGGTCGATGAACCATGAGGTCTTCGCGTTGGGGATCGGTTGCCTGGCGGCGCTTTTCCTGCTATCGGCCTTTCCCGGGCGGCTGCTGAAGGTCATGCCGCCTCCGGTCTGGGTGTTCTTAGTCGGCACGGTCGTCAGCACATTCATCCTCAAGTTGGATAAACACTTCTTGATCAATGTGCCCGGTTCGCTCAAGCACGGGATCGTCTTCCCGCACTTCGCTGATGCGTTCTCCCATGCCGAATTGCTGCTCCCCCTCATCTACGTGGTCATCACCCTGCTCTTGATCGACGGGACCGAGTCCCTGGCGACGATCGCGGCCGTGGACAAAATCGATACCTACCGCCGCCGGTCCGACCCCGACCGGACCTTGCTGGCCATGGGCGTTTCTAACGTCGCCTCGAGCGTGGTCGGTGGCTTGACCATCATCCCCGGCATCGTCAAGAGCACAGCCAATATCCTGGGAGGCGGCCGGACGCAGTGGGCGAACTTCTACAACGCGTGCTTCCTGCTGACGTTCCTGCTGCTCGGCCGCGAGCTGATCAACATGGTCCCGCTGTCGGTGCTGGCCGCCATCCTCGTCTTCATTGGCTACAAGCTGTGTAAGCCAGCGGTTTTGCGCAACGTCGCACGGGTCGGGACGGAGCAGTTCGTCGTCTTCTCCGTCACAGTGCTCGTGACCGTCACGACGGACCTCCTCATGGGCATCGTCGCCGGCGTCATCCTCGAGTTAGTGCTGAACCTGTGGTACGTCGGCCTTTGGCATACCCTGAGGAACGGTTCGGAATCCGCAAGGCCGAGCCTTGCCGGCCGCTTCCTCAGTCTGTTCCGCAACCCGGTGTCTCAACGGGAATTCGGTGACGGCGCCTACCACCTGTATTTGGATGGTCCCCTGGTGTGTTTCAACCTGTTCCACGTGATTCGGGAGCTGGGGCAGCTTCCGCACGATACGCGGGCGGTGTATCTCCACTTGAGCTCGCGTGTGCCCCTCGTCGATCACACGACAGGTGAGTCCCTCCGTCATTTCCTGGAGGAGTTCAGCGGCCAAGATCAGAGTCCGAGGCTGGTGATCGAGGGGTGGGACCACATGCGGCCCCTGTCCAAGCATGAGACGAGCACGCGGATCGCCCTGGCCAGCGTCGAGGAGTTGGGGTCCCCACAAGCAACGGATTGACGAGATCAACCGCGTTGTCGCGCACTGGTTCCCGAGCGCCTCAGAACTAACCCAGCAACGTGCGCACCACCGCGTCGGCCAGCAGCCGGCCGCGCGGGGTGAGCACCAGTCTGTCGCCATCGGACACCAGCAAACCGTCAGCCACCACGGTCTCGGCGCGTTCGCGTTCGGCGTCATCCAGCTGGTCTAGCGGAAGCCCTTGGCGCAGACGGATTTTCAACATCAAGTCTTCGGTGTGCAGCGCGTCCGTGTCTAACTGCTCGAATCCCGCTATCGGCAGTGCGGCACCGGCCAGCGTCTCGGCATAGGCGTTGGGATGCTTGACATTCCACCAGCGCGTCGCACCGACGTATCCGTGCGCCCCGGGTCCCGCGCCCCACCACTGACCGCCATCCCAGTACCCGAGGTTGTGCCGGCACTCACCCCCGGGCCGCGACCAGTTAGATACCTCGTACCAGTCCAACCCGGCCGCGGACAGCGCGGCATCGACCAACTCGTAGCGGTGCGCCAGCACGTCGTCGTCGGGAGCGGTCAGCTCCCCGCGCCGGATCCGGCGCGCCAGTGCGGTGCCCTCCTCGACGACGAGGGCGTACGCGGACACGTGGTCGACGTCGGTCGCGATCGCGGTGTCGACCGAGCGCAGCAGATCGTCGTCGGACTCCCCGGGAGTTCCATAAATCAAATCGAGGCTGACGTGCTCGAAGCCCGCGTCCAACGCCTCGCGGGCCGATGCCGCCGATCGGTTCGGCGTGTGAATCCGATCGAGGACTCCCAGCACGTGCGGGACCACCGACTGCATGCCCAGCGACACGCGCGTGTATCCGGCGGCGCGGATGGCCGCGAAAAAGTCCGGCCAGGCCGACTCGGGGTTGGCCTCGGTGGTGACCTCGGCATCGGGCGCGAGGACGAAGTGCTGCCGCACCATGTCCAGCAGCCTGGCCATGCGTTCGCCGCCCAGCAGCGATGGTGTGCCTCCACCGACGAACACCGTGCTGAGCGTTGGTCCGTCCAACCGCGCGGCTGCCAGTTCGAGCTCCGTCCCCAGTGCGTCCAGCCACGCGTCCGGGTTGACACCACCCAATTCGGCCGGGGTGTACGTGTTGAAGTCGCAGTAGCCGCAACGGGTTATACAGAACGGAACGTGCAGGTAGAGGCCGAACGGCCGCCCGGGAACCGGCCGTAGGGCGGGCAGGTCGACCGAGGCCTCGCGAAGGGTCATGCCAAATGATAAAGCGGACGCTTCCCAGCGGATTCTCGGGTTTGTCCACCCAATCACCCAGGATTAGTCCGTAGTTTTGATCAGCGTGAGAAGAAATTTGACCTGGTGGCATTGCCGGTCGCCATCCATGGCACAATAGGGCCCGTGACTGCCGCCCAGCCCAGCTCGCGTATCGCCCTCGTGGCACGGCGGCACATTGATCTCAAGCGTGTCTGCAGCTGTTGCTGTCTGTCTTGATCTCGTAGACCCGCCCCCTGTTTGTCCAGGCGCCGGATCTGCGCCGCCGAAATAAAACCGGTGAGCCGCGCGTCCAAGTAGCCTGCAACGTTTCGCGAAGGAGAACCCCCGAATGACCACAGCCCGTCCCGCTGGGGCCCAAAATAAGGCCCGAAATGAGGGCCAGTGGGCGCTGGGAGATCGCGAGCCGCTCAACGCCAACGAAGAGATGAAGCACGCCGGCGCCCCGCTCGACGTGCGCGAACGCATCGAGAACGTGTACGCCAAGGCCGGGTTCGACAGCATCGACAAGAGCGATCTGCGCGGCCGCTTCCGCTGGTGGGGCCTCTACACCCAGCGTGAGCAGGGCTACGACGGGTCGTTCACCGGCGACGAGAACGCCGAATTGCTCGAGGCCAGATACTTCATGATGCGGGTGCGCTGCGACGGCGGGGCGCTCTCGACCGCGGCGCTGCGCACCTTGGGGACGATTTCGACCGAATTCGCCCGAGACACCGCCGACATCTCCGATCGACAGAACCTGCAGATGCACTGGGTCGAGGTGGAAAACGTCCCCGAGATCTGGCGCAGGCTGGCCGACGTTGGACTGCAGACCGCGGAGGCGTGCGGCGACTGCCCGCGCGTGATTCTGGGCTCCCCGCTGGCCGGCGAGTCGGTCGACGAGGTGATCGACCCCACCTGGGCGATCGAGGAGATCGTGCGTCGCTACATCGGCAAGCCCGACTTCGCCGACCTGCCGCGCAAGTACAAGACCGCCATCTCGGGGCTGCAGGACGTCGCGCACGAGATCAACGACATCGCGTTTATCGGCGTCAACCATCCCGAGCACGGTCCCGGCCTCGACCTGTGGGTCGGCGGTGGCCTGTCCACCAACCCGATGCTGGCCCAGCGGGTCGGCGCCTGGGTCCCGCTGCACGAGGTGCCCGAGGTGTGGGCCGCGGTGACCTCGGTGTTCCGCGATTACGGCTACCGTCGGCTGCGGTCCAAGGCGCGGCTGAAGTTCCTGATCAAGGACTGGGGTATAGAAAAGTTCCGGGATGTTCTCGAAACCGAGTACCTCAAGCGTCCCCTGGTGGACGGCCCGGCCCCCGAGCCGCTCAAGCATCCCATCGATCACGTCGGCGTGCAGCGGCTGAAGAACGGGCGCAACGCGGTCGGGATTGCCCCGATAGCCGGTCGGGTGTCCGGCACCGTCCTCACCGCGGTCGCCGACCTGGCGCAGCGGGCGGGTTCGGACCGAATCCGGTTCACCCCCTACCAAAAACTGGTCATCCTCGACGTACCCGACGACAAGCTCGACGATCTGATCGCCGGCGTGGAGGCGCTGGGTCTGCGGTCGCGGCCATCGCATTGGCGCCGAAACCTGATGGCGTGCACCGGGATCGAATTCTGCAAGTTGTCGTTCGCCGAAACCCGAGGCAGGGCACAGGGTTTGGTGCCCGAGCTGGAGCGACGGCTCGAGGACATCAACGCCCGGCTTGACGTCCCGATCACGGTGAACATCAACGGCTGTCCGAACTCGTGCGCGCGAATTCAAGTCGCCGACATCGGGTTCAAAGGCCAGATGGTCGACGACGGTCACGGCGGCTCGGTCGAGGGCTTCCAGGTGCACCTGGGCGGCAGCCTCGGCCTCGACAGCGGTTTCGGCCGAAAACTGCGCCAGCACAAGGTCACCAGCGACGAGCTGGGCGACTACATCGAGCGGGTGGTGCGCAACTTCATCAAACACCGCAACGACGGTGAACGATTCGCGCAGTGGGTCGTTCGCGCCGAGGAAGGCGACCTGCGATGAGCGAAGCGACCAAGCGGACCGAAGCGGAGCTGCGTGAGCTGGCCGCCCGCGGCGCGGCGGAACTCCAGGGTGCCGGCGCCACCGATCTGCTGCGGTGGACCGAGGAGAATTTCGGCGGCCTCAACGGGCCCCGCGGCTGGGCCACGTGCAACTACGTGGTGGCGTCCAACATGCAAGACGCCGTGCTGGTGGACATGGCCGCCAGGGTGCGGCCGGGCGTACCGGTGCTATTCCTGGACACCGGCTATCACTTCGTGGAAACCATTGGCACGCGGGACGCGGTCGAGTCGGTATACGACGTGCGGGTGCTCAATGTCACCCCGGAGCACTCGGTGGCCGAGCAGGACGAACTGCGGGGCAAGGATCTGTTCGCCCGTGACCCGGGCGAGTGCTGCCGGTTGCGCAAGGTCGCCCCGCTGGGTAAAGCGCTGCGCGGCTACTCCGCCTGGGTAACCGGGCTGCGCCGGGTAGAGGCGCCCACCCGTGCCCACGCCCCGCTGATCAGCTTCGACGAGGCGTTCAAGCTTGTGAAGATCAACCCGCTGGCAGCCTGGACCGACGAGGACGTGCAGGACTACATCACTGAGCACGACGTGCTGGTCAATCCCCTTGTTTACGAAGGCTATCCGTCGATCGGCTGCGCTCCCTGCACGGCCAAGCCGGCCGAGGGCGCCGACCCGCGCAGCGGACGCTGGCAGGGATTGGCCAAGACGGAATGTGGGTTGCACGCGTCGTGACAACACTCGTGCTGACCGCACACGGAAGTGAGGATCCGCGGTCGGCGGCCAATGCCCGGGCCGTCGCGGGCCAGGTGGCGCGCATGCGCCCCGACCTTGACGTACGGCTGGCCTTCTGCGAGCTCAACGCGCCGAACCTGATTGACGTGCTCAACGGGTGTTCCGGACGAGCTCTCGTGACCCCCCTGCTGCTTGCCGACGCCTACCACGCCCGAGTGGACATCCCCGCCCAGATCGAACGCTGCGGCGCCGGTCACCGTGTGCGGCAGGCCGGTGTGCTCGGCGAGGATGACCGGCTGGTGGCGGTGCTGCGTCAGCGGGTGGCGGAGTTGGGTGTCTCCCGGTTTGACGACGGGATTGGCGTGCTCGTGGTGGCGATCGGCTCGTCGATCCCCGCGGCCAATGCACGCACCGCCGCGGTAGCGCCGAGACTGCTGGCGGGCACCCGGTGGGCTTGTGCGACAACCGCGTTCGTGACCCGTCCGGAACCGTCGCTGGCCGAAGCCGCCGACCGGTTACGCCGCCGCGGCGCCCGACGGGTGGTCATCGCGCCGTGGTTCCTGGCGGCGGGGCGGCTGCCGGACCGGGTGCGCAGTTTCGCCGACGACGCCGGCATCGCAATGGCACAGCCCCTCGGGGCACACCAGTTGGTGGCCGAGACGGTATTGGATCGCTTCGCCGAGACGCTCCGATCTCGGTGCCACAGCGTCGCCGCCTGAGGGTTGTTGTCTGGAGCCCGAAGCGCGCCAAATCACTTCTCCCACATTGGTATCGCCTGTCTCAGAACGGCGAATTTTGTCGGAGCCCCGTCATAGTATTCGAACATGCATTCGAGTGATCGAGACGCGATCGAAGCAGACTTTACTGCGCTGCATTCTGTGGTGTCGCGCATTCTCGGACACTCATTCGACACCCTGACCACCCCGGACCGATTGACGTATCTGCAGCGGCTCGAACAAGACACGCGCCGGCTTCAAGCACCCAGACACGTTCTGATCAACCAACTTGCCGAGCAGGCGGGGCGTGACGAGTTAGGCGCGCGACTCCCCAATGCGTTGGCTGACCGGCTGCACATCACCCCCGGCGAAGCGGCGCGGCGTGTCGCCGAGGCCGCCGATCTTGGGCCCCGCCGCGCGCTCACCGGTGAACCGTTGCCGCCGCTATTGACCGGCACCGCCGCCGCCCAGCGCGCCGGGAAGATAGGGGCCGGCCATGTGCGGGTGATCCGGCGCTTCCTGCACCAGCTGCCCAACAGTGTCGACGTCGGGACCCGCGAGAAAGTCGAAGAGCATCTGGCCGAGCTAGCCACCGAGCATCGCCCCGACGATCTGGCAAAGCTCGCCGAGCGGCTGTCCGCGTACATCAACCCCGACGGCACCTACACCGACGAGGACCGCGCCCGTCGCCGCGGCCTGACCTTGGGCAAGCAAGGCCTCGACGGCATGTCAGAACTGCGTGCCTTACTGACTCCCGAGGCCCGCGCTGGCCTCGAGGCCGTGCTCGCCAAGACGGCCGCTCCCGGAATGTGCAATCCCGACGACGACACCGCCGTGGTCGACGGCCCACCCGATCACGATGCGGTGCAACGAGATTCGCGCACCGCCGCTCAGCGGAACCACGACGGCCTCAACGCCGCCTTACGCACGCTGCTGGCGTCGGGAGAATTGGGTCAGCACAAGGGTTTACCGGCCACCATCGTCGTCACCACGACACTCACCGACCTCGAAGCCGCCACCGGCGAGGGCCTCACCGGAGGTGGCACCCTACTGCCTATGAGCGATGTCATCCGAATGGGCCGCCACGCCCACCATTACCTGGCGATCTTCGACAAGGGCAAAGCGCTCGCGCTGTATCACACGAAGCGCCTGGCTTCACCGGGGCAGCGAATAGTGCTCTACGCCAAGGACCGCGGCTGCACGCGCCCCGGCTGCGACGCACCCCCGTACTGGTGCGAGGTCCACCACGTCGAGGACTGGGCCACCACCTACCGTACAGACGTCAACAAGCTGGCCCTGGCCTGCGGATCCGACCACCCACTGGTCGAACCTGGCGGCTGGGCCACCCGCAAAAACGCCCGCGGCGACACCGAGTGGATCCCGCCGCCCCACCTCGACCACGGACAGCCGCGAGTCAACAAATATCACCATCCGGAAAAAATCCTGTACGACGAAGACGACGACCCGTAGCTCACACGGTCATCAGCGCGCTCGTCATGCGATTCGGTTTAGTACACTTCGTGTCTTGAACGCGCCCTTTCGAACTGCAGCTTTGCTGGCTGCACTGGTGCTGTCACTGGCCGGATGTGGCGGCAACCACGCGGCTGCGCCCAACCCGACGGGGCCGTGCGAGATCGTGCCCAATGGCACGCCCGTCGCCAAAACGCCTTCGGCGCCCCCGATTTCGGCACCCTCGTCGAGGAACACCGTGACCAGTCCCGAAATCGCGACCGGCTACCGCAGCGACATGACCGTCGTACGGACCGCTCACTACGCGGTGGCCACCGCCAATCCGCTGTCGACCCAGGCAGCGTGCCGGGTATTGCGTGACGGTGGCAGTGCCGCCGACGCGCTGGTGGTTGCCCAGGCGGTGTTGGGCTTGGTCGAACCGCAGTCTTCCGGACTCGGCGGCGGCGGATTCGTGGTGTACTACGACGCCAGTGCCGGCTCGATACAGGCCTACGACGGCCGCGAAGCCGCCCCCGCGGCGGCGGGCGAGGACTATTTGCGCTGGATCAGCGACGTCGATCACGCCGCACCCCAGCCCAACGCGCGGGCCTCGGGACGGTCGATCGGGGTCCCGGGCATTCTGCGGATGCTCGAGCTTGTGCACAACGACCACGGGCGGATGCCTTGGCGCGACCTCTTCGGCCCCGCGGCGGCATTGGCCGATGGCGGCTTCGACATCAGCCCCCGGATGGCCACCGCCATCTCGGACTCGGCGGCACAATTGCGCGTCGACCCGCAAGCCCGCGCATACTTGTTCAATCCCGACGGCAGCCCGCGGTCGGCGGGAACGCGGCTGACCAACCCCGCATACTCGAAAACCTTGTCCGCCATTGCCTCTTCGGGTGTCAACGCCTTCTACACCGGCGACATCGCTCGCGACATCGTCGCGGAGGCAAGTGATACCTCCGATGGCCGCACGCCGAGCCTGATGACCAATGAGGACCTGGCGGCCTACGTCGCCAAGAAGCGCGAACCGCTGTGCACGACGTATCGCGGCCGACAGATCTGTGGCATGCCCGCACCGTCGTCGGGCGGCGTCGCGGTGGCCGCCACGCTGGGAATCCTCGAGCATTTCCCGATGGGCGACTACCCGCCGAGCAGCGTCGACCTCAACGGCGGTCGCCCGAGCGTGATGGGCGTTCACCTGGTCTCCGAAGCCGAGCGGCTGGCCTACGCGGACCGCGATAAATACGTCGCTGACGCCGACTTCGTCGGGCCGCCCGGCGGCGCCCTCAATACGCTGATCGACCCGGGCTATCTGGCCGGGCGCGCCGCGCTGATCTCGCCGCAGCACAGCATGGGAACCGCCAAGCCGGGCGACTTCGGCACGCCCACCAACGTCGCACCACCCGGGACTGAGCACGGCACCAGCCACGTCAGCATCATCGACTCCCACGGCAATGCGGCCTCGTTCACGACGACCGTCGAGTCGCCGTTCGGCTCCTTCCACATGGTCGACGGATTCGTCCTGAATAACCAGCTCACCGATTTCGCCGCCGATCCCCGCGCGGCCGATGGATCGCTGGTGGCCAACCGCGTCCAGCCCGGGAAGCGGCCGCGAAGCTCGATGGCGCCGACGTTGGTCTTCGATTCCTCGCCGGCGGGGCGGGGCGCGCTGTACGCTGTGACTGGCTCGCCCGGCGGCTCCACGATCATCCAGTTCGTCGTGAAAACCCTTGTGGCGATGCTGGATTGGCGCCTGAACCCGCAGCAGGCGGTGTCGCTGGTCGATTTCGGCGCCGACAACTCAACCAAAACCAATGTCGGCGGCGAGGATCCCGAGATCAACACGTCCGACAACGGCGACCACGACCCGCTGGTGCAAGGCCTACGCGCACTGGGGCATCAGGTCAACCTGGCCGACCAATCCAGCGGCCTCTCGGCGATCGCCCGCGGCTCATCGCAGTGGACAGGCGGCGCCGACCCGCGCCGCGACGGCGCCGTCATGGGCGACAACCCATAACGTCATCCGACAGCGCCGAATTCAACCCGTAGCACTTGCGCGGGCCGGACCTTCCCGTCAGGTGGAGGCGCCGTGGTGCCGCCGTCGGTACTGACATAGGCGACGCGGCCGTAATCGGCCGGACCGCGCCCCCAGGCGGCGCTGGACGGTCCGATCAGTTGCTCGGTAAAGGGCTCGCCGGCAACGGAGATGCGCGGGTCGTCGCGATTCCCCGGCCGCAGTGGCACCAGGTCGATGGTGTTTTCCCGGTGGGTGGTGACATACGCGACGCCGGCGTCCTCGTCGATGCAGAAGTCGTCGGCCATGGTGCCGCCCGCGACGAACTCCGGCTCGCCCGCCGGTTCGTGGGTGACCGGATCGACCGCGACGCGCATGAACAACTTGCGTGTCGTCGAGGTGTAGTAGACAAAGTTTGTCCTGGAAGCGAACCGGACGCCGTTGACCCCCGGCTGCGGGTTGAGTGGGTTGTCCGGATCCCACGCCATCGAATCATGCTGCAGCCAAACCCGGGCGGTCGCGGCGAGGCCGTCGTCGCTGAGGTCGACGCGCCAGATCAACCCGGCCACGGAATCGGCGATCAGCATGATGCGCGGGGCGACCAGGCAGCAGCCGTTAAGGAACGCTCCGGACTGATCGAAGGTCAGGACCCGGGTAGCGTTCATCGGCGCGCCGGGCGTCCAGTGCCGCAGGTCGATGCGCTCGAGGGTCGCTATCGCGACGGTGCATACGTAGAAGAGGTCGGGCTCGGTTTCAACGATCCCCATGACGGCGTGCTCGAAGGTGTGAGCCAGTATCGGCTCGACCGGCAGGTCTGCGCCCGGCGCCGGGACGTACCAGAGTTCCTTGCGGTTCAGCACGGTCACCAAGATCGACCCGTCGCCCCGGACCGCGATGTTCTCCAGGAAGAACTGTTCCGGAAACTTGGCAACGGTAACGAGTTTCGCGCCCATGGCGTTCTTGGTTGTCATCGCGTTCCTCCGTATGAGTCGTTGGCGTCACGGACGATCGGGCCCGGCGCAGGGACGTCGAACATGTTGAGCGTGATGCACACCCCGTGGTACGCGGCGATCAGCGTGCTCATGTCGATCAAACCCACTGTGCCGAAGATGTTTTCGGCTTGATGGTACAGCTCGTCGTCCAGTTTATGGTCGACGCAGAGTTGCCGGGTGACACGGTGGGCCAGCCGCTCCCGCTCGGTGAGCTCGCCCGGAACGCCGCCGCTGACCAGTGTACGAATGGCGGACTCGGACAGGCCGGCCTGTCGGGCGACCGCGGCGTGCGCGTACAGCTCGTAGTCGGCGCCCCAGATTGCTCCGACGGTCAACACGATGACCTGACGGACCCGCTCGTCCAGCGACGTGTTGAGTTGTTCGGCGAACTGCAGCTCCAGGAACTTGGTCGCGGTCGCCGGGTTGAGCAGCGCCGGGTTGAACGGGCCAATGAGTCGTCCGTCGGACGTTGTGCTCTCGAACGGCACCTGGTTGGCCCACGGAACCATCGTGTTCATCATCAGGTCGAACAGGCCGCGCTGTGCGTCGGTCAGGCTGGCGGGATCGGCCAGTGGTAGGCGCCCTCCCAGGCCTTTGGTTTGGACGGTCATGTCGGTGTGCTCCTTATCTACTGATTCAGGCCCACGGCGTTTGCCGGGACGTCGAAGGCGGCGAGCGTGAACGACACGCCGGTATACCAGCCCAGCAACATCGTCAGATCGACGATGCCCGCGTCGCCCAACAGCTCCTTGGCGCGTCGGTACAAGCCCAGCGGGACCACCCGCGGGGTGATCAACGCCGCGGTGAGTTCGTAGACGACCTGCTCGCGCGGATCGGCGAACGACGTCGGCAAGCCGATGATCAACGCCTGCACCTTCTCCGGCGCAAGGCCACCGGCCCACTGCCCGATCATCTCGTGCTCATAGTTGCCATAGGCCGAGCACCACTTGCCGTTGATCATGTTGGTGGCGATTTCGATCTCGGCCTTGGTCAAGGTGGACTCGGTCTGGAAATAGGCGCCGGTCGGCACGATCGTCCGCGACAACGTCGGGTTGGCCAGCCAGATCTTGTGCGGGCCGGGGAGAAAGCCACGCAGCTGGGTGGTGAAGTCGTAGGCCGCCTTCATGTCCGGGGACATCTGGTCGACGGGGGTCTCTTGGTATCGGCCGAAGGTTCCGAAGTCGGGGTTTTCACTCATGTCAGTGCCTTTCTGTGGCTCGTCGTGCGGTGTGCTTGATACGAGTGTTGGCCGACGGCGGAGCCGGACCAACGTCAAAGCGCCCCAGAGTCGGTGCACTCTGCACCACAACCGGCCTACGCTTCGCGCATGGAATGGCAGCGTCCGCCCGAGCGGATTTCTGACTTGTTACGCCAGGGCGCCACGATGATCCTCAACAACCCTCAAGCCTGGTTGGACGAACTCGAAGGGGCGGTCCTCTCGGCGGCGAACATGGAGGCCGTCGCCGGCGATCCCGTCCTGGCGGCGGGGATGCGCCGGGTCATTCGCTCCTATGTGCTGCACTGGGCCGCGGCCAACGTTGACGATCCCGGCGCACCGGTCTCGGCTTACGTCGGACCTGAGCCGCTAAGCCTTGCCCGAGATCTGCTGCGCCGCGGGCTCACCCCGTCGGCATTGCGCGCGTACCGCATCCTGCAAGGCGTCTTCTGGCAGCGCTGGATGTCGTTGGCGTTCCGGCTCACCCCCGACAACAACGAACTCCAGCAGCTGCTGGCGGTATCGGCACGATCGCTCTTTTCGTTCATCGATGACACCAACGCGGCGATCACCGAGCAAATGCAAAGGGACAGAGAGGAACTGACCCGCGGCACCCACGCCGAGCGCCGCGAAACCGTCGAGCTGATCCTGGCCGGCGCGTCGATCGGAAAACAGCGCGCGGCCAGCCGGCTCGGGTACAACCTCGACCAAAACCACACGGCGGCAATCGTTTGGAGCGATCTGCCGGACTCGGACTCGGCCGTACTCAACCGAGCCACCGAGGCGCTTGGCCGCGTCGCGCGTTCGGACCGGATGCTGAATGTCGTCGCCACGGTCGCGACGCGCTGGGTGTGGATAGCCGGCACCGCCCCGTCCGATAGTGAGCGCTTGGAAGACGCCCTGGAGACGGCCACAGAGGGCATGCGCGGCATCCGGATCGCCATCGGATCGACGGCACCCGGGATCGACGGCTTCCGTAGTAGTCATTTCGACGCCATCGCGACGCAGCGCCTACTTGCCCGTCTGCACTCCGCACAGCGCGTGGCCAGCTTCGATACCATCGAACTGGTGTCGCTCGTGACCCAAGACGCGACGCGCGCAGACCAATTCATCAAGCGCACACTCGGGAAATTCGAATCGGCCAGCCCGGAGTTGCGCACGGCCGTCCGTACTTTCGTCACCGAGCAGTGCAATGCCTCCCGCGCGGCGGCCCGGCTCTATACGCATCGCAACACGCTGCTTCGCCAACTCACCCGCGCCGATGAACTCCTCCCGCGACCGCTCGCGGAGAACAGCGTCAACGTCGCCGTGGCCCTCGACGTCGTCCATTGGCGTGGCGGCGGCCGCGAATAGCTCTCGGCGCCAAGCTTATTTGGTCTGCACGGCCGGCCACCGACGCGCGCTGGGCCGTCCTTTTCTGAGCGGCACGCTCAAGGGCGGACAGATCGATCGTTGAGCGATCGCAACGCACCTTCTCGAAGGCCGTCGACCACATTGGTTTCCCAAGGGCCTTTCTCATAGGGACCGCCCGACCAGGCCAGTATTTCGATATAGCCGTCTTTATTTACGCAACGGAGATCCCACAGCGCCCTTAGTCCGTCGGGGGTTCCGTTCTGTCTAATGAAGAGGTGCATGGACTTGTCGTCGACCTTGGATTGAGAAGGCTGTACAAGCCAATGCTTGAAGAAAAGGCCCTTCGTCTGCGTCACGCGCCGAATGGCCTCGGGTATGAATTCGCGGACCAAGCTGTCTATCGCAGCCCAGTTTTGCCGACGTTGCTCGAGCTCTGCGGCCTCTGCCGCGGTTAGGTCCGACCTCACCCCGGTGTCGGCGACCGAGACGTCAGCGTGCTGCGATCCTCGTCGGCGCCGCCGACGCCATCGCCACGGGAGATCACGATGTCGTGCGGGATGGGCGGCACCCGCGTGGCCCGCACGTAAACGGTGTCCCCGTCGCGCAAGGCCAGCGCCTCGGCGTCACCGCGGGTGATCTGGGCGGTGAACGGGCCTCCGGTGGCGGCGCTGGTCAACTCGACGCGCACCTCGAACCCCAGAGCGACGACCCGGTCGACGGTGGCCCGCACGACCCCGATGGACTCGGCGGTGCCGTCACCGCCGGCGACCGCCATGTCGGGCTTGCGGCCGACGCGAATGTCGTGCGGCCGGACGAGGGCGCCGTTCAGCTCGGACACCGCGCCGAGGAAGGACATGACGAACGTGCTCGCCGGGGAGTCGTACACCTCGGTCGGCGACCCGACCTGCTCGATGCGGCCCTTGTTGAGGACGGCGATCCGGTCGGCCACGTCCAACGCCTCCTGTTGGTCGTGGGTGACCAGCACCGTGGTGACGTGCACCTCGTCATGCAGGCGCCGCAACCACGCCCGCAGATCCTCGCGCACCTTGGCGTCCAGCGCCCCGAACGGCTCGTCGAGCAGCAGCACCTGCGGGTCGACCGCCAGCGCCCGGGCCAGCGCCATGCGCTGACGTTGACCGCCGGAGAGCTGATTGGGATAGCGAGTCTGAAACCCGCTCAGGCCAACGACTTCCAGGAGATTGTCCACCTTCTGCTTGACCTCGGCCTTGGGTCGCTTGCGGATCTTCAGCCCGTAGGCAACGTTGTCGCGAACGGTCAGGTGCTTGAACGCCGCATAGTGCTGGAACACGAATCCGATGCTGCGGCGCTGCGGCGGAACCCGGGTGACGTCGCGGCCGTCGATCGTCACCGTTCCGCTGTCGGGCTGGTCCAGGCCGGCGATGGCCCGCAACAGGGTCGACTTGCCCGAACCGCTGGGACCCAGCAGCGCGGTCAGCGAACCGGTGGGGACGACGAAGTCCACATGGTCCAGGGCGACGAAGTCGCCATAGCGCTTATAAGCGTCCCGCACGATGATCGCGGGGTCGCTGTGCTGTGTGGCGCTATCGCTCATGTACGAGTCTCCTTGTCGGGCCTATTTTGTCGCTCGTGCCCGGCGCACGTCGAGAACCACTTGGAAGATCAGAACCAGCACGGCGACGCCCATCAGCAGCGTCGAGAGCGCATAGGCGCCGTACTCGGCCCCGCGGTTGTACCGGTCCGCGACGAGCAATGTCAGTGTTTGCGACTTGCCCGGCAGGTTGGACGACACGATGATCACGGCGCCGAATTCGCCGAGGGTGCGCGCGATCGTGAGCACGATCCCGTAGGTCAGTCCCCACCGGATCGACGGCAGCGTAATCCGCCAAAACGTCTGCCACCAGCCCGAACCCAGGGTCGCCGCCGCCTCCTCCTGGTCGGTTCCCAGCTCGTGCAGCACCGGCTCGACTTCGCGCACCACAAACGGCAAAGTGACGAAAATGCTGGCCAACACTATGCCGGGCAGGCCGAAGATGATCTTGAACCCCAGGTCCCTTTCGACGAACCCGAACGCACCGGCGGCTCCCCACAGCAGGACCAACGCCACGCCGACGATGACGGGCGACACCGCGAACGGCAGGTCGACGACGGCTTGCAGCACACCCTTACCCCGGAAGCGGTTGCGCGCCAGCACCAACGCGGTCGGGATACCGAAAATCACATTGAGTGGCACCACAATGGCCACTACCAGCAGGCTCAAATTCAGCGCCGACTGCGCCGCCGGTGTGCTCACCCAGTCGAAGAACTGACCGAACCCGGGGCGGAATGTCCGCCACAGGATCAGCGACACCGGAACGACGAGCAAGACGAAGATGTATGCGAGCGCGACGAATCGGATGAGATAGCGAACCCGGGACGACGACGTCATGGGGCCAGCTCCTCACGTTTGGCCGCGCGCCCGCCCACGATCCGCAAGATGAGCAGCACGACGAACGAAATCGCGAGCAACACAATGGATATCGCGGCGGCGCCGGTGCGGTCGTCGTTCTCGATCAACGTCCGGATCCACTGCGAGGAAACTTCCGTCTTGCCCGGCACCGCGCCGCCGATCAGCACCACCGAGCCGAACTCGCCGATCGCGCGCGAAAACGCCAGCCCCGCACCGGATAACAGGGCCGGTGTCAGCGATGGCAACACGACCGAGGTGAAGATCTTCGGGCCGCTCGCGCCCAGCGACGCGGCGGCCTCCTCGGCCTCACGATCGATTTCCAGCAGCACGGGCTGCACCGCGCGCACCACGAACGGCAGGGTGACGAACGCCAGCGCCACCGCCACGCCCCACGCGGTGTGCTGCAGATGCAGGCCCACCGGGCTGTTGTTCCCGTACAGCGCAAGCATCACCAGGCTGGCGACGATGGTCGGCAGCGCGAACGGCAGGTCGATGATCGCGTCGACCAGCCGTTTGCCGACGAAGTCGTCGCGCACCAGCACCCAGGCGATCAGCAGGCCGAATATCAGGTTGACCAACGTCACCCCCGCGGAAATGGTGAGGGTGACGCGGAACGACTCCAGCGCGGCGTTCGACGTGACCGCGAGCCAAAAGGCGTGCCAGCCGCCGCTCGCGGCCTGCCAAGCGATGGCCGCCAGCGGCAGCAGCACGATCACCGATAGCCACAGCGTCGCGACGCCAAGCCGAAGCGACGTGGTGTCCGAGCCGCGGCCACCTCGCGGCCCCGCCGTGGGGACAGCGTCGCCGTCGAACTCGGGCCGGATCGCCTCAGGGTCCGGCGTAACAGTGGTCGTCATCCGGTCGCCTGCGTGTAGATCTTGGTGATGCTGCCCGTGTTCTTGTCGAACAGCTGTGGATCCACCGTCCCCCAGCCGCCGAGGTCGGCGATCGTCCACAGTTTCGCCGGCGCGGGATATTGGTCCCGGAAGTCGGCGGCAACGGCCGGATCGACTGGCCGGAATCCGGCCAGTGCCCACACCCTCTGCGCCCCGGCTGTGTACTGGAAGTTCTTGAATGCGATGGCGGCGTTCAGGTGCGGGCTGGTCGTTATCACCGCCAGTGGATTCTCGATTTTGAACGTGTGCGACGGGTTGCTGTGTTCGACCGGTTTGCCCGCCCGCTCGGTCGCGATGGCCTCGTTCTCGTAGCTGATCAACACGTCACCGCTGCCCTGCACGAAGACATCGGTGGCCTCCCGTCCCGACCCGGGACGCAATTTGACGTGTTCACGCACCAGCTTGCTGATGAAGTCAATACCGGCCTGACCGTTGGTGCCGCCTTCGCTCTTAACCGCGTACGGCGCCAGCAGATTCCATTTGGCTGATCCCGAACTCAGCGGGCTGGGCGTGATGACCTCAATGCCGGGCCGCACCAGGTCGTCCCAGTCCCTGATGTTCTTCGGATTTCCCTTGCGTACCACCAGCGTAACCACCGATCCGAACGGGATTCCCTTGGTGGCGTCGGCGTTCCAGTCCTTGGAAACCTTGCCCGCCTTGACCAACCGGGTGACATCCGGTTCCACCGAGAAGTTCACGAGATCGGCGGGCTTACCGTCCACAACACCGCGTGACTGGTCGCCTGAGGCGCCATACGAGGTGATCACCTGCACGCCCCTGCCCTCGTCCGAGGCATTGAACGCGGGAATCACCTTGCTCCAACCGGGTTCTGGGGCGGAATAGGCGACCAGGGTGAGACTCGTATGCGCGTTGGCCGGCCCGCCGCCGCCAACGACGTCGCTGGGACCACCGTGGCACGCAGCGACCACACCGACAGTCAGGGCGAGCGCCCCGACGGACCGGATGGGCCGCCTGCGCAGCGCGCTGCCGATGTGGTTGAGCATTGGTGGCCTTTCAATCTGGGTCAGTGCGGGACTTGTGGATTTTGGTCCCGTGCCCGCGGAAAAGGCGCCTAAAACCTAGGGAGAGTTCACGACTCCATACCAGACCGCGCACGGGTTCGGGAGTCAGGGACAACAGTGCACGAAGACACCGCATTCCAAAACATCGGATGCCACGCGCATGCCGCGAAGCCTAACAGGAATTCGCTGGGCCGCCACCGCACGGCGGGTAGAAGCAGGTCAGCACCGGATGCGCCGCAGCGTGTCTCAGTGTGTAAGTAGCCACGCGACGATGACCAGCACCACGAGCGTGACCAGGACCAAAGTCACGTGTGACCGAGGCATGCCCGTTACCTGGGTGTCCCGTCGGCGTGGCGGATGCGGCGCATCAACCGGATGCCCTTGCCGAGCAGACCGTCCAGCAATGCCGCCGTGAGGTAGGCCACCCCCAGTACGACGGGCATGACCAGCATCGCCTGCAGGACGAAAGCGCGCCCGGAAAGCCACAGCTCAATGCCGTCCCACCAATTCAGGAACCCGTCCACCCCACACACACTATTCGGGCCCGGCAACCGAAACCACTATGCCAAGATCGGCGCATGCCACCCGGATCCTCCGAATCTGAGGGAACGACCTGTCTCATCGTCGGCGGCGGACCGGCAGGCATGATGCTCGGCCTGCTGTTGGCCCGCGGCGGCGTAAGAGTCACGGTGATGGAAAAACATGCCGACTTCCTGCGTGACTTCCGGGGAGACACGGTGCACGCGAGCACCTTGCGGCTGCTTGACGAACTCGGTTTGGGGACGCGGTTCGCACGGGTTACGCATCGCCTCATCGACACCGTCCGGATGGAGATACAGAACGCGCCGGTGAACCTGGACCTGAGCCGGCTTCCGGGCACGCATCAGCACATCGCCCTGGTGCCCCAGTGGGACTTCCTCGAAATGCTGGCCACCGCCGCGGAGGCGGAGCCCACCTTCCGGTTGTTACGCAGCACCGAGGTGACCGGGGTGATTCGCGAGGGCAACCGCGCTAACCGCATTGCGGGCGTCACCTACCGCGACCAGACGGGCGAAAGCAAAGAAATGCGCGCCGAGTTGACGGTGGCCTGCGATGGCCGCTCCTCGACCGTGCGCTCGGCGGTGGGCCTGACACCGCATAGCTTCGGCGCCCCCATGGACGTCTGGTGGTTCCGGTTGCCTCGCCGGCCCGACGATCCGCGCGGGCTAGCCGGCGTGCTCCGCGCGGGGCACGCGGCGATCACGATCGACCGCGGCGACTACTACCAGATCGCGTACATCATTCCGAAGGGAGCCGACGCGCAGATGCGCGCCCAAGGCATCGGGGCCTTGACGGGCGCGCTGGTGAGCATGGTGCCCTGGCTGGCCGACCGCGTTGACACGTTGACGTCCTTCGACGACGTGAAACTGCTTGACGTCCAGCTTAATCGGCTCCGTCGCTGGTATTCGGACGGAGTGCTGTTCATCGGCGACGCCGCGCACGCGATGTCGCCGGTGGGCGGTGTCGGCATCAACCTTGCGGTGGCCGACGCGGTGGCCGCCGGGCGCATATTGGCCGGTCCCTTGCGCGCTGGACGCCTGACCACCCGGCAGCTGGCTCGGGTGCAGGCGCGCCGGTGGCTTCCGGCGGCGCTCCTGCAGGCGGCACAACGAATGATCCATGCCAACGTGATCGCGGTCGCGGTGGCCGGCGGTGATCAGGTACCGCCGCGAGGCGTGCGTGTGGTGAGCCGATCCGTGGCGTTGCAACGATTCGTCGGCTACCTGGTGGCGATCGGCCCCATGCCCGAACACGTGCCCAAGTACGCCAGAAAGGCCCGGTGAACCCCGCCACCGGGGCCCGGCATCTAGGGCAAACATTGGACGCCGGGCAGGTCGGCGGTCGATGATGTCGGGATGGTCCTGCACGCCCAACCCGCCGACCAACCCGCCGACGCCGGCTCTGAGGAGGCGTTTGAGTCGGCCCCCGAAAAGGCCCTGGCCCCGCCGGTCGAGTTCGACTCCCCCGGGCCCCTCGCAGCCACCGAGTCGCTGCGGAACCCGTTTCCGCCGATCGCCGATTACGCATTTTTGTCGGACTGGGAGACGACGTGCCTGATCTCGCCCGCCGGGTCGGTGGAATGGTTGTGCGTGCCCCGGCCGGACTCCCCGAGTGTGTTCGGCGCGATCCTGGACCGTAGCGCCGGCCATTTCCGGCTTGGTCCCTACGGCGTCTCGGTGCCCTCGGCCCGCCGCTACCTTCCCGGCAGCCTGATCATGGAGACCACCTGGCAGACCCCCACCGGATGGCTGATCGTTCGTGACGCGCTGGTCATGGGCAAGTGGCACGACATCGAGCGCCGTTCGCGGACACATCGCCGCACCCCGATGGACTGGGACGCCGAGCACATCCTGCTGCGGACGGTGCGCTGCGTCAGCGGCACCGCCGAGCTGATGATGAGCTGCGAGCCGGCGTTCGACTACCACCGCGTCGGGGCCACCTGGGAATACTCGGCCAACGCGTACGGCGAGGCCATTGCGCGCGGCAGCAGGCAACCGGACGCGCACCCGACGCTGCGGTTGACCACCAACCTGCGGATCGGGCTGGAGGGCCGCGAAGCGCGGGCACGCACCCGGATGAGCGAGGGCGACGACGTGTTCGTCGCGCTGAGCTGGACCAAGCACCCGGCGCCGCAGACCTACGAAGACGCCGCCGACAAGATGTGGCAGACCACCGAGTGCTGGCGGCAGTGGATCAACATCGGCAACTTCCCCGACCACCCGTGGCGGGCCTACCTGCAGCGCAGCGCGCTCACGCTGAAGGGGTTGACGTATTCCCCCACCGGCGCGCTGCTGGCCGCCAGCACCACGTCGCTTCCGGAAACGCCGCAGGGCGAACGCAACTGGGACTACCGCTACGCCTGGGTGCGCGACTCGACGTTCGCGTTGTGGGGGCTTTACACGCTGGGGCTGGACCGCGAGGCCGACGACTTCTTCGCCTTCATCGCCGACGTCTCCGGCGCCAACAGCAATGAGCGCCACCCGCTGCAGGTGATGTACGGCGTCGGCGGCGAGCGCAGTCTGGTCGAAGACGAGCTGCACCATCTGTCCGGCTATGACCACGCCCGCCCCGTGCGGATCGGCAACGGCGCCTATGACCAGGTCCAGCACGACATTTGGGGCTCGATCCTGGATTCGTTCTACCTGCACGCCAAGTCGCGCGAGCAGATCCCCGAGACCTTATGGCCGGTGCTGAAAAAGCAGGTGGAAGAGGCGATCAAGCACTGGCGTGAGCCCGACCGCGGAATTTGGGAGGTTCGCGGGGAGCCGCAGCACTTCACGTCGTCGAAGGTGATGTGCTGGGTCGCGCTTGACCGCGGCGCCAAGCTGGCCGAGCGGCAGGGCGAGAAGAGCTATGCCCAGCAGTGGCGGGCGATCGCCGGGGAGATCAAGGACGACATCCTTACGCACGGGGTGGACTCGCGGGGCGTGTTCACCCAGCGCTATGGCAGCGATGCGCTGGATGCCTCGCTGCTGCTGGCCGTGTTGACCCGGTTCCTGCCGCCGGACGACCCGCGGGTGCGCAACACCGTCCTGGCGATCGCCAACGAACTCACCGAGGAAGGCCTGGTGCTGCGATACCGGGTCGAGGAGACCGACGACGGGCTCTCCGGCGAGGAAGGCACGTTCACGATCTGCTCCTTCTGGCTGGTGTCCGCGCTGGTCGAGATCGGCGAGGTGACCCGCGCCAAGCGGCTTTGCGAGCGGCTGCTGTCCTATGCCAGCCCGCTGCACCTCTACGCCGAGGAGATCGAGCCGCGCACCGGACGGCACCTGGGCAACTTCCCGCAGGCGTTCACCCACCTGGCGTTGATCAACGCCGTGGTGCACGTGATCCGCGCCGAGGAAGAGGCCGACAGCACCGGGGGCTTCCAGCCCGCCAACGCTCCAATGTGATAGCCGGCGGTGGTCCGCGCCGCCTCAACTCAACGCGCTGACGCTGTCCATCATGGCGTGCGCGATCTCTACGGCAGCAGTGTTGACATCGCCGGCCCTTTGACGCGACGGGCTTGACGTACTGAAGAAGTCGACCTCCACCTCGACGAGGCAATTCCCGCGGACGCCAATGGCGCGCCCCGCCGGGATGGCTGCCGCATCCGAGCTGAGCGACGCAAATCCTGTCGAAACAGTTGCCGCGACAACCGAATCGGCAGCCTGAACATTGGTGGTCTTGGCGTTCAGCCTGAACATGCTGCCCGGCAAGGGCGACGTCGTGCCATCGCATGTTCGCCACTGCTCGGAGAATTTCGCGAACAGCGCCCGGGCGTCGGCGGCCGTGGGCAAGCTGACCACGGCCTCCTTTACGCTGGTCACCTCCACGGGCGTGGCAGCGTTCCTCCAGGTCTCAACCGCGACGTGCCTCACCTCGCCGGGTTGGTAGACGTCTTGCTGCAGCATCCATGCCACGCCGAGGCAGCCGCCGGGCGAGGCCGCTCCATCGTCCTGCAACGTCTCGGGGCCACCAAACCGCGGTGGATAGCGAGAATCAATCATGAAGGACTGGTTGAGAATTCGCGACAACGCGCTGTCGCCGAGGAGCACGCCCTGAATGGTTGACCCGGTGAGCAATCGCGGCGTCAGGTTCGCTCCCGGCCGCGCCGTACCATCGACGGACACGGCGCAGCCGGCAACCAAGATCCCGAGCGCGAGCGGGGCCACGAGGCGCAGGCGGCGACGAAAGCGTCCTGAGCCGCCGCTACCCGCCCGACGGACCCGGTTCATCTTTAATCTCCCTTTAGTTCACCGGAAGTTTACCTTGTGCTCGGTGTTTTTGGCGGTAAAACACGCCGAGACACAGCCCGAAGTCTCGGGCTCGTCGGCCGGCGCCGCTTCAGCTGAGGGCGCTGACGTTGTCCATCATGGCGTGCGCGATGTCGACGGCGGTGGTGTTGACATCGCCCGTCCCTTGGTGCGACGGGTTCGATGTATTGAAGAAATCGACCTCGACCTCGACAACGCAATTCCCGCGGACACCAATGGCCCGCGCCTCCGGAACGGCAGCCGGATTCGAGCCGGGCAACGTCAACTGCATCGAAACGGTCGCTGCCAGAATGAAATTGGCGTCACGGACGTTGGTGATCTTGGCCGTAAGACGAAGCGTGCTGCCCGGCAGCGGCAACGTCGTGCCGTCGCATTTTCGCCACTGCTGAACAAAGTCAGCGAACACCGCGTCGGCGTCGGCCGCCGTGGGCAAGGTGACCACGCCCTCCTTTACGCTGATCACCTTCACAGATTTGGCGGCGTGCAACCAGCTCTCGACCGCTACGCCTTTCACCTTGGCGGATCGATAGACGCTTTGCTGCAGCATCGATGCGACGCCCAGGCAGTCGACGGACGAAGCCTGTCTCTCGTCCTGCAGCTGGTCTGGACCCCCGAACCGTGGCGAAAAATGGGGATCCCGTCGGAACGGCTGCTGGAGCAGCTTCGACAGCGCGGTGTCGTCGAGCAACACCTGCCTGACGGTGTGCCCCTTGAGCGGTCGCGACCCCGGGTTCTGCGCCGGTTGCGCTTTGCCGCCGACAACCACCGTGCAGCCCGCGGCCAGCAGGCCGACGCTCAGTGCGGCGATCGCGCGCGTCAACGCCACGGCTACTTCTTGCCCTTGTCTCCCGCTGCGTCGGTGGACAACGCGGCGACGAACGCTTCCTGGGGCACTTCGACCCGCCCGATGGTCTTCATCCGCTTCTTGCCTTCCTTCTGCTTTTCCAGAAGTTTGCGTTTGCGGGTGATGTCACCGCCGTAGCACTTGGACAGCACGTCCTTGCGGATCGCGCGGATATTCTCGCGCGCAATGATTTTCGATCCGATGGCCGCCTGAACGGGCACCTCGAACTGCTGGCGCGGGATGAGTTCCTTGAGCTTGGTGGTCATCTTGTTGCCGTAGGCGAACGCCGAATCCTTGTGCACGATCGCGCTGAACGCGTCGACCGCCTCACCCTGCAGCAGGATGTCAACCTTGACAAGCTCGGCCTCCTGCTCACCGGCATCCTCGTAGTCGAGGCTGGCATAACCGCGGGTGCGCGACTTCAGTGAATCGAAGAAATCGAAGATGATCTCCGCGAGCGGCATGGTGTAGCGCAATTCCACGCGCTCGGGCGACAGGTAGTCCATGCCCCCCATCTCGCCGCGCCGTGACTGGCACAGTTCCATGATGGTGCCGATGAACTCGCTGGGGGCGATGATGGTGGTCTTCACCACGGGCTCATAAACCGTGCGGATCTTGCCCTCCGGCCAGTCCGACGGGTTGGTCACAACCAGGCCCTCGCCCGCGTCTCCTTCCAAGATGACCCGGTAAACGACGTTCGGCGACGTCGAAATCAGATCCAGGTCGGACTCACGCTCCAGGCGCTCTCGGGTGATCTCCATATGCAGCAGACCCAGGAAGCCACACCGAAAACCGAATCCCAGCGCCACCGATGTTTCCGGCTCGTACGTCAGTGCCGCGTCGTTGAGCCGCAGCTTGTCCAGGGCGTCGCGCAGATCCGGGTAGTCCGAGCCGTCGACGGGATACAGCCCCGAGTAGACCATCGGCTTCGGTTCGCGGTAGCCGGTCAGGGCTTCCGTGGCGCCGTGCCGGGCCGTCGTCACGGTGTCACCGACCTTTGACTGGCGGACGTCCTTGACCCCGGTGATCAGGTAGCCCACCTCCCCCACACCGAGGCCCTCGCTGGGCTTGGGTTCGGGCGAGACGATGCCGACCTCGAGCAGTTCGTGGGTGGCGCCGGTGGACATCATCAAGATGCGTTCACGCGGGATGATCTTGCCGTCCATCACCCGGACGTAGGTCACCACGCCGCGGTAGATGTCGTAGACCGAATCGAAGATCATCGCTCGGGTGGGCGCCTCGGCGTCGCCTTGGGGCGGCGGCACCTCACGCACCACGTGGTCGAGCAGGTCGGCGACGCCCTCGCCGGTTTTGCCGGATACCCGCAGCACGTCGCCGGGCTCACACCCGATGATGTGGGCGATCTCGGCGGCGTAGCGGTCCGGGTCGGCGGCGGGCAGGTCGATCTTGTTGAGCACCGGAATGATGTGCAGGTCGCGGTCGAGCGCCAAGTAGAGGTTGGCCAGCGTCTGCGCCTCGATGCCCTGGGCGGCGTCGACGAGCAGCACCGCGCCCTCACAGGCCTCCAGCGCGCGCGACACCTCGTAAGTGAAGTCGACGTGGCCGGGCGTGTCGATCAGGTGCAGGACGTAATCGGTTTGATCGACGCGCCAGGGCAGCCGCACGTTCTGCGCCTTGATGGTGATCCCGCGCTCCCGCTCGATGTCCATCCGGTCGAGGTACTGGGCCCGCATCGAGCGTTCGTCGACCACACCGGTCAGCTGCAGCATCCGGTCGGCCAACGTCGACTTGCCGTGGTCGATGTGAGCAATGATGCAGAAATTCCGAATCTGCGCCGGCGGCGTGAAGGTCTGGTCGGCGAAACTGCTGATGGGAAGCTCCTGGAGCGGCGGATTACGAGCATCCAGCGTATCCGTGCCCGGGGGCCAAGGCCGAATCGCGACCTGCGACTCGCGTCTATGCTGCGAATATGGCGTCTGCCCGGAAATCGCAGTGGAGGACGTTCCAGCGTTTCGCGGAGAACTTGGTTTTCGATCGGGCTCCGCGGCTGGCTCGGCACGTGCAGAACTCGCAGACCGTACTGCGCGAACTCCAGCAGGCGGTGAAGATCACCGCGAACGTCATCGCGGCGGTCGCGCCGCAGCCACCCGCCGCGATCACCGCGGGCCGGCCGGTGACCAGCACCAGCTTTCCCACCGCGCAGCGAGCTCGCAGGCTGGTCTACTCCCCAGACCTGGATGGCCGGGCCGATCCCGGAGAGATCGTCTGGACGTGGGTGGTCTACGAGGACGATCCCACCCGCGGCAAGGACCGGCCGGTCCTGGTCGTGGGCCGTGACCGCAGTGTGCTGCTCGGGCTAATGGTGTCCAGCCAGCAGCGCCATTCCGCCGATCCCGACTGGGTTGGGATCGGTTCCGGTGATTGGGATTACGAGGGCAGGGAGAGCTGGGTCCGGCTGGACCGGGTGCTCGACGTGCCCGAGGAGGGTATCCGCCGCGAGGGCGCGATTCTGCAACGCGAGATCTTCGATGTGGTGGCCGCCCGGCTGCGGGCCGAGTACTCCTGGCGCTAGCCCTTCGCCCAGCGTCTAACCACTGCGAAAAGACGGCAAGAATTTTCGGCGCTGAGTGCACCTCAGCGAAACGGTGGGTCAGCCCTGGGTGATGTAGGACTGCAGCTGCCGCTGCTCGGCCTCGAGTTCTTCCATCCGGGTCTTCACCACGTCACCGATACTGACGATGCCGATGAGCTTCTTCCCGTCCAGCACCGGGACGTGCCGCACCCGGTTCTTGGTCATCAGCACGCTGATGGCGTCGACCGTATCGGACTTCGTGCAGGTGGCAACCGTCGAGGTCATGATTTTCGAGATCGGGCGGGACAGCACGCTTGCGCCATGCATGTGCAGTTGACGCACAACGTCGCGCTCGGAGACGATGCCGACGACCCCCTCTGCGCCGACCACCACCATGGCGCCAATGTTCTGTTCGGCGAGGCCGGCGAGCAGTTCGCCGACGGTGGCCTCCGGATTGATGGTCACCACCGCCGCACCCTTGTTTCGCAAAACGTCCGCAATCCGCATCAGTGCCTCCAGCCGGTTGTGAGCTGATCCACACAGGCTACGGCTAACTCGCTCGGCGGGAAAGGCAATGCGAGAACCGGCAACCGAGACCTCAGCTACCCTCAGTTCCGCGGCCCAAACGCGTCAGCGGCGGCCGCTCGCCGTTGGCGGCCCACCGTGGCCGGCTTCCGGCAGCCGCGGGGCGGCCCGGGCACAGAATCATTTTGTCCCCCAGCCGAATTGGCGAAATGCCACTGCGCGCTCAAGCGGCTTGCAAGGATGAGGCCATGATCGAGATCACGCTGCTGGGAACCGGAAGCCCCATCCCAGACCCGAACCGCGCGGGGCCGTCGACCCTGGTGCGGGCCGGCGGGCAGGTGTTCCTGGTGGATTGCGGGCGTGGGGTGCTCCAGCGCGCGGCGGCGGTCGGCGTGGGTGCCGCGGGCTTGTCGGCGCTGCTGCTCACTCATCTGCACAGCGACCACATCGGCGACCTTGGCGACCTGCTCATCACGCGATGGATCACCACCTTCCAGCCCGATCCGGCGCCGCTGCCCATCATCGGACCGCCCGGCACCGCGGCGACTGTGGAGGCGACGCTGAAGGCGTTCGGCGATGACATCGGTTACCGGATCGCCCATCATGCCGATCTGAACGCGCCGCCCGCGGTCGAAGTGCACGAATACACCGCGGGTCCGGTGTGGGACCGCGACGGCGTGTCGATCCGGGTGGCCCCAACCGATCACCGGCCGGTGGCACCGACCATCGGGTTCCGTATCGAGTCCGGGACGACGTCGGTGGTGCTGGCCGGGGACACGGTGCCCTGCGCCGGCCTGGACGAGCTGGCGGCCCGCGCCGATGCGTTGGTGCACACCGTGATCCGCAAAGACATCGTGACCAACATCCCGCAACAGCGCGTCAAGGACATCTGCGACTACCACTCGTCGGTCGAGGAAGCCGCGGCCACCGCGGCTCGCGCGGGTGTGGGCACCTTGGTGATGACGCACTATGTGCCGGCGCTGGTGCCCGGCCAAGAGGAACAGTGGCGCACGCTGGCGGCCGGCGAGTTCGGCGGGCGCGTCGAACTCGGCGATGACCTGCACCGGGTCGAGGTCAACGGACGGCCGTAACCGCATCCCGAATATCGTTGCGCCGCAGGGGCAAAAGCGCGCCGGCCACAACCAGCCAAATCAGCGCCGAGACCCGCGCGATCGGCAAGATCACCCCCAGTTCCGGCCAGACCAATACCAGCGTCGTCAATTCGGCAAGGGCGGCAATCGCCAGGCCGATCCAGGCCAGGAGCCTGGGCGTCAACCCGAGGATGAGGCTGGGCACCGCCATGCCAGCGACCAGCAGGCCCAAGGCCACGACGTGCCCGGGGCCGCCGACCAGAAAGACCAGGAAGTAGAGCGCCCGAACCAACGCGGTGTCGGCGCTGACTTCCGGTCGTGACAGGGGCCAGGCCAACAGTCCGGTCAGACCCAGCGCGCCGGCCGCCAGGGTGCCGCCCGTCAGCCCGATCGTGGCTCCGGGCGCGGTAACGCCCAACTGCCGCAACCGGGTACTGGCCGTCGCCGCGTAGATCGCCAACGGCACCGACGAGCCGAACGCCGCGGTGGCGATGACCTGCACGGCCACCGGCTGGGCACGGACGTACGCCGCGACCGCGGTCGCCGGCCCGTAGGGCAAAGGCGGCACGCCGCCCAGTGCGACCCCGATGGCGATTCCACCGAAGAGCAATCCCAGACAGACCACGGAGAGCAGTACCAGCGGCGGCCCACCCTGTTGGCGGCGACCTCGAGCCCGCACATTTCCATCTTGTCGTGAATCATTCATATGATGAACGATATGCCCTTGGCTTCGCCCCTGACAAGGCCCCATAAACATTCACTCAAAGAATTATTCGTAAAGACTATGATGTGGCGGTGTCATCAAACCCTGATGTCGACCACCCCGACGGCGTTGCCTTCCTGTTGGCTCAACTCGGCCATCACGCCGCAACGCTGTTCGCCGAACAGGTGGCCACCGTCGAGTTGAACCCACCACACGCGGGAATCCTGCGCGCCATCGCCGCCGAGCCCGGCCGCAGCCAGCAGGCCCTCAGCGCTCGGTTAGGGATGTTGCCCAGCCGCGTCGTCGTCTACGTCGACGAACTCGAGGAGCGTGGCTTTGTCGAGCGGCGGCGCAATCGCGATGATCGCCGGCTGCACGCTCTGCACCTCACAGCGGCCGGAAAAAGGTTGATGCGTAAGCTTTCCGAGCTCGCCCGCCAGCACGAGCTCCGGCTCACCGCCGCGCTCGACCCCGAGCAGTACAGCACCCTGCGCAAGCTGCTCGCGGCGGTGGCGCAGGAGCAGGGCCTGACGCCGCGTGTCCACCCGGGGTACCGGACGCTTCGACCGCCTAAGCCAAACGGGTGATCTCCACAATCACGTCGAGATCGGTTGCCCCTTCCCCGGAGTAGATGCCTTTCAGCGGGGAAACGTCGGCGTAGTCGCGGCCGGCGCCCACGCTGACGTATTGCTCGGTGATCTCGGCGTCGTTGGTGGGGTCGTATTGCCACCAACCACCGGTCCATGCCTGGATCCACGCGTGGCTTCGCCCGTCCACGGTATCCCCGACTTTGGCGGAATGTTTGGGGTGCAGGTAGCCGGACACATAACGCGCGGGAATCCCCATGCTGCGCAACACAATCAGCGACAAATGCACGAAGTCCTGGCAGACACCCTGGCCTTCGTTCAGCGCGTCCAGTCCTGACGAATGGACGCCGGTGGTCCCCGGGAGGTAGTCGAGCTCGCCGCGCACCCACTTCCCCGCGGCGACGACGGCTTCGGCGGGGCCGTACGTTTTGGCGATCTTTTTGGCCACGGACGCGACACGCTTGCTTGCCGGCGTGTGGGTGGTCGGGCGCAGCAACTCGTCGAATTGATCGAAGACCGCCCCGGATTGCAGATCGCTCCAACTGACCCCGGTCGGCGGTGGCTCCGGCCGCTCGGTCTCGACGACCGACGACGACGTCACCGTGAGATCGGTGTGGGGCGCGTGCAGGTCGAACGCCGTCACGGCGGTACCCCAATAGTCGATGTAGCGATAGGACCGGGTCGCCGGAATGGTTTCGACGCGGTTGAGGACGACGTTTTGCCGGCTGTCCGACCGCGGGGTGAGCCGGGCCTCGTTATAGGACGCCGTGACCGACGATTGGTAGGCGTACCCGGTTGTGTGCACCACCCGTAGCCGCCACATCAGGCTTCGCCCTGCCTGACGACCAGTCGCGCGCGCTCGCCGGCATCCGACCACGCCACCCAGGGGCTGACGTGGAAGTACTGCAGTGACAACGCTTCTCCAATGTCACGGCAGGTCCGCTGCAAACCCGCCAGCCGGCTTTCCAACGACTCGAGCAGCACACCGGGTTGCACGAATTCCAGTTCGCTGCGCGCCCGCCCCAGCAACCGCTGCGCCTCGGCGGTGGACCCGATCCGGCTCTGCGGATTGTGCAGCAGCTCATCGAGATTGTGTTCTGCCAGCCGCAGCGAGTAGAACACCGAACGCGGAAACAGGCGATCGAGCAGCATGAATTCGACCACCCGGCCCGCGTCCAGAACGCCCCGGTAGGTGCGCAGATAGGTGTCATGCGCGCCCGCCGAGCGCAACAGCGTCACCCACGCCGGGGACGACGCGCTGTCCCCGACCCGCGATAGCAGCAGCCGCACCGTCATGTCGACGCGCTCGAGCGAACGGCCCAGCAACATGAATCGGTATCCGTCGTCACGCGAAAGCGTCGAGTCGGCCAGGCCGGCGAACATGGCCGCCCGTCCCTCGATGAATGCCAGAAACTCGTGCGGGCCAAGGCGTTTCGCGGCGCGCTCGCGTTCGGCCAGGGCATTGTAGGTGGTGTTGAGACACTCCCAGATCTCGCTGGATGTCACCTCCCGGGCCGACTTGGCGTTTTCCCGCGCCGCCGTGATGGCGTCGACGATCGAACAGCCGCCCGACACGTTGGTGCTGAAGGCCACCAGGTCGGTCAACGACCAAACATCCAAGTCGTGATCCGGCGGGTCGATGCCGAGCACCCGCAGCAACAGCCGAGACGCCTGGTCCGGGTCGACGCTGGAATCCTCGAGCAATTGGTGCAGCGCCACGTCCAGAATCCGTGCGGTGTCGTCGGCGCGCTCGACGTAGCGACCGATCCAATAGAGCGCCTCGGCGTTGCGGGCCAGCATCAGGGCATCGCCTCCTACTGTTGCTGCTGCTGGGTCTGCTCGTCCTGCGCGTGAGTCGACTGCGACTGCTGCTGGGCCAGCCTCGGCGAGACGTCGAGCACCGGGTCCGGCATCGACCTCGGCAGCGACCGCACGACCCCGGCGGCACCCAGTTCACGGTCCCGAGCGGCCGAGCGGGGCGCCAGCACCCAGGTGTCCTTCGAGCCGCCGCCCTGGCTGGAATTGACCACCCGCGAGCCCTCGACCAGGGCCACCCGTGTGAGTCCGCCAGGCAACACCCACACGTCGTCGCCGTCGTTGACAGCGAATGGCCGCAGGTCGACGTAGCGGGGAGCCAGGCTGCTTTCGATCTGCGTCGGCACGGTCGACAGCTCCATCATCGGCTGCGCGATCCAGCTTCGCGGATCGTCGCGAATCTTCTTGGCGACGGCAGCCAGCTCTTTCTCGGAAGCCTCCGGACCGAAGACGATGCCGTAGCCGCCGGACCCCTCGACCGGCTTGAGGACCAATTCGTCGATCCGGTCCAGCACCTCTTCGCGCTCGTCATCCAGCCAGCACCGGTAGGTCTCCACGTTGGCCAGCACCGGTTTTTCTCCCAGGTAGTACTCGATCATCGTCGGCACATAGGTGTACACGAGCTTGTCGTCGCCGACCCCGTTGCCGATCGCGCTGGAAATGACGACGTTCCCGGCGCGGGCGGCGTTGACCAAACCCGCCACCCCCAGCACCGAGTCGGCGCGGAACTGCAGCGGGTCCAGGAAGGTGTCGTCGATGCGCCGGTAGATGACGTCGACCTGGCGCTCGCCCTCGGTGGTGCGCATGTAGACCTGGTTGTCGCGGCAAAACAGGTCGCGGCCTTCGACGAGCTCGACGCCCATCTGACGCGCCAGCAGCGAATGCTCGAAGTAGGCCGAGTTCGCCACGCCCGGCGTCAGGACCACGACGGTGGGATCGGCCTCGTTGGTGGCCGCGGAGTTGCGCAGCGCCCGCAGCAGGTGCGCAGAGTAGTCGTCGACCGCGCGCACCCGATGCGTGGCGAACAGGTTGGGGAAAACCCGCGCCATGGTGCGCCGGTTCTCCATCACATAGGACACGCCCGAGGGCGAGCGCAGGTTGTCCTCAAGAACCCGGAAATTGCCCCGCTCGTCGCGGATCAGGTCGATGCCGGCGACGTGGATGCGCACGCCATTGGGCGGGACGATACCCACCGCCTGGCGGTGAAAGTGCTCGCAGGAAGTGACCAGGCGGCGCGGGATGATGTCGTCGTTCAGGATCTCCTGATCGCCGTAGATGTCGTCGAGATACATCTCGAGGGCCTTGACCCGCTGCGTGATGCCCCGCTCCAACCGGCTCCACTCGGCGGCCGAAATCACCCGCGGCACCAGGTCAAGCGGAAAAGGCCGCTCCTGACCCGACAACGAAAACGTGATGCCCTGGTCGATGAACGCGCGGCTCAGCGCCTCGGCGCGGGCCTCGAGGTCGGCCGCGTCCGAGGGCGCAAGCTCGGCGTAGATGCCCTTGTACGGGCCGCGGACGTTGCCCTGGGCATCGAACATCTCATCGAAGGCGAGCGAATAGGAGTCCGACGTGTTGTATCCGCCGAAGATGCGTTCGGCACGCGCGTCCGGACGCCCGGCCACTCCGCGCGACCGCCGCCTGGTTTCCTCAAGCTGGCTCGCAAGACTCACTTTAGAGATCGTGCCTCAAAGCGAGCTCATAGCAGACCACGGGTTCCCTTTTTGGGAGAAAACGTAACGGACTGCTAACCTGGGCAGTCGCGATTGGGTGTGGGGCGTCCCCCAAAGCAAACACCGCAAACACCGATTCGAAGAAGGAACCAACGCGTGGCCAACATCAAGTCGCAGCAGAAGCGCATCAAGACGAACGAGCGCGCCCGGCTGCGCAACAAGTCGGCGAAGTCCTCGCTTCGGACCGCCGTGCGCGCCTTCCGCGAGGCCGCCCAGGACGGGGACAAGGAAAAAGCCGCGGAGTTGCTGGTGTCGACCAACCGCAAGCTGGACAAGGCGGCCAGCAGCGGTGTGATCCACAAGAACCAGGCGGCCAACAAGAAGTCGGCGCTGGCGCGGGCCCTCAACAAGCTCTGAGCAGCCGGCACCTGGCCTTTTAGCGACCTCGGTCGGCCACCAGCTCGGCGACCTGCCTGACCGCGGATTCCAGCGCGTAGTCCGCGTCCGCGACGGCCCCCTTGACGTTGGCGTTGAGCTCCGCCACCACCTTCATCGCGGTCGCCACCGTGTCGCGTGACCAGCGCCGGGCCTGTTTTTGGGCTTTTTGCACCCGCCAGGGCGGCATCCCCAGCTGCGCCGCCAGGCGATACGGGTCGCCGGATAGCGGCCCTACCCGGCCGATGGTGTGGACGGCTTCGGCCAGCGCGTCGGCCAGCACCACCAGCGGCTCGCCGCGCATCATCGCCCAGCGCAGCGCCTCGGTGGCTCCGCCGACATCGCCGGCCACGGCCTTGTCGGCGATGTCGAAGCCCTTCACTTCGGCCTTACCGCTGTGATAGCGCCGCACCGCGGCGGCGTCGACCGCGCCGCCGGTGTCGGCGACCAACTGCGAACAAGCGGCGGCGAGTTCACGCAAGTCGGACCCGACGGCGTCCAGCAGCGCCGTCACCGTCCCCTCATCGACCTTGACCCGCAGCGCACGAAATTCCTTGCGGACGAAGTCGACGCGTTCGCTCGGTTTGGTGATCCGCGCGCATGGATGCACCACGGCGCCAAGCGACTGCAGCTCGTTGGCCAGCGCTTTGGCCCGCCCGCCACCCGAGTGCACCACCACCAGCACGGTGCCCGGCGGCAGGTCGACGGCGGCCGCAGCGATCAACGCCGCCGCGTCCTTGCCCGCTTCGGCGGCGGCCTCGAGGACGACAATGCGCTCGTCGGCGAACAGCGAAGGGCTCAGCAGTTCCGCGAGCTCGTAAACGCCGACGTCGCCGGCCCGCATCCGGTGAATCGGCACATCGTCGGCTCCGGGGTCGGTCCCCGCGCGCTCGCGCGCCGACCGCAGCACCTCGGCCACCGCCCGCTCGACCAGGAGTTCCTCGTCACCCAGGACCAAATGCAACGGCGAAAGCTCGCTCACCCCACGATGGTGTCACGACGGGCCGACCGATCCGTCCTGGGATCCAGCAGCTCCGATACCGACCAGGCCAGTACGCAGGCGACCACCACCAGCGCGCCGACCCGGACCGCGGCGCGAAACCACGCGCGCCGCCGCAGCAGCATCCCCAACAGAAGCAACAGCCCAGTGGCGCAACCGACCAGCAGCACACCGGCCAGACCGTCCGGAACGGGCGCGGTCGCCGCCGGGATATCGGCGGCTCGCTTCGCCACGGTCAAGACCCACCACAGTTCGGGCCCGGTGAAGCGGACCAACAGCTGGGCACCGGCCGGCCACGCCACGCACAGCACAGCCGCCGCGCTGCCCAATATGGTGATTGGCGCTATCACTGGTGCCACGGCGAGATTGGCGCCCGCGGCCACCAGGCTGACCCGGCCCGAAATTCCCGCCACCAGCGGCGCGGTCACCACGTGTGCGGCCCACGCGACCGCGAGCGCATCCGCCAGCGGCTTGGGGCAGCCGCTGCCGACAAGGCGCCGTGACCAGACCGGCGCGATGACGACCAACGCGGCGGTCGCCAGCACGGACAGCGCGAAGCCCACGTCGACGGCCAGGTGGGGAGCGACCGCCAGCAAGATCAGCACCGTGGCCGACAGAGCCGGAATCGCTTGCCGCCGACGCGAAGACAGCATCCCCGCCAACGCGATCACGCCCATCACGGCCGCCCGCAGCACGCTCGCCGTCGGCTGCACGACAACGACGAAGGCCAGCAACGCCACCGCGGCAAGCACGGCGGCGGCGCGCGGGCCGATCAAGCGGGCCGAGAACAGCACCGACGCGCACACGATCGTGACATTGGCCCCCGATACCGCCGTCAGGTGCGTCATACCCGCCGCGCGAAAGTCGCGACTGGTCTCGGAGGTAACCGCTGACGTGTCACCGAGGACCAGCGCGGGCAGCATCGCGGCCTGGTCGGCGGGCAAGGTGTCGCGGACGGCGGCCGCGAACCGGCTACGCACGGCGTGAGCGGCTCGCTGCACCGCACCCGCGGTGCCCATGGTCGGCCGGCCCGACGCGGTGAGCACCGCGACCGTCAGGTCACGGCGGGCCGGACGGTTGATGCGAGCGGTAAACCGCACCGGCCGGCCCACCATGACGTCACCGAAGTCCGATACCCGGGCAAAGACGACCACTCGGCCAGACATTTCGTCGGCGCGTAGGCGGAGCAGGGTGGCACGGAACATCAGCCGGCCCTGATTTCCTGAGCCCAGCGACAGCGCGCTCTCGGTGGGATTGACCGTCACCTGGGCGGCGGTTCCGAACGCCGCGGCAATCGGGTGGCGACCTACCGCGTCGACCCGCAGCGCGATCGCGAGCCCGAACCCCGCGCCCACAATGCCTATCGCCATCAGACCGGCTCCGATCGCGTGCAGCCGCCGGGCCCGGCCAGGCCGGCGCGCCGCATAGCAGGCCAACCCACCCGCGGCGGCCGCCAGCACGACACCAGACGACGCCAATACCCGTCCAACCGGCCACCAGATCCCCGCAGCCGTCACCATCCAGCCGGTGAGCGCGGCCGGTACCAGCCGCACGTCGACGCGCGCGGCGGCAGATTCGCCGAGACCGGGGTCGCGCACCGGTCTCAGACACGGACCAGGGAACGGAGCTTGTCGAGCCGCGCCGGGCCGATGCCGTCGACATCGGCAAGCTGGTCGACACTGGTGAATTTGCCGTTAGCCTGCCGCCACGCCACGATCGCGGCGGCGGTCACCGGCCCGACGCCGGGCAGGGCGTCGAGTTGTTCCACGCTCGCGGAGTTAAGGTCGAGCACCTCACCCGCTTTCGGCTTCACCGTCCCCGAAACTCGCGGTCCGGGTGGCCCGGACACCGGCGCCGAACTGGAGGCCACCGAACTGCCCAGTGCCGTCGGCTGCCCCGGGAGAGGGGCAAGCCCGACCACGATCTGCTCGCCGTCACCAACCGGGCGGGCCATGTTCAGTCCGATGGTGTCCGCACCGTTCACCGGGCCCCCGGCGGCCTGCAGCGCGTCGGCGATGCGCGCGCCGGGCGCCAGGGTCACCAGTCCGGGGGTGCGCACCAGACCGACCACGCTGACCACCACCGGCCCGTCGGGACCGGCCGGCTGGCCGGCACCCGGACTCGCCGACGACCTTGGGCTTGCCGTGGACGCCTTCTCCACCGGTGGGAGTTTGGCCGACATCACCGGCGCGGGCCGGTCGCGCATCAGGGTGAACACCGTGACCAGCACCGCGAGGGCAGCCACGACCGCCAACGCGATGGCACCGGCGCGGCCCGGGTCGGCGCGCATGCGGGCCACCCAGCCTCGACTCTCGGACGCGTCGGGAAGCCACCGCGGCAGCAGCGAGTTCTGGTCCTGATCCGCCGTGTCCTGGTCTGACTCCAGCTCCGTGCCGTCGGAGTCGGCGTGTGAATCGGCATCCGGATCGGCACCGAGTCGTCGATGCAGCCGCTCGGCGGGAAGTTCTGTTCGCATGCGCCGACCGTAGGTGCGTCGACCGCCACAACGGCGCCGCGCCGGAGCGCCGCGACGCCCGCCTGTTGATTA